>PDYJ01001533.1_pt1 | contig 391705 bp, 329 predicted proteins | sample 1430841 | NCBI WGS metagenome assembly PDYJ01 (sample SAMN07237672, study PRJNA390542) | Gut metagenome, whole genome shotgun sequencing project. | isolation source: fecal pellets | host: Mus musculus | place: USA: New York, NY | collected 2016-10
ACGAGATCCGCGCTAACTGCAATAAATAATAACACTTAAATCCATTATCAGCAATGGCAATCAAAGTAGACAAAACTAATTACAACGGTGAGGTACTGGAACGTATCCTTGCCAAAGCTGCCACGGGCAACGAGCTCGTGAGCAAGGGGCTTATCATGGTTATTCCCGGTGTGGAGAAGAGCATGAGTATTCCTCGTCTCAAGACCGGCAAGATGCTCCAGAAACGCAAGGAGAATCCTACAGTAGAGGATTCCAAGGGCGATTTCAACTGGTCTGAGAAGATTCTTACGCCCCACGACTTCATGGCCTTCACAGTGTTCAACCCACGCCAGTTCGAGCACGTCTGGCGCAAGTGGCAGCCGACAGGCAACCTCGTGTTCCGCGAACTGCCTCCTGAAGGTCAGAACGCACTTCTCGACGCACTTTCTAAGCAGGTTCAGTTCGAACTCGGGCATCACTACGTCAACGGCGAGTATGCCGAGGGCACCGATGATGACAAGCTCATGAACGGCATCCTCACCCAGGCCGCAAAAGATCCGGACTATATCCTCGTCGACGGATCCAGGCAACCACGATGGTCGAAAAGCTCAAGGCCGTGCGTAAGGCTATCCCCAAGGCAATGCGCGAAAATCCCAACCTCCGCATCATAATGAGTGTCGAGGACTTCGACAAATACGATGACGAACTCACCGAGCGCGAGGCCAAGAACGCCAGCGAGACTGAGATCAATCGCAAGCGCTATAAGGGCATCACAATTGAGACTGTAGCAGCGTGGCCCGAAGGAGTGCTCATCGCAACTCTCTGTTCTCCGATGCTGACGGCAACTTCTTCGCTGCCGTCAACCTGCAGAACGACGAGAACGTGATCCAGATTGACAAGTATGCCAACGCCTCTGAGCTCTACTTCTTCAAGCTGCTCATGATGGCCGATACCAACATCGCCTTCGGTGAGGAACTCGTAGTGCTCGACTCGCGTGCCACTCCCAAGTTCTCGGCCGCCCTCAAAGCTGCCAATGTCAAGAAACCTGAAGCAGATACCGAATAATGGCAAAGCTCAAGTATCTTGTACTTCACTGCACTGCGACTCCTGAAGGGCGCGAGGTGACATCCGCCGATATCCGGCGCATGCACCTCAGCCCGGTGTCTGCCGGTGGCCGTGGATGGAAACAGGTCGGCTATACAGACCTTATCCACCTTGACGGCACGGTAGAGCGTCTCGTTGACAATAATGAGGATGCCAACGTAGATCCATGGGAAATCACCAATGGAGCCAAAGGCTATAACTCCATCAGCCGCCATGTGGTGTATGCCGGAGGATGCCCTCCCCAGTCTGTACCAAACTGGCAGAACAAAGTAAAGGATACGCGTACAGCGGCTCAGCTTAAAGCAATGGAAACCTATGTGAAGGACTTCCACCGTCGCTTCCCCAATGTCCGTATAATCGGCCATAACGAGGTGGCTGCCAAAGGGTGTCCGAGTTTCGATGTGCAGAAGTGGCTCAAATCAATCGGAATAAATCAGTAACGACATAAATACGAGTGGCGATGACATTCAGCGAAATACTCAACATACTCCTTGGCGGTGGTTTCCTCGCGATGGTAGTGGGTGTGATTACTCTCAAGGCCACCGTGCGCAAGGCTAATGCCGATGCCGAGAAGGCGAGGGCTGACGCTGAGACGGTGCATATCACAAACACCGAGAATGCCACCCGTATCCTTGTCGAAAATATCGTTAAACCCTTAAAAGATGAACTCAATGCAACACGAGAGGATCTTCAGGCCAACAAGCGTGAGATGGCCTCTACCAAGAGAGAAATGGCCCGGTTGCGTAAAGCAGTGGAGGCTGCCTCTGCTTGTCCTCATTCTGACGGCTGCCCTGTTCTTTACAAGCTGCGCGTCAACCCGGAAATCGACTTCGGAGCAGTCGCAGACAACCTCGGTGACCGAAATCCGGGACACTACAGCGACAATAATAAAGCAGACCCGGTGGGAGATAATCCCGGAGAGCAAGGTGGAGATAGCCGTATCCGTGGACAGCCTCCTTAAATTGCCGGAAGGTGCAGCCTATACCAAGCGTAGTGGACAGGCCAATATCAAGGTCGCCACTCATGGCGATACGGTATATATCACCGGCACATGTGACAGCCTGCAGCGTCAGGTGGAATATTACGAGGCGCTCTACCACACCGCCCGTGACGCGCTGGAGCAGCAGCATGAACAGTACCAACAGGAGCGCAAGCAGCGCACCAGCCCCGCGCTTATAGGCACAGTCAATCTGATAGCCGGTCTTTTCGCCGGTGTATTCCTGACAAGTATCATAATCACAAAAAGAAAAAACAATGAATAAAAACTTCATGTACGGCATCGGCTCCTTGTCATTCGGGGGCTTCAAGGTCGGTTATATAGAAAAGGGCTCGTTCGATTTCGGTGGTAAGGAACCTGAGAGTGTCGATGTAGACGCTGAGCAGGTTCCCGATGCCCCTGTGCTTTCTCTCACACAAAAGAACTGCACCATCGAACCCACGTTCAACCTGATTCAGCTCGATTACAAGAACCTCAAAAACGCGCTCGGTGGGGATCTCATAGGTGGTGATGAAGCGCCTACCGGTTGGTCTGCACCGTCTGTCCTTATAGATAAGAGCGGTGAGTGTGTCATAGACCTCGTCAGTGGTCAGCGCATCACCATCCCTAACGGTAAACTGCTCGCCAACCTTTCCGGCAAACTCACCCTTACCGAGGTTGCCAAGATCGCGTGCAAACTCAAGGTGCAGAAACCCGAAAACGGTGGCGCGCCATATACCATCACCGACATTCCCGAACAGGCTGCCGCTGCGCAGTCCGCACCCGAACAGGCAGAAGGCTAACACATGGATCCCCGCTACACAAGGGAAATAGAGAGGGAGAGCGCCGATGTCCTGCTTGATGCGGGTGTCAGCGTTCCCCTTTTCTCTTTCAAATTCCCATTCTTCAAACGACGGTTCACAGTGAGAGCCACAATGCGTCGGCCCACACTTGCCGGTCAGATCCGCATAGCACAACTGTACAACCGTATGGGTGTCACAAGTGAGCAGATGTGGGACTTTGACAAGGAACAGCAGATGAAGTTCCTGGCTGAGCATGGTTATGAAATCTCACGGATGGTAGCCGTGACTCTGTGCCGCGGATGGTGGGCGCAGCGGTTGTGGGAGCGACCGATGGCGTGGCTTGTCCGCCAGAAAATGCCCCACGATTATATGCTCGCGGCCATGATGCGCTTTGTGACCCTTATGGGCACGGACCCTTTTTTACCTATTATCAGATTGGCCGAGCGGACGAATCCGATGAAGCCGAGACTGAGCCGGGACGCGACAGGGAGTTAAAGAGCCGTTATGAAGGCTCCCATAGCCCTTTCGGATTTGTATGGCAGATAGCCGATGCCACTGGATGGTCGGTAAGATACATCCTGTATGGTGTGAGCTATCAGATGCTGATAATGATGTTGAGTGACGCTCCCCGGTATGTAGGGGGCAAGAAATCCAAAACAAACACCAATACGACAGCCGAAGATGAAGCCGCGGAAGTGGCGAACTTTTTCAGAAGTAACCTCAAAGCATGAAACCGGTACAGATAGAAATATTGCTTGGCGGCAATCTGCCACAGCGACTCAACGAAGCCGAAAGGAATATCGAGCGGCTCCGCAGGGGTGCTAACCGTGTTACCAAGGAGATGAGCGATACCGACAGGATGGCGCAGAAACTCAACGGCACGGTAACCAAACTTGTGTCCGCCTTTGCTGTGAAGCAACTTGTGTCGGCTATTGCAAAGACGCGTGGTGAGTTTCAGCAGTTAGAGGTCGCATTCACTACCATGCTCGGCAGTGCCGAGAAAGCCAATGCGCTCATGTCGCAGCTCACAAAGACTGCGGCAACGACACCGTTCGGTCTCGAGGAGGTGTCAAAGGGAGCCAAGCAGTTGCTCGCCTATGGTTTTGAGGCAGAGAAGGTCAATGAGACCCTTATCCGGTTGGGAGATATAGCAGCCGGTCTATCCGTACCCCTCAATGATCTTGTGTACCTCTACGGCACGACAATGGCCCAGGGCCGTCTTTACACTCAGGACCTAAACCAGTTCACCGGGCGAGGCATACCTATGATAGCCGAACTTGCCAAACAGTTCGGTGTGGCTGAAAGCAAAGTCAAGGAACTTGTTGAGGCCGGTAAGGTTGGATTCCCCGAAGTGCAGAAAGTTATCGAGAGCCTTACTGATGAGGGTGGTAAGTTTGGAGGTCTCATGGAGGCGCAGTCGAAAACCATCACCGGTCAGATTTCCAACATTGAGGACGCAATCTCGATGATGTTCAATGAAATCGGACAACAGTCAGAAGGTATCATCAACGAGACCCTCTCCGGCGTGTCCTATATCATCGAGCATTACGAACGTTTCGGGCGTATCCTGCTCGGACTCGTTGCCACATACGGAGTCTATCGTACTGCAGTAATGGCAGTGGTCGCCATGAAAGGATGGGCTACTGCGGCAGAGGCGTTGCATTACAACTGGCTGCTCCTTGTCGAGAAGGCGCAGAAGATGCTCAACGCTACCATGATGGCCAATCCATACGTTCTTGTCGCCACACTGCTTGCCGGTGTATGCGTTGCTCTTCTCTCGATGAAGACCGAGACCGAGCGCATGAAAGAGGCCGAGGAGGACTATGAAAAACAGAAGCAGAAAACCATCGAGGCTGAGGAGGAACACAGACGGAAGATAGAGGAACTGTGCTCCATCGCTGGAGATGAAGCTATTTCCACCGATACGCGCCGTGAGGCGTTGAATAAACTTGAGCAGAAGTACCCGGACATATTCGCCAAATACGACACCGAGTATGAGAAGCTCAAAAACATTAAGAAGATCAAAGAGGAGATTGCTGCACTTGACGGTCAAAATTCAATGGCAAATCCTGAGACCGAGCTTGCGGACGTTGAGGCAAAGATAACCCGGATGCAGACCGTCGGAGGCTGGGGATACTACAAGGCCGGCGCGTGGAACCGGGAGAAAAAGGCTTTTGACGCCATACCCGTATATACCCCGGAGTATCAGGTCCTGCTCAACAGAAGGGGGCAGCTCAAGACCCAGATACATAAAGACCGGGCCAACGCTTATTTCGAGAACCTTACCGGTATAAGCAACGACACGCTTGAAGCTGAGATAAAGCGACGCCGAGATCTTCTTGCGAAGATGTCGGTGGGTGGCTACACTCATGGTAAAATTACCCTTGCCGCAGAAAATCTTAACGGCACATTCTCCCGTGATGAGCTGCAGTACCAGTTAAATAAGCTCACATCGGAACAAAACCGCCGCAATCTACCGGTTGACAGCCCTGCAGACTGGGCTAAGGAAGCGCGCAAAAAATATCAAGCTGCTCTGAAGGCTTACAACGATTTCCTTGCAGACACCTCCCAAAGTCTCAATAAAGAGGAGTTTGAGAAAAAAGCCAAGGAACTGAAAGATGCCGTCGATGTCGCCAAAAAGGAATACGACAAGGCAAAACCGAGTACGGACAGTGATGCAGAGAAGGAGTCAAAGGCAGCCGAGAAAGCCAGGCGTGAAGCCGAAAAACGTGCCGAGATCAAACGTAAACTCGGGCAGGAACTCATAGCGGTTGAGCAGGAGAATGATGAGGCAGAGACCGAACTTATGGAGGAAGGTATCGTCAAACGTCTCAAGCTCATCGATGATGAATATCAGAAAAGGAAAAAAGCCATCGCCAAACAAAAAAGTGATTGGCAGGTGGAAAATGAAAAAGCCGGACTTGGTCGAGATTTGACTGCCGAGCAGTCGGTGGCTCTCGATGATGCCACCACGCTTAACGAGCGTAAGCGCAAAAAAGATACTGAGCGTCTGTATAAGGAATTGACAGACGAATACCAGTCATATACCGACAAGCGCCTTGAGATAGAGCGCAAGCATAATGATGATATTGCCGCACTTGAAAAGGCGCGCCGTCAGGCTGTACAGGATGGTGACTCCACAGCAGTTGCCAGGATTGATCGCTCCATAGCCGAGGCTGTTAAAAGCAAGGGCAGGGCATTGATGTCGCATGATCTTGAGGTGCTGCGCCAGTCACCGGAGTATGTCCGGGCTTTCGAGGATCTGGGTGACACTTCAAGTGAGACACTGCAGAGCCTCCTTAATCAGCTTGAGCGTCTGAAAGGGACTGCGGCAAGCGTGCTGAATCCGCAGGATCTTCGTGAATATACCACGACCATTCAGGAAATAATGGCCGAACTTGACAGCAGGGATCCATTCGGTGCTCTGACACGCAGAGCCGAGGAATTAGGCGAGGCACAGCGTGAACTTGCTGCGGCCAAGAAACAGCTCGACATAGTAACCAATGGCGGTAAGATTTTCACCGGTCTCAAGTCCGAGGGAGTTGATGCTAACGGCAAGCCGGTAATCGTTGCCACCTACCTATCCATGAGCGAGGCTTTGGCAAAATATACCGAGGCGAAGGATAAACACACCAAGGCAAGCAACCGCTATGTCAAGGCAGAGCAGGAGGCGCGTGAGAATGTCTCGCGGCTCTCCGATGCCATCAAGGATCTTGGCAACGCCATTGGCGGGGAGGCCGGTGAGGTTATCGGGCTTATCATGGATGTCGGATTGTTTATTGCCGACACCATTGACGGTATCGCGACTGTCCAGAAGGTCGGGGTAGAAGCTGTGTCAGCGGTGGAGAAAGCGTCAATAATTCTGACGATCATCTCCACAGCGGTACAGTTGCTCCAAAAAATCAGTGAGCTCGGCAGCAATAAAGCCTTCAAAGAATATGAGGCATACGCTGAAAAGATTAACGAGATCAACGCCCTCACAGACTCGGTGAACCAATATCGCCTCGCCGTGATGGAGGCCCGTCATGAAGAGGACACATGGTTTGCCGAGGACAGTCTGAAAAATCTCCGGCAGTGGCGAGAGTACCATGACGAGGTTTACCGCGCCTATGTGGAAAAGGCAGCCGAGGCACAAGCAATATACCAGAACCAGAGGGGCGGAGGTTGGCTTACCGGTGCCTTAAACTGGATTATGGGCAATCTTTCCATATTGTCATGGTGGGGCGAATGGCGCGACCTATGGGGTCAGGGCGACTATAAGGAGGGCACGACTGCGGCAATCAACAACCTGCGCATTGAGACTCGAAAAAAGAGCAGTGGCTTCCTTGGTACAGGCATTGGCGGTCACTCACAAAAGACTGAGGATCTTGTATCATGGGCGAGAAACAATGGACTCGGCGAACTGTTCGACGAACGTGGTCTAATTGATAAGGAACTCGCACAGTCTATAATCGACAACTACGGAAATAAACTTGTCGGCCAGACACGCGAGACCCTCGAGGCGTTGATTGAACTTCGTGAGAAATATGATGAATATATAGAGCGTCTCCATGAGTATGTCAGCTCCATGTACGAGCCTCTTGTCGATAATTTTGTCGACAGCCTTTGGGATTGGCTCGACAATGGCAAGGACGCATTGGACTCATTCAAGGAGTATGCATCAGATACTTTCCGGGATATTGTATCTGATATGCTCCGTACAATAGTCCTTGATAAGGTCGTTGGCACATTCAGCGATGACATCTCCGCTCTCTATGAAAAGTATGCTGAGGGCAAGATCAACGAGAACGAACTGATGGAGCAGGTCGCCAAATTCACCGAAGATCTGATAAACCGTTATGGAAGCAATCTCCCCACCCTGGAGGGGATACTCGCTCAAGTGACCGGTATGTTCGACAAAGCCGGTATAGATTTGCGTCAGCCCGAGGACGGCGGCACCACCCAGTCGGGACGTGCCGGGGCCTACACTGCGCTGAGTCAGGACCAGGGCACTAAGCTCGAAGGACTGTTCGTGAGCGTGCAGGGTCATGTATCGAATATCGACAGTACATTTGAGAATGTGGCCGAGCGGATGAACGCAGCCGAGGGGCATCTTGCAAAAATCTCAGAAAACACAGCCTCGAGTGCCGGGGCATTAGCAAAGCTCCAGGCTATGGTGGAAAGGATAATCCGCGATGGCATAAAAACGCGATGATATGAAAGACCTTGAAGGAAAAGTTATAATCAACGGCACCGACATCTGGAAAGAGTACGGTGTATTTCTGACCGAGGAAAAGAAAGGCGGTCGGGAAAACCTTACGGCCATAATGGCACCGGCTAAGGCCAAGACACATGTCGGGGTCAACATCCGGGAACATGATGGGGTGAAATATTCCGCTGACCTTAATCCCAAAAGTGAGGAGCGTGATGTCACCTTACACTTCGCACTGTTCGCCCCTACCAAGGAACAGTGGCTGTCACGCTACCGCTCATTCATAGCCTTTCTCAAGCAGGGTGAAAAGGGTTGGCTGCGTGTCCGGTTTCCGGAACTCGACCTGACTATGATCATGTTTTATGTCGAAAGCAGCAGTTACAAACCCTTGACCTACCTTTGGAAAGAAGGGGTACAGGCAAGCCGTTTCAAGGTGAAATTCCGGGAGCCGGAGCCATCGTTCTAACAACATTATAACGCCGTTCAAATATGCTTATAACGATATATGACAGGGTCGGGAACTTCAAGGCAGAGGTGTCACCATCCGACAGTTCCACTCAAGTGAAGGAGATCCAGGGCGACAACATCCTGACGCTCTCTTTCACACATCACGAGCATATCGCTCTTGATGTCGATGACTACTGCGACTTCGAGGGGGAGCGTTACTGGTTGTGCGAGGCATACCGCCCGGTACAGAAATCTACCCTTGAGTGGGTGTATGACATCAAGCTCTATGGTATCGACAGCCTGCTGCGGAACCTTCTCGTGTTGAAACAGATTGACAATGAGGAGGACCCGGTATTTACGCTTACGGCGCCACCCAGGGAGCATGTGGCAATGATAGTGCGCTGTATGAATAACGGCACGGGCAACATCACAGACTGGAAAGTCGGCCAGGTGGACGGCACAGAGAATATTGTCATAGATTACTTCGGAAAGTATTGTGATGAAGCGCTCAAGGAGATAGCCGAGAAGGTCGGAGCAGAGGCGTGGATTGAGGGGCAGACAGTCAATATCTGCCGATGCGAACACGGCGACTTAATAGAACTCGGCTACGATAATGGCCTGACAGGCATAGATCCCGACAAGGCCGACAATGTGAAATTCTACACCAGGCTGTACCCGGTGGGCAGCTCCCGCAATATTGATCCTGAAAAATATGGGCACACCAGGCTTCAGCTCCCCGGAGGGGAGAAATATGTCGAGGTCAATGCCGACAAATATGGCCGCGTGGATCATTACGAGGATGCCGCATTTGCTGATATATATCCAAGACGTACCGGTGAGGTCAGCAGTGTGCGCAGCGAGGTCAAGACTGGGGAGGATGGAAAACCATTCACAATATACTACTTCCGGGATAACAATCTGCCATTCGACCCCAACGATTACGAAATTGGCGGTCTTGTCAAGAGGGTATCGTTTCAGGAGGGCAGCGAACTCGCCGGACTCGGAGATGAGGATAACGGCACTTACTTCTTTGAGGTCAACTTCAACAGCGATACCCGAGAGTTTGAGATTATCACCATTTGGCCGTATGATGACGACACGCAGCTCCCCGGCGGTAACCTCATACCTGCAGCCGGAAATAAGTATATCCTGTGGAACCTCCGCATGCCGGACGAATATTACATGTTGGCAGAGGAAGAATTTCTCACGGCGGTAAACCAATATAACGCCGACCATGCGCTGGATGTGTCTGTGTTCAAGTGTTCCACTGACCACGTGTGGATAGAGGAACATGGCGCAGATCTGTTCATAGGCCGGCGGGTCCGTCTCAAGAGTGAACAGTATTTCCCGGAAGCTGGTTATCGCGACAGCCGTATCACCAAGATAACACGTAAGGTAAATCTGCCATCCTCGATGGACATTGAGATAAGCGATGCCCTGAGTAAGTCTTCCAAGCAAAAGATGACTGACAGCATCGCCGATGCCAAGAACTACGCCAAGTCGATAGGAGAGTCCATATCGCTGCCCGATGTGATACGGTCATGGGATAGAACCTTGCCCACTGACAATAATCTCTTTTCAGCCCGTCGCAGCCAAAAGGAATTCATAAGCAAGAATTCCCGGGATCGCGCCCGAAAGAAGATCATCTTCGACGAGGGTATCGATGCCGGAAATTTCATCGCCGGAGCACAAGGCGGTACCATAGACGGAGACGGCAATGCGGAACTGCTCACGCTGCTTGTGCGGAGACTTCTCAGCAGTCCGAAATTCGTTGACGGACTCAACGGGGAAGGTTGGCGGATATGGCTTGAGAAAGAGCTATCACACCTTACCGTTGATAAACTCACGGTGAGACAGGTGATGACCGTGTTCGAGCTGCTCATTAACAAGGTGCGCAGTGTCGGCGGTCAGATATGTGTCTCCGCGGTCAACGGTAAAATAAAAGAGGTCACACTCGAAGATCATGACTACCATATAGTTTTTGAGACCGAGAACACATTCCAACGGTGCGACCTCATGAGATGTCAGACCTTCACCGGCGGGAACTTGAAATCCTACTGGGTGGAGGTGCATGGTGCCGATTCACATGGGGTATGGGTTGATGCCCGGGAATTCGATGGGGTCGTGCCAAGTCCCGGGGATGAGTGCGTGTTGATGGGTAACACCGAAAATCAGCTCCGTCAGAACCTCATACTCATATCGGCCACCGAGGACGGGCAGCCCCGCATCGATGTGATGGACGGCGTGAGCTCACGGAGTTTTGCCAACTGTCTCCGTGCCCGGCTCGGCAACCTCGACGGTATTACCGACGACTGGTTCCCGTCAGATAACCAGCCTCACGGCAACGGCCTGTACAGCGACAACGCCTATCTGCGCGGTACGTTCCTTCTTGTGACCGGCGAGGACATCAAAACCAAGTTTGAGATCGTGGAGGGCCGTATAACAACCGCGATAGAGGCTGTGCGCGATGATTTCATCACCGGCAAGGGGTATTTGAGCAACCCGGCATTCGTGTCTGGCATGGAAAAATGGGACACCTCCAACGAGGCTGTGTTTTTTCTTGTCGGTAACCGCTGGATATGGGCCAACGACAACGTGCTTACCAAGAAAGGCAACTGCGCAAGCGTCACACGCGATGATGAGCGCACCGTAGTCCGCATAGTTGACAAATATATCACGCAGATCAACGCCAATCTCCGCAGCAAGCCTACGTTTCTGACCAACAGTGAGGGAAAGAAAGAGGCGCTGCCGGTGTATCTGAGCTTCTTCTATCGTTGCGCCAAACCGGGAAAGCTCACCGTGAAATTCGAGAACGTGGATAAGACCGGGTTTGAGAACTTCAACTCTATGGAGGTGGAGGAGGAAATCGCAGCGACAACCGGCTATGTGCAATACTCCTGCGATGGCTTGTGGAACGGTACCGGAGATTTCAAGCTGTCATTTACCGGCGAAATCTATTTGTATATGCTCGTGTTATCGACCGACAAGGTGGAGGCCTTAACTTACAAGTACCGCACTCTGTTCGAGCAATCGGAGAGGCTGGTTAAATTCTCAGCAGAAAACCTTGATGCTGACGGGCGCATACTTGCTGGGTCAAGTATCGTCACCACCGCCAAGTATGCGGCTTTGATGTCGGCATATTTCAACGAGGACGGATCACTGAGGAATTGCGCCGGACTTGTGACAACGGCGATGGCGAATAATCTTTTCGTGTTCGACGGCAGCGGTAACGTAGTATCGCTGATTGAGCAGACAGCCTCGGCAATAAAAATCAAGGCCTCGCATATCTCACTTGAAGGTGTGGTGACAGCGAATAACTATTTCAGGATTCTTGCCGATGGTTCGATGGAAGCTACTAACGCAAGCATACGCGGCACCATATACGCCACCGCCGGCAATATCGGCGGATTTAAGATTTCCAACGGGTCATTGCTGTGGGCCCGCAACGAGGGGTATGGCGGCATGTTCATCAACGAGTGCCAGATAAGAATCGGCAAAACCTCCCGAGGATATGATCTCGCCACGAACTCATGGACCTACGACGGCTATGGAATGGTGGACGCGAGAATGAACGGGTATTTTGAGGCCGGCATGACATGCATCTACGCCTCCACCAAAGCTACTCCACAAAAACCCAATAACCTCGTGCCTTTTGCCGGATTCTTTGATGGAAGCGTATTCGTGAGCGATTCCATAGTCAGCGAGATTTGCGCCGCCCAAAAATACCGCGCCCTCGCCTCCAGAAGTGCCGACGGGTATGGCTATGAATATTGGGAAGGCGTGACCTTCGGATACAATGACTACGACCTTGACAAAGTTCGCTTTCAGGTTCAGAGCGGCCTGATAGTCGGAGTGAAAAAAGAATAATCATTAATGAACTACTGATATGAAAGTCAACCTAAACGTGAACTTCCGTACCTACAACGGAATGGAAACGGGCGACAAAATCGCCGATGTCGTGGCTCAGGCCCTTTACAACTACGGCAAGGACCGGCCGGTTAAGCGCGAGGATAAATTCCTTGCCTGGAAGGTGTGCATGAAAGTCATGCAGAATCCGTCGGAGGTGGAGGTTACCACCGAGGAGGCAACCCTCATTAAAGAGGCGTGCGGTGACATACTTACGGCCGGCGGATATGGACAGATTGTAGAACTCATAGAAAAATAGCAGTATGGACTTCACAGAAAAGAAAAGCAGAGAGGCTGTGACCCGTGTGGGTGATGATTACGCCATCGCGTACGCTGTAAATTACAGCGGTGACAAGGTTACGGATATCAGCGGCCATATCCGTAAAGGGAACCTGCTGTGTGGCAACGTGCTGTTCACCGATAAAAATGTATCGTTGAATATCTCGACGCCGGATGGCGAGAAGGTTCCCGCTGCTGATTTCGATGCGCTGCTCAAGGCGCTCGGTTCCGATATAATCCAGTTATTCAACGACCAAGAAGCATGATGATATGGCACTGACACAGGCAGAAAAAAACGAACTTAAGAAAGAACTGCTCAACGCGATCAAAGCAGAGAGTCAGAGTGTCGATGAACTTGTCACAGTAACGAGTCTCGACGGAGTAAACTTATTGCCGGCTGTCCGCGGCACAGAGGTCGTAAACGTGCCCGTTTCGCTTCTCCGCAAGCCGGCCGAGGATGCGGCTAAGACAGCACAGGCAGCGGCAACAAGGGCCGTGGAAGCGGCTAATCTGGCTGACACCGCAAGGGGCAACGCTGCTGCCGCGACCACCAAGGCCAACGACGCTGCAAAAACAGCCTCCGATGCGGCCAAAGCTGCAACTGACGCAACCGGTGGACTGACTGCCGCCATAACCGCAGCACGCCGTCATCCAATACTTCTGGTCAATGACCTTATCGGCGAGTTTGACAGGGTGTTTGACAATTGGAGCGAAGCTAAGGACGCGATTGCCAATAATGACGCCATAGGTGGTGAGAATCTTTTCTCATGCGGTTGCGTGATGATATTCCGTGGGCCCACGAAGTGGGAGTCGTGGATTTTTACAGGTGATCCCGAGAACGAAATATATGCGGCCGACAAATGGCAGGAATTCTCCACCGCCGGAGGTAGCGGCAGCGGATTTTACAACCTCACCCTCGAGCAGCCACTGAAAACCGGCTACTACTCCAAGGATACCGCTGTCGCCGCTCTTGCCGGTGCCGACATCGATGATGAACAGAAGCGCGGTATGATCATCACCTTTGAGTCCGCCCCCGGCAAATGGGCAGACTACCGTTTTATCGGCACGACCCTCGCCACATTCCTCACGCCCGGGGCGTGGGAGGAATACGGTGCGAAAGACACCGTGCGTAGCGTGACTGTCAACGGCGAGAAAAAGACACCCGATGCCGGAGGAGATGTCAGCATCATCATCGACGAGATGGAGGTGGACGACAGTTTCGACCCCGACGGCACCAATCCGGTGCAGAACCGCGTCATCACACAGAAGGTGACCGAGCTTGAATCCGGGACGCTGTTCGGCAGCGATGTCGTCGAGAACGATGACGGCACAGTGACCGTACAGCTCAGCGGCAAGAGCTCCGTTATAACCGAATTCACCATCCCGGCCGGCGGTGGAGGTGGCGGCGGTGACGAGAGTACCGCAACCAAAATAGTCCTCGGTGTTACCTTTGACAAAAAGACACTCAAGGAAGGCGACAGCGCCGTTATGGCCTGGACATACGACCATCAGTACAGCGGGGGTGATGACAAGGGCATGAGCACCGGTCAGAAGGCGACCGTCACCATAACTGTAAAACGAGGCACCACCGTCACCTATGCCGATACCAAGCACGATGTGGCAGCCGGATCATACAGCCTTGACCTCACCAAGAACCTTCTGCTCGGCACCAACGACATCTATGTGTCAGCCGTCACCACCGACCCGAATACCGGCAAGGAGCAAAAGAAACAGGCCTACATACAGATCCGCGTCGTCACCCTCTCGCTCTCGAGCAGCTACAACATCTCCGGTGGCATCGCACAGGGTGGGTATGACACTCGCGATACTGTGGAGATACCCTACGCGCTCAACGGTTCCGGCACAAAGACCGTCACGCTGTACATCGACGGGCAGCAGCGCAATCTCCATACCGTCACCAAGAGCGGCACCACCAACGGTATATTCACTCTTGATATGACCGGTCTGGCGGTGGGCCGCCACACAGTCCAGATGGTCGCCGAGATGGAGCAGGACGGACTGACCCTCCGGAGCGAGAGCATTTATATGGACATCTTCAAGCGCGGCAGCGGCACCCCATTCATCGGCACCAAGATCATACACCCTGACGGACGCATCATCACCGGCACCGGGCATCTCAATCCGACCGTCGATGCCGGGCAGTATGAGAAATGCGAATTCGAGTTTGTCGCATACGATCCGACAGTGATACCCGCCACTGTGGAGATCTGGACAGACGGCAGACTGTCGCGTACGGTCGCCGCCCCGCGCTCCACACAGACCTATGTCAACCGTTTCACCGAGAAAGGGCAGCATATACTCGCTCTCAAACTCGGTGCTGCCACATACAATATCGGCATCAATGTCACCGACAGCGGCATAGACATCAGCGAGGCAACCTACGGACTGCAGTTCAAACTCGACGCCAACGGCCGCAGCAACGAGGAGAGCAACCCCGCAGTATGGGAGTCCAATGGTATCACCACCGAATTCAACGGCGTGGATTTCGGCAGCAGCGGATGGATAGGCGGAGCGCTCAAACTTACCAACGGTGCCGGAATTGTCATCAGCGCGCAGCCTTTCGCAAAAGATGTCAAGTCCACAGGTCTCACCATCGAGATGACCATGCGCGTGAGCAACGTGATGAACCGCGATGCCTCCGTTGTCAGCTGTATCGACAAAGGAAAGGGTCTGCTCATAACCACCCAGGAGGCGAGCTTCCGCACCGGGCAGACCGTCACATATACCAACGAGGATGACCAGCAGGTGACCCGCGACATCAAACTGTCGACCAACTATGCCGCCGGGGAGTGGATGAAAGTTGCGCTCATCATACGCACATCAGCCGATGATCGCCTGATGGAACTGTTCATAAACGGCAACCGCACCGGGGCAGACATCTACGATGGCAGTTTCAGTTTCCAACAGGACACCCCGCAGCGCATAACCGTTGACAGTTCCGAGGCAGATGTCGAGATAAAGAGCATCCGCGTTTATAACCGTGCCCTGAGCGATGACGAGGAACTCGACAACCACATGGTGGACAGCGACAGTACCGACGCCATGATGGAGATCTACTCGTTCAACGACATCCTCGGCGAGAACGGAGATGTCGATATGGAGAAAACCCGCGCCCAGGGCAAAGGCGCGCTCAGGATCGTGCGCAAGAACATGCTTGATGATGTGTACCAGACCAACAACAAGAAAGCCGACTTCCTGGCAGATGTCTATTATTATTCTCCCCAGGGACCCGACTATGACTTCGTGCTGCTCAACTGCTATATCCGAATCCAGGGTACATCATCGACCAAGTATCCGAGCAAGAATATCCGCATCTACTTCACCAAGGGTAGCGAGGCGCTGAGCATGTCAGGCAAAAATGTCCTCGAGGGCAACAAATACATCATGCGCCCGGGAGCCGTACCCGTGCCAATCGTCTGCTGCAAGTCCGACTACTCCGACTCGTCGATGTCACTCAACACCGGCGGTGCCAAGCTGTTCAACGATGTAATGAAAGAGCTCGGGCTGCTCACGCCTCCGCAGCTGCATCAGTACGAGCAGGGCGGCAACAGTCTCGGCGCGATCAACGTGCGCACCGCCATCGACGGCATGCCCATCGACATATTCTGCGCCGAAACAACCGATGGCGAAAATGTCTATTACGGCCAGTACAACTTAAATAATGAGAAAAGCAAGAGCGGCCCGGTGTTCGGGATGGAAGGAGTGGAAGGGTACACCCCCGAATGTCCCATCGCTCTCGAGATGCTCAACAACACCTCCCCGGTGTGCCTGTTCCAGACAACAGGAGACAGTAACCTCGCCGAGGCATTCGATGCTGGAGCCGAGGTCAACTACGGTATAGATGCTGCCGGCAAAAAGCAAAGCGACGGCGATGTCAAATGGGCCGGGCTGCACACCTCGCAACAGGAAGCACTCAAACGCCTGTACGGTTGGATACGCGAGTGTGTCCCTGCCGGAGCGAAGTCAAGCGACCTATCCACGTTCAGGAGCGAAAAATTCAAGAACGAGATAGGGGAGTACTTCGACAAGGATTTCCTCCTGACCTACTACATCTTCACCGACTTCTTCCTCAGTGTTGACCAGAGAGCCAAGAACATGATGCTGCGCACATGGGATGGCCGCAAATGGTACATCACCTATTATGACGGCGACACACAGCTCGGAAAACGCAACGACTGTTTCCTCGTCTATGGCTATACCACTGACCGTGACACATGGGATGCCGAGGCAAGCAAATATGCTTTCGAGGGACACGACTCGTGGCTGTGGAACCTCGTTCTCGCCAACCTCGAGGACGACCTTAAGAGATGCGCCGCCAACTTCCGCTCCGTGATGACCAACGAGCGCATCCTCTCCATGCTCAACGATGAGCAGAGCGGCAACTGGTGTGACAGGGCATTCAACAAGTCCGGCTACCTGAAATACATCGCTCCGGCTACCCGGGAGATGTACGGCAAGGTGTGGCCTTTTATCTACGCCCTGCAGGGAAGCAACAGAAGCCACCGCACCTTCCTTGTCATAAACCGCTGCGCGCTGCTCGATGCCCGGTACGGCACAAGCAACTTTACCTCTGACAATATCGACCTCTACATGGCCCGTACGGAGTCCGATGCGGCCGACCGTCTGCGCATCACTGCCAATGAGCCATACGCCTTCGGCTACGGTACTAATAACACGCCTAATATCGCCAATACAGGCATTGTGGCGGCCAATAGTGTTGCAGAGCTTGATATAACCGGGGCATTTACGGTCAATGACCCCTTGCGTGTATATGGCGCCAGCCGTATCAAGGCACTTGACATGACTGGGGCGGCCAACCACCTCAAAAACGCCCTGGATCTCGGCAAATGCACGGCGCTCCGCGAACTCAACCTTCAGGCGGCACAAGGGGGCGGGTCAACAGGATGGTGGCTGTCGATAGGCAGTTGCCGCCAGTTGCGCAAGCTCAACCTCCGTTACCAGTCGCAAGCCAAGACCGGCAGCAACACAAGCACCGCCCTTGACTTGAGCAACCAGACCAAACTCGAAGATCTCGATGCGAGAGGCACGAAGGTACAGAGTATCACATTCGCCAAAGGTGCCCCGGTATCTTACGCAAGAATGCCGGCCACTATCACCACACTCCGTCTTGAGTATCTGCCCAAGCTCACAAATGCCGGTCTCACTCTGGAAAGCTACGGCAATGTCCGCACCCTCATATTCGACAGTTGCCCTAACTTAAACTGGGAATCTCTGCTGTCAAGATGTGCAAATGCCGACAGGCTCCGCATTACCGGCATCGATCGGGAGGACGACGGCACATGGCTCAACAAGTTTATGGCGATTGGTGGTGTTGATGCCGACGGAAACTCCACTGATACCTGTGCTCTTGTGGGTACGGTGCGTCTGACACGTTACATCGACGAGGAACAGTATCAGCGCATGTGCGCACACTTCCCCGAGCTGAATATCCGTCAGCCCGAGTACACCACCATCAAGCGCAACATCAATGTGGCCGATGACCGCAGCATAACCAACCTTGACAATGGTACCGGCTATGAATCCGGCACCGACTATGTTCCGAGCGGACACATCACAGCGATACTCGCCAAGCGCCACCGCTGTCTTGCCAAGGTCACCCGCAAACCAACCACCAGAAAAGTCACCATCGCCAATGTCGAGACCACCATGAATAACCTCGACGGCGAGATGACCTACTTCCCTCTGCATGATGAAAACTCCAACTATTATGCAGACGCGGACGACATCGCTAACTGCACCCCAGCAAAACTCGACGGCAGCGAGGGCGACCTGATGATGTATGAGCCCGGGTTCTGGTGCAAGGGTGTCAACGACTACCTCGGGGAAGCCTTCTACAGTTGCTACAGCCGCAATGATGCCGACCATCGGCCTGCAGCCCCGGCAGCCACCGTGCTGACACTTGATGACCTCAAGACAAGCGGTAAGGTCATCGCCGGTCGAAAGATTGTACCCAAGGACTCATTGGCCGCCTCATACACCACCGACAGCACCTACTCCGTCTGCATGGTGGAGGTTGCCGGGCATAAGCGTGTGCGCTATCCGTCAGTACCGGGTTCAAGCCTCGTCGGTGCTGTGTTCTGCGACAGTGCCGGCAACGTGGTCGAGAGCGTCATCGTACCGACCCTATCCTGTAAGTTCGAGGCGGGAATGTACATTATTAAGGACATCCCCGAAGATGCTGCCACGCTGCATTTCTCCATACTCAATACTGCAGAATTTGACAAGGTGGTACTGTCGGATAGCGATAAAATCGAGGACATGGAGCCGGAATGGTACTTTGATGCCGAGCATCTTTGTGCCGTGGTCGGCACATCGACCGTCGGCAACAAGTTCCGTGCCGCCATAACGGGTGGCACCACTGTCGCAAGCATGAGTTGGACCGACTTCCACTATTACAGTGCCCAGCGAGGCATGCAGCAGATAGACGCACTCATGCACAACCGCATCGCCAATCTGTGTTACGCCAAATACGGTAGGCTCGATATGCAGAGCCAGTGCGGAGGTGGTCAACACACATACAACCGCACCGCGGGCGGCACGATGAAATGGGGTATGCGAGACACCATCGGCTATGACGAAGCAGTGTTGATAAAGTCCAACATCACCAAATCCGTCATAGACGGCGTGGTCTATCAGTACGCATGGGAGATGTCCACAGACAGCATCGGCACTATAACTGTCGAGCAGCTCAATAACATCAACTGCCTCGGTTATGAGGACATCTACGGCCACAAGTACGACATGATGGATGGAGTGGATCTTCCCAATGACAGCGGCAATGCCGGCAAGTGGCGTATATGGATGCCTGATGGAAGTATCAGAAAAGTCAAGGGCATGGCTAATAGTGACTGGTGGATAACCGGTGTATCCCATGGCCTTTATATGGATATGGTACCGGTAGGTACAGTGAACGGCAGTTCTAATACATACTTTTGTGATAAGTATTGGTACAGTGGAGCAACAGGCCGTGTGGTCTATCGCGGCAACAGCAACGCGAGTGCGAATGGCGGCGTGTCGTGCGCGTATGCGAATGTCGATGCTTCGAATACGAACGCGTATGTCGGGTCGCGCCTGGCCTTCCGCGGCAAAATCCTCAAAGCGCTCAGCGTTGCCGCGTTCAAAGCGTTGGTCGAGGCCGCGTAAGCGGAAAACGAGAAAGCGGTCGCGCAGCGACCCAAAGCGTAGAGCGACAACACAAAGAGAACGGCCTTCGGACGATGTCCGAAGGCTGTTCAAATATAGTTGGAATGATGAAGGGGGGAGCGCCGGGCGTCAGCCCTGACCCCGGCGAAGCCGGGTCGATTTTGGAGCGAAAATAGGGTAGGGCGGCCGATTAAAAAAGCGTACCCGGAGGTACGCTTCGTTTTGCGGCGAGTCACGTTTCGTTTTAATTTTGGACCACTTCGATTTATTTCCGTCCTCCGTTTCGTTTTGCGGATTATACAACAAGGGTATTTCCGATTCCAAGTTCAGACTCCAGACCATCAGCCACGACATCGCCAATAATGAAGCTGCCATCAGTCGCATGAAGGAGGATGCCGCCCGGTATCAGTCGGTTGTTCAGCGGGACAAAGACGGCAATCCCGTCAACAATCTCACTATCGACACCTGCAACCTCCGTGACGAGCAGAACATGGGTATTTACCTGCAAGGTCTGGTGATAAAAACCGATACCCACGGTCAGTATAAGCGCATCGGCGAGGTCTATGGCTTCCCAGTCAGTATCATCTCTGAGCGTAATCTTGTTGACGGCAAAGAGACCGTTCAGAACCGATTTGTGGTTGAAGGAAACTACAAATACAAGTTCAACAACGGCTTTATAGCCATGTCGGATACCCATGCCGCCTGCATGAACTTCGTCAACGCTCTTGAGAAAATCCCCAGCATCATCGCTCAGTACGAGGAACGCACCGCCAAACTCAAAGCCGACGTTCCCCAGCTCGAAGCCATCGTAGCCAAGCAGTGGGGCAAGGAAGAAGAACTGAAAGGTTTGAAATCTGACCTCGCCGCCCTCGATCGCAAAATCACCGCAGCCCTCGCTCCCAAGAAGGAGGAAGATGATGGTGTTGAAAACAAACAGCACCCCGACACACAAAGGGTCGAAATAAGAGATAACCAGTCTCAGGCAACAGGTCCGAAAGAGACGATGGTGGCAGAACCTGTGACTCCCGACTATCGTCAGCGAGAGCCGTTAAGTTCCCGCATAATAATCGGAGGCTGCGGAGCCACTCCACCCGGAGGGTTTCGCGCCGCCGGACCCAAACTCTAAAATTAGATCAGCCGACCATGATGAAATAAAATTCATTGTGGTCGGCTGAATTGTTTCAAGCATCGTGCTCACTTATAATCCAATGGGATTCCATATTCCTTCATCCATGCGTACAGCGTCTTTGGAGCAATATTGATTTTTTTCGCCGCATGACGCTTTTTCCCATTACAGTCTCGGAGAGCCTGCTTCACCTTTCTGAGTTTGTCGGAATGGGTGTCGTTGGCATCAACCACCGGGTGCATTATTATTGCATCTGCCGAGATTCTCTTATTCGGTGTGATAAAAACGGCGTGTTTTATAACGTCGAACAATTCCCTCAGATTGCGTGACCAGACATGTTCGCTCATTACCTTCAAGGCAGACTTTGTGAACACTTTCTCCGGTATATTCTGTGATATACAGTAATTTTTCAGCACTTCGATAGCAAGAAGCTCAATGTCCTCATGATACTCAGTCAGAGAGGGTACCTTGATTACATTGCGCCTGAGAACTTGTATCAGCTTCGGAGAGCAAATATGCCCGGGCAGGCGGTCTTCAATGCTTACGCGCGTCGAACATATTATTATACCATTGAATAGATTCTTGTCTGTGTTGACTTTAAGTTCATTGTTGAGGAAATCAGCGATGAGTTCCTGAGCCTCGATGTCGAGGTGGTCGATTTCATGTAGATATAAAGTTCCTCCCTGTGCTTGATTGGTCATGCTTCGCAGAATGCGGGTGAAATGGGATTTTTCACTGGCGCCCCATTTTATAACTTTAAGAGGAGCCAAGGTCTTGCAGTTGGCAAAAACGAATCTGTTGTTACGTCGCATACTTCGGATATGTGCAATCTGTGCAAGGGTATATTTGGCAGTACCCGATGCTCCGGTCAGCAGGACTGTCTGAGTCTTTTCTCTTGCCACTTTCTCACGCATGGCATGAAATTCACCCTGCATATGACTGAACCATTTGATGTGGGACGGCTCGGTAAACATTGAATACAGCGCGACAGTCATTGCATCTTGTTCCTCCCGGGAATATCGGAAATAGTAACCGTCTTCCAAATCCCACATACTTGCAATCACATCATTGCGGGTAAGCCATGAGGAATAAAACGATTGAATGTTTGTAGCCTTGGAATTGGCTGCCATCACAAGGTCCCTGTCAGCCGGATTCAGTGGGGTTGACTCGCAGAACACAATCCCATAGTCGCCATTCTTTAGAGCGTCTATCGCTTCCTGAAGATTATCGAAGGCATCCCAGTATCCGTCGATAATGGGTAAGGATGATATAATCTCGTCAAGTTGCTCTTTTGAGGAGCAGTATATAAGGACACGCTTGTAGTCCTTTTTTGTGATATTCTCGGAGTTATAGGTCATCTTTTTTGCGATAAAGTGAAAAAATCTTCAAATTTCGTTATTCTGAATTATAAGGTAACAATCAAATATACTGTTAACTCGACAATTAGTATAGTATATACAAGAGGAATACTTTTGAAGTGTTTCCTTATTTTCGTTGCAAAGGTAACACTTTTTCGCCGAAATGTAACACTTTTTATCTCGTTTTTAGAGTGATGAGATGAAGCTAAATCAAACAAAATTAACCTAAAAAACGTATAGAATCATGCCGAGCGACAAACGCGACGGCTTCAAAAATCCCAATTTAACATGACAGTGCGTAGAACATCTTGTCGCTCAACGGATTGCAATTCTTCGGGTACAAAAGCCCGAAAGTGCTCCGTTTTTACCTTCTGAAAATCGCTTTTTCCGACCCTCTCAGGCCAGTGTTTTTGTATCCGCAAAGTTAGCGATTTTCAGGAAAATATACTAATTTGATTTGGTCATCTCAAAGATTATTTATAACTTTGTCACCGTGGTAATAATTACTGCGGTGATAAAATATGAAGTTCTATAATCGCACTAAGGAAATAGAGGAATTAAAGCGGATACAAGGGCGAGCCTTTGAATCCCGGTCGAGAATGACAGTGATAACCGGTCGGCGTCGCATCGGCAAGACATCGCTCGCCCTGCGTGCCACACAAGGGGAGTATCCTACGGTTTATCTTTTTGTCAGTCGTAAAAACGAGGCTGCGTTATGCGAAGAATTCGCCGGACTTATCTCAACAGCCCTCAATTGCTATGTGCCATCGGAGATAAAGACTTTCAAGTCGCTGTTTCAGATGATGATGGAACTTGCGAAGACCCGCAAGTTTAATCTGATTATTGATGAGTTTCAGGAATTTTTCAATGTCAATCCCTCGGTATTCAGCGACATGCAGAATATCTGGGATACATACCGCAGCGATACACATGTGAATCTTCTGCTGATGGGTTCGGTATATTCGATGATGCACAAGATTTTTGAGAGTTACCATGAGCCGTTGTTTGGCAGGGCGGATGCGACCATACGTCTGTCAGGTTTCGGAACGGAGACCATGAAGGAGATTATGCGGGATTTTCGTCCGGACTACACCAATGATGAGCTGCTCGCTTTTTACTGTATTACCGGAGGCGTACCAAAGTATATAGAACTTTTGTGCGAGGATACCGATTTGTCGATTGACGGGATGTTCAACTACGTAGTCAGAGAGAACTCTCCGTTTATAGATGAAGGACGCAATCTGTTGATAGAAGAGTTCGGCAAGGACTATGGGCTATATTTCTCAGTGCTTAGCTGTATAGCTTCCGGGACGGACACTCAGGGCGCGATTGAAAGCGCATTGGGAGGGGTGACTGTGGCAGGTCATCTCAAGCGGTTGATTGAGGATTATTCACTAATCAAGCGTGTTCGTCCTATCATGTCGAAACCACGCTCTCAGAATGTGCAATATGAGATAACCGATAATTTCCTGAAATTCTGGTTCAACTATTTTGACCGCAACCAGACACTGGTTGAAATGGGCAATTATGACCGCCTTCGTGAGATTGTTGTGTCAGATTATCCAACATATTCCGGTCATATCCTTGAAAAATACTTCCGACTCAAAATGATGGAAAGCCACGAGTATATGAACATCGGCTCGTGGTGGGAGCGCAAAAAGGGAAAGGAAGCCAACGAAATAGATATAGTCGGCATTAAAGTTGATGACAAGACCGCTGTGGTCGCCGAAGTTAAACGCCAACGCCGCAACTACGACCATAAGACATTTATGGAGAAGGTAGAGCGTATCAAGTCCTGCCTTCTTATGAAATATGACGTTGAGACAAGACTATTGACATTGGAGGATATGTAATTGCACTAGTATTCTAATTTGTCGTTCAGCAAATTGATAGATAGAATAGTGTTACTTGAAAATATAGATTAAAAGACGTTTATGATATATTCTGAACCAAATGATTGGAGAGACCTTCAAAATAAGGTTTGTCTTCTGCTTTCTCATTGTGGTTTTAAGGCTGAAACAGAGAAAACGATAAAGACTCCACGTGGCGAAGTGGAAATTGATGTTTATGCCATTGATCCAAGGAGTATAGATCGAATATCCTATGTTATTGAGTGTAAGAACTGGATTAATCCGGTTAACCAATCGGTCATTCATGCATTTACTACTGTAATGAATGAAACAGGGAGTAATATAGGATATATAATATCTAAAGTTGGTTTTCAAAGAGGTGCTATCAGTTATACAGGGCTGGCGCATGAGATTTAACTCAAATTCAGTCAAAAATTCACCTGATTATGTGAAATAAACTTTCAGATATTGCATATATTGCTGAAGATGGATATATTAGAGGTATGCAAATAGAAATTTTCAGCAAAGTAAAAGACCCGCGCGACTTGGGCAAGGTTAAACATGAGCTCGAGGATGTGCTCCGAATGGCACTCATCGGCGTGTTGTGTGATTGTGAGGACTGTGACGACATATCGGATATGGTTACAGACCGAGAGGAAGAATTCAAGGCCGCCGGATTGCTGAAGCTTGGCAACGGTGTCCCGTGTGGTGACACGATACTTCGTGTTGTAGAGTCTGTCAATCCCGCTCAGCTCCGGGCAAGTCTTGATTGCTGCCGAGGCCACATAATCGAATCCCTGTGCGGCAATCAGGTCATCATTGACGGTAAGAAACTGCGGGGTGAAAATCCCAGGAGTCCCGGATGCCACGGACTGTATATCCTCAATGCGTGGGTATCTGAAACAGAAATCTGCGTTGCCGAAAAGCCGGTGGATGGCAAGACCAACGAACTTACGGTTCTGCCGTCCGTATTGTCCTCTTTATGGCTTACAGGGGCATTGGTTTCAGTCGACGCAATGGGGACCCACCGTAATATCGCAGAACAGATCATGCTCCAGGGCGGCGACTATCTGATGGCGCTTAAAGACAATCAGCCGATACTCAAGGGCTTGACGGAAAGTATCTTTAGTAGCACTACTCCAATATCGGTATACACAACCGAGGAAAAGGGGCACGGAAGAGTTGAGAAGAGAACCTGTTCAATTATGGATACGACACTTTTGGAACAGGAGGGAATGTACGAGAAGTGGCCCGGTCTTAAACGTATCATAAAGATGGAGCGTGAGCGTACTGAGAACGGTGCCCGCTCGCGTGAAACAATCTACTATCTCAGCAGCGTGGAGAAAGATGAGGCTTCTTACTATGCGATGCGTATTCGTGCGCACTGGGGTATCGAGAACAAACTGCACTGGCATCTCGACGTGACGTTTCGGGAAGATATGTGCCGCGTACGCGCCAAGAATGGCGCTGTCAATTTTTCAGCGATGCGCAAGTATGCATTGGAAATGCTTAAAAAGCAGAACGATAAACTCAGCCTTAAACGAAGACGCAAAAAATGTATGTGGAGCACTGAATATCTGTACAAAGTCTTTAAGGATAGTTAAATCTCATGCGTCAGCCCTGATGCTGTCCATTATAGACAATGTGACAGGAGATAAAGAAACTATTGAAGTGAAAGTAACAGATTGCTACCTTGCATACGTTATCAATGACAGCAACTACCCGATATTGCCGGCAGGCACCACACTCTTTTTAGTGAACAATCAAGCTCAGGACTACTATCTGTTCGACCAAGATAACATATATAACAAGCCTATACTAAAAGACAGCGGTTACGAGTTCTTCATCACGCAGAATGCCGACACAGGTGCGGCACCCACTAAATACGCTATTCCCAACTTACGCTTATACAAACACAATCCCGCTGATGCTGGAACTACTGCGTCGAAGTTCTATGATTTCCAAATAGAACTGTATGGCGAAGAAGCCAGTTCTTCGTACGTGCTACAAGTCATTCAAGCCTACTTAGGCGTCGATTGGGAAAGGCTTATAAACAATGCTTTGACCAAATCACCTGCTCCCATAGATATGACTATGATATTGACCGTTCCTGATACAGACTATCGAATAAGAGGAATAATAAGCTTTGTATCCATTCCGAAATACATATTGGATTGATAGATTTCTTGTAATCAACTGAATTCGTATGATGCAGTTACGCAAAATTAAAGTACTTACATTTTTCTTCCTATCGTTCGTTTGCTCCCAAACGACTGTTTATGGGCAAATGATTAGCGGTAAAATAATAGATGCCGAACAACTACCGATAGACGGAGCGACTATTATTCTGCAAGCGATGGATTCGACCTATATAGCCGCATCCATCTCTAATACTGACGGTATATTCGTTTTTAATAGCCAACAGGAAGAATACCGTTTGATAATACAACACATTTTATATGAAACCAAACAAATGGCAGGTAAGGGAAATGATGTCGGAACTATTCAACTTCAACCTAAAGACTATGCTTTGGATGAAATTATTATAAAGGCAGAACGTCCTTTTGTTAAAGTGAAGAATGGACTTTTAGGGTATAATCTTGCTGTCCTTACCCAAAATCAACTTGTAAACAATGCTTATGAAGCATTGACAAAGATACCGGGAGTACAAGAAGAGAGAGGAATACTGACTTTGGCAGGAGCCGGGAAACTGACGATTATTCTAAATGGCAAACCAACAACAATGGATGCCGGACAACTTGAAACGATTTTGCGCAATACTCCGGTTAATCGTGTGGAAAAAGTGGAAGTGATGTACAGTGCGCCTCCTGAATATCATGTACGGGGCGCGGCTATTAATGTTGTTTTAAAGCGTTCAAACGACTACTCTTTTCAGGGTGAGATAAGTGCTGACTATAAAAACCAATACTTCAATGACGGGGGAATGAACGGGAACTTTCGGTTGTCAACTCCTAAAATGGCTTTTGATGTAATGTATGGAGTAAATAACGTAAAAAAAATGGAGTACATAGACCTTGATTCCAAGCATACGCTAAAAGAAGAACTCCATTCTATCACACAAAATGAACAGTTGCGCAGCAAGTATTGGAAGCATGACCTTAGAGCCGCTTTTGAATATAATTTCAACGATAAAAACAATATCAATATTGCCTACACAGGTAGTTATACCCCTGACCAATATAATAACAGCCGGACATCAGGCAATTACCAAACCGGTAATGTTGATAAATATATTGACAATCAAATGCACAATGTCACATTGCAATATCATTCAGGATTCGGTCTTGAAATAGGAGGTGACTATACCTATTATACTTCCAATAATAATCAATGTTTACATACTGATTATCAAAATGGAAATCAGAGTAGTTTCTCTATGGTTGGCGGACAAAAGATAGACCGCTATTCTATTTATGTAGACGGGAAACACTCTTTATCCAAAGGATGGAATTTGGGTTATGGAGTTTCCTATCGATTTGCCAAAGATCTTGATTTCCAAACTTACGATAAAGTGACAGGTGACATTCAAACACAAAATACATATTCCAATCTGAGAGAACAAACTGCCAGTTTTTATGTGTCGTTGAGCAAAAACTATGCAACAGGTACATCTTTATCCGTTTCTGCTACAGGAGAGTATTATACGATTGGCAATTATCATAAATGGGCAGTCTTTCCACAAGCATCATTGACCTATTTTAAAACACCGGAACATCTGTTGCAATTGTCATTATCTACGGATAAAACCTATCCAAGTTATTGGGATATGCAGTCTTCCGTCAGTTATCTTAATGGATATACAGAATTGTGGGGTACACCGAATTTGAAGCCGATGACGAATTATAATCTGAATGGAAGTTATATCTTCATGAAGAAGTATATTTTCAGTCTGTTTTTCACGCATACATCGGATTATTTCACACAAGCCGCCTATCAATCTACCGACAGGCTGGCACTGATCTATAAAAATACAAACTGGAACTATATGCAGCTATGGGGAGCAAATATCATAGTACCCTTTAAAGCAGGAAACTGGCTGGATTCCCGATTCTCCTTAGTCGGAATGCAAATGCACCAACGCTGTGATGATTTTTTCGACATTCCTTTCAATCGGAGGAAATGGGTATTTAGCGGCACATTGGATAACACGTTTAAAGTAAACAAGAATTTATCTTTCGAGTTGATAGGGAATGTACAGACTCCTGTCATACAAGGGACATTTGATATAGAATCTATTTTTAATCTCACTGCCGGATTAAAATGGAATTTTGTAAATGACAAATTGAGTTTATCAGCCCGTTGCAATGACATATTTGATACAGGAATGCCTGCAACAAAAGTCCGCTTTAAGGGGCAACACTTGGATATGAACAGCGGATTTTATTCACGTTCATTTACTTTGCATTTCAGTTATTGTTTTGGCGGATATAAGAAAAAGGAGATAAAAGGAATAGATACATCAAGATTCAGATACTAATTCAAAAATGATATGAGGACATTGTTGCTAACTCTGAGTGTTTTATGCTTATACTCATGCTCATATAAAACTTCTCTGATTACCTATCGAAATGGATATGTATTTAACACCCAGGGTAAAATGATTGGAAACTATTCCAATGGCTATATTTTCACCGAAAATAAAATACTCATAGGATATTACTTCAATGGATATATTTGTGATGATAATCACAATATTATAGGAAACTATGCAAATGGATTTGCAAAAATTGGAAAAACAAAATAATTAATTTTTTTCTGTCAATATCATAGATGTAAACATACAGTGAAACATCTTCAGAAAGCGGTCGCTTTCGGCTATACACTTATTGCATTGTTAATCGGATGTATTGCCTACACTTGGCATCATGAATGGCAGGAAGTGGAAGCATTGGAGGTTGGCAATCGACGTATAAATGAATTCAGGAAGGATGTAAACCGTATTCATATCCGACTGATAGAGTTCTCTTTGTTGGGAGAAACTATATTGGATTGGGACGAAACAGATTTGGAGAATTACCATGCCCAACGTATTGCATTGGACAGTATATTATGCAGTTTCAATGTAACTCACAAAATTGAGCGTGTTGACAGCGTGCGCAGTCTTTTGGAGTATAAGGAACGGCAGATATTCCAGATTGTCCGGTTAATGGATGAGCAACAATCCATCAACAGGAAGATAGCCAGCCAAGAACCGGTGATTGTGCAGAAGATTGTGCAGGAACAGCCCAAGAAACCGAAGCGCAAAGGATTCTTGGGCATATTCGGTAAAAAAGAGAAAACGAAGCCATTGACAACAACGACTACGCTTCGTTCTCCCGATAGAAACATGGTCAGCGAACAGAAAGCACAAAGCCGTCGGTTGTCGGAACAAGCCGACAGTCTTGCGGCTCGTAATGCCGAACTTAACAGACAACTGCGAGGATTGATTTGCCAAATCGAAAAGAAGGTACAATCTGATTTACAAAGCAGGGAAGCCGAGATAACCGCCATGCGTGAAAAATCATTTATGCAGATAGGCGGCTTGATGGGATTTGTCCTTTTGCTGTTGGTCATTTCTTATATCATCATACACCATGATGCAAAGAGCATCAAACGATACAAACGCCAGACAACGGATTTGATAGGGCAATTGGAACAGTCCGTGCAACAAAATGAGGTACTCATAACCTCCCGAAAGAAAGCGGTATATACTATTACCCACGAGTTGCGTACACCGCTGACGGCAATAACAGGCTATGCCGAACTGTTGCAAAAAGAGTGCAGCAATGGGAACAATGTGCATTTCCTTCAAAGCATACAACAATCCTCCGACCGTATGCGGGCTATGCTCAACACTCTGCTGGACTTCTTCCGCTTGGATAACGGCAAGGAACAGCCCAAAATGCAACCTTGCAGAATTTCAGCAATCACGCACATCCTTGAAACGGAGTTCATGTCCGTTGCCATGAACAAGGGACTGTCCTTGACCATGAAGAACGGGAATGATGCTGTTGTATTGACCGACAAAGAGCGAATAGTTCAAATCGGTAACAACCTGCTGTCAAACGCCATCAAGTTCACAGAGAAAGGTGGTGTGTCACTGACTTCCGACTATACCAACGGAGTGTTGACACTGACCGTCGAGGACACCGGTACGGGCATGACCGAAGAGGAACAGCACCATGTGTTCGACGCATTTGAACGCCTCTCAAATGCCGCCGCAAAGGACGGTTTCGGACTTGGACTTGCCATCGTTCATAATATCGTGACGATGCTTCATGGAAAAATCAGACTGAACAGTGAAAAAGGGAAAGGAAGCCGTTTCATGGTGGAAATACCGATGCAAAAAGCTGATGATGTGCCGGAGCAAGTAATACAGACGTATATTCACAGAAAAGACAGAAACCTCAATGTCATCGCCATCGACAATGACGAGGTGTTGCTCCTGATGCAGAAAGAGATGTACGCCCAAGAGGGAATACACTGCGATACTTGCACCGATGCGGCGGAACTGATGGAGATGCTACGCCGGAAAGAATATAATCTGCTGCTGACAGATTTGAATATGCCCGGTATAAACGGTTTCGAGTTGCTGGAACTTCTGCGTTCGTCCAACGTGGGCAATTCACAGATAATCCCCGTGGTCGTGGCAACCGCTTCGGGCAGTTGCGATGCGGAGGAACTTTTGGCAAAAGGCTTTGCCGGATGCCTGTTCAAGCCGTTCTCCATATCGGAGCTGATGGAGGTCTCGGACAAGTGCGGCATAAAAGAAACTCTGGACGGAAAGCCGGACTTATCCACCTTGCTGTCATACGGCAATGAGGCCGTCATGCTGGAGAAACTGATAACGGAAACTGAAAAGGAAATGCGCTTGATGCAGGATGCGGCAACGCGAAACGACCTGCAAGAACTTGATGCCTTGACACACCACTTGCGTAGCTCGTGGGAGGTACTCCGTGCCGACCAACCGCTGAGGGAACTTTACGGATTGCTTCATGGAAAGGCTATACCGGAAGAAAGTGAGTTAAGCCATGCTGTTACCGCAGTATTGAATAAGGGCGCGGAAATAATCCGGCTGGCAAAAGAGGAAAGGAGAAAATACGAAAATGGATAAGACCAGAATAATCGTGGTGGAGGACAACATCGTGTATTGCGAATATGTCTGCAACCTGCTGGCACGGGAGGGCTACCATACCGTGAAAGCTTACCACCTATCGACAGCGAAGAAACATCTGCAACAGGCAACGGATAATGACATAGTAGTTGCCGACCTGCGCCTGCCTGACGGCAACGGTATAGACATGCTGCGTTGGATGCGCAAGGAAGGAAAGATGCAGCCGTTCATCATCATGACCGACTATGCCGAAGTACATACTGCCGTGGAGAGCATGAAACTCGGTTCGATAGACTATATACCTAAAAAACTGATAGAGGACAAACTCATTCCACTTCTCCGTTCCATACAGAAGGAGCGTCAGATGGGACACCGCCGTATGCCCGTGTTCGTCCGTGAAGGTTCCGCCTTTCAGAAAATCATGCATCGCATAAGGTTGGTAGCCGCTACCGATATGAGTGTGATGATATTCGGAGAGAACGGCACGGGCAAGGAGCATATCGCCCATTACCTACACGACAAGAGCAAACGTGCGGGCAAACCCTTCGTGGCGGTTGACTGCGGTTCACTCTCAAAAGAACTTGCGCCGTCGGCATTCTTCGGACACGTCAAGGGAGCGTTTACAGGTGCAGACAGCACCAAGAAAGGGTATTTCCATGAAGCGGAAGGTGGCACGTTGTTTCTGGACGAGGTGGGCAACCTCGCGTTGGAAACCCAACAGATGTTGCTCCGTGCCATACAAGAGAGACGTTATCGCCCGGTCGGTGACAATTCGGACAGAAGTTTCAATGTCCGCATCATCGCCGCCACCAACGAGGATCTGGAGGCGGCAGTGAGTGAAAAGCGTTTCCGGCAGGATTTACTCTACCGTCTGCACGACTTCGTGATAAGCGTGCCGTCGTTGCGTGACTGTCAGGAAGACATTATGCCGTTGGCAGAGTTCTTCCGTGAGATTGCCAACAAGGAACTGGAGTGTAATGTGGGCGGATTCAGTCCCGAAGCCCGTAAAGCATTGCTGATCCACACATGGCCGGGCAACGTGCGGGAACTTCGGCAGAAAATCATGGGTGCGGTATTGCAGGCGCAAGAAGGTGTTGTAACGAAAGAGCATCTGGAACTTGCCGTGACGAAACCGACCTCACCCGTCAGTTTCGCCCTGCGCAATGATGCAGAGGATAAGGAACGGATAATGCGTGCGTTGAAACAAGCGAACGGCAATCGGAGCCTTGCCGCCGAACTGTTGGGAATAAGCAGGTCGGCACTATACAGTAAACTTGAAGAGTATGGACTTAAATATAAATTCAAGCAACCATAGCCGATTTTATTGAATTTGACTATCTGCAAAGGTTTATTATTCAAAAAATAATATTACCTTTGCATTTAGGAAAAGCGTTCTTTTGAATTACTGCAAAACGAAGTGAAACACAGAATTTCGCTGGTTTCTAAATCGTTACCTGTCAAGCTGCAAAAATTTGCAAGTGCTTGAATTTTAGCAAGAAAGAAAATTTGATATGTCTTGCCTGATGGAACGAGAGTTTTTTCTCGATGCCTGCGGCCTTCACCCATTTCTTGAATGGCTGTTGTGCCATTGAGCGGCGGAAGCCTTTGAAGATAAGTCCTTCACCACGCTCACCACAATATTTCAGAGCCTCTTCACTTATCGGTAATGTCGCTTCTGTCTCGGTTTTCTCGGTACATAGGCGTATGCAGTGGCCACCGTCAGGACTTCGCTCAATATTATCCCATCGGAGCTGCAACAGGTCGCTAAGACGTAATCCGGTAAACAGACCGAACATAGATGCTTGTCTGAGGATAGGCACCTCACACTCGGTAGCATCAAGGATTTTCATCTCGTCGAGCGTCAGATACTCCTTCTTTACCTCCTGCCATTTGATGCCTTCAAGAAAGTCGTTGACGTTCTCGGTGATATATTTTTCCTTATATGCCATTTTCAGCAGACAGCGGAATGTTGACCAATAGCCTGAAGCAGAGTTGTTGGATAACGGTATCTTTTTGCCAGGGTGGCGCAGACTATGTGCATAGAGAAGATACTCCCGGAATTCTTCGCACAGTTCCGTAGTAATATCGCCGAATGTGCATCGGCCACCGCAGAATTTTTTGAAATGGAGATAGACGCTCATCCATTTGTCATATTTGCTTTTCGCCTTCTTCTCGAAGTAGGCAAGAAAGTCCATCTTCTGTTTAGTCTTGTCAAGGAATCCGAACTGTTCGTTTACGAGGCTCTGATAACGGATGCAACGGATGGCCTCGGCTTTCTCCTCCATTTCCTGATTGAAACGGCGTTGCATCTCGTTGGCCGGTTCGGCAAAGATGACTATGCCGAGAGTTTCGCGGCGGGTCATCTTGTTTGTGTGGGGATTGCGTATCGCGGGATAATAATCGAGATAGAGCGATACCTTACCTCCGGCATACGGGCGACGACGGAGGAACACTTTGGTGCAGGTGTTTGTCATTGCTTTATGGGGTTTGAGGGTTTGAAAATCAGATACAAAAGTAGCGGGAGAAGCATGAGAGAACAATGAGTTCTCCAGCAGTCCCAAGGCTTCTCCAAGGTCTCTCTGGAGATTAAATCTCCGGAGAACCGAGGAGAGAATCAAGTTCAGAGCAGAGTATGAGAGTGTATTTTCCTTTCTTCACACGAGTGATGTTGTGGTATTTCAGATAGTGGTGGAGCTGGTCACGGGTCAGTCCATACTTCTCCATCGCCTCGGGATAGGTGTAATATTCGGGGCCCTTTGGCGCGGCTATACCCTTTGCCAGATCGAAATGATACTTGGAATACATCACATAGTTGCCCTGCTTTTTCTTAGGAATACCCTCCTTTGACACGAGAGTATAGATTGCTGATAAGGTCATGCCATAGGCGGCTTGAATATCAGCCACGGTATACCACTCGTTGATTTTCTCTTTCGGTTGCTGATTTGCAAAGTAGCGGTCAACATGGCTGCGGCTCCAAAGCGTCTTTCCTCGGCTCTGAGTCTTAGGCCAACCCTCACGCTCAGCAATCTTATACATCCCGGAGTTTGACACCCCGAATTTTTCCTGCACCTCCTTCGATGTGTAGAACTCTGTAATTGGAGCTGATGGATTTTTTATTTGTGTACTTTGAATGTCAAGGACAGAGAACAGCTCATCAACATCGGCTCGACGGATGAGCGTTTTGCGTTTCAGCTTCCAAACCTTAATCACACCACGGTTAATATAGTTGTAGATAGTGACATGGCATACGCCTAATAAGGTCGCTGCTTGTGTCGGTGTCAGGAATTCCTGTTTGGCAACCTCTTTCTGTCCTGATTGCTGGTATTCATATTCTCGTTGGTATGAATCCAGTTTCTCCTGACGCTTCCGTTCCTTGTATGCGAGTCCCGAGCATCGGTGGCTGCAATACTCCGTTGTTGTCTTACGAGCGATGAACTCAGCTCCACACCAATGGCATTTCTTTTTGATTTCAATGTTGCTACTCATTTTTATTCTGTGTTAGTGTTTATTTCTCCTTTTATTTCGCCAAAAGTGTTCATGGGCGTAAACTGACGTAAACCTACGTAAACATCATCCACGACCTTGCGGCACGCATTGACAGGATTGACCGATTTGCTACAAATCGGGTACAAAAACACAGGTAAGAAGGGATGAAAAGCGGTTATATTGCAGTATAGGTACGAAAAAAGCCGCCCGATAACGAGCGACTTTTCAATGTTTTACACCAGATGGCACCAGTTGTCACCAATAGGCTACTTCCCGATGCAGAAGCGGTTAAAATATTGATTTACAATATCGTGTAAATCCAAACCGTACAAGAGCCGTACAAGTAGCTCTGTCGAGTTGTTTCTGCGGTCGGTCTGCGGACTCAAAGACATGCGCGGCTACTATGCCGGACATGTGGTCGTTGAGCTTATGCGAAGTTAATAAATTTCCGGCAGATAGCCAACTTCGTAAATGCTATCCGTCCTTTTCTGTTCATACTAATTTCAGTTCAAAAGCTTCGTCGTAGGGAATGTGGCTATGCGCAATGGAGCTTTGTTGCCAACCGTTTTCCTGATGGCTCGCTTCTATTATCGCGGATACGGAAAGAGGTTTCAATTTTCCAATAACATAATCAATAGATTCCTTTTCAGATTCAGAAAGGTTCACACAATCTTGATTGGAATTGCATGTAAGCAATGTGCTGACCATATCATGAGCCTCAATCAGTCGCTTATCAAGTTCGGGAGTATTGTCATAGATTGTGGCGTAATGGTCAGGAACCGGGCCGAAATTCAATGCACGATATTGAAGGCCGCTGATTGATTGACCTGTCTTGCGGTAGTGATTGAAATCGGAATAAAACATCAGCTTGTTCAATTTCGTCGGGAATACCTCTCCATGCTTCATCACGATGTAGCGAACCATGTCAAACAGTTTAGGGACGCTTTTCCCTCCATAACCATTGAATATGCTTCGGCTATCATCATTGAAGATAACACGATGGAGTGCGGCGTGTTCATCATCTTTTATCTCGCTCATATTGATTGAGGTAAGAATGCGTTCATATTCTGCCGGCTGAAAAGTGTCCTTGCAACCTTTAAGCAGTCCCAACAATACATTCTTATCGCGTATAGCTGCAATCATTTTGCCGTTGGATTCCGAAGGGACCTCTCCATTCTCGTATTTGGCATATTGATTTGTGCCAAATCCAAGAATCCTTGTAATTTGGGAATAATTCAAACTATAGATGGTTCTGATTTCCTTGATCTCGTCAGGAAATGGGATGCCATGTCGGGTACGATATTGAGAGTAAAGGTCGTTGAATTGTAATGTATCCTGCTCTGTCGTTGTGAATTGCTCACCGGTATCCTCACAAATATAGTACCGGACGTGAACACGGAATTTTTCCTTGCGGAACTCCTTCACTTCCGTTGTGCTTACTTCCTTGACCTTCCCACCAGTCAATGGGCTTTTCATATCTACATACTTCTCCATAGCCTATTTCTTTTTGAACGGATAGTTAAGGGGATGCTCTGCCTCATGAAACGAGATACAGATAGTTTTGCTTCCCGGCGCACCCATAGATATTTTTATATACAGCTCCGTACCGTCGTAATCTTTGCCGAATACCCACATATCACCGAACGACGCCTCATCAATGATTGAGTGAGAATAATCTTCTTTCTCGATTTTCTTGATAATCTCTTCACGCGCTACAGGAGTTATACCTAACGCACGGAGTGCCTCCTCATTCTTATCCCGATGAAGAAAGATTATTCCCCAAATGCTGAATTTGGGTTTGAATTCTCTGAGAAACGCCTCCACTTCCTGTTCGTTCTTAGCTGTAATCATAATATCTTGGATTTATAGCGCAAAGATACACCATATAATTTAATATTCCAAATAAATAACACTTTAAGGTGCGATTTAGTTCTATTCTTCCTTGTCATATCAGCAGGCTGGGTCTGATAATGTGAAAAATTCTGCGTTCCGTTGTTTTACAAAAAATGTGGTAAACCGCAACTTTTAGTAATACAATAGAGCTCATATTCAATCTTCATTACCAAAATTGCAGTTTCCTTCAATTTTTAGTCGTGCTATTAAGGATTCTCGGCTTTTACGTGAGTATTACAAAAAATTGTAGAATTCTACATAAATAGGGAATATGCAGGCCAATGCCCAAATATAAAGAGGTGATTTATTAATGAACATTTGGCAAATTCAGGAATGTATCGTAACTTTATGAATAATTGTAGCTATGAAGATTCAATATTGCTCTGACCTGCATTTGGAGTTCAGTGATAATCTCCGGATGATGAATGCTAAAGAACCGGCGATTGAGGTAGCCGGAGACATTCTCGTTATTGCCGGGGATGTGGGCTATCTTGTGGATAAGAACGTGGAGCACCTGCGCTTGTGGAAATGGTTGTCAGGAAGCTATCTTCAGGTGTTGATGGTAGCCGGCAACCATGAGTTTTACAACAATGGCGACATTGGGGAGATGGGTGAAAGTTGGCAGAAGATGTTTCGTCCTAATGTTGGCTACTATCACAACAAAGTCGTGCGCATAGACGATACCGACTTTATCCTCTCAACTCTCTGGTCAAGAATCTCGCCCGTTGATGAAAGGGTGGTTCAGTCCGGAATGAATGATTACCGCCAGATTCTACACAACCGTCATAGACTCACAGCCAAAGACATAACAGATGAGTTTGAAAAGAACTTCGCCTTCATACAGAATGCCGTTGAGTCGAGCGATGCTGAAAAGATTGTGGTCGTGACACATCATCTCCCGACATTTGCGGCCATTGACAAGCGTTATTCCGGCGATCCGCTGAACGTGGACTTCGCAACCGAACTCGGCAACTACATCGCCGACAGCAGAATCAACGCATGGATCTATGGCCACGCTCATCATCATACCGACCTGATTATAGGCAACACCCATCTTGTCAGCAACCCTCTCGGCTACGTCTTCGCCGGTGAACGCACAACCTTCAACGACTCCGCCGTCATCGAAATCTGCTAGGCTCCGATGCATGTTACTCCGCCGATATGTTACTCTTTGTCAAAATCCAATGGGAGGAGGTTATCGCCGTTGAAACGGTCGAAATCTGATTGGAAGAGTCGGTCCTGGATGACGCGGTATTTCTCAAACTCGGTTTCAGCGTGTTCCTTGGCTTGCTCGGCGGTGACGTGTCCGGCATCCGAAAGAATAGGGCGGTCTGTAAGGTCAAGGAATTTATCAATACGCGTTGCCCAGTCCTCCATAGTCATGGGGATATGTCGTTTCGCCATATCCTCAGCCAAATCCAAAAATGAATTGACTATGCGGCCCATATCCTCTAATTCGGTCTCTTTGAGATAGTTCTTGGCGATGCTTACATCCGGTTTCAGGATTTTACCATCTGGAGCGTTCTCCCACGTTGTCAAGCCCATGTGCTCTTTCTGGGCGTCGGCCCGGTCTACGATCAATTCGGCGGCAGTGTGCCCATGTACCGCGTAGTGCATCTTGTTCTGTACCTTCTTGAAGAACAACCGAGTGGTTGGCGCATCGCGGTTATAATCAATGCTTGTGGCATAAATATCAGTGAGTTTCTGGTAAAAGCGCCGTTCACTGAGCCGGATTTCCCGAATCTCAGCCAACAAGTGCTCAAAATAATCCTCACCGATAAACGTACCGTTCTCCATGCGCTTCCTGTCAATCACGTAGCCGCGTATCGCAAACTGTCGCAATACAAACGTACACCACTGCCGGAATTGCGTGGCCCGAGTACTGTTCACGCGATAACCCACAGAAATAATGGCATCGAGATTATAGAATTTTGTCAAGTAATTCTTGCCATCGGAGGCAGTTGCCGAGTATTTCTCGGTAACTGAATCTTCTTGTAATTCACCGGATTTGAAGATATTTTTAAGGTGAAGCCCTATATTGTCCGTGGAACAATCAAACAACTGCGCCATAGCCTTCTGCGTGCACCAGATAGTCTCATCGCGGTACACAACCTGCACTCCGTCCTCCTTTCCTTCAATCTGGAAAATCAGAAACTCAGCGGTACTATTCCGTATCTCAAACTTCTTCGCCATAGTTAACTATATTATCGTTTTTTATTGCCACTTTAATAACGTTGTCGCGGCGGTTTTCAAATAGGTCGTAGGCCTCCTCAATCTGTGAGAAGGGGAAGATATGTGTGATAAGGGGAGTTGTGTCAATCTTACCCTCGGAGATAAGTCGAAGTATCTCATCGCAATCACAGCCATCAACGCCTCCGGTCTTGAACGTCAGATTCTTCCCATACATATCGGGCAATGGCAACACCTGCGGCTTATCATAAAGAGCCACAACCGTGACAATCGCGTTCGGTCGAGCCGCTTGCCAAGCCAACTGGAAAGTGCCTTCGGCTCCGGCAACTTCAATCACACGGTCAGCACCGCCATGATCCGACAGCCGCAACGTTTTCTCCAGACAATCCTCCGGTGAAAGGACAATCACATCGGGATAATGGGTATGGACAAACTCCTGACGTGCAGCATCCTTCTCGCAAACAATAATCCGTTTCGGATTATAAAGCCTGACACACTGCAAAGTGCAAAGCCCGGTCGGTCCGGCGCCGATTATCAGCACCGTATCCTCTTCGCCAATCTCCGAAATCTTAGCCGCCCAATATCCGGTGGCAAGAATATCACCGACAAACAGAGCCTGCTCATCGCTCACATTATCCGGAATCACAGTCAGCCCATTGTCAGCAAACGGCACACGCACAAACTCCGTCTGTCCACCATCAATGCGGCAACCAAGCGCCCAGCCGCCATTCGGGTCAGTGCAATTATTTACCCATCCATGCTGACAAAAGAAACACTCACCGCAGAACGTCTCCACATTCACCGCCACACGGTCGCCCGGCTTAACTTTTGCAACAGCCTCGCCGACACTCTCCACCACGCCGACCATCTCATGCCCGACAGTAACGCCCGGCACAGCTCTCGGCACGCTCCCATGCTTGATATGCAAATCGCTGGTGCAGATACTGCTCAGAGTCACCCTCACCACAGCATCCGTCGCTTCCGCGATGACCGGCTTCGCCTTCTCCGTCACCTCAAAACATCCTTCGCCTATATACGTCAATGCCTTCATCCTTTTTCAAAAATTTTATTAAGTTGCAAATCAAGCAATATTGGGCTGCTCTAGCCACAGTTCATATATGTCAAGTTGGGTAACCCAATCCTGGTCATAAAACCTTTTCTCCAAAGCCTGGCAATCAGAATCTCGCATATTGGGGTTCTTCAAGGAGCGTACCCGTTGAATTACCTCTTGGATGGGATCCAATTTTGAAGGGACAAATTCTTCCATGTCTTTAATCTGCTAACATACAACTTCCTTCTACCTCTTTCATCTTACCACCGCATTTAGGGCAATGTCCATCAATAGGATTCCAGGTTGACACAACTCTTTTTCTACAATTTGGACAATCAACATAGAACATGTGGTCGTGCATAAGCACGCTGACGATCTCCTTGCAGTGGTCACATTTGAAGTCCACTACCAGTCCTGCCATGATTCCGTCGAACCCAGCTCCGTTGCCAACGTGCTCATAACCGCAGCAGGAGCATCTGTATGTATGATATGCAGCCATGTAAAATTTAATTTTTATAGTTGCTAAAAAAACTATGATACTTCTCGTTGCCGCAATTTAATACAATGACACGTTCTCTTGCACGTGTTAATGCGGTATATATGAGTTCGGAATTCACTTCGTTTGGTTCTATGATGAGAATCAAATTGGGGGTTTCCCAACCTTTGAAACTATGTATCGATGATATTTTTATACATTGATTTTCGACGGTAAAATGAATTTTTTTACTACGATCGATGTTTTTTATATCACGTTCAGGGAAAGGAGCTCCAGATTGATGAACTTGTTGAATTTCATCAAGAGTGGCAAATGCCGTTTTAGTTTCTTTGTTGTTAGTTTTCCGAAGATAATTCTCGATTGATCGCAGAATGGGGATGTGATTAGATACAATCGCGACATCGCTTGAAGAAATTTGCCTTTCTTCTATAATATTGTTGCATATTTCACAAATTCTACCAGCAGAAACATTTGAGCCCAAATTATAATAGTATAAACATTTGAACTCTTCAAACAAAGATGCTTGAGGTGCGTCAAATTGACTTATCGTATTCGTAATAAAAGTATCGTGGAATTTTACAACCAGATCCGATAAAGAGTGAGTAAGAAATCTATGCGATTTTGTTAGAGAGTTGTTCCATCCATTCCTCGCGACTTCTACCTTAATTTGCCCTTTGCTATCCAAAGGTCGATGATATATGTTTTGGCTTGCATCGCCAAGGACTACAATCTCTCCATCACTCGCAAGGAAATATCGTTTGATTATTTCAATCCAAATAGGATTAAAATCTTGAATCTCATCGATGAAGATGTTATTAAACCTCTTAGTTATAGATTCCTTCGCACTAAAGAAATCTATATCATCGTATGAAAACTCAAACTCGTCTGACTGTATGTCTTCTGATTCCTGTCGATTATTTATAACGCGTCTTTTGGACGGTTTTAATCCAAGGCTTTGTGCATTCATTTTGAAGAAACGATGGTAGCTAAGAATTGTAAATTCACTCCGTCCAAAGTCAGCCTTTACCTGATTCAATCTGTATCTTATATAATTAGCTAACGCAATATTATATGATAAAATCAAAACGGGATTTCCGGTATATAAATGAGTATTGACGGCACGTTGAACGAGTACCTGAGTCTTCCCTGATCCGGCAACCCCATTTATTTGTTTTGTCACATTAGGCACTGAAACCAACTTTTGCTGTGTGCTATCCAATTCAATGCCCTTACCTTCCTTATAGCTATGCCATGAAGGAGAGAGTATGCGCATAATGCTTTGATAGGTTACATCTCCAAAATCATCATTATTATAAATAGGAGCGAACCAACCTAACTGCATGGTCCCTGGATTTGAAGTAAGAGAATCATTTCCCACAAATCTTACATAATCAAAGCCACAAGGCACCTTCTTCCCGACATATTCATATTTTAGCCCTATGGTTTCTTGGGCTGTCAAGTTACATATCCATGAATAAATGTCGTTGCAGCTACAGTCGGGAAAAAGAATTGCCATTCTGACAATGCCCCATACATGCTTATTCTTTGCTGCGATTTTTCCCCATACGTCCTCCAAGTGCTTACGCATAAGATTCCCTTGAAGATTTTTAAGGGCAATCATATCTTCACTAATTCTATTCAGTTCAGGTCGACCTTCATAAATCTTCAGAATCAAAATACCCATACCGGGTCTTACTAATACAACATCAATCTTTTCTCCATTTATCTCAGGTGCCAAGAAAATAGAATCATGCTCATTCAAGTCTTTACATTGCTCCAACCTTTCATAAAAAGGAAGCGCCTTTTCAGACAACCCATATTGACGGAACCATCCTGCAATATCATAGTCGTCCTTCATCTGGAATCCACCTTGAAGTATTGGCTTTATTGATACATCAAATGAATGATTTATTGAGTTTCCATCGTGGATAAAACAATTGGCCTTACATGTCACTCTTTTTCTTCTGCTTGTAAAGGCGTACTCCTTATTGGAAATGCGAGTAATATTTGTGTAATTATTAAATATAGACGCAAATTGATCTATCCTGTAAGCACCGTAGTTCAGTGGACCAACACACATTATATAATGTTTTTTACCCGGGGAGGCTACCACTTGAGCAAGTTTAACTAAGTCAATGGTGTTAATGTCCAGTACATTTGAGAAAAGATGAATAACATTAGGGGATATATAACTGGAACTCCTTATCTGATCTACCGAATCTGATTCCGCTGGGAGATATTTATTTATCGTAATAATCTGGATGCTGGGAAATGCGGTCTTAACATTAAGTTCAGCTCTTTCTAATGCAACCAAAGAAGGCTCTATCAATGTTACTTTTTTAAGCAAATGTAACTTTTCACGTTCTCTTAACATGTCTATTAGAGTCAAAGATGCCAATCCCTGTCCACAACCCCAATCCCAAATTTCAATATTCCCAAGTTTGTCAAAATCTATATTTTGGAACGCTCCACGACATTTAATCTCATGCATTTCACCGTATGCCGAAATATAAGCGCAGAGTTCTTCATTGGAATTGAGAAGTCCAGTCCCATGATTAACAAAATTCCATGGACAAACTCTCATATGTTGAGGTAGCATCGATTTTGAAACATCGATGAAAGATTCCATTGTATACGGATGGATTCGCGATATGGCACTTTCAAATCCCATGTTATATTCCTGTTATTTTGTCATTTAGTGGATTACTTAGATGTTGTTGCCAGTTAGATACAGCAATTGCTTTGCTGGTATTGGCATAACAATATTCGCACTGGTGCGGGCAAGTATTGTATTGTCCAATATCCTTGCTGATGATGCACCCACAAAATTGTCTTTGACCTTTGTCCCTATTATTCTTTCTTTTAAAGCCATATGCTGTCTCGGAGATTTTAATCGCATCTAATGGAATCTCCGGCTCGTCAAATAATGTAGGCTGTGTAGAATGGATCTCTACATTGAGAAATTTCATCAACGCAGAATCACTCCATGCAAAGCGAATCATTAAGTCATCATCAACGCATCGGTTGTGCTCAATTCCATACTGCGTAATGTCGATTTTCTCTCCACATGTAGCGAGGACATAGTTCCACCCTCGCTCCTTATTCATAGCCGATAACCGAGATGCAAATGCATTCATGGAATCTTCATCCCACTCATGATAACGAATATTGTTCCTATCAAGATTAATCTTCACTTTTTTATATGATGCTATATCCGCAAAGCTGAACACTAACTTCTCGGTATAACCTTTCAGCTGATCGCCTATATTCCTAACTTTTTTAAGTAGTTTTTCAATTGATATTTCATCAGTAAGGATCATAGGGTCAAACCGCCAGACAACTCGGCCGAGCCCTAATTTGTCAACCAATTTTATGAAAGTGTCAATTCTTTGCTTAAGAGGAGGAACGCCTTTTTCTAACCCCTCGTCCTCATAATCGTTGAGGGTATATTGTATATAGCAACCAATGTTACGTTCCTTTAGATATTCAAGATGTCCGAGCAGTGGTTTCGGGTTTTTAGACCAAAACACTATAAAGCGAGTGTTTTGATATGAAATATACAACGGCACTCCATTGAATGGATTTGTCCATACAGAGTATCCCTTTTCCAGTCTGCGAAAAAACCATTCTGCATAAAATGCTGGTATATCGGTAGAACGACTGGCAGAAACAATGATTGGGGCGGTTGCCTCAACCAATCTGCCATCATCTGTTGTAATATTTACTTTTTTTGCAGCCATACCGGTCATTTTATGCTTTTGCGATTTGCTTGTTATACTTGCTGAACACTTCAAGAAATTTGCGACTGCCAGAAAGTAGGAAATTCATCACTTCAGGCACGACAGCTTCATCAAGATATGAGATCTCTTTCTGTGTTTTGACTCTGCATGTTACCTTATCATTCAGCCTTTCCCAAACTAATGGGAATTCCGGCATGGCTGATTGAATCTCATCCTTCATGGAATAAAGGAAGTCAAATTTAGTCTTGTTGGTATCCTTATCTCCAAAATTGAAATAGAGCTCAACTCGGCACACACTATAGTTGATAATTACATTAACAGTAAGTCCGGAGACTCCAAGAGATTTCCCTATCCAATTGTCAGTGCTTGGTGATGATGAAGCGTAAGGGCCATTCTTTTCGCTGTTTAGCTCAATAAATGCAACCCAGAATTTACGCCTTGCTGTAAAACGACCGGCAACGGTGGCTGAGACCTGTGTTGCTTCTTGTGTTTTTGCAGCCATCTTGATTGTATATTCCTCAGCATCTTTAATTGGAATGATTTGGTCAAAATCAATCAAGATGCTATTGTTATATGTAAAAGGCGTTACCTTAAAGCACTTTATTTCAAGTCCAAATTTAGATAGCCACAACACTGATGATGTAACCTCTTTACGGAAGTTGGCAGCAACAAAGAAGATTCTTTGTGTGTTGTCGCCTACATTCAGTTCCACCTCGTCGATGTCTTCAATATCATAGAAGTCAAGAATATTAGCGATAGCCTTTTCCCTGTCGGCAATATACTTTGAATAGATGTCAAGTATCTCCTGTTTTGAGAGACTTGAACAGTATGATGCATACTTTATTGCTTGCCATGTAACGTCTTTCCCGGAATCATCGAGCTTGTTCTCAATTACGACAAGCCGCCCTTGTTTGTCGAGAGCAAGAAGGTCAAGACGTTCCTTGGTTTCTGAAAATCCATCAAATTCCTTTTGTATAATAAGCAAATCTTCACCAAGAGCGGACGGTTCTGCGGCAATCCACTCCTGAAGATGTTTGCGCTCAGTCAGTTTCAAATCACTGAAGCTGCGTTTGACTGCTGATGATAGTTTATTATTGTTTTCTAAGATATACATAGTCCTTAGATTAGCAGTTTATATATGTGACGGGATTCTGGCTGCGCACATAATCAGATACCTTAAGGCCCAAATATTTGCTATCTTTTACCTCTATGCCCTCAAAAGAGCAACGAAGATATCCGTTATACTCCTCATACTTCCATCGCATATCAGTATATACAGCTATGACTATGCCATTGGCAACTCCGAACACATAGTCAGCTTGTTCCACATGGCTCTTATCTACTTTCCAATATTTACGAACCATTTCATATACATTGGGTCGCTTATAGATGTCCTCCTCTTTATCATCGGCATTATAACATCTACTTATATTGAGCAATACAACTTTATCGGTTGGTATTTCGGGTATTGTTTTCATATTACTTCTTATTGCTTTTGTCGTTAATTGAAGAGCTGATTCCAAAGAAAGATTTCACAACTTCGTCTTCCTCTTCCCAAATATCTAATTCATCAATATCGTTCTCAATCTCGTTCTCACAGAATGTGATACTATCAATATTGTTCATTAGAAAGTCCATTCCACCTTCGGTAAGGGGTGTGGAATAAATATTATTTAGGCGACTCTCGTTTAATTCGATGTCATCTTTAATCTCATCTATGATTCTCTCCTTGTCAGTCTTCATTCTTTTGTTCTTAAAGGTTTGGAAATAAAGATTGCTGAACAGGCTTCTCGCGCAAAGTCTTGATTGCAGAAACAAACGTTTTATCAAATTTGTGCAAGTAGCCTTTTGCCAATGGAACAGGTTCCATTAGCATTTTCCAAATATCATTGGATGCCTTGAATATCATATCAACACTGATTCCGGATGGAATTTCATCGTTTTTATCCAGATAACCATTCAGATATTTCTCCGATGGACTTGATATTCCAAGCCGATTGCAGATAAGCCATGAGATTGATTCAGCCTCAAATTCTCTTGCACCATGGTCTAATGGTCGATATTGCCACCATTCCTTGGGTGTACATGGCGCACAAATATGGTGACAGAAGAAATGGCCAAGCTCATGGATTATACTTGCGAACCGCTCTGCATCGTCTGCTTTGGAATTTACACTCAGTAAGAAATTGGCTGGATATTTTAGATTATGATTTCCAATCTTAATATCAATCGTTTCTTCTTTTTTATCTAATCTCATTATTTTGGCGCAGAAATCTCTGCCTGCGATCATCGATGGATTATATGCTATCCCGTATGGTGAAAGATTTTTTAGAAGAATTTGATATTGAGAACTGTTGACATTGCCATTCGCCTCAAATGGTGCAGAAAGTTCTTCTATGACCTTTTCAATTTCTTCATCGTCAAACTTGCTGTCAGGCGACGCAAAGGTGTCAGCAACATCGAAAAGATACTCCAGTGGGCCAAAAGGGATGAGGACGAGAATAGGACGTGCATCGGGTTTTATGGCTCTACCGAAGAGCTTTTTCCATTTCCCATCATTCAGAAGGTATTTGGCTCCGGGTCTCTGTATATACGCAAGCATAGAGTTATAGGGCGCCAAAACTTTCATGCTCTGACAGAATTTCATCATTGCACGGAAGTTTGTTGAACTTCTATAACTCTTGACTCCAGAGAAAAGTGAGTCAAGTCTCTCTCCGGTAAATCCTGATTCCATAGCTATTCTTTATGCTGCGATAACTTCACTAATTAGTTTGATGTATTCAATCAAGGAGTTATAGCCTTGCTTAAATACCGTAGTGAAACTGTTGAATGGTGGAGATTGGAGAAGCTTGGTGCGGATGTCTCCGTTCTCACTTACATAGCGTATCAGATTGCGGAGATATTCCTCCTGCATCCTTGTCATTTCAGTGCCTTTAATCAGTTCACGGTATTTCTCAAACGCCGTTTCCTGCTCTATACCGATTATCGAACGGATAAACGCAGCCACATTCTCCCTATAAGGGTTCTTTTGTGTGGTTGCATCGTATTCCTCTCTTGTGCCAAGTTCGTGCCAGAAGATTTCTTCCAATCGTTTAATATCGCTCTCCGACAAATGCTCCAGGCGATAAATCTTCTGTAAAACAGGGTCATTGGGAAGATGTTCACGCAGATAATCCTCAGCTCGACGACGATATGTACGCGGAGGAGTTACAGAGATTCCAGTGTTATCTTTCTGGAATGTATCTTCAATGTTAACTGTAAACGTCTTGTCACTCTTTCCTCCGTCAATGTACTGCAAGAGGTCTCGAAGTTCTATGCGTACCCTTTCGAGTGAACCGAGACTAAGCGAGTTCCAGAATTGGGAGGTCAACACTTCCTTGATGGTATCCATTTTAGCCATCACCTGAGGGATGGAAGCCTTCTTCTCTTTGAGATAACGGGCTATGCTGGTTATCTGAGTCTCGGTTGCACCTGCATTGACGGTCTCATCGACAAGAGCTAACTGTCGTTTCAGACAAAGAGCATCGAATTTCAATGCGGAAGCATCGGCCAATGTGTTCTTGAACAAAGGGGAAATATTTTCTTTCATCGCCATTGTGTCTCCCAAAGAGAGTGCAGTCATCGCATCAGGCTGCGATAATGACTCAACCAGTTTTAACTGTCGGCGCACATCAAGACGGCTTCTGTTCAGTTCCTTTATCTGCTTATGAAGAATCTCCTTCAATTCATCATGAAGTGATTTCGCATCTGGGTCAGATTGATACGACGCATCTTGGAGAATATACTTCAAGTCGGTACGGAGATTGAAAATAGTTGCAACCACTGAAATAGATTTAGTAGGTTTCGCCCCATCTCCATTGACACTGAAATATTCAAAATTGCGGTAGTAGTCAAAGATGAGAAAATCCTTCTTATGCTGTCCCGGCCCAAATAGATCCGGACATAGTCGCGTTCCTCGGCCAATCATCTGCCAGAACTTGATTTTGGAATGAACAGGCTTAAAGAACACCAAATTGACTATTTCGGGTACATCAATGCCGGTATCGAGCATATCGACAGAAACGGCAATCTGAGGAAGACTCTCCGGATTCTTGAAACGAACAATCAAGTCTGAAGAGTATTTCTCATAGTTGTCTATGACTCTACAAAAGTCAGGACCCAGATCGGGATAAAGTGCGGCAAAACGTTCTGCAATAAATACTGCGTGCTTATGGTTGTATGCAAAGATGATGGTCTTGCCAATCATAGTGCCGTCATTTACGCGGTAGCCGTTTTCCATCAACTGAGTAAGCACATAGTCAACGGTATTCTGACTGAAGATGTATTTGAAAATCTCGGCAGCTGATATTTTGCGGCTGTAATCACCTTCGATACTTTGAATCACTTTCTCATACTCAAAGATTTCTTTAAGTTGCTCTCTTTCCTCGGGAGTCAGTTTTTCCGGGTCAATACCTTCAGTGAGGATCTGTGAGTTGTCAATGATGGGAACGAACGGCACAAGCCATCCGTCATCTATTGCTTCCTGATACTCGTAACTGTCCGTAGGGATACCTTGCTCCATACCGAAAAGTTCGTATGTAGAACGGTCTACTTCATCTCGTGGCGTAGCAGTCAGTCCCAAAAGCAAACCATCGAAATAATCAAAGATAGCGCCATATTTGCCAAATACTGATCTATGTGCCTCGTCAATTATTACAAGGTCGAAGCGTCCGATTGAGAATGTTTTGTCCTCGCGGTCCAGATGGCTTATCATTGTCTGATAAGTTGAGAAAAGGATACGTGCAGACTTATCTCCGTCAGAGTCACGCAAAGAACTTACTGTCTGTGATGGGAGAAGTTTCTGATAGTTGAGCTTGGCTTGGTCAACAAGTTCGATTCGGTCAGCAAGGAACAAAACGTTTTTAACCCATCCATTGCGTACCAACAACTCCACCATTGAGATACTGACACGGGTCTTTCCAGTCCCTGTTGCCATCACAAGAAGGGCACGGCGGTGCATATCATTGAAGTGATTGGCTACAGATTGAATTACTCGTTTCTGATACGGGCGGTTGGTAATTCTATCATCAATCGACAGGTCAGATATGGCATTTCGGCTACGCTGGGCAATCATGCGACGCAGCTCATCACGAGTATGAAAGCCCATCAAAGGACGCGAGGGATAACCCTGACCGTCTATGATGTTTGTTTCAAAACCGTTGGAATAATAAATCACCGGAAGTTCGCAAGCATATTTGTTTTTAAGACATTCTGCATAAAGCTCTGCCTGATGCCGTCCCTTTGCCGGATCCACGCTGCTACGTTTGGCTTCAATTACGGCGAGCGGAGTTCCGTCATCATCGAAAAGTACATAATCCGCATAACCGATTCCTGTATTATTGGGCATATTATATGCAGTGTATGGTTCAGCAGCCATATCTAAATGGTGATATGCTGGAGAATCTTCATGTACAATTGCATCAGATAAGCGACTCCCCACTTCTATCTCAATGCAAGCTTGACCGGCTATAATCTCTCCTTTCTTTTCTGAAACTTTCCAACCTGCTTCACGTAGCAACAGGTCAATATAAAGACGCCGTGTCTCTGCTTCTGAAAGGTCATTGACTATTGGCTGCGCCTCAACAGTCTCCGGTTGTGCCGTGGTTGTTTCAGCCACTTCTGCAGCGGCTGTTTCTGCCTCAGCCGTTGTGACAGCTTCAACCTTTTCTGGCTGGATTGAGAATCTCGGTCTGCGCGGTTTTTCTCCTTGTTCAAGCAAAGACTTGTCAAACGGAGGCAGTTCAGGGATCAATCCCCATGCCAATGCGAAAGAACCGACAAAATAATAAAGATTCAGGACTGCAAAGAATGACTCTCTGCGGCCAACATGCCCGGCATCGCCCCCAACATGTGAGGCATTATTACCGATTTTACGTATATAGTGAATACGTTTCATCATTTCCGGGCTATCTACGAAAGCACTGAAACGATCATCTGTAGACAGTTCAAGCAAGGTCACGCGGTCTTTTGTCACCCAGCCCTTCAAACGATAGATCGTCTTGACCATCGTTTCGAGAGCAAGACGAGCGCTATGTGCCGAAATCATAGGATTAGAGGCTTGAAATTCCTCAGCCGTGGCACAGTGTTGATAGGCCGATCTAAGTCCTTTTACATCTTTTAGTATGTCGAAGTTCTTCATTGATTCAAGATTTTAAGAGAAATAATACTGCATCCGTTCTGCCATCAGCATTTCGGCATCGGCTAATTGCTGACGGAGCAAATTATTTTGAAGATTTATAGAGTCCATTTGAGCCGCAAAAGCTTTTTGCATGTCAATAGGAGGGAAAATAATAGGCAAGAGCCTGATGTCTTTAACATTAATTTGTCTAAGTGTAGCTCCTTTAGTTTTGTCTTGTATAATGCTATTTATCTGGGGCATTCTAAGGCAGTAATACACAAATAAGCGTTCCCCAAGCTTAAGTCTTGCAGAAACCAAACCTCTTGTAATGTTTCCTCCCTTCAGTTCCTCAGAAGCTAAGGAAATGACTCCGGTAACACCTCGGCAACTTATAAATATCTCATCTCCTTCTAATTTGGTACGCTGATATTTTTGGGCAATAGGTGGGTCAACCCTCTTTAAATTTTTCAGATATATTACCGGAGAAGACATATCAATAGATCTGACAACAGGAACACCATTGGGAACCTCCTCTCCAGGTTGAACTATTCCATAGGTCAACTTACAATCATCTGTAACTATATCTTGCAACTGTTTAACTTCCCAGCCTTTAGAGTTTGCTACCGGGTCACCAAAAGTGGTAAGGAAGATGGATTGAGCCAAATCATCAAGATCGGCTATCTGTTCCCGGTAACCATCAATTACCTCTTGCAACGCATCGAGTTCTGAAGCAATTGATTCTTGCTCTATGATTTTGGGTACCAGTATCTTCTCTGATTTATAGTGCCTAAAATAAATATGAGGTATGGCAGCGCCCTTTACATATTTCGCAAGATTTAATGAAATCAAAAGGTATTTCAAGAAATCAATATTGATGTTATCTTGGGGGAATATATACTGCATAGTACCCACTAATGATGATTTAGGAGGATATTTGTTAACTCGTCCAACTCCTGAGCCATCTTTAACAATACCTATATATTCTTTATCTTGATGGTAAAAATCAATATTACCAACAATTCCACTTGCGCCAAACAATAGGTATTCTCCTTTCCCTATCTCTGTCTTTGAAATAGTTATATTGGATGTGCCGTTTGTGCAGATTTCTCCTAAATTACACTTTTTCCACTTACTCTTATCAACCTTCATACTCAAGAGTTTAGGAGACGTTGAAATTCAGCAAAAGCATTGTCAATCTTAGACTGACGTTCTTTCATTCGGGTGATGATTGTCTCAGGAGAGTCATATTCAATGACCTCACGCTCCACTTCGTGATAACGCTTATAGCTTAGGTCAAACCCATTCTCTCTGATTGTCTTAACATCGACAAAGAATGACTGAGATTTACGGTCACGATTATTCTCCGCTTCCAAGTTGTGAAAACGGGATACGATATCCGGAATGTCATTGCGATCAGGCTGTGGAGAACGCTGCGATGTTAAGGAGAAGCCATCGGCTCTCATATCGTAGAACCATACTTTATCAGTGCCTCCTGTGCCTGTCTTGGTAAAGATAATGATTGCAGTGCTTACACCACTGTAGGGTTGAAACACTCCACTCGGCATCGTAATAACCGCTTTGAGACAATGTTTGTCGACAAGAGCGGAACGAATGGTTTTATAAGCGGCTCCATCACCAGTCAGAACTGTATCAGGAACAATTGAAGCACAACGACCTCCCGGTTCGAGCATACGCATCATCAAGGCCAAGAAGAGCAATTCTGTCTTCTTGGTGGTCACAGCAGAAAGAAGAGAGTTGGCTATATCGTCTCTGTCAAGACTTCCAGCAAAAGGAGGATTCGCAAGACAGAGGGTGTATTTGTTAGTATCAGAATTATCATCCGACAACGAATTTCGATAGAATAGCTGCGGGTCAGTAACATCATGGAGCATCATGTTCATACAGCCAATTCGCATCATCGAGGCATCAGAGTCTGAGCCAAAGAAGGTGTCATGTTCATAACGTCGCTTGGCTTCGATACCAAGAAGTTCGTCAGCCTGATTCTCTGCTATGTATTTCGCTGCTTCCATAATGAATCCGGCACTACCCATAGCAGGGTCACAGATTTTGTCATCAAGGGTAGGTCGCATAAGGTCAACCATCATCTTGATGATATGTCGAGGAGTACGGAATTGACCATTCGTTCCACTGGCTGCCATCTTTCCAAGCATATATTCATATACATCGCCCATCATATCCGAACCATCTTGAGTCAGTTCCTCTATACCCTCTACTACACGCGAAAGGAGACGTGGATTGGTTATCTGGAATACAGTGTCTTCCATAGCCCGACTATATGCTGACCCTTCTCCACCGATATATCGAAGGAATATGAAAGCGTCATTTCGCACACGGTTGAGCATCTTTGCCGGTTCCATCTCTTTGAACACATGCCAGCGCATCTCCTTGTATGGCACCTCCTGATCGGTGGCCGGGTTCTTCCAGTCTCCGGGAAGAAAGACAGGGTTATCAACACTGTCACCGGTAAGATTGGCTATCTGCTCCTTCTGACGCTCCCGGTCATCGAGCATCTTCATAAAGAGCAGATAGGTCATTTGTTCAAAAATGGCCGATGGCTGAGTAAAACCATTATTCCAGAATGTCTGCCAAATGGCATCGACCTGTTGTTTCTTTTCGCCTGTAATCATAATCTTTTAGAATTTTGAGTCGCGTTTGCACCAAAAGTTTATGGCATTCATTTCCTCATCAGGATTGGCAATGAGGAAATTATCATACCAACGGATGAAGTCACAAAGTCCCATTGCAAGGGAGCGGAGCATATAGGGAGAATTGCCGACATGAGGCAGGTATTTGTCAAGGTTCATAGCAATTTCAACTTCTGCCTCGGCAGTATGAGCCGCGCCACCGGTTTGGAAAACGGCATCTTTAAGCCAGTTTGCAAGCTGTTTTGGTAAGATGGGTGCTTCAGTCAGACGCTCAATCTTTTCCCAAAACTTTTTGTCGCTGTCTTTACACTGCTCTGGTTTTTCAGGTTGGTCTGCACCAAGAAACAAACTACTCCATGATAGATTAACCTGCTCCTTTTGACCCTTTGAAACAATATTTGTAGGTAGGATCCCCATCCTTACCATATGACGGAATATGTATTCCAACGCTTTACGAAGGTCAATATACCGACGATTGTAGTCAGCATTTGTTGTGCCTTTGAAATGGATAGGCACGAGCAGTGGCATCAAATGGAAGCCGACATCAGCAGCCAAACCTAATTTGTCGAGAGCCGTGAAAACATCAGGATACAGGTCATTCTCAATCTGGAGTTCCTCATTGTAGTGGTTTACCTGCGTGCGAATGCGCTCAAAAAGTAGCTGACGCTCATATCGCTCCTCATTGCCGTATTTGACCTTTGCGTTTTTAGAGTAAAATCGGCGATTAGTAAGTTTTACCCAGCTCTCGTCCCATTCGTTGATGTCTGGAATCAAGTCGCGAATGTCATCTTCACCTTGGCCTGAAAGAACGTACCAAGGAATTGTACGATCTTTTCGAGCCGCAATCTTCCCGATTCGAGTTATGACGTTCATCAAAAATCTGTCAGCTTTATCGGCATCGCCTTTCTTATACTGGCACTTAGCATCCAGTATTATAGCCTGCCATCGATCATAGTCTGATTCAAGTGCAGCTTCGGCTTCTTCCCAACATGGGAATACTGTCAACTGTAAATCACCGCACATTTCAGCCTCTCCAGGATAGGAGTTTGTCACCAGAGGGTCATTTTCGACCCAAAGAACCTGTATCAAATCGTTTTCACGCATAGTCTCAAATTTTAGAGGATTCTAACGGTGTTAGTGTTTGTAAAGATCAGTCGGTAGATGACCGGAAATTCTGCGTTAGGCTCGGATTTAACCTCAACAGAACCCAGACCTTCCATTAATGACTTTATTTCAAAGCCACCTTGTCCAGAATGAAGAGTGCCTTCAGAAGAGCTTTCATTTAAGGCAGTAGAGAAGCCGCTCATCAACACATCATCGCTGGTCACACCTTCTTTAAGAGGGAGACCGTTGTTTGCGATAGTAATCACAATATCACCATGTACTTCCTGCCAGTCGAAGCGAATTTCATTATCGCTTTTGTCGGAAGAAAATCCGTGAGCCTTGGCATTGGCAACAATATTGTTGAAGATCCGTTCTACCAAACGCATGGGAGCAGTGAACACGTTCATTGCATCTGTGTGATAGTATGTCACATCACCAGTCTCTTCATTGATGTCCGGAATATCGGCAGTATTGTCATTGCCAACGTTCACCATCCTGACGTTAGGCGTGGAATGTGTGCGTATGTAGTCTTCGATGAATCCATAAGGATTAATTTCGACTTCTTCTCCCCAATCGGCTTTCTCTAATCTCAATGATTCCACTTGTTGTTCAAGTGTGGAGATTGCGTAGCCGATGGTGCCCATCAGGTTCTCAACTGATATTGGATTGACGCGACCAACAATGTCGTTGAAGCTGATTTGGCCTCCTTTTTTCTGGGCAAACATGTTCATCTGCTGCCAGTTTGAAGATAAGGCAGAGAGAGTCTGAATCATGGCATGACGAGTGCTACGGACTTCGCGTTTATACCTTTCGTGAGCTTCGTGAAGTTCAAGAGCCATATCACCCATTTCTGCTGTCAAGACATCATTTATGAGCTTCTGTCTTTCTTCTTCACTCTGGTAATCTGGCACGAAAACCTGAGATAAGTCAAGTCGGTTAAGTCGCGCTATTGTAAGTCCTTTGGCGTGTGCGGTTATCTGGTTAGCAACCACCTTGGTTGAAAGCAGTGCCGCCAAGTATTGGGCACTTACTCCGTCAGCGGGCTGAAGAACTTTGATGAATCCGGGAGGGAAAGCAATCTTATTATGGAAGTTCTCCACAAAGACTGTTCGCACTTTGCCACTTACAATAGCTATTAGAACCGCGTCTCCGTAAATGGCAACATGATTTCTCGCAGAAGTCGCTTTCTTCTCCACGCACTTTTGAGGAGCAAAAGGTTTGCGATGCAATGCCTCTGGGAGCGACGAACCAACAAGATTGTATTCAGTATTCCCATCACCACGACATTCTTTAATTTCTGAAGCGAAATCAGAAAGAGGCTTACCGTTTTTTGGTCTCGGAGTCAGGTAAATCTCTGGAATGAGGTTACAATCATTTAAATAGGAATATTTCACTATGGTTGCGACATCATCATCAACCACATACTCACCTCTTTCTCCGAAGTCAACAAGGTCGTCCTCCATATCCTTGACGAACTGCTCCCAGTCAAAAGTTGTCTGGCGATATACACTCTTTGCAAACCGAGTATAACCCGAAGCGTCAGCAAAGACTATATCCTCATTTTCGATCCCTTTGGAAATAACGATAGCTGCTTGAGATATTCCGGTCCCATTGAAAATATTAGATGGAAGAGAAATAACCGCTTTCAGAGCCTTGTCTTCGACAAGCTTAGTACGAATTGATTTCGATGCCTGACTTTGGTCGAAAAGGAAACCGGCAGAAACAATGCAAACTAATGTGCCTCCGTCTTCAAGTTTGTCGTAAAGGTGGCTTACAATGTCGCCTATCCGCTGACCTTTCTCCATTAGATAGGCTGGAGAAGTAATAATGGCTTTGTATTTTTTGTCATCCGACATGGTTGCAAATGAATCGCCCAATTTTATATTGGTTCGAGAAGTTGCCCCTGCGGCGAATAAACGAATCTGTCCCAATGCCCACGTTTCAGCAATGCGTTCCTCACCTACAACTGGATTAGGAAGAGCGATTGCATATGAATTCGCTCCAGCAAATGGATTGTAGACAATGGTATCCTGTGGGCAAGATACTAACGAGCACATGAAGTCTGTAACTTCTTGTGGTTGAATGAAACCAAAGGAGGATTCGTATTTCATTCCATTTGATGCGACAACCTGCTGAAACACATCTTCAAGATGAGATGCAAGGAATGCCATTTCCTCTTGGCTCAATATTCCTTCAACAAAATCATTGCGAAAGAGAATGTCCTTGACCTCATCGTTGGCTTTATCTCCGGCCGCTGTCAAGTAACATTCCAACAATAGTGACAATCCTGATTTCGAAAATACGTTTCTTGACAGTGCACACATCATGTATCGCGAAATAAGCTCTGATACATTGTAGGGCTTCGTATTATTAACGAGTGCTTCGATATCTGTTTCTTGCTCTTTTGCATCAGCGACCATCTCCTTTTGACGTTTCACCGAAGGCAGTCCTTCAATAGCACAGGTATTGCGGATGATGTCAAGAGGCTCAATCACGATTTCGCGATTGTTTTCAAGGTCGTAGTTGCTTATGCCGACTGAATTCCAGTCTTCGGGGTCAAGACAGGATGCGATGGTATGATTCCACTTCTCGAACTGACACATGTAAAACATATATTCGGGAGTGACAATCGGGGCTAACCGCGCGGCAATAAGATAACCTTCTTTGTCCTTGCGAAGAGATGAAGGAATATAGACCGGCATCTTCTCAGAGGCAAGAATATAAGCCATTGAGTTAGAGTGAGAGGTTATGACGAGTGTCGGAGAAGTTAGCTTACGCATTCCCTCTTTGGCTTCTCCAAGTTGAAGTTGACTGGGACGAACGTATATAGAATCCCAATCCTTGGCGAAGTTCTGTGCCGAGAATATGTAGCCAACTTCTGGCTCCTTCACCTGCTCTGCATGAGCATAGAGAAGGATGTTAGAAACTTTAGTAGACTGAGCGGCGGTGTTGGAGGTTGTGTTGAGCATAAGCTTAAAATTTTGTTTCGATGCTGCAAAGTTACAAGGGACTTGTGCAGTCATTCTTCAAAAGTCCATAAATCTTGCAACACTCTCCCAAAATAGATGTAATCTCATCTCTCAGTGCCAATGGCTCTAAGATTTCTACATCCTTACCGAACCCAAGAATGGTTGCAGTTAATTCTTTGTTCGGTATGAGTTTCAATGTAATAGTCCTCTCAACGTCGTTATTCTGTTGTGTTGGATGAATAGGCTTGGCCTTGATATAAGGGTATCGAGGTTCGGAAAAGCGAAGAACCACTTTCTCTATTTTACCCCCTTTAGGAATGGTAACACCAATCACATCATAGAAATAATCGTCAGGATTTTCTATAATTGTATCTGGTATGAACTCAGCCTTTACCGGTGTGACTTCCTGTATTCTGTCCAATGGAAAAACCGATATGCTCTTAAATTCCGTGCTGTATCCTAAGATGTACCACCGATTATTATATTGCTTAAGATAATATGGGTGGATGAGAACGGCATAAGGAGGCTTATTGAATGGAGCATATAGCACCCTTATCGGTTGTTCGTTAACAATGTACCCAAATAGTTCTCTAAACCGTTCTATTCCTTGCAAATCCACATTGGAGTCAAACGATAAGATAGTTCTGTCGGAACCTTTTGCCTTATACTTACGTTTCAACTTCTCAATTATCTCATACATCCAATCAAACTGTGGCATCCCTCTGAAAGAGGCAAGCATCCTCACCGTGGTCTCTAACTCAGTAAGTTCTTCATCGGTTAAATCCACAATAGAGAACCCTTGACGCGAATAACGATAGTACCGACGTTGACCATCCCAATAGGCTTCAATCGGAGCCGACATATTCGGGGAGGTCTTCATTTCCTGAATATCTGAGTAGATTTGACGCTTGCTTACCGTCTTCTTTTCGCTCAATTGGGCATACAAATAATCACACACGGCCTTCTGCAAGTCCTCAATGAAGAACTTGCGAGAGAAGTTACTGAAGCATTTGTCAAGAGCCTCGTAACGGAGACGTGCATGTTTATTCGTTGCCAATGTGTGGGTATAATTATTGTTAGAATGGTTCTTGCGATACGGGTTCGTTCAATAAATCACGGACACGAACATTCAACTGCTCTGCAATAGCAAACAAGGTTTCCAATCCGGGCTGAGCCGAATTTGTACACCATTTGGAGACCGTAGCCGGGTCTTTACCCAATTGCTCCGCCAGCCATTTGTTCGTTCTCTTCTTTTCGACTAATACGAGCTTAATCCTATTTAGGTCACGTTCCATATCTTCAGAATTGAATTTGACGCAAATTTACTGAATTTTTCAGAACTAACATAATTATTTGTGAATTTTTCATTAACTTTGCAGCGCCATCCTCTCTCTACGGCCAATTCCGGCTTCCGAGCAACCCTGGGTGGAGCACTTAATTCCATGTGGAAAGACTCAGAAACCAACATTGATTACCTAAATTTCAACTATCTTGTCGAAGTCATCACAGAGCTAGTGACAGACAATGATATCACCCCATCTACAATTGGCGTGTACGGAGATTGGGGAAGCGGAAAGTCAAGTATAATGAAAATGGTGGAGGAAAAGATTGAGTCTCAAAAAGACAAGTCAGTCATTTTCGTACATTTTAATGGCTGGCTGTTTGAAGGATATGAAGACGCGAAGACAGCTCTATGCGGTGCAATACTTGATGCGGTGCAAGAATATGTAACTATATTAGGAAAGTTTAAGGGGAAACTAAAAAGTTCTATCACTTCCCTTAAGAAGAAAATTGATGTGAACAAATTGCTCGGCAAAGGTCTCAAGTATTCTCTAGATTATTTTTTGACCGGAGGTATAGGAATTCTGGCAGATTTCACTCTCGGGAGCATTAAGGATGCTATTAAAGCAAAGGCAAACTCTATGTCAGAGAAGCAATTGACTGAGTTGTTAGACCTTTTCAAGTCGGAAGAATCAAAGCGAAATGAAATAGCCAACTTCCAAAAGGAATTTGCTAAACTCATTGAGGATACTAAGGTTAACCACATGGTGGTATTTATTGATGAGTTGGACAGATGTGAGCCTGATACTATTTTGGATATCTTCGCAGCTATGCGTCTCTTCCTTTTCGCTAAAAATACTTCGTTTGTTATCGGTGCAGATGAGCGATTAATACGTTTCGCCATCAAGACTAAATATAAGGAAATTCCTGAGAACAATCTTGATATAGGCAAGGAATATTTAGAGAAGATGATTCAGTATCCTGTTAATATTCCTGTTTTAAGCAACGAGGAAATAGAACAGTACATAGCGCTCATGCTTCTCGAAAAGGAACTAAAAAATAAGGAAGAATTTAATCGAATATTGACACAAGTCAGAGGTCTTAAGCCTTCCGAGAAGTTTGGCATAGAGCATCTTTCTTCAAATGGGAAATATTCCGAAAAGTCTAAGGAATGTTTTGATTTGGCACGTCAAATCGCAATCTCTTTATCCGGCATCAAAATGATTAATGGAAATCCTCGTCAATGTAAAAGATTCCTTAATACCCTATATTTACGAATGGCAATGGCCAATTCCCGAGGGGTGGAGTATGACAAAAACGTTGCCGCAAAATTAATGTTACTGGAATATTATAAGCCGGAATTGTATGACAAGGTGGTTGATCCCAAAAACAAAGAGGATTTTGATGAAATCGAGTCAAACAAGGTGAAAGACAAGAATGTATTTAAGGCTGATCTGGAATCTTCAACATGGTTCTCCGAATGGCTTAAAATTCCATTCAAGTTATCCAACGTCAACATTGGAGATTATTATTATTTTTCTCGTAAGAGTTCCCGATTGAACATGTTCTTGAAAAGTAATCTTTCTCCTACAGCCGAAAAGTGCTATGATTTCCTAAAGTCAGGAAATGCCACGGGAAGGAACAAAGCCGAAGCCCTATTGAAAGAGGTCTCTGCAGAAGAAAGCCTTTCTATACTAAAGCTGCTGAGTGATGATATGAATATTGGAGAACAAGTCGATAAAAGGATTTTCGAATCTTTCATTAGTCTAATAACTTGCCGTCAAGAGTTGAAGATTGAGGGTCTTAACATTGTGAAAGCGATTCCACTACAGAAACACGATGTAGCATTTGTAGGAAAGCTGACTCCTTTAATTGATATACTTACAGATGCAGAAACATCTGAATTAGAAGGATTATACTCTCAAAATGAGCCATTGAGAAAAGCCTTCGAAGCCATTTGTGATCTAAAGAAATAATTAAATGGGAACATCGAATTTATATAAGGGGCCTAAAGGGCAGTCCCTATTGCCTGAAGGATATGAGGAATCGATAGATTGGGATAATAATCCCGATAATGTTGATTCTTCCGATGATACAGATACTTCTCAAGATAACCCTCAAGAAGATAAAGACCGACGGAAACAGCAACAAAACCAAGATGGAGGCGGTAACTGGTCTGCGGCCAAGAGAGCTATTACCAAAACTTCTGGAGGTGGTAGATCTGGCATAAGTCGTGCAGTTTCTTCGTATACAAAAGCGTTAGGAGGAGCAAAGAGTGCAGCTAAAAAATCCAAAGTAGCTCAATCTATCACCGTAGGTATTTATGATTTGTTTTCTGGTTCATCAGCACAAGTCAGAGAAAACCTTGAAAACATCGGAATAAAACTTGAAGGTCGATCGAATAGAGATATTTTTAACGAAATATGCAAGCGTTTAGCTCCAACACCTGACGATTTAGACAATTCAATTGCCAATAAGGCATTAAATGAAACAATCTCCGAAATTGTATCTGAAGAAGGTTTTGACACTTCGGACTTAGGCGTTTTCAATTCGGAAATGTTGAATAAAATGGTAAGTGGCTTTATAACAAATTACATTTTTGAAAAGCTTATTCATCAAACTGGATATGGCATGTTGATTAAGGGAAAATCTCCACAGGAGATTGAAACCACTGAAGAAAATCTCAAAGATTATATTGGGAGCATCGTGAGGCATGTTGTAAAGAAAAACCTGCATGAAGGAGTTAGCAAGAAAGATGTTAGAAAAATGATTAATAACCTATATGAGAAATCATATGGAGTAATGGAGAGTATGGCATGACAAGAAAAATTGTATGTAAATTGAATGACAATGAGCACTTTCACATTGAGGGTGCTCAAGAAGTCAATCTTAATGATAGCCGAGACTATCGTTATACTCTTTGGAAGAGGGCTAAAAAGCATCTTTATCAAATTCCACAATTTTTCTCAGATGAGGCATTAGATCTTTTCTATATCGCCTTGATGGTCTTTTGTGCAGACAAAACAGTTCGAAGAGGAGAAACTGTGGACGCCTGGACTCGCGATATAGAGATTTATATGCCTGTACTCAAACCTGAAAAATGGGAAGAATTAAAAGATACTCTCAAAAAAGCTCTTGATTTTCTCACGGGCGATCGATGGTATTTGCATTTTAGAGAAAGAGCCTATACACAACACGAGACTTATTATCAGAAGAGAAAGTTTCATTATAGAAAGTCCATACCTACGATAGATACAGAAACTATATGTATGTTATCGGGAGGACTGGATTCTTTTATAGGCGCAATAGATATGCTCGCTAATGGGGAACGTCCCGTCTTTGTTGGAAATTATAATGGAGGAAAAGGTGTAAGCGTATATCAAAATTGCGTAATTAATAAACTTATAGATTATTTTGGCATTGGCAAAGAACGATTTTATCAATTTTACGCAGCTCCTATTCGTGGAAAAGAAGATACGACGCGCTCTCGTTCTATGATGTTTTTTGCACATGCAATACTACTGGCTTCTGGTTTCGCACATCCAGTTAGCATATGTATACCCGAGAATGGTGTCATATCCTTGAATATCCCTCTTACAACTCATCGAGTAGGAAGCTTAAGTACACGAACGACACATCCGTATTATATTGGTCTTCTTCAGTTACTGATTGATGGTCTTGGTATTCCAGTAAAACTAATCAATCCGTATCAGTTCTGCACAAAGGGTGAAATGATGAAACAATGCAAAGATCAGTTTTTTTTGAAAGAAAATTTCAAATTCACAATGTCTTGCTCTCACCCTGATTTGTCAAGGTGGAGACACGAATCCGGTTCTAAACATTGTGGTGTATGTTTGCCATGTACAATACGCAGAGCCGCTATTGCGGCTTCTGGCTATGAAGATGACTCAATATACGGCGATCCCCAATACGCTAATAATGAAGCTCAGGCGAATCTCCTCTCATATAGATTGGGCATACGGAAGAAAAAAGTTCCAATATTGGCAATCCAATTGAATGGGCCAATTTCTGAAAAACATGATGAATATTCACGTGTATATGAACAAGGCATAAAAGAGCTAAAAAACTTTATAGACACCCTATGACTCCTTTATTTGATACTCATTGCCATCTCGATTTGCTGAAAAATGCAACAACGGTATTATCCTCAATAGAGGTTCTGCCCGTTTATGCAATTTCAATGACAAATCTACCAGACCTATATATGCGCGAACAGAACTCATTCCAAAGCAAATATATTCGACTGGCATTAGGGTTTCATCCAGAACTAATTCTTAAATATCAGCGACAGATTCCATTAATGTGGGAATTACTTCCAACAGCAAAATACATTGGTGAGGTTGGGTTGGATTCCAAAGCAGACGGTAGAAAAGAGCAAACTAATTTTTTTGAGAAATTAATAAACCTATGCAGAGAAGATAACCAAAAGATCATCTCAATTCATTCCAGAGGAGCTATTTCTGATGTATTAGAGATTATAGGTGAACAATACCTTTTTCACCCTATACTTCACTGGTTTTCAGGCAAACGTATGGAGTTGGAGTTGGCAATAGAAAGAGGATATTTTTTTTCTTTAAACAAAGCTATGTTAGAATCTTCCAAATTTACATCAATGTTATCATGCATACCGACAGACAAAATGTTATTGGAGACCGATGCCCCCTTTATTGAAATGAAGAGAGGTTATGTAAATTCAATAGAGGATACCGTGGGAAAGCTTGGCTCTCTTTTGCATAGGAACAAAGAGGATATGAAAAGAATATTATGGGAAAATTTCAAAACTCTCCTATATTCTTCTGAGTAAGCTATACTAAAAAACATATAATCATAGAAAAATAACAATTGGAATAAATTATAATCTAAAAGCCACGGACTCCGTGGCTTAGAGTTATGGGAGGAAGAGGGCTTCGAGCTCGGTGAGAAGGTAATTGTATAAGCTGCAATGCCATTTAACACGGCAGTTGCGGTAGGGGTGTAGGCGTGAAAGAAGTTACGTTACCGGATTTGAGGGGCCAAGGATGCTTGATTTGTTGACTATTGCACGACAACAGGTATATGCCAAGAAACTGATGTGGTTGTTGTCTAATAGTAAGGCCCCTCGATAAGGGTGATACCGAGGGGCGAAATGGAGATTAGGGGTTTACGCGAACTTCATGCAGGGGATGAGGGTGTCAGGGACGGCTACTTCTTTGGAGAAGGTGACGATAGGGGTTTCGACGGCGAGGTGTTTGAACCCGTGGCGGGAGCCGCGCTCGAAGATGAAATTGCAAAGGGCGAGGAATTCATCTTTGTCTTGGGCGTGGCCGCTACCGGTCACGAAGTCGGAGAGGATGATGATGTCATCGGGGAGGTTGTTGTGGCCGTTGCTGTGTTCCCAGACTTTGAGCTGGATGTGGATGTTGCGTCCGAGGTAGCGGAAGGTTGCGCCGACGCAGTTCCAGTCGCAGATTGCATCATCGTAGTTGGCCTCGTAGCGCTTGGCGATGTAGATGCAGAAGTCATCAAACAGGTCTTCGATGCGGTGAGCTGCGATTGTCGAGAGAATTTTGTTGGTGTTGGATGTTGTCATTTTTTTGAGTTTTGGGATTGTGTGTTGAGTTCGTTGATTTTCTCTTCAAGGCGGTGCTTCTGATCAAGGGCGCGTGCTGTTTCTTGCACTCTTTCCTCATAGGCTCGGACTTCTGCCTCTATTTGTTTCACTTTCTTCGGGTCGTTAAACCAGCTTTCGATGCTGTCGAGTCCTACTGTTCCGACACCTCCATTCATCAGGATGTAATGGTACTTGATGTCGGATATTTTGCATTGCTCTATGCGTCCTTCCTGCCAGAAGGTCATTGCGAAAAACAAGAGCGTTGAAAATATAGTGAAGCCAAGGGTGAGATACCACTGCCATGATTCGCGTGCGATACGGATAGTTTTTTCGACTTTCTGCACAGGAGGATTAGCCCTGAAGTCATCAAACTTCTGATTGAAGTCATCATTAAATTCTGTGATTGAATCGCAGATTTGTTCAGTGGATTGGTTGACAGCTCCTTCGCAGTTCTCAGTTGAAGTTCTAATCGCGTGAGTGTAGAGCACAAGGTTATTGTCCAGTTCATCCTTGAACTTGGCGAGATCATCGGTGGTGGCGCAGTTGAGCTGCGCTTCCTTGATTTCATTGCAGGTGCCGGAGAGTGTACCTAATTCTTCGGCGATGTTACCGAGGAAACCCTCGGTGGGATTTTCATTTTCTTTACTCATTTTTCTTTTTTTGTGGGGTTAAATACTGCGGCCTTTGCGTTTGGCCTTTTTGCGGCGGCGTTCCATCTCGTTGTTCATGGCCTCCTGTTCGGGGTCGTATCCGGGGCCGAGTTTGAACAGACCGCCAAGTCCTTCGGCGAGATTTTCACCGATTTCAAGTCCGGCTTCAATCACCTTTGATGCGATGCTTGGCTCCTGTTTTGGAGTTTTTGCGACTACGGGACGGGGTGCATGAGAAGAGGTAGATGCCGTTTTAGAACGACCGTTTTTATTCTCGTTGAGTATGCGGTCGATGTTGGCAAAAGAGAATTTTCTCCCTTTGGCAACCTCCGAAGCCTTGAACTTATGCTTACCTTTCACGAAAGAAAGACCCTCGACAATGGTAGTGCCGCGACGGTATTTCTTTCGGAGCGACACACCGCTTTGGGCAAGTTCTCTTTGAAAAGTAGTCCAGTCTTTGGCAACTTTCAGGGCATCGCGCACGGCGATATACACCTCTTGCTTGGCTTTGTCACGACCTTTGAGTCGGTGAGTTTTCACCTTGTCGCGTCCTTCACCGAAGGTCAAACCATACTTCAATTTCAGCTCCTTGCAGATGTCATTGCTCCGGTAATATTCCCAGCTGTCGCTGACGCATTTGCCATCATTGTCCACTCGGTTGAACACGATATGGCAGTGAGGATGCTCCTTATCGAGATGCCGTGCGATGATAAACTGGGTGTTCTTGATGCCCATCCGCTCCATATATTCAAGGGAGAATTTCACCATTTTCTCATCGGTGAGGATTGCCGAATCTTCGGGAGAATAGGACAATGAGATGTGACCTACCCAATGTTGAACGCGCTGGTTGAGGTGTCGCTGACACTCAAAACCGTTGATAATATCCTGAGGCGTATCGCTCAAAACACCCTCGGCGTATAAAAGACGAGCCTCTTTGCCGGGTTCGTCCACGGCGAGCGCATAGCGGACGCATCCGCTAAAATCGCTCCCTTTAGTTATGCTTCCAATCATTTGATAAGTTGTTGTAAAGGGTTTTCAATTCCTTGCTGCGGGCCTGCACTTCCCAGCTCACGAGTTTGAAGTCTTTAGTCGCGTTGGCTACCGTAGCAAGTTGATTCAGGTTGTTGCTCATGCTCCCAATCTGACGAAGTATCGCCATATCTTCGGGTGTGGCGAGTGCCGTTATCTTGGCGTTGAGCAGTGCCCGTCGCCAGAAATCCGACAATTTTCTGCCGGCTTTGCGGCAATTTTCAACTACCTGCTGATACTCTTCTTCTGTGAGTCGGACGCTCACAACCCGGAGTTTCTTGGGCTTATCAGCCGCATCCTTTGATGCGGATTTTCTTTTTGTAAAAGTCATGTTGTGACAGAGTTTTGAGATGAATAAATCAGTTGACTGTGACCATCGGGAGCGAAGTTGGTCACCCGGTAACGGAGGGTGCAAGGTCGGCAAAAGTTTACGTTGCCACTACCTTGCTACCCTACGTTTCTCTCCGGGTAACGCTTCGCGTGGCGCTGCGATGGCTATGCCATTTTCATTATAGGCGCTATGGCAATCAAAACGACTTGCTGATTATTGCGAACCAGCTTCCGTAGTTGTCAGCGTTGCTGTCGAGATGCTCGTTGATGATATGCTCAACGAAGTTGCTGACACTGTAGCCCGAACCGCCAAAGATGCGGGCAATCTTGTCCACGCGCTCAAACGTGTCATTGCTGATGGCCACCTGATGCTTATTGTCCTTTCCGAGTTTAATCGGGGCGAAGAAAGCAGTGCGGTAATCTTCGAGGTCGAGCTTGCGCTGCTTGGCGTTGGGGCGCGTCGGTTTGGGTAGAGTGGTTGCGCCGGTCTCAGCGGATTGCTGAGTTTCGGGAAAAATAGAGTTTTCCATCGGGTTCTCAATTTTAGAGGGGTTAGACATTTGGGGATTTTTAGGAGCGTCAGTCATTTCAGATGACTGAACAGCGGGATTTTTCGATGTTGCCATATCTATCAGTTTTGTTGTGGACTTTCGTCCGGTTAATAATCTTAGTTATGTGAATACCTTGTACTCTTTAGCTATTCGATTGCCCTGTGACATCTCTTATCCGAGGATTACCACTGCGCATAGTTGAGGTGACTAATGAGTGGTCAAACTTCACCATCGGCAGTAACATTGTTAGTGGAGTAACATGACATCTTACGATACCATCCTTGGCGGATTCGTTTGAAAAGCGTGTTCAGATTGCGAGTGAGAAACATCTTGAACGTGTGGTCTTTCATTCCGAACCGTTCGGCGGTCTTGATTCCATCGGCAGTTGAGAACTCATCGGCGAGATGGTCATATACCGTGCGGTGCAGGTCATTTAGTTTCTCTTCACTTACGCAGGTGATTACCGCTAGTGCATTCTGACGGAAATACTCAGCCAACCGGATAGCGCCATCGACATCATTAACCTCGATCATCTCCGGACTTTGAGTTTCGTCTAAAACTGCCCAGCGAGCCATGCGGAGTATCAGACAGAACCGAAGCACGTAGATTTCAAGTTTGCAAAAGAAGCTGATAACATTATCGCTCATCTCACTGTCGCACAACTCAGCATTGCGATGTTGCCACGCATATAGCGATTTCTTTGCTTCGTTGTCAAACCGAATGATTATCGGCTGCGGCTCCTGATTCTCGTTGAGATTACATGGCACAGATAGAAGTCTGTTGAGGATACGTTCCCAGTCACGGTCAAGGTCTTCACGCACTTCCTCCTCATTCCATCTCGGTTTGGCGGTTGTCTTGGTCATAGCGAACAGTATGCGGTCGATAAAACCGTTGGCTGCACGTTCACCATTGGCGAGTTCAGTCAGCAGACGTTTCTGAATTGTGCCGACAACCGAGATGAAAGGACATTTGATGAAAATGGAATTCTGAGAGTTCTTGCGGTCTGACATTGTGGTGCTACCATTGAATGCCGACAACCAGAATTGTTCCTCAGACCCATTGTTGTAGCGCGTGAAGTTTTTGAACCAAGAGGCCAATTCATCAACCCAAAGGCAGAGACCTCTCGGATTGTGGGAATGAATAACGCTCAATCCCTCCTGTGTCACGTCCGATACGAGGTAACGCAGACGTTTCGGCTCCTTTGGGAATTGGTCATAACCGGCATTGACTCTCTCCTTGCGGCTCATAGCGATGGCTTCCTGATATGCACGAAACTGTTTTTGGTACTCCTGATTGTTTTTCCAGTCGGCGTTGACCAGTGGGCGCATTGCAAAGTTGAGTGGATGAGATTTGTTTGCTCCGGGACGGCCTACGATTGCCATGTAGATTATGGCTGATTCACGCCAGTTGCGTTTCACTTCCACGCGATGGGTATTTCCGATTGCAACTGAGATAGCCGCAAGCATAGCCGACGCGGTGTAGTCGATAGGGAAGCCGCAACTTGTATGCAGTTCCAGAACTAAGCGTTGCAGTTTTGCCGGAAACACATCAATGGGAAAGTCAGATGCTGTGGCAGAGGTATGACTTGCCAATGCACTGATGACTGTATCGAGAGTAATATTCTTTTCCATAGTCATCAGAAATTATAGCCTCCTCGCGGACGGCGTTTCATGCCTGCGGTGACAGCCGCCACCTGTTCTTCAAAGGAAGGAGCAACGGCGTGTTTGCGTCCGTTTTCGATCCATGCGTATAACTCATCTTCATAAAAGTAGAGGAGCTTGCCGCGCTTGTAGCTCGGAATGGGGTCATTCGGAGCTTTGATTGCGCGGTAGAGGGTCGAAAGTGACTTGCCGATAATCGTGCAAGCCTCTTTCGCGTGAACGATTCTCCGGGAGGGCTTGTGTTGTTTGAAAGGGTTGGCTGCGCCTACCTTTTCAAGTAACTCAAGTACCCGGTCGAGTTTCTCTGAGAGACCGCTTACCACATGTGGCAGCTGGTCGAAGGTGATTGTGGATGTTTCCATATCGAATAATTTCAAGTTTGTTTACGGAAATAAAACCGCACTGAAAGAAAGTGAGTTGTCGGTTAGAAAAATCACTTTTAGAAAACTCAAAATAACCGAGATGTCAAAGCTAACTTATTAGTTGTTAAAATATTTGTCCGGAAAAATGATATGGTTAGAAACTCGATGAAGCAGTTATATTCAAGTGGCGATGCTTTAACTGGAACTCTGATACACGAACATCATCAAACACTCATGAGGTTGTCGTATTAGGTAGCTGGTTTGGCAAAATAGTTGGGTAAGGGTATAAAGAAAGCGGATAACTCTGGATCTGAACCAGTGTTATCCGCAATCAGTATTGGGACGAAATAATTATTTCTTCGATTTACCTTTGTTTTCGACAACCTTCAGGTTGATTGTCTTATAACGTTTGAAATGTTCAAACAATGCATCCATCTGCTCTCGCGACAGGAGGGGTATTTTATCCTTGTCCGGATTTGTGTCCGTAAGTTTTGAATTTATGCTTTGTATTTGAAGATTACTGAAAGGTTCATAGAACACAGTCTTTACAAAGGTTGCAATGACTGGTCCCTTCAATCGGAGAAACTTTCCGATATTGTAGCCGAGATGTTTGAGGTCTTCTTTTGACAGTTGATGTTTTTTCCTGAGTTTTACAGCATTAAATTCTGCTAATGGTGTTTTAGTCCACATTCTGGCGTTGAGGTGCAACTTGTCAAGTTCGTGTGATTCCATGAATCCTTGCATGGTATAAGTGATGTAAGCACAGATGAATGTAACCTGTTCAGTATTGTATAGTTCCTCGTTACGCAGCAGCTTCTCGTAGGCTTCATCGCATTCTTTCTTCTGAGTTATTATTTTCTCCGTGGTCTCCTTGTGCTCGTTATAGAATTTTATCATCTCGTCCAACTGGTGAAGGAAAATAACATCCCCGTTTGCCGTTATGAATACTGTGCTTTCGTATTCTTCAATGGTTGTCGTGCCATCACGGTTGTCTATAACATTCTGTTCCGGCACAGATGCAAAACATCCATACTCATATTCTTCATTTGATTCAATTTTTTCCCTTTTGATGTTGTTCTCATAGTCATATTTCTCTTGCGCAGTCAACCCGCTGATAAAGTCTTGAAATATTGCGTCCTCATCAAAATCTGGACAGTTGTTTTGATATTCATGCTCAAAGAGAATTTCCTCATCGGATAATCCTGCACTGGCATAACCTTCTGAGCCATCGGCAAATCTGATATGGCGTGTGCCATCGTCCATTATATCAATGACTTCATAAGGATGCTCATTAAGATTATTGGAAAATTCGACATCCTCTTCCCAAACTTCACCAGGGCTGACGCATGAGATTTAACTATCCTTAAAGACTTTGTACAGATATTCAGTGCTCCACATACATTTTTTGCGTCTTCGTTTAAGGCTGAGTTTATCGTTCTGCTTTTTAAGCATTTCCAATGCATACTTGCGCATCGCTGAAAAATTGACAGCGCCATTCTTGGCGCGTACGCGGCACATATCTTCCCGAAACGTCACGTCGAGATGCCAGTGCAGTTTGTTCTCGATACCCCAGTGCGCACGAATACGCATCGCATAGTAAGAAGCCTCATCTTTCTCCACGCTGCTGAGATAGTAGATTGTTTCACGCGAGCGGGCACCGTTCTCAGTACGCTCACGCTCCATCTTTATGATACGTTTAAGACCGGGCCACTTCTCGTACATTCCCTCCTGTTCCAAAAGTGTCGTATCCATAATTGAACAGGTTCTCTTCTCAACTCTTCCGTGCCCCTTTTCCTCGGTTGTGTATACCGATATTGGAGTAGTGCTACTAAAGATACTTTCCGTCAAGCCCTTGAGTATCGGCTGATTGTCTTTAAGCGCCATCAGATAGTCGCCGCCCTGGAGCATGATCTGTTCTGCGATATTACGGTGGGTCCCCATTGCGTCGACTGAAACCAATGCCCCTGTAAGCCATAAAGAGGACAATACGGACGGCAGAACCGTAAGTTCGTTGGTCTTGCCATCCACCGGCTTTTCGGCAACGCAGATTTCTGTTTCAGATACCCACGCATTGAGGATATACAGTCCGTGGCATCCGGGACTCCTGGGATTTTCACCCCGCAGTTTCTTACCGTCAATGATGACCTGATTGCCGCACAGGGATTCGATTATGTGGCCTCGGCAGCAATCAAGACTTGCCCGGAGCTGAGCGGGATTGACAGACTCTACAACACGAAGTATCGTGTCACCACACGGGACACCGTTGCCAAGCTTCAGCAATCCGGCGGCCTTGAATTCTTCCTCTCGGTCTGTAACCATATCCGATATGTCGTCACAGTCCTCACAATCACACAACACGCCGATGAGTGCCATTCGGAGCACATCCTCGAGCTCATGTTTAACCTTGCCCAAGTCGCGCGGGTCTTTTACTTTGCTGAAAATTTCTATTTGCATACCTCTAATATATCCATCTTCAGCAATATATGCAATATCTGAAAGTTTATTTCACATAATCAGGTGAATTTTTGACTGAATTTGAGTTAAATCTCATGCGCCAGCCCTGAAACTTCACAGTCAGTTGTTGTCGCTTCGGAACAGTAATCCATTTGTTGCGGTTCAGACATCGCAGGAACGGCAATCTGTTCGCCAGATGTCGTTTCGGCGATTACAACGGCTTCCTTGCGACGGAAGAAATTGGAGATGGTGCGGGAAAAATCTTCAATAACGGATTGTAATCCGAGGTATAAACCAACGAGAAGAATGAAGATGACACCGAAAAGAACATTTTCGGTAAAGGTATCGGTGCCAAACCGATAGATGGCAGCGTGACGAACGAGCAGAGCGAGAAGTCCGGTTCCGGCTATTACAGCACTCCAGAGAATAATCGTGTCCCGGTTTGGGGCATTTTTCATATTGGGTGGGGTGTTAAATGATTAAACATCTATAAAGACAATTTAACCCCTCCGATTGTTCGCATCCAAAATGTTAAAGCGATACCAAATGAAGAATGGAGACCACATCAGTGACCTCCATTCAATAGCATAGTTGTAAAGTATCCTGTTAGAGGATTGTCAGCGATACTCGTCGGCCTAATCCCTCGAAGATTCGGAAAAGGGTACTTAGTTGGATATCAGACTTTCCATTCTCCAAGCGAGAGATATATGTCTTTTTGGTGCCAATTCGTTCTGCAAGTTGTTCTTGGGTAAGTCCGGCGCGAAGCCGTTCCTCTTTAAGTGTCTCTGCAAGACAGAAAGCCGCAGCATCAGCATCAAACTGGTCGCGCTCAGGTGTTCCGGGATTTCCGTATTCGGCATCGAGAAGTTCGTCGAAAGTCCGAGCCTTCATTATTGCTTCTTTCTTGACTTTATCCATTTTCTTTCTCTTTAAAATATTCTTTCATAATCTTTTTTGCTCGCTCCAACTGTAACGGTTGCGTCTTTTGTGTTTTCTTTTGGAATCCATTGAACAGAATCACCAATGAACCCTCATCGAAACAGCAGAATATGCGAAATATGTTGCTTCCGACCTCGACTCGAATCTCATATAGACCATCCGTATTTTCCATGCTCCGGAGTATTGTTTTCGGAACTCGGTCAACACTGCGGACGACATTTAGGCAGTAGTTAATCTTTCTTCTTACTGCATCTGTCTGAGCCACATAAAACTCGTTGAAGTAGTCTTTGTATATTTTTATCGTTCTATTAGCCATACTCAATTATACAACTGCAAAGTTAACTAAAAAGTTTACTCCATCCAAATTCTGATGGATTTATTTCAACGTAATGCTGTTGGCGGCGTCACGTTTCTTTTGATTTACGACTTCGGCGTAAATCTGGGTCGTGGCGACGTTTTTGTGGGTGAGCATCTTTGAGACTGTGTAGATGTCGGTGCCATTGGTTATCAGCAGCGTTGCGTAGGTGTGGCGCAGACCGTGGAAGGTGATTTTCTTGGTGATTCCGGCGGCTTTCAGCCAACTCTTGAATGGCTCGCGGGTATGGGCACGACTCAATCCTTTGAATACGAGTCCACGGTTCGGCTCTCCGCAATATGATAATGCTTCCTCGTTAAGAGGAAGGGTTGCCTGTGTCTTGGTTTTCTGAGTGCAGATGCGCATACAGTGGCCGCCATCAGGTGATACTTCGATATTGTCCCATTTCAACTGGAGGATGTCGCTGATTCGCAAGCCGGTGAGACAAGCAAACAGCGATGCTCGTTTCAGTACATCTACTTTGCAGGGTGTGGTAGCAAGTCTTCTGATTTCCTCAATTTCAAGGAAGTTGATTTTCGGCTCCTCCCAGTCGATGGATTCCAGATGGTCGTTGATATTCTCATTGAGCAGTCCCTCTCTGTATGCCATTTTGAGCAGGGCGCGGAATGTTGACCAATATCCGGCGGCGGAGTTGGTGGCGATTTTAGCATACTTCTTTTTCTTGACGCGCAGACTGAGGATGTGGCTCCGGAAGTCGTTGCATAAGCCGATGGTCACATCTTTCACGAGGCAACGCCCATTGGTGAACTCGCAGAAATGCTTATATACAATCTCCCACTTTTGATATTTCGACTTAGCCTTGTCCTCGAAGTAGGCGAGGAAGTCGGCATGTTTCTTGGTCTTGTCGATGAAGCCGAACTCCTCATTGATGATTGCCATCTCGCGTTGTGCACGTATGCCACGCGCCTTTATTAAGATGGCTTCGTTGTAGTCCATCTCGAATTTATCCTGCGGTTCGGCAATGAGATACAGACCGAGGAATTCACGGCGCGACATTTTTTTGATATTCGGATTCCAGATAGGTGGGTAGAAGTCGAGGTAGAGCGACAATTTGCCGCTTTTTAGTTTCTCCTGACGAAGAGTGACTTTAGAGATACTTGATGCTTTCATATTCGTTTTTCTGATTATAATTCACAAATGTAGATGGTGGTTGTTCGGTGACCAAAATCACCGGATTATAACTGAATCTTAGGATTGAATAACTCGGCTAACTCTCTGGCGTTCAGTTTAACATACTTTCCACAGCGGAGTTTGGTTATCTTATATGTCTTGACGTAGTGATACAACTGGTCACGAGTCAGAGAGTATTTCTCCATGGCATCAGCAACCGAAATAAACTCAACATCCTCGGCCGACTTCGCACCTTTGGCAACATCGAAATGATATTTGGAGTAATACACCTTCGGCCCATCCTTACGTTTTGGAATACCGACCTTAGATACCAGCGAATAGATTGCCGACAGCGTCATACCATATTTCTGTTGAATATCCTCGACCGAATACCACTCCGTGATTTCCGGATTCTCATTCCTTGCCGAGAAAAGCCGGTTAATATGCGCCTTGCTGAAATAAGCCTTTCCCCGGAGAATAGTCTTCGGCACATTATTTTCGGCCACTACCTTATATATCCATGAATCCTTCACGCCAAACTTCTCCCGAATCTCAGCGCGGGTATAAAATTCCGTGATGGTTTTGTCTGTCCTTTCAACAGATACTTGATTTTCTTCTCTCGGAGGAAGAAAGTCGAACATAGCCAACAGGTCAGCTTTGCTAATGAGAGTCTTTCTGTCAAACCTATTGACCTTTATTTTTCCGGCACGAATATATCGGTATACAGACATACGACCAATACCGAGCAGTTCGGCGGCTTGGGTAGGTGTCAGGAAATCCTTATTTCGCCACTTACTGCCGTTGCCGGATTGTAGCTTCGTTTCCTGATTAGACAGAGCGATCTTTCTCTGTCGCATTCTCTCCTTGTAGGAGTGTTCTGAACAACGCTTCGAGCAGAAGCGTGTTACGGTAGTCTGGGCGGTGAACTTGTTGCCACACCACTCACAAACTTTCTCGATTTTAATGTTACTACTCATATCATACGTGTTGATTTCACCAATTTTTGTATCGTGGCGTATCACAACGTACCGTGACGTACCACATCCTCCACCACCTTGCTGACGCTTGGGGTGGAGATGGTCAACGACGTACAATATCCGTACAAATAAGTGCGTAAAAACGCCTAATACTGACCGTTATCAGCATTAGGCGTTATGCGATGTCTTCAAGTTTTTCCGCTCAATGACAGTCAATTATCGTCATTGTATTTCATTGTGTATCAATGAATTATTTACCGATGCAGAACCGGGAAAATATTGAGGATAGAATCTGTGGTGTGGAGATAGTGCCGGTTATTTCGCCAAGAGATGTAAGGGTCTGTCGAAGATCCTGTGCGACAAATTCAGGAGGGATATTTGTATTTAGCCCGTCTATTACTCGGGATATTGAGTCGAGAGCATTTATTAATGACTGGTAGTGGCGGGCATTAGTAACTATTATCTCGGAATTATTCAACATGTCAGTTGCGGCACATTTCATCAATACATCTTCAATGTCGCATCCTTCTCCTGTTTTGGCACTATAATGCGCATGATGCAATTCCATGCCGTTAATTTTGCAGAAATCCTTAATTCGTTGTTCGATTTCATCGGAGTTATATCGGTTTTGGCTTTGTTTGGCATTGGAATGCGTCTTGTTTTCTGGAATTTTAGATGACTCCTCCGTTGTAATGTCCGGTTGATTATTGGTTATATCGGTCTTATTCCATAGAATTAGCAGGGTAGGATAGGGTTGCGAGGCGTTGCGCCGGTCGGATAATGTATCTTCTATTCGATGCCATGCCTCGCTAAGTGTCTCGGGGCGTGTTGTGTCTGCCACAAGGATTATTATAGAGGCATTCCGTATGCGCTGAATAGAGCGGTTTATGCCCATTGCCTCGATTGTGTCGCTTGTGTCGCGCAGTCCGGCGGTGTCTATGAAGCGGAATATCACTCCTCCTATTTCAGTCGTGTCTTCAATTGTATCGCGGGTCGTACCATGAATATCACTTACAATTGCTCTATCATCATGGAGCAGGCGATTGAGCAGGGTTGATTTCCCGACGTTTGTAGCGCCGACGATGGCGGTAGGTATTCCAGTGCGGAACGCTTGTCCACGATGAAATGTTCCAGCAAGGGTATTTACGGTATCTTTGACGGCTATAGCGATTTGCATCAGACGCTCCCTTGAGGCAAATTCCACTTCTTGATCCGAGAAATCGAGTTCGAGTTCAAGCAATGAAGCCAAATCAAGCAGACTTTCTCTTAGATGTGCTATACGTTGTGAGAAGTCACCTTTCATTTGGCTTACTGCAAGTCGATGGGAAGCTCTTGAGGTTGAGGCGATAACGTCGGCAACTGCTTCTGCTTCAGCCAAATCTATTTGCCCGGATGTAAAAGCGCGACGAGTGAATTCGCCGGCTTCAGCCATTCGGCAGCCGTTGGCAAGCAGCGAATTGAGCAATTCTCTTTGGATGTAAAGCGAACCGTGGATAGAGAATTCCACAGTATCTTCTCCTGTAAAAGAACGCGGGCCTCTGAATATTGTTGCAACACCTTGGTCGAGTTTTTCGCCGTTGCTGTCGGTTATCCATCCAAGATGGGCTGTATGGCTGTCACATTGTTTAAGAGATTTACCAAGCCAAAGTCTGTCGGCAATGTCGATGGCTTCCGGGCCGCTGATTCTTACTACTGCAATACCTCCTACACCTCCTGGGGTAGAAATTGCACATATCGTTGACATCTCGGTATTTTTAATGTGTAATTTGGGTTGATATTATTTTAGTACTGACCAATTGTGGAAACGGCATTGCGACTCGACTTCATTTTCAATATCGTCGGGGAGAGATGAGAAGAAATTATGGCCAGTTGCAGCCTCAACTTCATCAATTGATACTGCCGCCTGCTGCATGCCCCCTTTCACATAACCGTTGTTCATTATGAATCCTATACCACGCGGTGGACTGGCATAGGGCGATAGGATTACTTTAAAGAAACGTTTAGGCACTATTACATGGCTGTCGCCGATTGTTTCAGTCAGAGTGTCTGTAAGAATCGGGCCGCATATAATATAGATAGCACTGTCTACCTGAGCCCATGTGCGGCACTTAGTTTCGAGGCGTTTCCATGTGCCGGTATTGAGTTTCTTTACTTGAGGACATACATTGGTCATGTAGAATGATTCGCGCATTGCCGTCGGGCTCCATTTCATATCTCCGGCTGGAGCCATATGTCCGCGGTCGTATCCGGAATAGCTGTAATCCCAAGGGTCGGCGCATCCGTCTACGTTTTCATCGGTCACAAAGTTTTGGGCGCGGGGTTCTTCTCCAAGAGTCTCTTCACGTGTAAGTTCCCATGCAACCCAGTTGGGCACATGAGCACGACGATTATATGATATGGTCATGCCCGTATAGTATATTATTTCTTCGGGCAATTCCGGATTTGTAATAACGTACTCAAGGCTGTCATAACGGCTGGGACAATCTTTTTCGGCATTATACTCGTTGAATTTCCCGGACGACATTATTATGGCTATCGCGGCTAATGTAAGAAATCCAATCATCATGAGACGGGCATTTACGCTCAGCCTATTGTTGGCAGAGCGTTTTTTACGTCGTCTATTAGGTGTTCGTTGTTTTTGCGGCATAGCACTGCAAAGATACGGAGAATCCGTGACATTACGATGCTGACTCATAAAAAAGGAGCTGCAGTTGACTTCATGGAAATCGACCGGCAACTCACGGGAACGCTAATTGTAATGTACTATTAAGTAACAATATGCAAGGAGGAGAATGGCGTTGTCGGGTATTATTTCATTCGATATGAATCAACTGATTAGTTTGCCGTTTGTGCGTTCTTTTAAAATACCTGTGCGGTAGGCGTACAATAATTCCATCAGTTCGTCAATCTGAGCTGACAATTCATGACCTTTATCGGTGTCTCTTACTCGCATACGATGATTGGTTAGTTCGACAATCTGTGTCGTACTCACGATATCTGTTCCATTCTTTATGGCCTCTTCTGTAGAGGAGAAAGGCTCGTGCTGCACGAGTTGAAAGCCCCGGCTGTGGTATACCAGAGTGTAACCGGCGATTCCGGTTGTATCGTGATATGCTTTTGCAAAGCCGCCGTCAATTACCATCAGTTTGCCGTTGGCGCGTATGGGCGTCTCACCTTTACTTATACGCACAGGCACATGGCCGTTGATTATATGTCGGTGTTCTCCTTCGACATCAAATGAGTCGAGAATCATGTCGCATACTTCTTCTTTGTTTCTCAACTCATAGTAGTTGCCTTTTTCTTCGCGATGTGTCTCCTTGTCACTAAGAAAATATCGCTCGAATGTCGCCATTTTTGATTTATCAAAAAGTGGAGAGTCAGGACCGCACCATAGATACCAGTAATAATCAATGGCAAAGTCTTTTTCGTCGGAATCGGTTTCTGCGTTGAAAGCCGCACGCATTGTCATGCCTATGTGGTTGAAGAGGTCGCGACCCTTGTAACGCTTTCCACCAATAGCAACTTCTTTAAGCGAACCGTCTGCATTCAACGGCATTGAGGCGTGAAACAACAGGTTGGAGTTGCATATAGTATACATGCAACCGTTCAGGAGGATGCATTGTATGTGCTTTTTAAGTCGTTCGCTGATTATAAACGAGTGATGCAGTTTGTTTACCAGTTCCAACTCCTCGTCGGTCAGCCTGAATGGATTGGCAGGGTCGACAGTGGGAAATAGGGTGTCTTTCAGCTCATAGTCTTTCCCGTCAAGAGTGAGCACACCACGTTGCATGTCAATCTTGTCAAGGAGTTTGCGGTTCTGCATGCCCCATTCCGGACGTTTGTCGGCAAGCTGTCCCTCAAGTTTAAACTGTATTATGGCGATGGCTTTGTGCATCTGGGCGAGCAGACGCCGCGTCTTGTCATCATACAGTATGTCATCGTTATTCAGCCTTGGTGTGAAGTTGGCACATGGGTCGTCGGCGTATGTCTCCATTGCAAATGTCGCCAGTGGCACGAGGTTTATGCCGTAGCCGTCTTCAATAGTCGCCATGTTGCCATAACGTAGCGACAGGCGCAATACATTGGCTATGCATGCATTGTTGCCGGCGGCAGCGCCCATCCATAGTGCATCGTGGTTGCCCCACTGCATGTCAAACCGTCCGTATTCGCAGAGTGTGTCCATGATTATATGTGCTCCAGGGCCTCGGTCGAATACGTCGCCAAGTATGTGTAGCTGGTCGATGCTGAGACGCTGGATGGTATTGCACATGGCCACGATAAAGGCATCGGCCTGTCCGGTGGATATGATTGTCTCTATGATACGGTTGAAATATGCCTGCTTGTCATCGTCGGATGGAGATTCATGTAAAAGTTCCTCTATAATGTATGCAAATTCCTTGGGTAGGGCCTTTCTTACTTTTGAGCGAGTATATTTTGATGATACCGACTGAAGCACTCTTACCAGATGGTGAAGTGTGATGTTGTAGAAATTGTCAAGATCGGTCTCGTCTGCCTTAAGAAGTTCGAGTTTACGTTCAGGATAATATATGAGCGTACAAAGGCTTCGTATGGCATCGTCTCTCATGGCGGTGCCGTATATTTCCTTTACTTTACGCTTTATATTTCCTGAAGCGTTTTTCAGTATGTGCCGGAATGCCTCGTGCTCACCGTGGATGTCGGCTATGAAATGTTCGGTTCCTTTTGGCAGGTTGAGGATGGCCTCAAGATTGATGATTTCTGTAGAGGCCGCACTTACATTCGGAAAATTGTTGGATAATAGTTCGAGCACACGCAGGTCGTTCTGTATCTTTTCAGGAGTATATGTAGGCGATGCTGGCGACATTTCGATTGGACTATGGTTCTTTATATTTGGTTACGGCTGAAAGGGTCAGTATGCAAATATATGGTTTTGGCCCGGAGTTTCAAAATGAAAGCATCGTGCTTTCATATTTATTAACGTTTAGGGCCTGCTGTATGTTTGCGTCTCAAGATATGCCGGAAGAGAAATGTAAGTCGTAGCGTGTGTCATGCCATGGCGCCGGCAACCGGTATCTCATTCCCCATTGCGATGACATGGGTCAGGCCAAGGCTCCTGTCCATTATTATTATATCTGCGTCTTTATGTCTGGCGATGCTCCCCTTGCGGTCGTATACACCCATTATCATCGCCGGAGTCTCCGACACCATGCGTGCTACATCCTCAAGCGGTATCTCGGCTTCAAGGGCGGCGGTGCGTATCAGGCGATCCATTGTGGCGCAACTGCCTGCTATGGCCGAGCCGTCTTTCAGTTTGCACACCCCGTTTTCAATCATGATACGGTCATCAAACGAGCTCCCGTCGGTCGAGTCGGTGATTGCCAGCGAGTCAGTGACAAGGCACATGCGCCGGTATCCTTTGATTTTATGTATGAGCTTAAGTATTACAGGAGGCACATGGATGCCGTCGGATATTACCTCCACATTTATGCCATCCATCAGGAATACCGATTCGACTGTACCCTCATGCTTGTAGATACCTTCTTTATGAGATGTGGTCATGGCATTATAAAAATGAGTAGCCAGAGTATAGCCGTTCTCATATGCTGCTACAATCTCGTCATAGCCGGCACGTGTGTGGCCGAGGCCGGCTACTACACCCTTGCCTGTAGCAAATCGAGCGAAGTCGAGAGCCCCGGGCAACTCGGGAGCCGCATCCCAGCGTTTTATGCATGGAAAGTCTTCAATAATCCCGACATATTCCGAAGGGTGGGGCAGACGTATGTTCTCAGGAATCTGGCCTCCGACCATCGACGGATGAAAATACGGACCTTCGAGATGCAGCCCTAAGACTCCGCTTCCGGGGTCGGATGCAAGTTCTGAGCATATTGCGGCCGCCTGGCGTATGGTGGATTCGGATGCCGAAGCAAGGGTGGGGAACAGCGACGTGGTGCCGTGGCTACGGTGCACATCTATGACAGTACGGAAAGCCTCGGGAGAGGCTTCCATAAAGTCGCGGCCACCTCCGCCATGTATGTGCATGTCAATGCCTCCGGGCAACACGTATCCCCCCTCGGCATCAATGGTTTTGTCAATATTGTCGAATATGCGGCTGTGGGCATATATATTGTCAATTCTACCGTCGGCTATTACTACCGAACCGCCGTCAATCCAGCGTCCTCCCGGTATTAGAATCTTTCCGTTGTATATCTGAGTTGTCATTGTCAATATCTGTAAATCATGATTATGTCGGCCATCCCATGTTTATGATTATGAAATGTGGCTGATGCAGACAAAGGTACAACAAAATTTGAAATATCTATACAGACTGCGCCGCCGATATCCTTGTCAAGGTATCGGCGGCGCAGTATATGGTTGTGGCGTGTCGTAATCAGCTGATATGCGATGGCGCGACTGTTGCCTTATTCCGACGGGCGCGTTTGTACTCCTTCAGCAGTAGGCCGGGCAGAGTGGCTATTATCCATCCACAGCGCTTCAGCTGCTTTTTCGGCTCTGAGAATATACGGTATACAAATTCAAGATGATTGTCAACCATCCATTTGGGCGCACGTTTCACTTCAAGTCCGCTCATAAATTTAAATGCGGCACCAACGGCAATCATTATTCCCGATTTAAGGTGAGGCTTAAGGCGATGCATGAATAGCTCCTGTTTGGGCGCGCCGAGAGCTACCCATATTATATCTGCCCCATCTGCTTCAATCATCCGGGCTATTGACGGATAGTCAAATTTGTCGACACTACAGAACGGAAGTTCATAAAACATCATTGACTCCACCTCGGGATTTATTTTTTTCAGATTTTCCTTCAGCGCATCAAGTATTTCCTGCGACGTGCCTAAAAATGCCATGCGATATTTACGGGATGATATTATATCACGGAATATTTCGCAACCACAGTATTGCTGGTAATCAGCGGAATATATCCATTTGAGATACAACGGGACGTAACTGCTGTCGCACACTGAGAACATGCCTCCGTTGACAGCTTCGCGATACTGCACATCGCGGTTGGCTGTGTTCATTACCACACCGTCGGCAACACAGATATAGCTTGCCTGTTTCTGCGAAATATGGGCAGCAATAGCCCTATGAACTTGCTCTCGGTCAAATTCATAATTAATATTAAAGTAGGTATGCATTGATATATGAGAATGCATGATGTCGCCGACCGGCATGTTGGCCGGGTCAGATACACCATATGTTTTAAGCGTGAAATGCTAATCCCCGATTTATATCAGGAATGGCATGTGTTACTTCAAAGTATGTGAGTGATTGTCAGCTGATAATAGAGCGGATGGCATTGCGTACCGATGCAAACCATGCTGCATTTTCCCCTTGTCTGGTCGTTTCGAGATATGGTATAAGCAGACCGCTTACTGTAGGGAGAGGAAGCGGTTTCCGATATCGTCCGCGTACCTCTATCTCACGTATTTCATTAAGATCGGTTATGCAGTCTCGTATCCATATTTTGAGATTCGAGTCTCTATTCTCAAAGCAAACGTCAATCAGAAACGAAAGGCTTCCCGCTATATTGGCCGATGCTGCGTCGATGTCACGTAACAGTTCCGATTTGCGCTTGATATAAAAACTGTAAGAGTCCAGCAATGATACCGTGCTAATCAAATCGTCGGGCATCGACTGTCTGAGGATAACCGAGCGGTTGAGCGACGAGATTTTATCTTCAATCTCTTCCAGATTGTTTTCAACATCGATAAAGCTACGCATTCGTCCTGCAAGTAACGAGACGTTACGCGTAACACGACTCTGCATTCTTATTACACTGTTGGTCGACATACCATCATTCCTGTTCCGGCTTGTCATCATCTTCCTCGTTCTCCTCCTCTCTCTCTCCGGACGATACGTCGGGCAGGGAAGAGCCCGCGCGAACTGCCGGTGTTGCGTTTATCTTGTCTTGAAGCATTCTGAACTCCTGTGAGAGACCATTCACTTTCTCTTCTATTCCGGTAAAAAATTTGCGTTTCTCTTCTCCGAAATGATTTTGTATATATGTGTCAATTGTGACGGTCTTCTGTTTGATAATCTCTTCAAGTTCCTTTTGCTTTTCAGATAGTTGAGTATTAAGCTCTGTAAGTCTGGCACTATTTTCCGATAGACTCGTATTCACTGCATTCAGGCGGCCTGTCGTTTCTGTTACTTTGGCATCGAGCTCGCCAAACTTTTTTGTTGCGTTATCGCTAAGTTCTGTCGTCTTTTTGGTGACACGTGCCTCTGCCTCTTTTACCTTTGTGTCGATTGAGTCGGATTTCAGTTTAGCTTCGGTTGCCGTCTGACCCAGCTTTGTCAATGCCTCTTCTCCCTGACGCGTCATCTCGTTTGTCTTGAATATTGAGAAGAACGAGAATATCAGAAACACGATAGTGAGCAGGGCACACCACAGGTTGAGGACCTCGTATTCGTTTTGTATCTTGGCAAATTCGAGTTCGAGCAGATGTAGGGTCTTTTGGTCAGCCTCTTGCTGTCCGAGTGATTCCGATGCTTGAGATAGCGCCTGGTTAAGAACGATAGCCGTAAGTGGGGTTATGCTTGAGTCGGCCACAAGGCTGCGGTATGAAGCAATCAGCGAATCGGTGCTGTGAGTGCGGTGCTCATATGCCGCCAATATCTTTTGGTGACAATCTTTCAGCGAATCATTGGCTGACGACATCACAACCCATGCCACACCACATACAATCATTGCGAATATCACAAACCACGTTGTATGCTGTCGCCACATTGCCTTGTACCATGGAATGGGTTGGGTATCTGAACTGTTATTGTCTGACATCGCAATTGGTTGATGTGAATTATCAAATTAATTTGATAAGTGAGTAATCAAATTTATTGTAAAATTTCTACTTGACTAATTTCAAGATGCACCGAGAAGCCATCGTTTTGTTACGCAGTCGAGACTAAGAATCCTAATTATCAGTATGCATAATTCGATTATTGCCAGCGATACCAGTGAACATCCCAAAAGATGGATGACTATATTGCCTTGATTTAGAATGGAGAGGTCCCCTAAAAAACTAAAATGAATTAGATAAATACCAAGTGTACTTATTCCAATTTGAGAGAGACGTTTGCTGATCCAAACTGGAAGGGTAAGTTTATTTGCAAGATAGAACATGATTGGAAGTGCCAGCAACCCAGTCAAAAGTCGGACGATTTTTCCGGTTAAAATATCCATGCGTCCTACAAAAATGCCTTCAATTAGGCAGAATATTATAAGACATATCGCGAACACTGAGGAATTTTGGATGATTATTGTTCTTAATTGATTATATTGTCCCATAAAAATACCAACCCAAAATGGTAGATAGTAACTCATTATCGAACGTAGCATATCGTAATGTGTTATACGATATAGCGTTACTACACAGATAAATATAAGTGCGACAACACCCAGTTCTTGCCAAAACTTAAATAATTTAAAATGCTCTCTGACAATTTTATATGCTACATAACATAGAAGCAATCCAAATAGACATGGTAAAAACCAATAGGAAGTATTTTCTATGAATGCCGCACGGATTATACCTCCAATATCAATGGAATTATGATAGGTCTGGAAAAAGAATGGAATTACAATAATGCTCCATAGTATATATGGAATCATTATAGCATTGAATTTTTTAGGATAAATTTACCCCCTCCCATCTTATTTATGTTATTGATGTACAGTTTATCATGATATACATATGCGCTAACAAAACCGCTAATACAAATAAAAAGCGGCATGTGAAAACTGTATATGAAGTAGAAAAGGAAATCATCCTTAAGCCCGGCATGCTCAAGGACATGACCTAATACCACAAGGAAAATTGCAAAACCTCTCAATATGTCTATGTATTCCAATCGTTGTTTCATTCTTTTGTATTTTGGAGAATTGAATTATAGATTCCAACCACTTTTTTCATCTTTACATCCCAAGACAGTTCTCTCTGTCTCAGTGAACAATTAAGACGCATTTGATTCAACCTTTTCCGATTATTTATCAGACTTAAAATGGCTCTGGCAAAATCAGAGGGACTTTGACTTGAATTGCTCAATGGAATTTTTATTCCGACCGAATCATTAACCACGTCACCCTGACCACAAGTGTCGAAACACACTATTGGGAGATTATTCTGAATGGACTCAAGGATAACATGAGGCGTGCCTTCGTCAATACTTGTAAATAAAAAGACATCTGACTCCTGCATTAGCTGGTGAACCTCTTTATTGGGAATCTTTCCATGCCAGACGACATTTTGCTCAATATTCAGTGTGGAACACAGTTCTGAAAGTCTTGAATAAGTGAAATTGTCTTTATCGCCAACGATATTTAATTTTATAAAAGGATAAGCTCCTTCAAGCTGAGAAACAGTCCTGATTGCCAATTCGAGCTGTTTACGATAATCGAACTTACCGACCCAAAGAATGTTGAATACCTGATTATTCTCATTCTCAGATAGAGGAATATTTTTTACATAACAGCCAGTTTCATTAAGCAATACTACATCTTCTCGGAAATTTCTTTTTATATAATTATATACATTTGAATTTGCTGCCATTACGCAGTCTGCCCGTTTCATGGCATTATTCGATAAAGAGTAGAATTTACCCTGTATAATATTTAGGATATTTTTAAGTATCGCTTTTGTTTTAACGCTTATAGGCTGACCGCTAAGATACTTTAGGGTAGTCCAGCCATAGCCACCAACAGGTCCCCATATGAATGGAATCCCATTTATTTTCCATAGAGACCCAGGCTCTCGAAATCCAATCATGTTCAGTTGATGGATTACGTCGATTTGATTATTAGCGATTATCTCTTTTGCGATTGTTAAGGTTTTCTCTTGCCATTGGCGATAATATTTATAGAATCTCCAATCTCCCTGATTCCAACACATCTTTCTAATTCTGTCAGGGAGTGGGTTGTAATAAAAATGGAGATTGTCTTTTTGAGGTAGTTTCTCTACAGCCGCCTCTATTTCTTGTTTCCATTCACCTTCAGTAATTACATATACATTGCAATATTTTGCAAGATTAGTAACCCAATTCCAGCCAAGTCCCGGTTCGCTACCCCAGTTTGGTGAAACGGCATATGCGTTAATTAATACGTTAATCATTATTTGAATAAATTTGTATTAAGGCGTTATGTTTAATTAACCGAATTTAATTATATGCAAGTCTTTAGGTGTCTATGCATTTTGAGAGATGCATAATGATAAGGTTGTTTTACGAATAAGATAATTTCGAGTATAAGGAGGATAACTTCTTTGATATAGTATTTATATTAAAATTTACTTTGGCGAAGTGAATTGACGCGGACTGTATAGTGTCATATTTATCTTTATCATTAATGAGTATTTCGAGTTTTGCTGCCAAACTGGATAAATCTCCTGGATTGAACAGCATGAGATTTTCACCGGCTACAGCAATGTCAGGGATTCCTCCTACAGGAGTGGTAACTACAGGGAGATGATATGCCCATGCATCAAGAACTCCCATCGGGAATCCTTCGGAATAGCTTGGTAAGCAGTAAATTGATGCATGGCGAAATGCTGTGTCTTTTTCTTGGCCATTTACCCAGCCAAGGAAGTCGACTTGTTTCTCGATATTATATTGTTTTACTAACCTCCTGCCGTTATCGATTTCACCATTGCCGGCAAGTTTTAATCTCCATTCCGGAAATTTATTTGCAATAGTGGCAAACGCTTTTATGAGGTCATCATAGCCCTTGCGGTGAGTAAGGGTGCCGGCAAATAATATATATTTATCTCGTTCTTCAGGTTTTGATGGTTCTACTGTCGGGCATGGATTATAGAGAATCTCCATTTTATCCTCCGGCAAGTGGAATGCATTAATCACTTCCTGTTTCCAGGTTTTTGACAGGAGAATTACTTTATCAGCATGAGTGAACGAATATTCATAAAGATTTCGATACTTACCCCCGATAGAGAATTCAGGGCCTGAAGAATGAAGATGTACGATTAGTTTCTTGCCAAAAATCTTAGTTATTCGAGCGAAAATCTGTTTTCTTTTTTCAGTACCGTAATCTGCCGTATGGATATGTACAATATCGTAAAATGGAAGTCTTATGAGAAAATCCACCATTCCGATGGCAAAATAGATCGTCTTTCTCCAAGAGGGGCCATCTCGATGAGTCTGCACCCAATGACAATGATACTTATTCCATTGTTCACCTGTTTCGTGTGCCTTAATGACAGATGTAATTCCTCCTCGAGTCTTCCGGGAAGTCGCTACAATTAGGACTCGGGATATTTTATCCATAATAATTTATAATCGTGACTGTTCGAGATATTGTTTAGTGTATCGATTTTCTGGATGATAGATTTTTGATTCATGTTCTAATGCTTCTTCAATCGAAAATCTATATTTAATCACTTTGGCAGGCACTCCGGCTATAATTGAATATGGCGGACATGATTTATTGACTACAGCTCCGGCTGCTACTACGCTTCCGCGTCCAATAGTCACACCTTTTAATAGTACTATATTAGCGCCAAACCAAACATCTTCTTCAATCGTGACATCCATATCATTTTCAGGCGTTTTTTCATGAGAATGGATGATAGGGGTGCCTATTACATCGATTCGATGATCACCGGTGATAATTGTAGGGCGTGGGCCAAAAATTACATTGTCTTTTATAGTCAGATTTGCTTTTGTGGAGTATATAACCGCACCTTTCGGTATTGACACATTATTTCCAATTGACATATTCTCAAGACCTTTAAAATCGCTTGATGATGGTCGAAGATAAACGTTAGAGCCACATATTTTAAAACTCTTTCTATAAAAGAAGCTCTGAATCCGATCAATTATAAATGGAATGGCAAGGAATAGTTTTACCATCGTTATTTTTATTTTGGAGTTATAAATATCTCTTATGTTGTATAATCCTATTGGGTATTCGTTAAATAGATGTGCAGTTGAGTTTCAGTTCTTTTATTTGGGGTTGTCAAGTCTTGTTGTTTAATTTCGGGTTAACGAAAAAATCATTCTTAACAATAAAATATATTCACGACATATTAGCGAGAAGATTACCCGATGGGCAATAGGCATTTTAGTTACAGGATATTCTTTCCGTAATTGTTTCCAAATAGGATTATGACATATGTCCTTAACCCAGTGATATTTCTCAAATTCAGTTAACTTGTTACTTTTGAATATTGCACCTATAGCTTGACGGACATATCCAATGAAGAATCTGTTTATGCGTTCTCGCCATAATAATTCTGCTGGGAAATATCGATTGATTAATTCCTCCCGTAGTATTATATATTTATCAAATCTGTCTTTTCTGATGTTGTTGGTGAGAGATGATTCATTTACAAAATAATTATAAAATGTCATTGGCAATTCAATTGCCAATGATGAATGCCTCAGATAATCAAGATTAAAAATAAGGTCCTCAGACATGAATTGTCGTTCGCTGACAAATCGTATATTATATTTTTGTATCAAATCTGTACGATATAATACAACTTTCGCAGACATGGCAATTCTACGCTCAATTTTGATATCTGGCTTCGAAGCAATCATGTCAAGCGCCAATGATTGGATTTCTGATGAGTTCTGATGGATTTTTTTCTGGTTTGATTGAGACATTATATATGATTCCCCTTTTTCATTGATACGTCTGAGTCCGGTGAATACTATATCCGCATTTTGGCTGTCTGCAATTGAACACATTGTCAAGTACATTTCAGGATCAATCCAGTCATCAGAATCTAAAAAAGCAATATATTCTCCGGTGGCATTTTCTATCCCCGAGTTACATGCCATTCCCAGACCGGCGTTCGCTTTATGCACTACTTTTATACGGGAGTCCGAATTTGCATATTTATCACATATTTCAGGACAATTATCAGGAGAACCGTCATCAACAAGAATTATTTCGAAGTTCTGTAATGTCTGATTTAAAACAGATTGGATGCATCGGTCAATATATCGTTCAACATTATATACCGGGATGACTATCGATACTTTTGGTTGTATTATATTTGTCATATTCCTGCAGCATTTAGGAATTCATCGAAATTTTTATATTTTGCAATATGTGTTGATTTGTATTTATCATATATTGGTCCCAGTTGTCTCCTAAAAGGAATGTTCGGTTATTTATCCATTTCGAAACCGCTGACAAATAGTGGAAACTCTTCCCAGAAATCTTTTGGCTCCGGCTTTCTCCCAAAACGTTCAACTATACTTTTTTGCATAGTCGAGCGCTTCGGCTTCACATAATAGTAATCTTTTTTTATAATATTCATCTAAAGACATTATTACCCTACATGGACAACCTGCTGCAACTGAATTGGCCGGAATGTTTTTGGTAACAATACTATTGGCTCCGATAAAGCAATTGTCTCCAATGGATACATTCTTAAGAATGGTTACATTTTGACCGAATGAAACGTTGTTTCCTATTGTTATGCGGCCGCAGCTGTTGACAAAATCTTTTCCAGAATTGATAAAGACATGAGCTACCCAATCATGTGTGAGTGCTGTGAAATTATTATTGAAGAAACAGTTCTTACCAATTGATATTAAGGAGGGTCGAGTTAAGTCTATTGTTGTTGTACGAGGTGACTGAAAGTAGGTTCCTTCCCCAATTTGTATCCCTTCTTTAATGAGGAATTGCTTGAATCTTAGTGGGCTGTATTTTGATAGTCTGCTGCTGATTTTTCGTAATATATTCATAACTATTTTCTGAAATGATTAATCTCTTGTTTATATGGATAAGTCAGAATCGTTTTATAAGTTGATGCTTCAAATGATATATCCTGAGCTTTCCAGGTATCCCATATGCAACATATTGATATAATTAAATAATATGCTGATGCATAAAGCGTATATTTGTATTTTCTTGAAATAAAATATAATAGTAACAAGCTGGCCATTATCAACTGGAATACTTCAAAATACATTGTGGGCCTTATAAAGATATGGCTGATGTTACAGATTAGGAAATAAATACAGATATAGGAGTTGGATAAAAGATACCATAAATCGAATTGTGGAATATACTTACCATAAGTTTCTTTTAACTTAGGCGCATACCACATAATAAAGATGCCGATTAAATAAAATGACAGCATCATAGGACCGAACCCTAGTTTCTCATCATCATATCCCCCAGAAAGCATTTCTGTTACTTTGCCTTCATATCTGTCATATCCGGTTATTGCTGTTAAGAAGTTTATCGTATCTGCAAGATTTTGAAAAGCCGGAGTTCTTCCTATTATCAAGCAACATGTAAGAATGCCAATCCAAAGCCAACGGTATTTTGATGTATCAATACTTGTTGGAAGGAAATACATAATACACAATGCTAAAGCAGAATGATGAAAAGATGATGCCAGTAAAATTGTGAGGATATATTTTATTAGATTACGATTTATAATAAATTGTGTGCCCCAAACAAAAATTGAAGCAGCCATCATTTGCCTGACAGCATTAGAGTAATCTGCGAAATAGTGACTGCCAAACAGAATAAAGGGTAGTGCGATTAGTATACGGCGATAGCGTTTTAATGCATTTGTAAGAAAGAATATTTGCACAAAGGCAGCGCCTCCTAAGCCAATTGCCGGAGATATCCCATTGTTATAAATAAAATTCTGCCATAGTCCCCATATATGTTCTTCGTCTTTGACTCCTACATAGGAATCTCCCGACAAGAATGTAACAAAATAGGATGTCGAATCTACTCCGACATTCCATCTGATGGCGCTTATAAATGTGAAAAACAGAATATACATCCATAACCATAAGTCTATGCGTTTGGAATTGCTGCCGCACTCCTGACACGACATTCGTGCAAAAAACGACATTATGAATGCAAAAGATGCATAGACAGATATATCTAATAAAAATTGTATCATTATTTATGATGTTATTGATTGGAGATTATCTTCAATCCACCGGATATCTTTTCTGCGAATTTCTCCAAGTTGGGTCTGCTCTCTGATAATATCATATTCTGGTTGAGTGGCGGATTTTAGAGCCTACCGTCACACTGCATTTTTCAATTGCGAGTGATTTTAGTAAGGTTATCTGTCGGTCATCTCCATTGGATGGCGTCAGTGATATTAGCGGTCGTCCGAAATTTGCAGCATATGCGGTACCATGGAATGATGAAGTTAAAACGACTTCAGCATGTCTGATATAATATAGGAATTCTTCAATAGAGCACCCGTATTGACTTTCAGCGCCTAATTCTGTCACTTCGGGACTATTGGAATTTGAGAATGTTATAATCCGGCTACAGTTATACCGGTCTTTTAATCGCGTTGCTATTTCTATGGCATCAGGATATGGATTGAATGCATAAGATAATATGTACATAAGTATATATCGATCCTTAGGCGGCTTTTGACTTATGTTTAACGCATTAATCCACTCTTCTCCTGACAATAATAGTGTCGGGTCCAAAATTACTTTTGGAGTTGTCTGTAATGATAATGTTTTGGTTATTATGTCTGCCCCGTTTTGTTCGCGTACTGAAATCGCAGAAAAGCGTGATAAGTATCGTTTGTATTTCTCGATAAGATGAGGCGGTATATCCTTTACAGCAAAACTTGAAGCTATAGATATTTTAGGAACTGTATCTGTGAAGGACAACATAAATGCACTGTCCCCTTTTAAATAGATTGGATTCCACAACTGATCGCTACCGGATATGATAGCAGAGTATTTCTCCCAGTCGGCTTGTCTTAATGAATCCAGATTATGATATGATTTGCTTAGGTTCAACCTTGTTCTGCGAAAGACGCCGAGCTTATTTTCAAGCACTTGGCGATAGATTCCGGTTAGATTGGCAATCTTCTTTATGAGATTTCGCCAGAATGGTGATTTAATGAATCCATTATTGTAGTGCCATTCATTTGGATATCTGTAGTTGATTATTGTGCAATCGTAGCCGAGTTTTGATAGTAGTGCCTGTGTAGCAAACGTTTGCAAGACTGATCCGTAATTTGGGACCTGAAATATTGTCATTAATGCTACTTTCGGTCTCATGTTATAAAGTTCGCTTGATTTTATTTATAATTCTAGCCGGGAGGAAACGTAGATTGTATCTGAAGATTAACCCTGAATTTATCTCATTGAGTGTCTTGTTTGAGCGTAATTGACTGATTACTTTTTCTCTGATAGTCGGCATTGGAGCGCACCGGCTCATTTGCCCTTCGGTGCTTACAGCTAGTGGTTCAGGGACTAATGTACATGATTTTTGGATATTGGCTAATACCTGTTTACCTCGGGCCGTAAATGCCAGTGCGACATTTACACCTGCATCATCCAGTTTATATTTATTACCCCACAAATCACCTATTCGGATATCGGCTGCCGACGATTCCATCTTATACTTACAAGATTTATGGCAGCACATATTTAGACAGTAATGTCCGAAGAAAAAACGATAAAACAAGTCTCCGGCTGACATTCTGGAGTTATATGTATGTTTCCGTTCATCGGTCATCAAATCATAAAAGTCACTCCATTCTGATGGATTACTCCCATCTGTTGAATCTGCATTTATGGCCCAAGAGTCATGCCATCCAGTTGACTTGTTTCGCCAACTTGCATATGAGATATTCCCGATTTTTTCTTTTAACTCGGCTGAGTATTTATCCCAAAGCAATAGGGATGGAACTCCGTGGCAAAAGAAATCCAGCAGTATAAAATTATCTTCTTTCCGATGCTGTCGGATTAATCTTCTGAAAGAATCTATCTGGCAAGGTGTGCCGGTAACGAGATATTTTTCTTTTAAGTTTATTTTATCAAAAGCGTCGGCGGTGTAGCTTGGAATATACTTACTGCCTACAGATGGCATATAATCTTCTACTGTTGACGCTATATAATGCTCAGCTCTATTTTTCTGTGGGTTATATCTTACTCCGACAGCTTTATAACCGTTATCTATGGCCCATCTTCCGATTTCGAATCCTATGCCTCCGGAGGAACAGTGTTCTCTTACAGTTGGAGTATTGCTCCAGGCTGCATATGAATCAGTTGATGTGTTGTCTTGTGCAACTGCGTCATGATTAAATGCACATATACGCAGGCATAAACCGCAATCGATACATTTATCTTGTTCTTGAATAATTGGTGCATAAAATCCATCAGACGTTTCTTTTAAAGAGATGATTTTTGTGGGGCAAGCCTTGACGCATACTCCACATCCATAGCAATTATTTAAGCAAGTTATGTTTTTTTTCATCGAATCTTATTTATAATCTCCCGACAAAGAATATATACGCTGTATTTTGTGTGGGCAAAACATTGGCGTATTGTTGATTTCATTAACTGCACTATTTGTTGTCCTTCTTTTGATAGTGCAAATAGGTAAGGAGAATTAATCACTTGATTATATAATTCATATCGGGGATTTAGATATTGCCCTAAATTAATCATCTGATATCTTATACGAGATAATTTTAATTCTAATAAGGCAATATTTACTGATTCGTTGTTCAGTGGCTTAATTATGCTCTCTATTAAATTGAATAGTAGCGTCCAGCTTTCAATAGACATTTTTGCTGTGCGCATGGACAATTCTCTAAAAATATAGTTATAACAGATAATATCTTTAGCAATATGTATGTTTCGTGAATGTGCTGCTAAATATACCAAAAGAAGTAAGTCTTCATTAACTGGTATCTTAATTTTGGAGAATTGAATGTTGTCAAATATATTTCTTCGGAAGAGTTTTGCATATGGTCCTATTGAAGTTTTATAGGTCAATAATGCCTCAATATATTGCTGTCGGGAAAGAGTTCCGGTGATTTGGTGCTTGAATATACGCTTATTATTGATATTTATAGTCCCAACAATTATATCATTTTGGTCATTAATAAGGGCATATAAATCAGTAAAAGCATTTGGTGTTATAGTATCATCAGCATCTACAAAAGTAATCCATTCTCCTCTTGATTCCTTGACTCCAGTCAGTCTGGCGTTGTAAGCGCCTTGATTTTCTGTATGTATTGCTTTTAATATAGGATATTTTTTTGCTAGTCTATTAATGATTTTTGATGTGTCATCTCTCGAACCATCATTAATGATAATAATCTCAATATCTTTGAATGATTGATTGATAATGCTTTCAATGCATCGTTCTATTTCCTTTTCAGCATTGTATGCGGGAATAATAATGGAAATCATTTTTTTAAGATTTTATTAGTAACAAATTTTTTTAAAAAGTTTCGTTCATTATGATTTAATCCAATTGAATATATCAATACCAGTGATATGATTAAATCTATACAGCATTTCAGCATGATATTGAGCAAGTCTGATGGCGAAGATTGATTGGATAAAAACCTAATAATATATATGATTGTCCATATGATGATGATTGTGCCAAAATTGGGGAATAAAATTTTTTTCGTTAGATGGCCTATTGTCATTCCAATTTTAGATAGACCCATTTGTGCCCCGATAAATACAACAATTAGGTTTGTTGCGAATTGGATAATAATAGTATATTGCGGAGGGAGACCAAGGTATAGTATGCTATAAAATAACGGAATATTTAATATCGTGATAATGCTTATTGTAATTTGATATTTTCGTATTTCTCCAGAAGCCTGTAGGACAGTCCATATAGGGCCTCCTATTGTATTAGGTAATAAAGAGATTAATGCGAAAACACAAAATATATTGGTTAAATATGGCACATCCTCAAGCCAAATGTGCAAGATTGAATCTATATTAAAAATTATAGGTGTTGCTAGTAATGCAAGTAGAAAGAATGAGAATTTAGAGGTTGTTATTACTAACGCACGCACGCGGTTATAATCACCAGTGGCATATTCTTTCATTATAGGTGGATTTATGGCGGACTGAAAGTTTCCAATAAACTGATAAATAGAGGATGCAACTTGGTTCATAATGCCAATAGTTGCATTAAGACCGACGCCATAAAATATATTTATCAATATATTTAATCCTTGTCGGGTACTTATATTGGCAATTGCACTGAAAGAGCTCCAACCTGCAAATTTAAATATATCAATTACATAGTTTTTTTTATAGTATTTTAAAGTGTGCCTGGTGTATGGAAGTTTATAGTGGGAAAAAAATATATACCAAACAAGCATAATTAGGTTTATTCCCACTATTAAATAGCCGTATAAGATCAACTTGTCAATATTACATATAGTTAGTGGCCATAATATGGCTAATTTCAGGAGTACTTCTACAATTCCAGAATATGCATAAAAAGACATTCTTTCATGTGCTAAAACAGCAGCATTAAAAGGAATCCGATATACATTTATTACAGAAGCAATAATTGAGAGTTGATAGACAATATGTGCTGCGAATTCTCTGTTGGGCGGAATTACAAGTTGTGTTTTGATAAACCAAAGGCCTAATGTTTCGGCAATAATTATTAATAAAACAATTAATAATATATGAGCAATTATACTTGATGAAAACAAGTATTGAGTATTATCATTATCCTTTCTCCCTATTGATATGCATAAAAAACGCTGAGTTGCAGTTGTCATTGCTGCACTCAGAAATGTAAATAAAACTACAACTCCTCCAACTAGGTTATAAATACCGAAATTGTCAATTCCAAGAGTGGAAAGAACAATTCGACTTGTATATAAAGTTACTCCCATGACAAGGAGCATTCTAAAATATAAGAATAGAGTATTTTTAGCTATAAGTTTATTATTTGATGTACTTGTATTCAAAATATGAAAATAATGTAGTAAATAGCAGTGCGCATAAATAATTATATTAATGCGCATTATTATGATTTTGTTACGTAATTATCAGTGTGAAGGCCTGGCGCTCGTAGCGGTTGAGGTCGGGACGGGTGGCGAGTTCGCGGGCGATGGCGATGTCGCATGCGCGGTTGCACTCGGCATCGGGATTTACTGAGGGCCAGAGGGATAGGTTGAACCCTTTGTAGGAGAGGAGGGTAGGGGTGTCGAGCGACTGGAGGTCGGCCACGGTGTTGCTTTCGGCCCATTGGCGTTTGCGCGAGCGCTGGTCAAACCGGAACCACGGCCTAAGATTTTCCGGCATCACGAGGCTCAGCCGGCGATAGTTTTCCCCGGGGGTGGTTTCGGCAAATGCCGTGTTGTAGCGTAGTTGTTTCATCCATCGCTCGCGTATGTCGTAGAAGGCGCCAAACTGCCGGCTGTCGACATCGTCGGGGGTGGCGGCAGCCTTTCGGGATACCATTGCGTAGATGTCCGACTCGTTGATTCGGTCGTTGCCTCGGGCCCATGAGTCGAAGTATTGACGCTGGTATTCGTCGATGATGCGTGAGTCGGGGCGCTCGTTGTAGCCAAGCCGGTGGGCGATGTCGTAGCATTCGATGGCACGGCCCAGATGCTCGGGGGCGTAGTGTGGCATCTGACTACATATGCTGTCTGACCATCTGCGCATGGCCATGGCGAGCTCCCGAGGGTCGGGGGCGGCGGGGTTGTCGGCGGGTATCCGGCTGAGCATGAGTAGCAGGTGGGTGTAGCCGGCCACATCGCCTATGTCGGCAATGTCGGGGGTGTAGTCAGATGGCAGATATTTCTGTGACAAGAGTGTCATACTGCTGTTCGGTGATTTTGCGTATGAGGCGCGGGTCGGTGTCGACGCGCCATTCTATGCTGTTGGCTCCCGGGAGGGTGAGGCGGCATATTGTTGGAGCGCTGTCGGGGCCAATGAGCTGCTGCAACACTGCCGGCTGTCCGGAGAATTCGCCTCCGATTACCACTACTCTGTCGCCCGGAGCTATGGGGAGCGTCCCGACGGGGAATATCTCGGTAGAGGGGGTGAATATGCCGATTGTCTGCTGGTAGAGGTCGATTTGCGTCTGGGGTATGGCGGCATACGCGCTGCCGGTGCGTGCTGTCTGTCGGTAGCACCATGCTATGTCGCTGATACGGCGCATCATAGCAGTGATGTCGGTGAATCTGCATTTTACAAACATTAGTCCTGCCACTACCGGTTTGTTTTCGGATATGAACTTGCGGCCTGTGCGGCGCGCTATCTCTCGGCAGGGGTAGTATGTCTCTTCGATGCTGAACCGGCCATTATTGGCTTCTATGCGTCGGGCTATGTCGTCGTAGTCAGTGCCGTGGCGCATCTGTAGCGCGTACCAGTTGGAGGGATTGCTTGTGAGTGTGTCCGACACCCGGCGTAGGATTGCGGCGCGCTTGTCGCTGTCGGCGGGGGATGCTCCGGTAAGTGCGAATGCCGGGTTGGTCGCAGGTATTTCTCCCGTGCAGCTCATTATCTCTTCGGGCGATATTCCGCAGTCGTAGGCAATTGTGCTCCATATGTCTGCCGGGGTGAGGGAGCGGTGGACGTGGATGGTAGCCGAGAACAGCGTGTTGACATATTCGCGCAACTGGCGCGGAGTCCGTTCTGATTGGCGGAGCGGAAACAGGTATTTGTTGCGCGGCTTTGAATAGCGTGCGACTAATGCCTTCAGCGTTGGGTCGTCGCCGGTATAATTGTCTTTTTCGAATGCTGCTATCTCGTCGAATGAGATTCCTCCGGCCAATATGGCAAAGAGCGTGATATCCTTGGCAAGATTGGCCTTTTGTGTGGCGCTGCCGGAGAGAATAATGTCGCGCAGTGTGTCAATCGGGTTGCCGTCGACTCTGATTGCATCGGCCGGGAGAGCGGCAAGACGCTGCACTATGCCGTTGAAGGCGCCATTGTCGGCGGTAAGTCCTTCGGCTATGGCCTTTCCGTAAAGTGCGGATAGGTGCTTCATGTAGTGTATGACGGTCTTGACTGTGTGGCCGGCGTGTATGAGCCATATCGCCCATCCGGAGAGTTGTCGTGATGTGAAACTGTCAAATTCCAGTGTGTCTGTGCCTATATAATCAATGTAGGCGGCGAGTGCTTTTTGTCGGTTGGTGGCAGTGGCGCGGTTGTCTGTCCCGGCTATCGTCATCCGAAAAAAGTCGGAAGCAGTGGGCTGCGCAACTTGTTTTGAATCAGCTTTTGAGGTCGAGTTTTCGTTAGTGAACAAATTCGTTTTTCCAGACAATTCTTCTTGTCCTCCCATGGCGCTTCTATATGCATTGCCGCAGGAGTTTGACTTGAATATGTCTGCTGTCCCAAACACTCTGGTGTGATTGAAATCAAGATAAGTTCCGTCTGCATCTCTTACTAAGAGATTGTGAATTTTGCCAAATTGCTATAAACGAGCAGCTTAATTGGTCGGATTGATTCTTCCGTAATATTTAGAGTCATTTATTTAAGTACATGACAAAAATTTGAAAACATCGAATTTTGGGGTATAAGTCGGACGCATAAGTATGGTCGAAATCTCTTCCAATCCATATTTGACAAGCGACTTTGCCTTTCTTCCATGTTTCAGAATCCTTATCGGTTTAATATTTATATCTTTATGTTCACCAACGAGATACGCCCATACAAGAGCCATGCAGACCATCGCGACAAGTCTTGCGATGCGGTCCATATCACGCATATGGGTATCCTCGATGTTGAAGCCGGAAGATTTCATGGCTCTAAAGGCCGTTTCTATCTCCCATCGTTTTTTGTATGTCAAAATCGCCTCCTCGGGCCGATTGAAGCATATGAGAATCTGCAATTCCGGAACACCATCGGAGTTTTTGATCCGGCTGCCGGCAAGATAGACATACTCACCTTTGTGAAGAAAGAGCGTATGGAAGAATTTCTCCTGACCGACCTTCAAATCATTGAACAGCCACCAGGCTCGGATTCTCTCACCGGTGGAAGGCTTGACAATCCAGAAGTTCTGACGTATTCGGATGTAATACCGTATGCGACGGCTGTTGAGCCATCCTGTCCATTCCTTTCCGATGAACTCGCGGTCTGCCACAAGGCAGTCGATGCATTCCGCTCCGAAAAGACGGATAAAACGTTCCATAATTTTCTTGCGTTCTTCCCAGTTGGAGTTGCCACGTTTCGGAAGAAGGCTGAATATCAAAGGGAAGGCAATCCCTTTATAGGTTATGCCCAACATAAGGATGTTTATATTGAACTCCCCGAACTTCCAGTTGGTCCGGTCCATGCTCAGCACAAGACCGGTCTTGACAGGAAGCAGCGAGAAAATCATACGGGCTATGATGTCAAGGTCAAGTACATACTTGGCAAAGAATCTTTGGAGCCGTCTGAGGTTGGAATCCTTGTCTACAGCCGTAGGCATCGCATCAGCCAGTTTGTGGAGGCTGACAGTCTGCACCACACAGAGTGCATGGAGCAGCAACGCCATGAGTTTTATGCGTGCCAAATTCATACTTTGACCAAAGTGCTCTTGCATAATCGGGAGGATTTGGTTAACTTTGACCGAGTCCTTGAAATTAGTAGTTTTCATGAGAAAAAGCGTCCAAACTTTTCCTTTAAATTACTAATTTTCAGGGACTTTTGCAAATTTAATCGACTAAAAATTAAGTGTTTAACAGCATAAATTTAATTTTTGTCATCTACTAAAGTCATTTATACACTTATATATCAGGCTTATATGCCGTCATGAGCGCATCCAATATCACTGATAATTTGTGAGTTTCATAAGATATTGCTAATTTTGCAGAGTCAATGTGTATCTCTTAGTAAGAGATTGCGAAATCTTTGTGTTATTAATTGTGGTTAAATTATTACTGATTAGCTTGTTGTGCTGTTTGCCCCTCGTAAGAGTATTATTATTGCGATAAATGTGGCCGGATAATGATATTACCGACATTTGGCTCTCGCCGAACTTTCCTTATTGAGCAAACGTTACATTTTTAATTGGAAGGCATTTGCCGTCTAAGCCGTTCACCATGGAATTTATCTTTATGATGGTTTTCGTGGCAGTCGTTAACGAAATATTCAACCTAACTCATACACAAAAAAATGCCAAAATTTACAGAAACCCGCGTCAGCATGCTGCATGGCATTCTGCTGATAGCGTTATTTGCATGTGCGGCCTTCTATATAGGCGAGGCGCAGATACTTAAAGACATATCGTTCAGTCCGATGATTATCGGCATTATCCTTGGAATGCTGTATGCCAACTCATTGCGCAACCATCTTCCCGAGACCTGGGTGCCGGGTATTCAGTTTTGTTCCAAGAAAGTGCTGCGTCTGGGTATCATTCTCTATGGATTCCGCCTTACATTTCAGGATATTGTAAATGTCGGAGTCGCCGGTATTGTAGTCGATGTAATCATAGTCGTGGTAACAATCCTTGGTGGTATCTGGATTGGCCGTCTTCTGAAGATGGATCGTGACACCGCGCTTCTTACCTCGGTCGGGAGCGGTATATGCGGTGCTGCGGCAGTGCTTGGCGCAGAGTCTACGATTCGCACACAGGCCTACAAGACTGCTGTGGCAGTGGCTACCGTGGTTATCTTCGGAACCATCTCAATGTTCCTCTATCCTATCGCATATCGCTCCGGCTGGGTTGACCTTACTCCTCAGGAGATGGGTATCTATTCTGGTGCCACTCTTCATGAGGTGGCTCATGCAGTCGGGGCCGGCAATGCCATGGGTACGGAGATTTCCAATGTCTCCATTATTGTCAAGATGATTCGAGTGATGATGCTTGTGCCTGTTCTGCTTATTCTGGGAGTATGGGCTGCTCGCCGTAACGCAAAGGATGGCGCGACAGCAGAGAAGGGCAAGGTAAACATACCTTGGTTCGCAGTCGGTTTTCTGGCAGTGATAGGATTCAACTCCCTCAATCTGCTTCCGCATATTTTTGTCGACGCAATCAACTATGTTGATACGTTCCTACTTACAATGGCCATGGCTGCCTTGGGTGCAGAGACAAGTATTGATAAGTTTAAGAAGGCCGGTGCCAAGCCGTTTGTTCTTGCATTCTGCCTCGATGTCTGGCTTATTGTCGGTGGCTATATCCTTGCCAAATATCTTGCCCCGCTTTGCCTGTAGGGATATAATACCCCCAATGATTAGGAGTTCTGACGGGAGATAGGCCGATTGGTTGTCTATCTCCGTCAGACTTCAGGGTTGCAGCTTATACGCGGCTACCATATCAGTCCGGCGCTACATACTGTCGAATATGACAGTATGTAGCGCCGGACTGATATGGTTTATTTCAAAATTGCAGAAGGTGCTTTTACGATTTCATTTCGGATGGTGCTTGTCGTTAAATAATAATGAAGGGGCTGTTTCGATAACTAAATCCCGGATTGCCGATTGGCACACATGTATTATTTAATGTATAGCCGCATAATCGAAATTTGCGTATTCTATAAAAGTTTGGAGTTTGAACCGTTTTGAACCGGAATAAAATTTTTCTGAAATATATTTTTACATATTTTTGCGATGAAATCATTTTCACAATATAATACCATAATAAAATGAAAACATTAGCCTCGTTCGCTGTTATCGCCGGATGTGCGATGCTTTTTAGCGCTTGTCAGAGCTCTGATGGACCAGATATGGTCATTCCCGAGCCCGAAACAAAAAGTATGGAAATTAGGATAAGCCCGTCGTTGGTCGATTCCCGTGCCACAGACTATGGCTTCGAGACCGGTGATTGTATCGGACTCTACGTAGTAAACTATTCAGGCTCCACTCCGGGAACTCTCAGCGATGCGGGTAATCATGTCGATAACATGCGCTTCCGCTACAATGGCTCATGGATACCTGACACTCCTATTTATTGGGCTGACAACAAGACTCATGCTGATTTTTACCTTTATCATCCATATACAAATATCCAATCAGTAAACGCTCAGCCGTTTGCTGTAAAATCTGACCAGTCTACCGAAGCTGCTTATAAGTCCTCAGATCTTATGATTGGCAAGACTACTAATGTCGCACCAAGCGAGGATGCTACGGTTGTTCGCGTAAATCATGTGATGAGCCGTATAATGATTACCCTTGAGGCCGGCAACGGTTTCACCGCGGAGTCACTTGCTGCAGCTTCGGTATCGGTCAGAATCAACGGAGTCAAGTGTAATTCAACTGTCAATCTGTCGACAGGTGTCGCTACACCTGTCGGAGAGCCGTCAACTGTAAATCCGCTCCTTGTTGATGATTCCTACAAAGCCTTGATTGTGCCGCAGAAAGTCGAAAAGGGCAATCTTATTTCCGTCACAGTCGACGGTCGTGAATACAACCTGCAGAAGGAATTCACATTCGTAGCCGCTAAAAGCCATAAATTTACCGTTATCCTGAGCAAGACGTCAAACGGTGTCAATGTCACAATCAACCCTTGGGGTGACGATGGCACAGACAATGGCGGAACTGCTGAATAATAAACCTTAACGATACACTGCAATGCATAAATTGAAAAAGTATATTTTGCCGGCCGGTATGATAGCCGTTGCCATGCTGAGTGCATGCTCTGACGAAGATTTTATCGCTCCCGGTCAGGTGACTGACGGTCAGAGTGTGATTAATCTTGCCGGACAGATAGCTCAGGAAGCAGTATCACGAGTGAACGACGATGGATTTGCCGATGGTGATGTAATGGGCGTGTATATCGTCGATTATAACGGCAACGTGCCCGGAAATCTGCTCAGCAAGGGAAACCGTGGTGACAATGTGCGTCATACATTCAACGAAGCCGCCTATCGCTGGAATTCGGCTTACGATCTCTATTGGAAGGATAAGCATACACGCATTGATGTCTATGGCTATTATCCATTTGGCTCTCCTGACGATGTCAACAATTACAACTTCACCGTACTTACCAATCAGGCACGTACCTATGACAACGGCACTATGGGCGACTATGAGGCATCCGACTTCCTTTGGGGTAAAGTCGAAGGCGTAGAGCCGACGACCAATGTCATACGTCTCCCGCTTGCCCACCGCATGGCTAATGCCCGCGTTACTCTTGTCGAAGGTTCCGGTTTCGCGCAGGGAGAATGGGTTGGTCTTGAAAAGCAGGTTCTTGTGACCAACACCATACAGGATGCGGTCATCAACCTTGCCGATGGAACCGTGACACCGACAGGTGATGTCAGCCCCAATTCCATTATCCCGACAAAACGTGGCGACGAATGGCGTGCCATCGTTGTGCCTCAGACTGTTCCGGCTGGAACGACGATGTTCAGCATCACTCTTGGAGGCATACCCTACAAATTTTCTAAGAATGAAGAGTTTGTGTATGTATCCGGTAAGATGAACAATTTCGGTATCCGGGTTGATAAAAAGGAATCTACGGGTGACTACACCTTGACTCTTATCAGCGAGAGCATTACTCCGTGGGAAAGTGACCTTGTGAGTCACGACGCTACTTCAAAAGAGTATGTCATAGTCAATTCCGAACCGGGTGGCCTGAAAAATGCGATTGTTGCTGCCGGCAAGGACTATACCCAGTTGAAGAATCTAAAGATAACAGGACAGATTGATTCGCGTGACTTCTATTTCATGCGTGATTCTATGAATATGCTTCGTGCTCTCAATCTGAAAGAAGTCAGAATCAAGAGTGGATTTTATAATAACACTAAGACTCTTGATGACCAAATCCCGGGAAGTGCTTTTTATACAAATGCTACTAACTCCGGGAAAACGACACTTACTAATTTGGTCCTTCCGGATGTCCTAAAGTCAATCGGTACGCGTGCATTTTATGGATGCTCCAATCTCACCGGTTCTCTGATTATACCTGAAGGGGTAGTTGATATCCAGACCGGTGCGTTTAATGGATGTCGGTCAATGACCGGATCGTTATCTCTACCATCTACACTCAGATACATTGGTACTTCACAAAAACAATCAACCGGAGAGTATGACGAATTTGGTGATGAAGGCATTGATTATTATAATGGCGCTTTTGCAGAATGTGGATTTACATGCGAACTTGTTATCCCTGATAATGTGGAAATTATACGCGGATATGCATTTGATCGCTGTAAGGGATTATATGGTAGTCTGCGTCTGCCGTCAAAACTGAAACGACTTGGTGCCAGAGCGTTCTTTATGTGTATGAATCTAACCGGCTCACTTGAAATTCCGCAAGGTGTTACAAATATACCGGAAGAAGCATTTTCGACGTGTGGATTTGACGGGACTCTACTCCTTCACGACGGTATTATGAGTATAGGAACAAGCGCATTCTCTGATTGCAATTTCAAAGGAGAGTTGGCACTTCCGAAAAACCTCACGGTCATCAACGATAATGTGTTTTATAATTGCGATTTTTCCGGCGAACTGGTTCTTCCCAAAAATCTTGTTACTATTGGTGATAAGGCATTTGCTTATAACTGGCGTCTGATGGGAACACTCGAATTCGGCGAAGGTCTGTTGACTATCGGTGCCGGTGCATTCGCCCACTGCCGTAGCCTGGAGGGACTTGTGTTTCCTGAAAGCCTTGAAAATGTCCGCTACGAGGCAAGCTATAATGATGATGGCGGCGCTTTCCAGGGTTGCTACGGCATTGGCTCGATTGTAAGCAAAAGTGAGATTCCACCCTATGTGCAGCAGGGCGCTTTCAATGGTGTTGCAAAAGACAATTTCACACTCGAAGTACCCGAGTCATCACTCACACAGTATCAGACAGCCGTTGGCTGGTGCGATTTCAAACGTATTGCCGCCCATCACGAACTTGTCTGCCGCCCCTCTGTGGCTTGTGCTCTCAGCACTGAACATCGCCAGACACTTGTCATCGATGCCGAAGGCGACTGGGAGGTAGAATCAATCCCCTCATGGTGTGAGTTGTCGCAGAACTCCGGTAGCAAGAAAAATGAAATCACCCTTACCATAAAATCTTCGTCGGCCACCGAGCAGCGCGAGGGTGACATAGTGTTCCGTCTTAAAGACAAGGACTATACACATAGTTGCCATGTGACTCAATATGGATACGAATATGCCGAGGATGAATTCCTCGAATTACAAAAGGCCACCAAAGGCTCCAACGGCGGAATCAATATAGTAATTCTCGGCGACGGCTACGATGCCAAGCAGATTTCCGATGGAAGCTATCTGAAAGACATGAGGCAGGAGATTGAATATTTCTTCGCAATCGAACCATATACCACTTACCGCGACTACTTCAATGTCTACACCGCTTTCCCGCTTTCTACCGAAACAGGAGTCGGCACTGTCAATTCAATCCGTTACAATAAGTTCAGCACCACTTACACCGGAGGTGTCGGTCTGAAATGTGACTACGACCAGGTGTTTGACTATGTTATGGATGCTCCGACAGTCAATGCTGGCAATATCGACCAGGCGCTTATCATAATGGTTCCCAACAGCACCGATTATGGCGGTATTTGCCAGATGTGGGAGTCAGGAGCCGCTATCGCATTCTGTCCAAAGAGCGATTATGGATATCCAATGGATTCACGAGGTGTGATACAGCACGAAGCCGGTGGCCACGGATTCGGCAAACTTGCCGATGAGTACATATATCACAACGCATTTATAGATGCATGTGATTGCATATGTTGCGGTCATGTCAACGCAATACTTGGAGCTAAGTCACTCGGCTGGTATGATAATATCGAACTGACCGGAAAGATGCATGCAGTGGGATGGAGTCATCTGATATTCGATTCTCGCTACAGCGATATTGTCGACATCTACGAAGGTGGCTATATGCACACCCGCGGTGTGTTCCGCTCGGAACAGAACAGTTGTATGAACAATGATATTCCCTATTATAGCACCATCAGCCGCGAAAGTATCGTGAAACGCATCAAGCGCTATGCCGGTGAGGAATACAACTTTGAGGAATTTGTGGCTCTCGACAAGCGCACGTCTGTAAATGCGTCAAGAAGTACCGGAGGCTTTACTTCGGGCCTGAAGGCATCGCGTTCAATGCCGCCGGTAATCCATAAAGGGAGTCCGCTTTCCTCATCCCGTTCCAACAAGAAAAAATTGAAATAATAACATATATGTCATTTCAAATGAAACACAATATTAGTTCAATAATCAGCGTTCTATTGTTGACAGTCGGACTCTCCTCCTGCACTGACGATTCAATGGAACCGGACAACAACACATCCAACGGAAAAATTGCGATGGAATTCACGTTCAGCCATCCGTCGCAGTCACGCGCTACCGAAACCTCTTTCGAGAGCGGTGATGTCGTGGGCGTTTTTGTCAGCAACTCCGAAAAACCTCTTGAAATTGCAGGTAATACCGTCAATAATGAGGCCTTGACTTTCACCGGATCCAACTGGAAGTCATCACGCCCTCTCTATTGGGATGCGGGGACTTATAATATCTATGCATATTGTCCGCGTCTCAATGAGATAGGCTCAATCACAGATCTTGTGTTTGAAGTGGCGACTGACCAGCGGGAGTCGCAATTGTCAGGTCTTGACGGGTATGAGTCATCTGATTTTCTGTTTGCCTCAGCCAAGGAGATTTCAGCTTCGCCCAACCCTGTCGATTTAAAATTTCGCCATATCATGAGCAAAATCTCAATCAGACTGATAAAAGGCGAGGACTATGAAGGGGATATACCGGAAAAGGCCGATGTGTATATTCATAATACGGTAACAGAATCGAGTATCGATCTTATGGTCGGTGTGGCTACCAAGGCTCTGCGAGGCAGTCGCAAGTCAATAATGGCGCGCCAGACTGCGCCGACAGTCTATTCCGCGATTATAGTACCGCAGCGTCTTGAAAATCGTGTGCCTTTGATTGAGGTTGTCATGAATGGCGTATCATTTCTTTATGAGAGCAAATTCCTGTTCAAACCGGGTATGCATCATATTGTAAATCTCATAGTAGATAAGAATCCTGAGCAGATTAAGATTGAAATCGGAGGAGAAATCTTAGATTGGAATTGAAATTGACTTAACTGTTATATGTCTTTAAAAAGGAGGAGTCTTAACATACTGCTTATAATTCTTTGCCTGATATTAGGAGGATGGGCCGCTTGTATTTACAAGCGCCCTCCTCTTATTTTAGACAATGAGCCACCCTCGGAAAATGACAACGGAATATCTACGCGCGACACAATATATATTTCTGTAGAGAAACCTCGGGTGTCGGCCGATTCTTCAGCAGCGACGCCGGTTGATGATTCAGTCCGAATGTCTTTGCCGGTTACATCTGAGAGGGAAAGAATAGTGCGGCGTGTAGAGACTGTCGGATTTAAAGACGCCGAACCACGCATGATGTCGGCCGGTCATCCTTTCAGGCAGGAAGCCTTAAAAATATTGAGTGGACGGCTTGAAGAGACCGACTCCGCAAGCAGACATAAGATTTTGAGCTATTGCGAACATCTGCGTGCTTCTTATGAAACCCGTGACATTGACTTCATACGGCAGGTCTTCAGCGATGACGCACTTATCATCGTGGGACATGTGGTACGTTCCAGAGAGGGGTATAATACGGCTCTGACTGACAACAGCAAAGTAAGATACAGTATACGGTCAAAAAAAGAATACCTCGAAAAATTATCGCATATCTTCAATTCCGGGAAAGATATAGATGTCAGATTCTCAGAATTCAGAATTATGAGACATGCTACGGCCGAAGGAATATATGGCGTCACACTTCGACAGAATTATTCCTGCGGCGCATATAGTGACGACGGCTACCTGTTCCTTTTATGGGACTTCAGAGACAGTTCCATGCCGCTTATTCATGTGCGTACATGGCAACCGTCATCCTCAATTGTTGCCGGTGACGATGATATAATTGATATGGGAGATTTTAATCTCGAATAGTGAAATATGACAGCGTCGCGTTTTACATATCATGTGCTTTTACCACTGGTACTCATTCTGTGTGTTAATTCCTCGGCATGGGCCCAGCGTTTTTCGGTGGTCTCTTTTAAGATGTTGCCCAACGATGTTTCGGCGTTCATCAACCCTGTGCGCGACCTCAACGACGAGGATTGCGCCCTTGTCAAGGTAATAGCTTCGGAGGACTTTGCGTTCTCAACACCGCTTGGCATAGTCAAGCGTATCGACAAGACCGGTGAGATATGGCTGTATCTGCCTCGTGGGTCAAAGAAAATAACAATTAAGCATCCGACATGGGGTGTACTGCGCGACTACGCATTTCCGGGCAAAGTTGTCAGTCACATGGCTTATGAGTTGCGGATAGAAGAGCCGGTAGCGCCGATTACCATGAGCAATGTGCCGGCAGAGGTTAAGGTTGTCAGAGACACACTCGTGCTTACGCGTGTCGATACCCTTGTGGTCAGGCCTCCTGTGAAACATGTGCCATTTAACCTTGAAACTATAGCGACAATAAGCTATGGCGGTCGCAACGGGAACATACTTGGTGGATTATTGCTTATGGCCATGAAGCGGCATGGTGGTTTTGTGCATGTTGCTTCCGATTTTGGCAAAATCGGACCTGTCAGCGGTGAATGTGGCATAACCGGAGAGACAGCAGGCTCTACTCCGTTCTATACGGGACGTACCCGCAGTAGCTCATTTATGATAAATGCTGGTATGGCACATCGCATAACAAATAACTTATCGGTATATGAAGGAGTGGGATATTCATCTTCGTCACTTGCATGGCAGCTTGCTCCATCGGAGGGTGGCGGATATCTTAGGAATTCCCATTATAGCCTTAAGGGTATTTCGTTTGAGGCGGGGGTGTCACTTGTAGTTGGACGTATTGCGATTTCAGCCTCTGTGACAACAGTCAAGGGAAAAGACTGGTATGGTTCTGTCGGAGCAGGGATAAAGTTTGGTAAGTAAATTGTAAAAGGAAATTCACTATGTCGCTATTTTTGAAATATATACAGTCCTGGTTGCTTATTCCATTGATTATTTTGCCTTTGATTTCTGTTGGATGTTCGGATGCAGCCCGTCCCGAAAATCTTGAGCCGTTAATAGAACTGCAGCCCGCTACTGAAATAACACGTACAGAGGCATTGATTACTGCCCATGTCAGAAATCGCGGGACCGGACGTCTGTCTTATGTAGATTTTTATTATGGAGAGGAGGGGCAGGTTACCTGTCAGTCTCCGAAGGAAGAATCTGTAGAGTCAGTCCTGACGCTGCATCTGAATGGACTGAGGCCGGGCACGACATATACATGTTATGCACAGGGCGGGACGTCTACCGCTACTTTGCGGTCACAGACTATAAGTTTTACGACTGTGCCAAATGAAAAACCGGTAGTATCGCCTCCTGTCGCGCTGTCTGCAGGGCCTATTGGGATTATTGTGGAGTTTGAAATTGTAGAAGATGGTGGCGAACCTGTCTTGACGGCGGGATGTGATGTGACTGACGCGTCGACTTTTGAAACCGTAAGAATACATCTGTCGGAGGATTGTCTGACTTTGGGGAAGCATCGGCTTCATATAACCGGACTTGTACCGATGACGGGATATGTAATCACTCCTTTTGCGTCTAATTCCTTAGGGGAAGCCAAGGGAGAGTCATTGGAATATACGACAAAAAATACTATATTGCTCACAGAAGCCGGAACGTTGCATGAGCTTTTTGCCGGCGCAACGGGCATTGACCTAAGTTGTCTCACGATTTCCGGCTGTATGAATGGTGACGATTTCCGTTTTCTAAGGCATTTACTCGGAGGCTCGGAATCGTTCGATGGATTGCAGATAGATAGCAGAGTCACAGATATTGACCTGTCGGATATATATATCGTTGAAGGTGGCGGGTCGTATGACGGCATGCGTTTTACTTCTGCTGACGAACTGTCGACAGGGTTGTTTGCCGATTGTTTAAGTCTGCGGTCAGCCATACTGCCATCTTCTGCGACTCGGCTGGCCAGGAATGCCTTTGCACACTGTAGTTCGCTTGAGACTCTGACAATCTCTGCAGGGACAACCTCTGTAATGCCGTCGGAGGATTGTCGGTTACTTAAGGCTATAGAAGTCTCGGAGGCCAACTGTAGTTTCACCTCCATTGACGGCGTGCTTTTCAATAGCGGAGCTACCGGAATTGTATGGTTCCCGCTTTGGAAAGGAGGCGCATACTCGTTGCCGTCTACAATTACGTCAATCGGTGAAAATGCTTTCTACGGGACATCTATTACAAGTATCGAGATTCCTTCGTCGGTCACTGCCATAGGGCGAGGCGCTTTCGCCGAATCTGCGCTCACTGAAATTACGCTTCCCGACAATATCACCAATATTTCAGAAGGAATGTTTCAGAATTGTGCCAGTCTTGCCACTGTGCGTCTCGGGAGTGGCACTGAGTATGTAGGCAATTATGTATTTAGCGGAACAGTCTTGAAAGACCTTTATATCTCTGCCTCAATTCCCCCTTACGCAGCCGAGCATGCGTTCTTCGGAACTCCGGTGTCTATAACAGAAAATTGCGTTTTGCATGTACCTTATGGCACTAAGGCTGTCTACAGGAACAACTCAAAATGGGGGCTTTTCAAGCAGATTGAAGAATACAGGCATTAAAACGGAAATGAACAAGAGTCGAAAAGAAAATATTGACAAACCATCTATAGCAGATACTGACTCGGCATTTATCGGTATTAATAATCTGTCTGAGTCGTTGGATCTCGGTGGGCTATTCTCCCATCAGTTCACTAATATTACACCGGTTTATAGTTCGTCTCACGGACCGACAGAAATATATTCGGCCACACGCTACGGAAAGCGATTCATCCTCAAAGGACTCAAGGAACAGTATCGTAATGATCCAATCTATACGATTGCTCTTGCCAAGGAATTTGAAATAGGCATCACGCTTGAGCATCACGGTATCAGGCGTACGCTTAGTATCGAGACAGTCGGCGACATTGGGCTCGTCATTGTGCTCGAATATGTCGACGGCTGTTCGCTTGAAACCATTTTTGCATCAGGCTGCCTTTCGCTTACTTCTGCAAGAGCTATAGCCGTACAGTTGGCTGATGCTCTCAGGTATATCCACAGCAAGCAGGTGTTTCACCGTGACCTCAAACCGTCGAATATTCTTGTCTCACATTCAGGCAGTGTGGTTAAGATTATTGATTTCAATCTTTCCGACAGTGATGATTTCATCGTGCTTAAGATTCCAGCCGGCTCTAAGAATTATATGGCTCCCGAACAGATGTGTCCCGATGCGAAACCATCGGCGGTGGCCGACATATATTCATTCGGGGTTGTGCTTGACGAACTTGCTTCGGCAACCGGCGACCGACTTCTGGCACAGGTAGCCAAACAATGTGTCAGCCATAATCCGGATAAGCGGCCGCAATCTGTGGCTATGATTAAATTGCCGGGGGCGCGTCAGTCGGCCATGGAAACGCTCACTAATCTCCTGTCCTCAAAAATACTGACATATATTTTGTGTGGCGTCTGCCTGGTATTTGCGGCGGCCATTGTTATTATGCTTAATTACAATAGTTAATCTCACCTTTATTATATTATGGAAAAGAACAATGCATTAGAAGCCCTTGTTGACATTACCAATAATAATCTTGGCTATGTGCCGTCGACACCGACCGAATTCAATGAGCTTAGTCGGCTTATTCAGCAGAAGACCGGACGTTCATTGAGCTTGTCGTCAATTAAACGTATATGGGGCTATGTGAAATATGAGGGATTTCCGTCTGTGACCACCCTTAATATTCTGGCCCAATATAATGAATTCAAGGATTGGGAATCGTTTATGTTTCATAATCTGGAGAATGATACCTGTGACTCCGGATTTATAAATGAGTCGGCTGTGAATGCCGACAGCCTTAAATGTGGCGACATGCTTGTGTTGACATGGGGTCTTGACAAATCCTGTGAGATAGAGTGTATCTCACATATGAGGTTTCGTGTCAATAGCTCGCAGAATATTAAATTGTTAGTCGGCGACAAGTTTACTCTCCACACTTTGTGTATCGGACATCCCATATATGTCTGTGATATTGAGCGCGGCGATATTCGTGTGCCTGCTTCCATAGGCGCGAAAAAAGGAGGCATTACATCAATTTCATTCATGCCTTGTCCGAAATAGCCGGCAATTTTCATGGTAGGCAAATCGGCAAGGCTGGGCATACAAGCCGATGTAATTCTAAAAAAAGTGGGTCTGTGCCGTAAGCATTGTTATCGACACAGACCCGTGGATTGGTTACGAGGGGTAAAATGGGATATTTCAGATGGTGAATTTTGTAGCGGTAGTCGGAGTGCGCAGTATGTATACTCCTTTGGCCAAAGAGGGCAGGGGATATGTGCCGCATGCCGGGCTATCGTAATGCTTTACAATTCGACCCTGCATATCAAGAATATCGATTGAGGCTGCAGTCTTGTTGATGATAAGGGATGACCCTTTGATTTCAATTGAGCCATCGTCGTGAATTCGGTCGATTGAAGTTACCGGTTCATTCTCGAGTGCGTTGATACGATATAGTCCCATTCCGCCTCCGGATGCGTAGACGAGCAGATGGCCCAGCAGATTGCTGTCATCGGACTGGGTGGTTTCACTTTGTTCTCCTGCAGGAATGAATGTCATGTCAAGTGCCTGGAACAGTGATGTGGAAAGCCCTGTTTCTTTGAATAGATCCCACAGGGGCACAATGTTGCCTGGTTCAAATCCGAGTGCGGGATCTTTGATCTGAATTAATTGTACGGCTGTGGCATTATTGTTGTCTGAGATATGCCCGTATGCGGCCACAGTGATGTCGCCAATCTTCACTATGGGAAATCCTGACATGCGCTTTGTGTCCGTAGCCGGGGCTATATCCATTTCAGGAGTAATGGCATCGCTGAGTTTATTTTTCAGAGTTGCAGTCATTTCGGTTTCCTCAAGTTCATAAAATGCCGGCTCGTAGTTGTCGTAGTCGGCAAAGTCTGTTTTACCGACAACTAATGCAGGTGTGGCATGGGTGTAGACATGCGTGTTATCAACCGGATATATTTTGGGCGTATACGACGAAAATATCTTTTCTGTTGATGCAAACGGATTTACATCAATCGTATAGGATTTAAATGGTGGAAACGTGGAGTTCTTGTTTGCCATGTCCCACGTCTTTATATTGGTGTCCCAGATGTCAGTCGGATTGCTATTGGCACTGCGGCTGTATTTCATACCCCATACCCGATAAGGCTTGTTTATTATATCGCCGCTTATTGTGCCAAACATATAGTCGGTTTCATTTGCAGCAAGTTTGATATCTTCGTGAAAGTCGATAGTGTCGGCAATCAAGGTGGCAATCCCTCCGGTGACCTCTTTTATCTTTGACAAATCGAGAGTAAACGCGGCCGTTGCATAAGTGGGTTTCTGGAAGCTGGACCCGAGGCCGGACTTGGAATGCAACGGAGGACACATGAAGTATGGAGTGCCGGCATCGTCGACGCGAAGCCATGGCATCATCCGGCACCCTGTCTGGTCGATTTCGTTGCCGTTTTTGTTTTTAATCCGTACGGTGGACAGAAAATTGCCTGTGGCGAGGTCATATCGGTATAGCATCAGGCGGTCAGGACTTGGATTATTCACCTGGTTATCGTATTTGCCTGTTACTGCAGGGTGAAAACTGCATGAAGAGCCGACTCCGATATAGATTGTCCCATTGCTTACAATTGCCCCGTGTGAGAAACTATCGAACGGAGAGTTGTCGCAGTTCTCCAGTGTTCCGATTAACTCGGAGCGGTTGAGTGGATTGAGGCCCGGAGGAGTGGTGGGCATAAGCGGCTGTCCGTTTAGCCCCGATCTGAGCCATATTGATTCAATCGACAGTTTTGTATCATCGGATATCGGGATATCTTCGTAAGTGTTTGTGTCGACGGTCATACAGTATCCTTGGCTGTCTGATACTTTTGTGCCGGTAATTTTGGTTAGTTTTGCAGCGTTATGTTGAGATGAGGCCGGCGGTGAATCGTAGACCCTGAAATCACACCAGCTGGTGCCTGGAGTGTATACTGCCGCACGATAATAATACTGGCCTTCAGGGATTTCCGACGGGTCGAGGTTCAGCGTAAAGCAACTATATCTATCCTTTTCGACCTTATATGCTTTTTCGATAAATGTGAAATCCGGATATTTACTGAGCTCTATATAGAGAGACTCTTTATCGGTCGTGTCGTATTTGTCCGGGAATTGAATCTCAATGGTATAGACATCCTGTGTTTTATTATGGGTTATATACCATATCTCATAGACATCATTCAGAGCACGAACAGATGGTGCGACGGCAGGCCCTAAAAGAGCCGCAAGGAGTAAAAATCTTTTCCTCATGTGTTGATTTGGTTTATTAAGGTTAGTAAATATTGGTTATGGGGGTTAATATGTTATATTTGCAAATGTATACAAAAAAAACGTAAACGTACAAATGTTTGCCTTGTAAAATTTGGTTAAATTGTTTAAATATGGTTTTTGCAGCATTAAAAAGCCTCTGAAATGGTGTTGCCCCCAAGTAATGTCATAAAAAAACAATGGTGCAAACCCCATGATGGAAGTTTGCACCATTGACTGTTATCCCTCTCGGGATTTATAGAGCTAATGCTTATTTGAAGGCTTTTTTTACGGAGAAAGAGATTTTTTCTCCTATGCGATAAGCATAACGAAGAGCTTCAAGTAGAATGTTGGACGGGACATTGTTTTTCTTGTATGCCCGTAGATGGTCGCGAAGTATGCGTTTGTGGCTTTGAAATCCGGAGGAAGATGCCCCGCCTGTGCGCATGGTGACAAAGTCACGGGGTATATAGTGTGTGAATATACGGTTTACATAAATAAGTCTGAGCAGTTGCTCAAAGTCGGCGGCAACTTTAAAGTCGAGGTCAAACAGCCCAAATCGTGTGTATACCGACCTGCGGCAGTAGAACGATGGGTGGGCGGGCATGAATCCGAGTCGCATCTTCCAGCGGCGGAATGGAGCCGACGAGTAATGGCGTACCGGTCTGGTCAAATCGGCCGGATCGACATAATGGATATCGGCGTATACGGCATCGTATTGTTGGATGCCATCGGCAACGGTTGATAGTATATCGGTTGATGTGTAGAAATCGTCGGAGTTGAGTATGCCGATTACATCTCCGGTTGCCATCATTATCCCTTTGTTCATGGCATCGTAGATGCCGCGGTCGCGTTCAGATATCCATTTCAGTTTTCCACTATACCGTGGTTCGAGTTCTCTTACTATGTCGAGTGTGTTGTCCGTTGATCCACCGTCGATTATCAGATGTTCGAAGTCAGTGTAATCCTGAGATAATACGCTCTCCATAGTGTCACGGAGAGTCGCACCGCTATTCCACGTAGCGGTGATAATGGATATTTTCATAAAATGGAGAAACTATTTGGACAATTTTAATTTAGAACTGTTCAGAAAACAATTCCATAAATTAGCATTAGACGTATTGGAAGTTAACTTAATATTCTATTGTATGTCACCTCTTTGAGCTTATGAGATTATTATAAATCTCAAAGTACTCTTTAAAATGAGTTTCTTTATCGAAATTTTTAAGTGCATAGTCTCTGCAGGTTGATTGCTTGAAACGTGTATTCGTACAATTTATGATTTCCATTATTGCATTATTCAAGCCCTCGATATCACCCTGTTCTACAACTAATCCGATAGACTGGTTGACCGATTCAGGAGAGCCTCCGGTTCTATAAGTAATGACTGGAGTACCACATGCGATTGATTCTAAATTTGTGGTAGGATATGTGTCTGCCCAGGTTGGATTAATAAATGCTATCGCATTTGAATATAGAAGACTTAACTCGTGTATGCTTTCTGTGCGTTTAATTCCGATTATACCGGCAGGTAGATTGTCACTTATTTTATCGGAGACTCCGACAAGTACAATTCCAATATCCTTAGGCAGAATTTTACGAAGTTGGTAAAAATCATATAATCCCTTGTCTTTTGTCCAGGTTCCGGCAACACCTAATACATATTTTTTATTGGCCGGAATAGCATATTTATCAAGGTTAAAAGACGATGGTTCTTTAGGGCGAAATGCGTTCAAATCTATACCATTGTGAATTACTTTTGTCTTGGTAAATTTAAAGAATGATTCCTTTAGGAGATTATCAATCCAATGGCTGACTGGAATTAAGATTAGATTATCAATTGATGAGAATTTCTCTTTTTTAATCTTGTGATTTTTCTTTGACCGATCAAATAAGAATGAAGCTGGATATTCTTTTTTTAGAGGGCAATTGGAGCAGGTTGCTTTCCATTTATCACAATTGGCCGTTACAAAGTGAGAGCAATGCCCCGTAATAGTCCAGCAGTCGTGTAATGTCCATACTACTGGGCCACCCCATTCTTTGAGATAATCGAATAATATCTCATAGTTTATGTAATAGCCGTGTATATTATGGAGATGAATGATATCCGGATTAATGGCCTTAATTTGTTTGATAAAATGTTTTGTAGCTTTATTTGATGCTAATCCATGATTATCAAATAGACGGGTCTGCAGGCCATGGAGATTCATGTCAAAGTCGGTACCTATGCGAATTAGTTTGGATTTACTGTGCGGATTTCCACGTCCATATGCAATCCAACTCTCCCATCCATTGTTGATTGCAATCTTTCCTAAATCTTCAGCAATCCTACCGGTAGACCCGCTATTGGCTGTGACATTAATTTGTAGAAGTGTTGGCATCTCTAAACGGGAAAATTTAAATCACTTTATGATAGTTGATAAAATTTCAATCTGATATTTAGGTGTCCATCGTGTGTCAATTTCATTATAACAGGCTTGGCGGACAGCCTCACGGTCGGTATGGCAGACAAACCAATTGTGGATGCCTTGAGCAATGGCCGATACATCGCCGCGATGGAAGAATGCACCTGTTTCGCCTGGGCGTATTGCCTCAAATTCCGGCATCTGCCAAGGAAAATCATTATGTGTCAATACTGGAGTGCCAAACACCATAGTATGCATAGCGGTAAGGCCGACATTGCCTGGCGCTACACATAAGTCTGCATCAAAAATCAGCTGTGCGTTTTGGTTATCGTCGTAACATGCCCCATAGAACCATACTTGATTTTCAATACCCAATTGCTTTGCTTTCAAGTCAAGCTCATTGTGAGCCTCGCCTGTACCAATTAAAATGAGGTTGTATTTTTCGCCTTGTTTGTTCAGCCGGCTCATTGCATCAAGCAGTTGATCAATTCGCTTTACATGAGTAAGTCGTCCAATGAATATGAGTGTTGGATTATTATTACCGAAATGAGATGTATATATGTCTGTTTTGCTGAGTTTTTTGCGTAATCCGACTTGTTTTAAATGATTGAGAGAGTTATGGATAGGTGTAATCTTATCTACGTCGAATCCCTGACTGATGGCAACCTGCTTTGCATACTCCCCATATGTGAATACATGGTCGGCAAGTCCAAAGAACACCCGTTTAATCCATTTTTTTAATAACCCTTCACGACCATACCATCCATGACTCCAAAGATATATCCTTTTCTGAGGATAAAACAGACGTCGTTGTATAAGATTCCACCAAGTAGATAGCACCATCGGCTCGCCGAGCATAAGATAGCGGTCGTAGCGTTTATCGCGAATCAACCTGCCAATACCGTCCTGCCATCCCATGATGCCGGCAAGATGACGATTGTTGACATATGTCATTCTTTTTAATGTATCCGGTGATATGCTCTTTATGTCGGTAGTATTATGCCCGAAGTACCAGTCGCATTCCCATTTTGCATCAATTAATTTAAATATGGGTTCACGATACAGGGGGGCAAAATTGGAGACAATACATAGTTTACCCATAATGAGTATTGTTTTTATATGCTTTCTATTTTGTATTGTTGGGAATGGCCGGTTGTCGGAGTCGCACATAGCGACAGCTTTGTATATGTTCCGGATGTAATGTTGGCTTTCAGTTCATTTTCGAATCCGGGAATATCTTCTGATATAATCCTGCGGTCGTGGCGTATAAAATTGCGAAGAATGTCAACATCGCCTACCGTACGCTTGGCGATGCTTTCATCTAAAATATCGATGAACTCGGTATATTTGCTTATTGGCTTCATGTCTAAATATTTAACCTTTTTAGCTATAAGGTATAGACTCGTCAGCACAGCATTGACAATATGCGCTACTATAATTACCTCTTCCTCCCTGTACTTTTTCAGACTATGTATTGAATCATTCCCCATAAATCGGATGGCATGCAGATGATCGCGATCCTTAGCTGTTATTATATGTGATTTGGCGAGATTGTTAATCATCGATTCCAAATTTTTTCCGGTAACTTTTGCATCACGGCATATCGCCTCTATTATTGCCCGGAAGCCGGCAGCCGCAAGTTGAAGACGTGAATTGTTTAGGCAATCCATTGTCTCGACATATAATCCTCTGACAAGTTCAGGCAACTCCCATGTATTTCCAATAGGTTCCACTTTATATCGTTGCCGAGGATATGTAGTTATTGTCGGATGTGTATCAATGTCTCCATCTCCATAGTACTCAAAATTGGATTCGTCTATATCCTCTTTATGAAACTGAATACTTTCGCATCCCAAGCATTTAACTACCGAATAGGTTGATTCCCACCAGTAATCATCATCGTTTGAATGCTCTTTAATTGAGAATAATACTGCATGATTTGTAACTTGCCTACAATTCACACAATAGCATTGTATTGTTTTCTCCATATGTAACTCTTGAGTTAGTTAGCTTTGTAGTAGACTAATCTTGCTATTTTTTAATCTATTATCGTTATATTTTTTTTGATGCATCACAATTATAATAAGTAGAATCACTGGCCACCATTTAACGTGGGAATATGGATGTCCGGAATTGAATGCAGAGAATACTGTGTAAAAATTTAAAAAGCAAGCAAATAGAACAAATTTATTAGTAGACTTCTTAGATAAGAATATCAAAATCGGATATATGAATGTAAACCATGCATATATAATGAATCCAATGATGCCCATATCCAAAAATGATTGTAAAATAGGTATATCAAGCCATCTTGTCATATATCCTGCCCCGAATAGAAATTCGAAAAAGTTAAAATTCTCGATATAATCAAATGCCCACTCTCGTGATTCATAGCGCATTGTCGCAGACGCACCGGATTTTGAAGTTCCGTTTAGCATATCGCTTATGCCATTAATAATATTATCAAATATCGTTGCGACATGATTAATTACGTCTGGATTGGATAATAACAACAACAATCCGATAATAATAATAAATGTATAATTTAGATATTTAACTTTGATTCTAAGGCTGATATTACTAATCCGCCATATATATGCAGCGATTATCAGCGCTGAAATTATAATAGGTGTTCGCTTTTCTAATAAGAAAAGCGATATAATGCTTAGTATAAATAAGATATTTCTTAGGATTGCTAAAGTTTTTTTGATGGATTCAAGAAAAGTCCGCAAATAATATTTGTTGTACATGCTGCCGTCATTGTCAATTCGGATAGAATACTCATATACCCCTGCCCACTATGAACTTTTGCATATTCTATTGAATATATGCCACTGACATAGCATATAAAACATAATATTGTACAAACTGATGTTAATATCCAGGAATACCCTACAATCAACGAAAAATTCAAATCGGATGTCTTTAATGACATTAATGATATTATGCAACCAATAGTAAATAGATGAAATGTATATAATTGTGTTTTTGATAGCTCATCTGGCAATACCGATGAGTAAAGGTAAAAAATACATAATATCTGAAAATAAAGAATACCCCCAAGGTCTATGCAATAAGATGGTAACCTAAAATTTAATAAATTATTGTAGTTAGGTAACAAAACTATTGAAGCAAACATTATATAACTATTCCATCCGTAATCACCAAGAAAGAAGTTTAAATACATTCCCAAAGCAGCTCCAGTGATTATCAAAGCAAGTCCTAATTGTCGTAGCTTAAATCTGATAGATTTATTGTCATGTATTTTATACATCATATCAATCCAATATGTTTTTTATGAATGATGTGATACTGTTTTTTTGGGCATAATCATTATATGAATGATGTGGACTGAATTGAACGATAGCATTCTTAATTGTATTAGGAGTTATTTGAGCTATAGTTGTCCCGAGATTATTGTCATTAATTAACTCGCCAATCAATCCATCTTTAGGACCAATTACTGGAGTATCATGTACGGCAGCATATCCTAATGCTCCACTCGACAAATCAGTAATTAGATATGGGATTAAAATACAATCAGCAGTATAACATAATGAATTAAGAAAATCATAAGTGCAAAATTCATCAATAACAACTATATTTGCATTTTTCAATTTTGCACTATGAACTAAATTATAAAACTCATGTTTTAATGATGCCTTTATGCATCCAGCAAACACAAACGTTTTATTGAAATGCTCATTGGAATTCATTAAACATAAAGCCCTCAAAATCTCAATAGTCCCCTTTCGCTTATCCATCGCACCAAAGTGCAAAAATATCGTAGTCTTATCCGAAATTCCGAAATCATTTCGTAAATTCCTCAAACTTTTTTTGTTGACGGATGGTACTGGATCGGGCAGTGATATAAATTTATCACTGCGATATAATTCATTGAGTCTTTTTGTGCTTCTTGGGTCATTAAGGATAAAGATATTCTTCATCGAAATGTTTTTCGACATTATCAAGTATCTCAAGTTATCTAATAGTCGTCGAATTCCTTTTTTGGGGGATCTTAGATATATCTTATAAATTATACCTGAAAGTTTTATTTTTGCAGATAGCATCAATGGGAGAAAGGGTACAGCTCCAGCAAGAGAGATTAGGAAAATGTTATCTGCACCAACCTCTTTGGCTACTCTTTTAATAAGTCGTGATATTTTGTATGATTGGATTAATAGGTTCTTACTATTTGTTGAAGCACATTCGTCATCATTAAGCATGAACCATTGTATATTGTTTGCTGGCAACCATTCGCGCTTGCCTCTCATTTTTTCCCATTCATTATGAGGGACTGCGAATATATATTCTTTTGGGGAACGTATTATTGCTCCTTCATATAAGTAATGAAGATATTCCAAATGATGCCCTGTTAGAGTACTGTCAAATATTAGTGTCCGCATTTTAATACTTTATAGCCTCAAACAAGGCATCAATGTTTGTAACTGATTTATAATGGTCGTTGTACATTTCTATTTCACTATTTTAAATTCAATGATTCAGATATAGTATTTTCCTCATATCTGTATCCTATAATTTCTATTGACAATCCATCCCATACGGCTATATTTTTATATGTTCTATGATATTCCGCTTCAAATTCACAATTGGCTCATTATATAGACCTATCATATGAAGAATTCTTTTTAACAGATATTTCCGTTTATATGCTTTTGAATTCACTTTACGATTGCATAATATTATGGTTGGATATGGTCGAGAATGCATGTAATTACATCTGCCAAATGTTTTATATTGAAATTGAAATTCTCCATAATCCGAAGGATCAGGAACTATAGTCATATTATTTTTTCTAACATGGATAGATAAAATAGATTGATCCTCTCGATGAGCTGTAAAATTTACTCCATTGGGTATTGATTCGTCAAATATATAAGGCGAAATCAATTGTTCCTGTCTGCATAAATTATACCATTCTTTTATGAATTCTTTTGATTTATCACTTACTACAAGTAGTATTATCAACCCCATAAGTTGTCTTTCACCCGATATTGGTTTATAATTGCATAATTTGAACGTTTCACCCTTAGTCCAATCTTCGTTAAGAAGTGGATATTCAAAAAATAACATTCTATCTTTTGCTCGTTGTAGATAAGGTAATAAATAATGAATATTATTTATAAATGTTATCCCAGAGTCAACATAGAACAGAATATCACCATCATTGAGATTATCCATGGCTTTAAGGATTAAATACGGTTTCCAAAGCCATAAACCGAACCCTCGTTTATATGATGTGATCTTGGGATTATCTTTGAAAAAACTATCAGGGAGGTCTTTCTCCGAATATTCAATTACCTTATCGACTTTACCATAACGATATGCACTTTCGGTACATGCCTGTTGTTGAGATTTATATAACTCGTTCGCAAAATTTACTACATATATCATATCTAAGATACCTAGTTGATCAGTTTATACTTGATTTTTTTGAGATTACTGCTAATATAGTTTTGTTCAGATTGTTCTAATCCGAAAAACCAAATACCAATACTGGTAGACAAGATAGTTATGCCTATAATGATTAGAATTCTGAATGATATAGTGGGAAGATATAATTTTGAAAGTATAGGTATTATACTCGATATAGCTGCGGTTAAAATGCACCTGCAAATAATATTTAAAGTAAAAGTCTTAAAGCACAGCCCTATCAATGATGACAAAATTTTTATTCTCACAAGGCAATTTACTAATCCGATTATTACAGCGACACATAATATTGTTTCAGGTGGAAACTTGATACAATAAAGTTGATATGTAACAGGGAGTATCAGTATTGTCAATGTTGATGTAATGCAACTATATTTTGCCATGTTGCCTGATGCTTGTGCCGCAATATCAAGTGGGTATGAGAATATATCAAAATATGCAGATATAATCATCCAAATAAAGAATATGGAGGCATAAGGTGGAACATTTTCCAACCAAAAACTCAAAATATTATTTGCCGTGAGCACAAATGGCAATGTTAGGAAGAATAACAGGAAAAATGAGATTTTACATACGAATCCTAATAAACGGAATAGAGCATCATTTTCTTCAACTGCATAATATTTTACTATTTGTGGTGCAGATGCACTTTGGAAGCTGCTACAAAATTGGCGTAGACCGGAATATGCCTGCATAGCAACGCTATAAGCAGCATTAATTATTGGGCCAAAGAATATATTCAGAGTTATTACAGAGCCCTGTAGATAACAAGTAGTTGCAATACTATTTAGGGATATTCAGTTAATGGCTTGATTATTCAAGCTTAAAATGGATCGTGTCTGTCCTATTGCTGTGCCGTTTTGATTGTGGGGGCAAATTTTCAGTTCTCAGCGCATGAAATAGAGCATTTCTTAACGGAACGGATACAACGATTCGCCTCCGAAGAGCTTCGGAGGTTGAGAAATAGCCTGAATTTTCATGCTCGTCGCTTTTGGCGTAGCTTCTCCTTTTCTTCTGCGGCGAGTTGCCGGGCGGCAAGCGTTGCGGCGTTTGCCATGTGGATGCCGAAAAAGAGCAACAGTGTCTCGCTGCGTGAGTTGCGTGCCGCTATCCGGCCGACGCCATAGTGCTGTTTCTGGTTGCCGAAGCTGCCCTCCATGGCGGTCGAACGCAGTGTCCCGATCATACGCCGGGCTGTGCTTATGTCGGCGTCCTCATTCTTTGGCTTCGGGCCTTTGCGGACAAAACAGGTCGTTATGCCGTTTTCGGTGCAGTACCTCCGGTTGTCGTTGTTTGCATAGATGGTGTCTGCTCCGACTTTGGCCACTTTGACTCCGGTCAGTTCTTGCTGGTATTCAATACACTCCTGTAATCTCACGCCCTCGTTGAAGGCTTCGAAAGAATGGTGCTCGATGAATGATATTCCGTCAATCTGGATGTTGTTGACCTTAGCTCCGAACTCCACCCGCTTGTTCTCCTTACCTCTGACGATGGGACGGATGTAAGGACGGTCGATGCTGACAATGCGGTGTTTCACCTCCTTTTTCTGAGCAAGTGCGCTTTGCTGGCGATACACTTCTTTTAATGCGTCCAGACGCTTGCTTTGCTCTGAGGTGAGCGCGATGTCGACGGTGTGTATTTTGCAGATTCTGTTCCATTGCCCTATCTGTTTGGAAAGCAAGCTCAGCAATCTGCACCGCAGTTTGGCGGTGGCCGCTCTGCTGTGCTTGCGATGCTTGGCATAGGTGAGTCTGGCGCGGTCAATGTCACGATACTTGTTGCGAGGCAGCCGTTCCTTCAGTATCTTGCAGGTCTTTTTCAACAGAGATTGAAGCCACTCGCAGCATTCCCACAACAGCTTTACATCTGTCGGGAACCGCAGATGGCTCTCATAGCAGGTGGCGTCAGTCAGACACAAATCCTTGTCTTTCAGTGAACCGCCCCATTTGTCATACAGTAATTTCTGTAGTTCTCTGATATCCAACACTTCGGCTATGCGCTGACGGATGGCACTGACTATCTTGCCATTCTTTATGGGATTGGCCGGGTCTATGAGCACTCCGCAGAACATCTGCATGTGTATGCTGCCATTGAGCATCTCGATCAGGCCGTCATCCGACTGTCCGGTATATGGCTTGAGGAACATCAGCGCCACCTCACCCTCCGGCGGGAACATCGGCGTATTGCCCTGAGGATGCGTTTTGGGAAAATGCATACGGATTTTCTCTGCCAGTTCTTTCAATGGCAGTTGCGCATGGATACGCCCGAGCTCGCTTACGGCAAAACTCTCGCGATATTTTTGCATGAAATCGAACTCGGTAAACGGCAACGTGGCCGTAATATCAGAAATTTTTCGTAACTTCACGTACAAATTTTTTTTAAGAATTACCCCCGAATAAGCCCGTGATGGGTCCATCGGGGGTTATTTGTAAAGTTACAAAATATCTACGACATTAGCAAGCAATCAATTAGCCATTAACTGAATATCCCTATTTAATGAATTCCATCCTGCAATCCCAAACATCTGTTTGAACAAAGAGGGATAATACTTGTGACAATATTTTATATTGGGGAATTTAACAGCACAGAACCACCACATCGTCAGTCGTGAGAATAGCTGTACTACGCAGATAATCAATGCATATCCAATTAGATAATCAATAGAGATAAACGGCAAAAGAATTACACCAATGAATTTAAGAATAGTGTCACCTATCGAAAAAAGGGCAAATGCACCCATGCATTCATTTGCTATAATCAACGCATTATAAGGCACTGATATTATTGCAAAAATACAATTTAATAATGATATTTGATAAACAATTATGGCCACATGGAGCCTAGTTGATTCAATATTTAAATGATTATTTACAAACCATAGTCCTACCGTTTCACCTAAAACAAGTATAATTAGAGCTAAAAATACATGAATTTGATTACTTGTAGAGAATACATTTATAACCCCCTTAATATCACCTTTACCAAGATTAAATGATAAAAACCTTTGTGAACTTGCCGACATTGATGTTATAATTACAGATAAAAATGCAGTAATTCCTCCAACTGTGGCATATATCCCAAAGTCAGTTTCTCCTAATATCTTTAGTACTAGTCGTGATGTATACAACGATAATCCTAATGATATCAACTGTCTGCAGTATAATAAGACGGTGTTTTTCGCAATACGCTTATTGTTGTCTTTTTTGTTCATCTATGAAATATTGCAATCGAGAATATTGATGAACCGAATATAGTTAATACCTTATCCATATTATATTATAATACAGATAAGCATTTATGAATGGTTTAATCGCGGGCAAAAAGGTCGCGGGTATAGACGCGAGATGCCACGTCGGCAAGGTCTTGGGAAGTGCGGTTTGCGAGAATGGCGTGTGAGATACGCTTGAATTCGGTGAGGTCGTTGACCACACGTGAGCCAAAGAATGTTGTTCCGTTCTCGAGCGTGGGTTCGTAGATTACCACAGTGGCACCTTTGGCCTTGATGCGTTTCATCACGCCCTGGATTGACGATTGGCGGAAGTTGTCGGAGTTGGACTTCATTGTCAGTCGGTACACGCCAATTATGCATTCTTTCTCAGAGGAATGTGCGAAAGAGTTTTGCGAGGTGTAGTCGTACCATCCTGCCATTTTCAACACCTGGTCGGCAATAAAGTCCTTGCGTGTGCGGTTGCTCTCCACGATTGCCGACATCATGTTCTGTGGCACGTCAGCGTAGTTTGCAAGCAACTGCTTGGTATCCTTGGGGAGGCAGTACCCGCCGTAGCCGAAGGATGGATTGTTGTAGTGTGTGCCGATGCGCGGGTCGAGTCCTATCCCCTCGATAATGGCCTGCGAGTCGAGTCCTTTGACCTCGGCATATGTGTCGAGTTCATTGAAATAGCTGACACGCAGGGCGAGATACGTGTTGGCGAAGAGTTTCACAGCCTCGGCCTCCTTCATCCCCATGAACAGGGTGGGAATAACCTTTTTTATCGCACCGTTCTGGAGCAGGGACGCAAATATGTGTGCCGCTTTGTCAAGCTCCGTAAGATTGGCAATAGTTTTGATGGCCTCGTTTTCCTCGGTAAATCTGGGGTCATCGATTAGTTTTGGTATGCCGACGATTATGCGTGACGGATACAAGTTGTCATACAGCGCCTTGCTTTCGCGAAGAAATTCAGGAGAAAACAGCAGATTGAACTTCTTTACGCCCTTTGCGGCATACTTCATATATAATGACCGGCAATATCCTACTGGTATTGTCGATTTGATTATCATTACGGCATCGGGATTCACTTCGAGCACCAGGTCTATAACCTCTTCTACATGGGAGGTGTCAAAATAGTTCTTGACCGCATCGTAGTTGGTGGGCGCTGCGATTATTACAAAATCGGCCGAGGCATAGGCGGCCGCTCCGTCGAGAGTCGCAGTCAGATTAAGGTCTTTCTCTGCAAGATATTTCTCTATATACTCGTCCTGAATCGGCGACTTGCGTCGATTGATTAGTTCGACTTTTCCCGGTACTACATCCACAGCAGTTACATGATTGTGCTGTGCGAGAAGGGTGGCAATACTAAGACCCACGTAGCCGGTACCGGCCACTGCGATGTTATATTTTTCCATTGGAGATATTATTAGTATGAGATAAGGTGTGAGAAACTATCTCACATCATAAATTAAGATATCGGTGTGTTGTTGGTTTTTTCCGGATTATCCGATATGGAGGTAGTCGGAGGTCAGCTCAGGGTAGAGCCGGAGGTCGGAGTCGGGGATAGGGGAGAGGAAAGTCTCATCGAATGTTTCTTCCCAGGTGAGGTAGTCGGATGCGGAGAGGCGAATGGAGAATCGGCGCAGTTCGGGTGCCGAGGGATTAGCTGCGCCTGAATCTTCGGCCCGGGAGGTTGCAAAATCGGAGTTCTCATCTGAGAAGCCAATGCCGGTAGCGTCGGCAACCGGAGCAGTGGCATTGGTGTGTGTCTTGCTTATCCAGCCTACGAGTCCTGCACGGGGGCCGGCGACGATGCGCACGGGAATCCCGGGTGAGAAATCGGCGCGGCGCTGTATTTTCGGTGTAAGATCGGGTGTGAATATGCCTATTGCGCTCTGGAAGCGCTGCATGCTACGGTCGGGTATGCGGGCATAGTCGCTTTGGGTGCTGTTGGTGTTGCGGTAGCACCATGCCATGTGGCCTATTGTGGAAAACAATGGCCGAAGGTCACGCGGCAGGGCTTTGAAAAACAGTATGTCGGCGATATATGGCCTTGAGTCGAATGTGAGTTTGCGGCCTGTGCGGCGTGCGATTTCCTGGCAGGGGTAGAAGTATTGTTGCACCATGTGGGTTGCATCCGATTTGCGCAGATGCTGTCGGATGGCTGTCGGGGTGATTCCGCTGCGCAGTCGCATGGCATACCATGCGGACCGGTTGGGGTTGATATAGTCGGCGACATGGCATGCGATGTCGTAGATTTCTTCCGGAAGGAGTGTGGACGGTTTTATGAATCTGAGCCAGCTGTGACTCTCGGGGATGTGGGATATGCATGCGTGGATTTCCTCGGCCCGGATGCCGCACTCAAGTGCACAGGCAATCCATAGTGACAATGCTGTGTCGGGAGCTACTGTTATCTTTTTACTTTCTGTGATACTGTTGACTACCGTATCAATTTTTCGTAATATTACATCCGCTCCTCCTGTGGCATTTTCTTCCGCGGAGAATGGAAATGCCCTGCGGCTGTGTGGCTTGCGGTGGGTCTCGGCGAGTGCAATCGCCTGTGGTGGCAGCATGGACGTGTCACTGTTGCGCGGAAGCGTAATCACATCTTCGATAGATGTGCCTCGCGTATATATCATGTAGAGGAAAGCATCGAGGTAGAGCCGCTGTGCGGCATTCAGCTGTTTTGTGCCTGAGGTTATGAATTTTACGACGCTTGCTTCTGTGGAGTGTTCGTCGTCATTGTCGGACGATTGGCTTATCTCGCGGAGGAGTGTTATGAAAAGTTCTGCCGAGCTGTCGTCGGACGTTTTGGTGACAGACTCATACACGCTGTGGAGACTCTGCACATATCTTTTGATTGTCAACGTCGACATGCCGGATCGGAATAGTTGTGCCACCCATGCTCTCAGTTGCTCTTCCAGAGATGGGCAGTCCGACGGGGCCAGACGGCTGAACGAGGCTATGCTCTTCAGGGCCATCTCGCTAAGCCGTCTATCGATATTGTATGGGATATTTGCGAAGCAGACTGTGTGCATAGTCTGATAATCAGCAGATTGTCGACCTGTGTGTGCGAACTTTGACGTTGTGTCCATGTATAATCTCTCTTCCCCGACTCTCGATGAGCGTTGCGGCGTCAATCGTGTAGTCAGAGTCTGTTGTCAGTGGGCGAGAGTAGTTCGGCCAACCTCTGTAAAATAGAGCAAACACTTGCGTTACAGGGTGTTTGGTTCTGCGGCACAGTTGCACCGCTTGATTTGCGTCTACAAAGTTAGAAATTTTATATTATCTATGCAACCTGATTTGTCGGCATTTGTTCTGTCGGTATCTTGGGCGCAAGGAGTAATATAAAAGTAATCAGCCATATAGCTTATGTGGCTATATGGCTGAAAAAATGTCAGAGTTGGAAGTCTTATTATAGATTGGGGTTGATTTCTTTCCACTTGCTGATAGGCGGAATGATACCGAGCTGGATTACTTCGTCGCGGAGCTTGCATAGATGGAGGTAACTCTGGTCGAGTTCTTTCTTTTCTTCAGGGGTACCACTGACGGGATGCACGGTCACGCCATTTTTGTCTACAGTAGTCTCCATTGCCATCATTATGTGGTTGTAGTTGCCGTTGTCAACGTAGGTCCCCACAGGCCAGGTGAAAGGCTTTCCACCCATTGCTGCGGCAATCATTTCAATCGACAGATAGGCGGGACTCTGGAATGAAGAACGGCCACGTAGGTCGATTATATTCTTTCCGCCCTGTACGACACGTTGTCTCATTTCTTCCCATTCCTGTGTGGGGAGTGCCTTAGTGCCGATAATCTCCGAAAGTGGCTGTCCGGCCACGGTGGTGGTAGAGGCAAATACTGCCATCTGTTCTCCATGGCCTCCGTAAGTACGGGAGTTGACGATTTCATCGGCCGGGATGTGGAAGTATTTTGATAATTCGCTACGCAGACGGGTGCTGTCAAGAGCTGCGAGCGTTGATACCTGCGAGGGCTTCAAGCCGGAGTAAATCAATGTGACCAAACCTGTGATATCGGCGGGATTGAATACTACGACCACATGTTTCACGTCAGGGCAATAGCTTCGGATGTCTTTGCCTAACTGCTCGGCAATCTGAGCATTGCCTTTAAGCAGGTCTTCTCGGGTCATCCCGGCTTTTCTGGCTGCGCCTCCGGAAGACACAATGTATTTGGCATCCTTGAATGCGGTTGCTATATCAGATGTGAACGTAAAGTTGATACCCTTGAACCCACAGTGGTACATTTCTTCAACAACACCCTCGAGTCCGGGTGCATATGTATCATACAGGCATATGTTAGGTGTAAGCCTCATCATGGCTGCTGTCTGTGCCATGTTAGACCCAATCATGCCGGCTGCGCCGACAATTACCAGTTTTTCATCTGTTAAAAAGTCCATAGTTAATATATTTAGGTCTGTCCGGAGGGCATGTGCTGTTGAATACACATGGCCTCGGATTAATTTTTAGGTATAACATTGCGGGCGTATAAAAAGTTTTTCATAGCATAAAAAAAGAAGGCGTGCGGGAACAATCCTGACACGCCCTCAACTCACACATTTATCGATTCTCCAAAAGTTTTCGTTGCTACACCAAAGTATATGGGGGAGTTTGTCCGATATACTTTGCTTGAAGTCCGCAATACAAATTGCTATGTGTTGTATCGAACTTCGACTATAGAACAATTGGCAGAGCATGTATAGTTCAGTGTATTAACATAATTAACACGGTTATTTACAACATCTTAAACTCTCTTAACGTATATATGCAATCTTAGATTGCCGAAGTTTGCAACGTTGTTGCATTGTCGCTGTTATATCTTTGCATTCGCAATAAAGTAATTAATTGATGAATTATGAATACAACGGCGCAAAATCATGAGACCCATTCCTGCGAACATGCTCACCATGCACATCATGGGCATGCCCATAATATTTCGACGGATGGTGACGGGCGTTTGAAGCGTGCATTTAAAATCGGTATATGGCTTAATGCCGGATATGTTGTGCTTGAGGCGTTGTTGGGCTTTATGTCTGATTCGATGGGACTTCTTTCTGATGCCGGACACAATCTGAGTGATATCTTTTCGCTCCTTGTGGCGCTTGTGGCTTTCAGAGTGTCAAAAAACAAGCCTACAGAGCGTTTTACATATGGATTTCGGCGTGCTACAGTGAATGCCTCGGTTGTCAACGCTATTATATTATATGTTGCAGTAATTTTTATACTCGTTGAGAGCGTACGTAAATTGTTTCACCCATCGGACGTGGAAGGCAATCTTGTCGCGTGGGTGGCGGCGGCCGGTGTGCTGATTAATGGAATTACGGCATGGCTGTTTATGAAAGACAGCCATGGTGATCTCAATGTGCGTGGCGCTTTCCTTCATATGGCGGCCGATGCTCTTGTGTCGGTAGGAGTTGTAATCAGCGGGATTGTAATAATGTGCACCGGATGGACGCTTATAGACCCGATAGTCGGCATTGTGATTGCACTGTTCATCGCGTATGGTTCATATGGCATGCTTCGTGAAAGCATTTGCCTTGCGTTTGACGGAGTGCCGCAGGGGGTAGACCCCATAAAAGTCATGTCGGCGATTTCCGGGATTGATGGAGTTGTTGACGTGCATCATCTTCACATTTGGGGCATAAGTACGACCGAGGTAGCCATGACGGTACATGTAATTGTAAAAGATGGTGCATCAGTAGACAGGGTAATCTGTGATGTGCGACATCTTGCGTCAGGGATGGGCATATCTCATTCCACCATTGAGGCGGAGACTTCTGAAAATGACTGCAATTCTTGTTCATGTGGATGAATATTGTTAATTTTATCGTATGAATATGGATAAATCTCGACATAATTATTCCGGAAACTTTGAACTTAGAGGTATGAGTTGTGCCTCATGTGCCGCACGTATCGAGCGTACTTTAAAAAAACAACCCGGTGTCAATGAGGTAGCCGTCAACTATGCGGCAGCCACTGCAAAGGTCTATTGGAATCCTGCTCTGACCGACGCCGAATCTTTATGTAAGGCTGTGCAGGATGCCGGATATGAAATGCTGGTCGCACGTGATGTGGCTGATTCCAGCGATGACGCTACGCGATTGCATTATCTGGCGATACGGCGTAAGATGGCGTGGGCTATAGCGCTGTCATTGCCTGTTGTGGTTATTGGCATGGGATTCATGCACTGGATTCCGGGACAGTGGATTTCGTTCGTGCTTTCGTCAATAGTACTGTTCGGTATGGGAGGGCAGTTCTATGTCAGTGCATTCCGACAGTTGCGCCATCGTTCATGTAACATGGACACACTTGTAGCTCTTTCAACAGGCATAGCGTGGGCATTTAGTGTGTCTAACCTGTTTTTTCCTCAGTTTTGGCTTGACCATGGGATAGAGCCTCATGTCTATTTCGAAGCCGCTTCAGTAATAATTGCATTCATATTGATTGGACGCACTCTGGAGGCCCGTGCAAAAGAGGGTACGACATCCGCTATCCGGAAACTGATGGGCTTGCGCCCGAAATCTGTTGTCAGAATAAATTCCGATGGAGTGGGTGAAGAAGTTTCTATAGAAGCTATAGTTTCGGGAGACATACTTATGGTTAGGCCCGGTGAGCGTATCCCTGCCGACGGGAGTGTTATTTCCGGACATTCCTTTGTCGATGAAAGTATGCTGAGCGGCGAACCGGTGCCTGTTGAGAAGGATATTGATTCAAAACTGTATGCCGGCACTATTAATAGCAACGGGACTTTGCAATTCAGAGCAGACACCGTCGGGGCTGATACATTGCTCTCTAAAATAATACGAATGGTGCAGGATGCGCAGGGTTCAAAACCTCCAGTCCAAAAACTTGTCGACAAGATTGCCTCATATTTTGTGCCGGTGATTATAATATTGGCTGTAATCTCATTTTTAATATGGCTGTTTGCCGGTGGCTCAGGCGCGCTCATTCATGGCGTTCTGGCTTTAGTTACGGTGCTTATTATTGCATGTCCTTGCGCGCTCGGGCTTGCTACGCCAACTGCAATTATGGTCGGTGTCGGACGTGCAGCCACTAATGGAATACTGATAAAAGATGCCCGCGCCATTGAAGCTGCCCCAACAATTGATACGGTGGTCCTTGATAAGACCGGGACGATAACTCAGGGACATCCTAAGATTAAACATATTGAATGGACTGAATCGGCACCATCTGATGCGGCTGATATAATTGCTTCAATGGAGCGAATGTCTGATCATCCTATAGCTATTGCTATAGCCAACGGACTGCCGGCGGCCCATCGAGTAGATATCTCCGGTTTTGAAAATATGCCCGGGCATGGATTAAAAGGATATGTTCAAGGAAATATCTGGTTTATAGGAAATAAACGATTGCTTTTGCAACATAATATTTACATTCCTGAAGACCTTAAGGCTCATGCTGAGTCGCTTGAAGCAGATGCGGCTACAGTAATCTGGGTGGCATGCGGTCATTCAGTCATAGGCCTTGTGGCTGTAAGCGATCCGATTCGTCCGACTTCGGCCGATGCGATTTACAATATGAAGCAAATGGGGCTTGACGTATGGCTACTGACCGGAGACAATGAAGCGACAGCTGCTGCCGTAGCTAAGATAGCCGGTGTATCAAACTGGCGTGCGTCTATGTTGCCTCAGGATAAGGCTGAATTTGTAGACATGTTGCAGCGTAGATATAACCGCAAAGTTGCAATGGTGGGCGACGGAATTAACGACAGCGCGGCTTTGGCTACCGCCACTCTTGGCATTGCAATGGGACAGGGAAGTGACATTGCAATGGATGTCGCAGGAATTACCATCATATCATCAGATTTACGCCGTATACCGATTGCCATCGGACTTTCAAAACTGACTTTGCGGACAATCCGTCAGAATCTTTTTTGGGCGTTTATTTACAATGTGATAGCAATTCCTGTAGCAGCCGGTGTGCTTTATCCGCTGTGCGGATTCTTAATGAATCCTATGATAGCAGGTGCTGCGATGGCATTCAGTAGTGTAAGTGTTGTCGCTAATTCTTTGCTGTTGAACCGCAGGCGTATAACATTGCCTATTGTGCAGCTTCCTTTGCGACCTATAGAAGAATCCGATTTAACTCCAAAACCCAATATAATAATGAAGAAAGAATACAAAGTATCCGGAATGATGTGCGGACACTGCCGTGCTCATGTAGAGAAAGCGTTGAATTCCATTTCAGGTGTTAAGGCAACGGTAACACTTGAGCCTCCCGTCGCAACTGTCCAATTTGCCGATAGCGAATTGCCATTGGATGTTCTTCAGTCGGTTGTAAACGATAAGGCCGGAGAATATCAATTGAGCGAATAACGAACTATATTTCAAAGAGTGAATATGATTGTCAGGTAGTCAATATTCACTCTTTTTTTTATTTGGGGTATTCTTAAAAACGATATTATGCTATCCCCATAGTGATATTTCTTATATGTAGAGGGCTTCAACTCCAAAGTTTTTTCGTATCTTTGCGCAGATATATACTGGTTTTATGAATCTCAGGTATACATATTTGGGACGTAATAAAAACCGTGTTTTAACTATCATTTAAGATTACAAGGATGAACGTAATGAAATTTGGCGGCACTTCGGTGGGTTCGGCCCATCGCATAAAAGAAGTTGCCGGGCTTGTTACTCAGCGAGGAAAGAACATCGTAGTCCTGTCTGCGATGTCCGGGACCACCAACACGCTTGTTGAAATATCGGAATATCTTTATAAGCGCAATATAGATGGGGCCAAGGAGACTATCAACAAACTTGAAAGTTCCTATATGCGCACAATCAGTGAACTTTATAGCTCGGATGCTGCAAAAGAAGATGCTACGCGGGAAATAAAGTCATGCTTTAACTATATACGCACATTCACAAAAGATATTTTCACTCTTTTTGAAGAGAAGGAGATTCTTGCACAGGGCGAATTGATGTCAACAGCCATGTTTAACGTATATCTGCGCTATGAACTCGGTGTGGACTCAGTGCTGCTTCCTGCGCTTGACTTTATGCGTACCGACAAGAACGCAGAACCTGACGCGCAGTATATACGGCAGAAACTTACCGCTCTGCTTGAAAAACATCAGGATGCTGACTTATATATTACCCAAGGATATATATGTCGAAATGCCTACGGCGAGATAGACAATCTTCAGCGTGGAGGCAGCGATTATACCGCCTCGCTGATTGGCGCAGCCATAAATGCGGATGAAATAGAAATTTGGACTGATATCGATGGAATGCATAACAATGACCCCCGTTTTGTCCAGGATACCGCTCCCGTGCATGAACTGCACTTTGAAGAAGCTGCCGAGTTGGCCTACTTCGGGGCAAAAATACTTCATCCGACCTGTGTGCTTCCAGCCAAGCTCAACAATATCCCTGTGCGTCTCCTCAATACTATGCAGCCTGATGCTGAAGGAACATTGATACACAACTATCAGACACCAAAGACAATTAAGGCTGTTGCTGCAAAGGATAATATAACGGCAATAAAGATAAAATCAGGCCGAATGCTTCTTGCATACGGTTTCCTCCGTAAGGTATTTGAGGTATTTGAGACATATCAGACACCGATTGATATGATTGCGACATCTGAAGTCGGGGTTTCGCTGACTATTGACAATGAGCGCAATCTTGATGGGATTCTTGATGATTTACGCAAGTTCGGAACTGTGACCATTGATCGGGATATGGTTATCATCTGTGTGGTCGGTGATCTTGAATGGCAAAACTGCGGTTTTGAAGCCGAGGCGCTTGACGCCCTAAAAGATATTCCCGTGCGCATGATTTCGTACGGCGGCAGCAACTACAATATCTCATTTCTTATCCGCAAGGAAGATAAGGTGAAAGCGTTGAATCTTCTAAGTGAACGGTTGTTTAGATAATGTTACAGATAAAATATGGCACAGTTTCCCTTATCGGAGTTTCAAAAGCGACCGACTCCATTTTATTACTATGACCTCGGGGTCCTTGACGAGACTCTAAAGGCTATTAATGAAGGAATAGGCCAATCGCCTTATCATGTACATTACGCCTTGAAAGCAAATGCCAATCCGGCACTCCTTACTCCAATTGTAGCTGCTGGATTAGGCGCTGACTGTGTGAGCGTCGGTGAAATCAAAGTTGCTTTAAACGCTGGATTTCCTGCTGATAAAATATTCTTTGCAGGGGTAGGCAAAAGCGACTCTGAAATTGATTTTGCTCTTGATGCACACATCGGCTGTTTTAACGTAGAATCTCTGCCGGAACTGAAACTGATTGCAGAGATGGCTTCAAATAAGTCAATTATAGCAAATGTGGCTCTGCGAGTGAATCCGAACATTGACGCACATACACATCATTATATCACTACCGGGCTCGAAGAGAATAAATTCGGAATAGCATTGGAGATGCTTGATGATGCAATCTCGGTATGCCTCAGGCAGCCGAATATACGTCTGTGCGGGCTTCATTTTCATATAGGTTCTCAGATTACCTATATGGAGCCATATCGAATACTTTGTGAGCGCGTCGCGCAACTCATGAAAAAGTACTCTGCACAAGGCATACGCTTCGACATAATCAATGTCGGAGGCGGTCTTGGTATTGATTATGATGATCCCGATTCTCAGTTGATTCCTAAGTTTAAGGAATTCTTTGATATATTCCGCAACAATCTGAATCTTGCGCCCGAGCAACAGTTGCATTTTGAACTCGGCAGATCTGTGGCGGCTCAGTGTGGGTCTCTTATTACCCGTGTGTTATATGTCAAGGAAGGTGTAGGAAAAAAATTCATCATCGTTGATGCCGGCATGACCGATCTTATACGTCCTGCGCTTTATGGCGCTCACCACAAAATCGAGAATCTTACTTCTGATTCCTCGCTGACTGATGAATATGATGTGGTCGGTCCGATATGTGAGTCAAGCGACTGTTTTGGCAAAGATGAGATACTCCCTGTTACGCATAGGGGTGATATCCTGGCGTTGCGCTCGGCCGGAGCATATGGTGAGGTTATGGCAATGGGTTACAATCTGCGGCCAATTCCTGCCTCTGTGGTATCTTGATATTTTAAAGCAAATATAAAACTGATGACTATGTCTGTTATTGTGGCATAGCCATCAGTATTTTTTCAAAGGTAGAAGTCAAATCCTTATTTGATTTCTTTGGGGCTGACATACGGACCGGATGGTGCCGGTTTATCTGTGACTATGGGACATCTGGGCACGACAGGGCTGGCGCATGAGATTTAACTCAAATTCAGTCAAAAATTCACCTGATTATGTGAAATAAACTTTCAGATATTGCATATATTGCTGAAGATGGATATATTAGAGGTATGCAAATAGAAATTTTCAGCAAAGTAAAAGACCCGCGCGACTTGGGCAAGGTTAAACATGAGCTCGAGGATGTGCTCCGAATGGCACTCATCGGCGTGTTGTGTGATTGTGAGGACTGTGACGACATATCGGATATGGTTACAGACCGAGAGGAAGAATTCAAGGCCGCCGGATTGCTGAAGCTTGGCAACGGTGTCCCGTGTGGTGACACGATACTTCGTGTTGTAGAGTCTGTCAATCCCGCTCAGCTCCGGGCAAGTCTTGATTGCTGCCGAGGCCACATAATCGAATCCCTGTGCGGCAATCAGGTCATCATTGACGGTAAGAAACTGCGGGGTGAAAATCCCAGGAGTCCCGGATGCCACGGACTGTATATCCTCAATGCGTGGGTATCTGAAACAGAAATCTGCGTTGCCGAAAAGCCGGTGGATGGCAAGACCAACGAACTTACGGTTCTGCCGTCCGTATTGTCCTCTTTATGGCTTACAGGGGCATTGGTTTCAGTCGACGCAATGGGGACCCACCGTAATATCGCAGAACAGATCATGCTCCAGGGCGGCGACTATCTGATGGCGCTTAAAGACAATCAGCCGATACTCAAGGGCTTGACGGAAAGTATCTTTAGTAGCACTACTCCAATATCGGTATACACAACCGAGGAAAAGGGGCACGGAAGAGTTGAGAAGAGAACCTGTTCAATTATGGATACGACACTTTTGGAACAGGAGGGAATGTACGAGAAGTGGCCCGGTCTTAAACGTATCATAAAGATGGAGCGTGAGCGTACTGAGAACGGTGCCCGCTCGCGTGAAACAATCTACTATCTCAGCAGCGTGGAGAAAGATGAGGCTTCTTACTATGCGATGCGTATTCGTGCGCACTGGGGTATCGAGAACAAACTGCACTGGCATCTCGACGTGACGTTTCGGGAAGATATGTGCCGCGTACGCGCCAAGAATGGCGCTGTCAATTTTTCAGCGATGCGCAAGTATGCATTGGAAATGCTTAAAAAGCAGAACGATAAACTCAGCCTTAAACGAAGACGCAAAAAATGTATGTGGAGCACTGAATATCTGTACAAAGTCTTTAAGGATAGTTAAATCTCATGCGTCAGCCCTGTGGGCACGACTTCCAATATTTCGCCATTCGGTCCATAGAAAAGTTCGTCAACACATATGCTGCGCAGGTTTCCTTGGCCTGAAAGTGCCTGATTATGATAGAAAGCATAGCTATGTCCTTTGTATTCAACAATAGACCCATGAGATGTATCACATCCTGTAGGCTGTAGATATATACCTCCGTATTCCCATGGCCCAAGTGGAGATTTGCTTGATGCCCAATGCAGGCGGTTGGCTTCACGACCATTTTCCGCATGATTGTCGGCATATGTGATATAATATCTGTCATTGTATTTGTGTACCCATGTAGCTTCATGAAAGTCGGTAAGCCCTTCCATTTTACGCAGAGGCTCAGCAAGTTCTATCATATTTTCTTTAAGCCGTGCTCCTACGCATCGTCCTCCTCCTCCATAATAAAAATAGGCTTCTCCATTATCATCTACAAATACACATGGATCAATCATAGCGAATACATCATCTTCCATTCCTGTCATAATCATTGGTCTGTCGAGTACTTTGAAATCCGATGCAGGCTTGTCGCTGACTGCAATGCCTACGCGCCAGGTGTTGTTCCAGTCTGATCCTGAAGGGTGGGGGAAATAGAAATAGTACTTGCCATTCTTGTAAGCACAGTCAGGAGCCCACATGAATCCACCTTCCGTACGTCCCCATGCGACATCTCCTGAATTGAGTATTTCTCCGTGATCGGTCCAGTTGACCATATCATCGGTTGAGAATACATGATAACGATCCATACGGTCGCATCCGGCGGGCGGATCTATATCATGAGACGCATATACATAAAGCCGTCCGTCTTCCCAAACATGAGCCGATGGATCGGCAGTATACATGTGGGTGATAAATGGATTGTCTGCAAGTTGCAATGGTGTCTGTGGGCCAAGAGTCTTTGACGGCGAACAGCTCAGCGTCATACCAACTACGGCAGATGCAATCATACTGTGATAAAAAAATCGTTTCATAACTTTATTTTATTGATACGTAATAAATTTCGATAACTTCATTGCACTGAATATAAAACCGAATGAATAGCTTGTTCGACTGATGTCCCGACCTAATTGGGCTGTCACAGTTCTATTCGGTTGCTTATTGGCAAAAGTACAAAATAAATTCGGATGATAAAAACATTTATTGGGCCTCACTCTTCCGAATCTTTAAAAAAAAAACGGGGCGATAAATCCATGAGATTATCGCCCCATATTGTGAATTGTCATTTGCGACGACGCACAGAGCGCTTTGCCGAAGACTTTGCCACTTTTGGTTTTGATGTCTTGACTTTAGTCGTTTTCGATTTGGGAGCGGACGATGATTTCTGTCCGCGTCGAGAGGTTACCGCTCGTCGTGATGATGATTTCGGAACTGATGATACAGCCTCATCGCGCGATGCTATAGTATCGCCTGCAGCAATACGCTCACGTTCTTCAGCCATAATGGCGAGTTCTTCCCTGGAAGGTACCCACATCTTCTTCTCATAGTTTGTCAGATAGTTTTGGATGCTATCCTGGGCATGGCGTAAATCGTCAGGGTCGGGATACATCTGCATCATTGATAGATTTCGCAGATTTCGAGTCTTGTAGATATCCCCTTCATATAGCCCTAACGTGAAGAAATCATCGTAAGTATATGATGCGAGATTATTGTCATCATCAATAAATATCGACTGCTGAGCCAGATATGGGCGAAGTTTATCCATCTTTAGCCAGAACATAGGATATTTCACAGCTTCACCGCCAAAGTCGCCTGCTCGATGGAGAACCGGACATATTGCATCCACAGTTGTGCGCATGCGATTTGTGCGTTTGTCAAGTTCCCAGCGCTCAAGAAGGTAGTAGGAAAGTACCTCGTTGGTAGGAACATCGCTCTCCTCAATTGCAAATCTTGGATTTTTTTCGGTAGACCCTTTGGCTTCGGCGTATATTATGTGGAAGCGATCAAGCATATCGCGTACTTTTATGCGATATTGGTCGTTGAAGATTTCCCGGCCGTCGAGATATTCGTATCCATCAAGTTGTCCGTCGGCCACCAGGCGCATTATAATGCGGAATAAGTTTTCTTGACCGTCGATTATTTCCTCCGGATAATAAAGAGGTGCATTCTTTACTTTGTCGAGGTCGACCTGGCGGTATACGATCTTCATCCATTGTGCATCGGCATCACTGCGTGCCGGTTCTTCATAGAACTGCTGCATACGCTCTGTAACTCCGGATGCGTTTTTTCGTGCGTCGTTACGTGCATCCTCTCGAGCTCGCCTTATGATAGCCGATGATGTAGACTGTTGTTGCGCGCTATGTGGCTGTTGAGCCATTGTGTCAAATGCGACGAGGGCTACAGCCATAGAACCGAGCAAAATATGAATATGACGATTTGATGGTTTCATATCAAGTAATTTGTTGAGTCGGGAAAGTGTATTAATTTACGATGACTTCCATCGGGGCAAGATCGCGCTCGATGCCGTCGGGGCCGATGGCTTTTACACGCGAGATGTAGAATCTTTTCCCTCGTTGCAAGCGACGGAATGAGTCTTTCTGGCGCTGCGAGAATTGGGAACCTTGTGACACTTCTGGTATTGCATTGCCCATTGAATCGAAAAATACGGTCTCAAAACTAAGAACACGGTAACTCACATTAAGCAGGTCATCATCGATAGCGGCCTCGATGCCGGGGGCTTGCAGCAGAAGAGTTTTGGGGAATGGCTTGCTCCCTTTGTAACGTTCCTGATGGCCTTTTGAATCAGTGTATGAGATAAACGGGGCCGGATCGGGAAGTTTGCGCACACGAAAGGACGTTGTGGCAACTGTCTGCGGCCGACCGTCGATATTGGCGGTAACAGTCACGACTGCCTCTGTGCCGACTTTACCGGGGCGAGCAACCCACGAATCTCCGTGGCGTGATAACGTGCCGTTTGTCATGCTGGCTGATATCGCTGATGGAGCTATGCCCGGAACTGATATGCTCATCGGATTGTCAATCCCTGCGTAGAGGACGTTCATCATTGTTGCCGATATCGTAGCGGTAGGTTCAATCACAGTATAGCTTGAATTGAAATCATGACGTGTCACGGTACCATCGCCGTGTGGCACTTCCAGATAGCCGGAGTAATCAAAGTTGCCGGTTGATGATGCGAGAGTCTCGAATAGCCCACGGTCATTATCCAGTTGTTTGCCATTGATATATATCGTGGGGCGCTGGGTAGTGTCGACGGCTGCAAGCACTATATTGGCTGAATATCGGCTTCCACGCATTACATTTCGCGACTGTGGTATTACAAAAGCATTCAGCTCATTTACTCGAACGTCACCGGCATCAACATTAGCCAATAGAGTGGACAATGCCTCGCCCTCTGCATAGCGTATATCGCTCTGCAATTTGGTAAGCAGTGTGATTGCAGCGATTACCGGTTTGTTTTCAAACATCGCTTCCTCCCACAACTGTGGTGTTACAGTGCCACGGCGAGTAATTTGTTCGGTCGATAACGAGCGCATTATGTTGTCGCGCTTAAGCGAGTCGCTCATGAGTGAGCCGATGTAATTTCTGTAGTAGTCGATAGTGCTACGCAGATGCTTTCCTTTAGCACTTCCGGGTGATAGCATTACAATTGATGCTGCGTCAAGATTATCTTGATTAAGGATATTGGCAAGATTGGCGTTATTGCCGTCAGCTTCGATTGCGATAGCCATTTTCAGAGTATCGATGAGACCATAGACACGAGATGTAGTAGAGCGCACTTCTGTGGCTTTGTCAAGCCATGTCGCACCCTTTTCTGGATTCTGCTCGGCAAATGCCTCAAGCCGACGAAATACGGCCTCGTTGCGTTGGTCGACAGTAGCGTTGCTTCGTGCAAGTCCCTCCTCAACCTGTCCGAAGCCGTCAAGTACATCTGACGACACATTGAGAGCCAGCATTGCTGTCAGTACAATGTACATCAGATTTATCATCTTCTGACGTGGTGAAAGAGAACGTGTATTATTGCTTCCCATGTTGGGTGTCGTGAAAGGTTAATATCGTTAACGGATAGGGGGCATCGACTCCGGCATTGTCTGAGACGAATTTGCCTGTGGCTGATGTGCTCCCATTGGGTTATACATGTTGATAGTCATGGCATGCAGCATCTTTTCATATACTTGATTGAGTTGCTGCATATAGCGGGCCATTTTTTCAGTTTCTTCGCAGTAACGTTCGCTCATGGCCGACGATTTCTCGTACATATCGCGTATGTCCTTGATGCCGCGGTTGACGCGATCAATTGAATCAAGTTGTGAACTAACACTCTTCAACTGTATTTCATAAATAGTGTTCAGTCCTGCGATATTTCGGTTAAGAGCCTGCATCTCTTCTACGTATCCTGTAGAACTGCGAGTGATGTTTTCGGAATTCTCTGTGATGGCTTTGTATGACTGCAATAATACTTCGCTTACATTGTTTAGAGATTCTGTTGTCTGGCGCAGTTGGTTCATCTGTTGTGAGAGAGCGGCAATCTGAGTCATGTATTCATCGGTAGGAGCACCAGTGGGAAGGTTTGCAAATTGCGCGTTGCCATTCGGAGCGATGCTTCCTGCGACAGGAGTGCCATTAGTGCCGATTACGATACTGCCACCATTCTGAAACTCCGGTCGGTCATCCGGATTTTTTGTGCTCAATACCGGAAATACCTCCTCCCAATGATATTCCCGCGGCGGACGGTCAAAGGCTGTAAGTATAAACATAAGCACCTCGGTACCCATGCCGATGGACAACAGAGTGCTGCCGCCGGGAAGATGCAGAATCTTGAACAGAGCGCCCCAGATTACGATGGCTGCGCCGATTGAGTATGCGAAGTTGAAGAAGCGTTGTCCTTTTTCACCAGATAGGAAACGCTCTATGCTGTTTTTATATCGTTTTATCTTTCCCATTGTGCTTGGAGATGATATGATTGTTACTGTATGATTCAATAGTCGAGGATACGGAACTCTTATTTTTGTTTCTGTCCCTGGCCTTTGGCAAACCCTATCTGGGTACGGACATTACGGAAACCGATATACGAACGTTGCTCATTCTGATACTCCCACATTCTCAAGTCAGAACGTACATTGTGGGCGACATCTTTCCATGAACCGCCTCGTACAATCTTTCGTTTCATCTTGTATGGATCCTCTATGGCAGCATCGTAACGGTATTCGGGATTGAGATCGGATGTGAGTTTACCCACACTTTCAGTATATGCTGTAGAGGTCCATTCACTTACATTTCCGGCCATGTCATAAAGACCAAAGTCATTTGGTGAATATGTTCCGACACGAGAGGTTATAATATGCCCGTCGCGAGAATAATTCCCTTCGTCAGGCTTAAAGTTGGCATAGAAACATCCCTTGTCCTCGGTTAGCGGAAGTTCGCCATCCCAGGGATACATGTTTTCATTGTTCCCGGCACGAGCGGCATATTCCCATTCCGCTTCTGTCGGCAGACGATACGGTTCCACATAAATTCCGTCTTTGCCAAGCGAACGTCTAAGGAATTCTGTGCGCCAGTGACTGAATGCATTCGCTTGTTCCCAACTTACGCCGACTACCGGATAGTCATTGTAGCCGCCATGGGAGAAATAAAGGCGTACATAGGGCTCGTTGTAGGCGTTCTCAAAATCATTAATCCATGCTGTGGTGTCAGGATATATATTGACTATATAAGTGTTGACAAAGTCATAGTCACTTGACAATGCACGGGATATTGTCTGACGCACTATATCGCCTTCATCATTTACGTATGCTGTATCTTTTGATATTACAGGCAATGTAGTGTCTATCGGACGATCGGTATTATAATCGCGTCGTGCTGGGTTCATGCGGTTCTTGCGTTTGGCCGCCTCAGTGTGATTATATATTTCGTAACGATAGTTGAGTTGCTCTGGGTCGAGTTCCTTAACTCCTGTAATAGGATTGATGCGATAGACACTCTCTATCGCACGTGCCTCATCTTCCGATGGATTACGCCATGGAATAGCCTTGTTCCAGTTTAGATAAGGTTTTACGGGATTGCCCTCGCGATCTTCTTCAATCTTGAATTCCTCATTCCCCCCATATGCAGGATCTGCGAGGCGTTCGCGGATAATGGAGTCACGAACCCAATGTACAAACTGTTTGTATTTTCCATTGGTGACTTCAGTCTCGTCCATCCAGAAACCGTCGACGCTGATTCCTCGGGCATCGGCACGGAGATTCCATGCGCTGTCGGCTTTAGCCGGACCGACTTTCATGGAACCACGGTCAATAAGAACCATACCATAAGGTGTAGGCTCGGTCCACGAAGTGCCGCTTACTCCGGTCACTTCTCCCCCCATGCTGCTATGGCTGCCCAATGCACATGACGCGACTATCGGGGTTATTATTATGGCGGTTAATAGATGATTCTGTATTTTATCCATAACTATGACGTTACATTATTCGTATGCTTTTATGTCTATGCTTGTTCTTCTCTCCGAGGTCGAGTTTCATGCTATAGCCAAGCCATATTTCATGACTGCCAGAGCTTGCTTTGGCTATGTCGCTTATGGGATAATCATAGCTGTAGCCTACAAAAAAGTTTTTGAAGCAGGCTCCGAGCAATAATGCCACTGCGTCATTATAGCGATAGGCCAATCCCCCGTAAAAGAAACGGTTATATTGCAGTTTTGCAGTAATCTCCGCTGTAGTAAATATAAAATCGGTCTTTACCAATACGGAAGGCTGCAATTCAAATAACGTATTTTTAATCGGAATATTGCCACCTCCCATGAAATAGAAGTTACATCCGGCTTGAAATTCGTATTGTTTTGCATCCGTGCCGTCTGTCGACATTTTTACTGTCGGCTGGTTTATGTGAGTTGCGGAAATTCCTGCCCAGAATAGCCGATGGGTATAATGAATGCCAAAACTTATGTCAAATGCAGTGCCATGCACATCAGTAGTGGGTATGGCGTCATCCGCACTCTGGTGATAATCATTGTCATCCGGGAGGATGACTTCCGAGCCACGGAATGATTCGTCAAAAAGACCGATGCGGGCACCGATGGATAGTTCCCCCTTAAATATCTTGAGTTTATATGCTCCCATGGCTCCAAGCGTGAGATTATTGTACAGGCCCATGCTCTCTTGTTGCATCACGATGCCTACTCCAATTCTTTTTCCGAATAGTTTCATTGGCATGTCGGCATTGGCGAGGAAAGTTTTGGGGGCTTTGGGTATTCCCATCCATTGCAGTCGAGAGCCGCCCCTTATCCTAAGATAGTCGGTAAGTCCGATGGCTGCCGGATTGTAATAGGAGGGAACCTCCATATATTGCGTGAAGCCGGCATCGACCTGGGCCGCAGATTCAACTGATATTGCCGATAGCAATAATACCGCAGCAACAATCCGCTTGATATTGCAAATAAGTGGACGAATCATCTTCTTTACTCAAAATAGAATGTAAGTACCACCATTTGCTGGCGAACCTTAGATAGTGACTGTGTAAATTTTAGCCGATCCGGATCATCATCGAGGTCAGGACGATTTCGTTGTAGCAGGTCGGTAAGTCCGATGCAGAATTTTATTTCCGGAGCAAATTTGAAATATGGCAGATATAAATCGCATCCAAAGCCGATTGAAAGCAATATATCGGAAGATTTTAACTGTAATAAATCACGATTGCGTCGTTTGGCTACATCAAAAACTGGCATTACTCCGGCCAACATATATGGGCGGACGTTGTGCAGACGTATCGCATTGTACTTCAAATCCAAAGGCATGACAATATATGTCGACTTTATATCCTGTTGCTCAATAGTGCCCGATATATTGTCGCGCATCTTTATCGTACGGTTGCCAAAATACATTCCGGGAGTAAATCTCAAGCTGAAATATTCATTTAGCCTGAGATCAAACAATCCGTTTACACAGAACCCCGGAGAGTAAGATGGCTGTTCCATAAACCAGGTCTCGCCATTCTCGGTGACATATCCATTGTGGGTAAACCCAAGGGTAGGAGCAAATAAACCCACAGAAAACCCCATATGCCAATGCCGTAGATCAGTATATGGCCTGTTGAGCACCTTATCATTTCGCTGGGCGTTGAGGGTAGCGCTTCCGGAGAATATCATAAGCGCTATACATATAAAAACTGATATGTTGCGTCGTGTTTGCATCTATGGGTAGTAACGACATAATTTATCTCATTATTGTACGCATTTTAATAAATAGATCATTTGGATATTTTTTGTACCGCATAACAAACGTTATCAATAGTGTAAGCGTATAAAAAGAAGAGATGTCTCACGACATCTCTTCCCGTTTAAACCTTTATCTTAATCTAATACTATGAAAAACACACTTGCAAAGGTAGGGAGATTTTGTGATTTGTGCAAATACATGCGGCCTTGTTTAACAATAATTAATGTAAATTTTGGAAGCGCGAGATGTCGAGGCGACCCCAATCGGCCTCTACTTAACATAAATGTATAACATTAAATGTCAATGATTAACCTCGATGCAAATCATCTCGCCAATTTTGTGGCTATTTCTAAATGGATTATTGTTAGTATTTATGTAATTTTGTCCCGTAACCAGAAAAATATGAAATATCAAGAAATAATAGAGAATATCCGTACCCGCATGGGTATAGATACCCTAAATCCAATGCAAGAGGCAGCAATGGCTTCCCGTGCATCGGATATGATGATTTTGTCTCCGACAGGAAGCGGCAAGACAATCGCTTTTGCATCAGCCATGATGCTGTCACTGCAGACGCCTGCGGCAAAGTTGCAGGGCGTCGTGATTGCCCCATCGCGCGAACTGGTAATGCAGATATATCGTGTAGTGCGCGAGCTGGCTGTCGGATATAAGGTCGTAGCACTTTATGGAGGACACTCTATGCTTGACGAGAAGAATTCTCTGACTCCGGTGCCTGATATCATTGTGGCTACGCCCGGCCGGTTGCTTGATCATATCGAGCGGAAGCAGATTGATTTATATACAACAAGGATATTGGTGCTCGACGAGTACGACAAATCCCTTGAACTTGGATTTCATGACGAGATGAAGAAGGTAATACGCACGATGCCCAATCGCGCCAGAACAATTCTTACCTCTGCTACTCGCCTGGATGAACTGCCGGGATTTATGAAATTAGACAAGATGGAAATTATCAACTATCTGAATAATGCCGACGCACCGCGCTCACGTATGCAGATAGTTGATGTAGAGAGTCCGTCGCGAGACAAACTTGAGACCCTTACTGACCTGTTGCATTCTCTGCCGGACGGACGCGTAATAGTGTTTGTGAACCATCGGGAAAGCGCCGACAGAGTATACCGACATCTGCATGATGCCGGACTTCCGGTGGGCATATATCATGGAGCACTTGACCAGAATGACAGGGAAAAGGCTGTTGATTTGCTTAATAATGGCTCGACACCAATACTTGTCAGTACCGATCTTGGCGCCCGCGGACTTGATATCGATTCAGTAAGTGGCATTGTGCATTATCACATGCCATTATCGCAGGAAGTATGGACACATAGAAATGGCCGTACGGCACGAGTCGACTCGACCGGTACGATATATGTGATATCTTCTGAAGCTGACACTATACCCGACTATATAGTGTTTGACAGGTCGTATTCGCCTACCGGACACTCCGACAACCCGATTCATGCCTCATCCGCGACCCTTTATTTCAATGCAGGCAAGAAAGAGAAAATTTCTCGCGGAGATATAGCCGGCTATATAATAAAACAAGGTGGTGTAGATGCCAGTATGGTAGGGCGTATTGTTGTGCGCGACCACAGCGCCATTGCTGCTGTCCCTGTAGATGATGCCGATGGGTTGGTAAGACGTCTGTCTTCCCAGAAACTTAAGGGCAAGAAGGTGAGGGTATCCATAATCAGTTGATATGAATATGTCGGTTGCCAACAGGTTGTAATTCAAAAGAGATGTTGCCTGTCTCCATTTATATGCATGCAGATATTCCTATAATTGAGTAATATGTGGAATATCTGCATCAAAGTAATTTATTTTTACTAACTTTGCGGTTGTTAATGCAATATTATGAAGAAAAGCAAGAGCTCGTTCCTACATATACGCATTCTGCCGGCATGCTCTTTGGCGATTGCTGCAATAGCAATGACAATTGGTATGCATGCGCAGACTACAGATAGTGTCACCGAGACTGAACCGGTGCGCCCGGTGATTGAAGAGCATATCGCCGCTGAGGGTGTTGTAATCATCCGGATGCCTGATGCACTTAAAAATCGCCTGAGAGTTGATGCGTCAAAAGAGCAGGAGGTATCTTCAGCGATAGTTCATGGCCGGACCGGAGGATACAGAATACAGATATTCGCTGACAATAATCCGCGTACAGCTAAGAATGAAGCACGCACACGTGCGCGCAATGTCGTATCGCGTTTTGAAGCATACCCTTCTTATGTTGAATACAAAGCTCCGTATTGGCGGACACGCATAGGAAATTTCCGTACTTATGACGAGGCAGAGAAGGCCGCCGCTGAAATCAAGGAGGCATTTCCGGGTTATAGCCGAGAGATACGTGTGGTGCGCGACCGAATTGTTGTAGGAGAATAGTCGCTTTTGTAAATGAATACGACACAAAAAGCTATGCAGAATCAGGACATAGTTATAGAAGAACTGGCCCGTCATTACCGGGCTATTATAGAACTGATAGGGGAGAACCCCGACCGTGAAGGACTTAGGAAAACTCCGCTCAGGGCAGCGAAAGCACTATATTATGCTACTCAGGGATACCGACAGGATGCCTCTGCCGTAATGAAGCAGGCTGTATTTGAGTATGCCGGCTCGCGTATGATTATTGTACGTGACATAGAGTTCTACTCCTTCTGCGAACATCATATACTCCCGTTCTTCGGAAAAATATCAGTAGGCTATATCCCCGACGGCAATATGATTGGGCTGTCTAAACTTGCAAGAGTAGTCAATGTATATGCTCGTCGCCTTCAAGTGCAGGAACGTCTTACGGCAGAAGTCACCAAGGTGATCAGCAATACCCTCGGAGCTAAAGGGGTGATTGTAGTGTGTCGTGCCGAACACCTCTGCATGAAAATGCGTGGAGTTGAAAAACAGGACAGCTCTACTACAACTATTGACTACGACGGCGTGTTTGCGGAAGATACAACACTTCGACAGGAATTCCTCTCCCTTATACAAAATTGAAAATGGCAAAATCCAATGACGTAATACGCATAGGCGTACCTTTCCTCCTTGTCTCCACTATTTTTCTCGCATGGGGCCTGGCCAACAATATGAATGACACGCTGCTTGCAGCATTTCGGCGTATTATGTCGATGAGCGATTTGCAGACCTCTATGGTGCAGTTCGCTTTCTTCGGGGCATATGCCTGTGTGGCTTTCCCGGCGGCTATGTTTATCCGCAAATACTCCTTTAAATCAGGAATTATACTGGGCCTGCTCCTATACGCCTGCGGTACTATGCTCTTTTATCCCGCAGGTGTCGCTGCGAGTTATCCGGCATTTCTTTTTGCCATTTATGTTATGGCATGCGGATGTGCTGTTCTTGAGACTACTGCCAATCCCTACATACTGTCCATGGGCAGTCGCGACAACGCTACCCGACGTCTTAATATCGCACAGACGTTCAATCCGGTAGGTGCTGTATGCGGTATACTTGTAAGCCGCCATTTCATATTGTCGGAGTTAAACGCCGCCGATGCTGCAGAACGGGGCGACATGTCGGCCGCTCAGTTGATGGAGATTCAAAGTCATGAACTGTCGGCCATATCAGGCACGTATATGCTCATCGGATGTGCATTGCTTGTATTGCTGGCTATAATCATTCTTGTAAGAATGCCGAAATTTAAAGACGAGTCAGAGGCTGCACCGGTAGGAGATACATTGCGCCGTCTTTGGAGCAACCGTCCATATCGCTTTGGCGTTGTAGCTCAGTTCTTTTATGTAGGCGTGCAGACATGTGTATGGTCGTTCACAATCCGTTATGTCATGTCGGAACTTGATTGTCTTGAAAAAGATGCGTCAATGTTTTTTCTCTACTCCATACTCTCGTTTACACTATTCCGGTTTGTGTTCACATGGCTTATGAAATACGTGGCGCCCGTAAGGTTGCTGATGTATGCCTCAGTTATGGCAATAATTCTTACGGGAGGGGTAATAATTCTTTCCGGAATGCCTTCGGTCATTGCTCTTGTAGGTATTTCGGCAACAATGTCGCTGATGTTCCCGACCATATATGGCATAGCTCTTGAGGGTATGCCTCCGGCTGATAACAAAATTGCAGCCTCCGGGCTTATAATGGCAATACTTGGAGGAGCCTTGCTTACGCCGCTTCAGGCATGGATATCGGATATTGCCGGTATTTCCGCATCTTTTGCTGTATCGCTTCTATGTTTTGTAGTGATACTTGGTTACGCTTCAGCTATAGTATATTCACGCAAGAAATCTCTTATTTATGCAGACTGACAATAAAAAGAAAGTGTTTGTGTCGGGGTGCTACGATATGCTTCACTCCGGTCATGTGGCTTTCTTCAAAGAGGCCTCACGCTACGGTGATCTTTATGTAGGCATTGGTTCCGACAGTACAATCGAGGGCCTCAAAAACCGCAAGACAGTGTACTCTGAAAAGGAGCGCCTGTATATGGTGAAGTCAATCCGGTATGTTACTGATGCATATATAAATTCAGGTAGTGGCATGCTTGATTTTCTTGACACGCTTGATCGAGTAAAGCCTGATATTTTCGTTGTCAACTCTGATGGCGGCTCTAAGCTCAAACGAAATCTCTGTCGGGAAAAAGGCATCGAGTATGTAGAACTTGAACGAGTGCCGGATGCCGGATTGGAGGCCAGGTCGACAACATCTTTGCGGAAAGGTGTAAAATCTCACCTTCCATACCGCGTAGATATCGCCGGTACATGGATAGACCAGCCATATGTATCGGAATATGGGGCAGGATGGGCACTTACTATCTCGATAGAACCGACTGTCGAATTTATGGAACGTGGCGGCATGTCGACATCGACACGTAATGCTGCAAAGAAAATCTGGCCTTACGAGCTTCCGAATTACAATGAAGAGATGCTCGCGCGACTTCTGTTCTGCTTCGAGAATGATCCGGAGAACAAAGGACATATTTCCGGGGCTCAGGATGCGATAGGCATTTGTATGTCCGGTCTTAACCGTCATTATTATGATGGACATTACTGGCCGGCAAAAATTGAATCATGCCACGATGAGAATGTCCTGTCATGGCTTGAGAATCATATTGTGCTTATTCCGATGTTTCCACGGCGTTCGGGCTGTTCTGTTGTGGAAGGCAAGGATATCACGCCGGCGAAGGTGAGACGTCTTACAGAAGCTGCCGACCGTTGCTGGGACGCTGTGATGCGTTGCAACCTTCATGAGTTTGCCGCAGCATTCCGCGATTCTTTTGAAGCACAGATTTCAATGTTCCCCGCAATGATGCAGCCCGGAGTGGAGGAATATATCAATCGTTGGCGTAATCATGCCCTGGCATGGAAGATGCTTGGAGCCGGAGGTGGCGGTCATCTTGCTCTTGTAGTAGACCGGATACCCGAGGATGAAAATATCATACGGATAAAAATCAGAAGAAAAGAATAACCAATATCGCTAAAATAGGAAAGAATAGTTAGCACTATGGAAAAAGACTCGAAAATTTACGTTGCCGGTCACAGGGGCATGGTAGGCTCAGCTATCGTGCGCGAACTTCGCCGACAGGGGTATACTAATATTATAACCCGTACTCACAAGGAACTCGACCTCATCAATCAGCAGGCTGTAAATGATTTCTTTGCAGCCGAGAAGCCGGATTATGTCTTTCTTGCCGCAGCAAAAGTTGGCGGAATAGAAGCCAACCAGTCGGCTCTTGCCGATTTTATGTATGACAACATGATGCTTGAAATGAATGTTATCAATGCAGCCTGGAAAAACGGTGTCAAGAAATTGGAGTTCTTGGGGTCGTCATGTATATACCCGCGCATGGCACCACAGCCTATGCCTGAATCGTGTCTGTTGACTTCCGAACTTGAAAAAACCAACGAGGCATACGCTCTTGCCAAAATCTCGGGACTGAAGTACTGCGAGTTTCTCAATCGTCAGTATGGCACGGACTATATATCGGTTATGCCGACTAACCTTTATGGACCGAATGATAATTATCATCCGACGCATTCGCATGTGCTACCTGCGCTTATCCGCCGATTCCATGAAGCTAAGGAAGCCGGACTTGAGGAGGTGACATGCTGGGGTGACGGTACACCGCTTCGCGAATTTCTCTATGTCGACGACCTTGCCAATCTGTGTGTTTTCCTTATGAATAATTATTCCGGCAATGAGACTGTAAACGCCGGTACCGGCAAAGAGCTGACAATCCGGGAACTCACTGAGCTCGTTGCAAAAACGGTAGGGTATAAGGGCCGTATACTATGGAATACCGACATGCCTAATGGAACTCCACGTAAACTCCTTGATGTAAGCAAGGCTAAGGCTCTTGGCTGGACATATACAACAGAACTCCCCGAAGGCATACGTCTTGCCTATGAGGATTTCCTCTCCAATCCTATGCGTGCTGAGCGTTGATTGAGACGTACTATACATCAATATAGGAGGGGGCTGTCATTTTTTTGATATGCCCCCTTTTCATAATAACCTCTATCCCGGAAGACAATTTCCCAAAATAAAAAGGGGCGTCACTCTCACGAGTTCCACCCCCGGCATTCATCACATTATGCTAAAAGTGCGATTTATGTCTTTGTCAGGCTTTTATTTTACGGAATATCGCGACGATACTACATCCCAGTCGATGATGTCCCATAATCTATGTAGAGCATCGGCACGACGGTTCTGATAGTCGAGATAATAGGCGTGCTCCCATACATCAAAGCAGAGCAGAGGAGTCAGACCCTGGGTAAGAGGGTTGGCGGCATTGGGGCCTTGTGTTATGAACAGACGTCCATCCTTATCCTGAGACAACCATACCCACCCCGAGCCGAACAAATCGACACCGGCTTTTTCAAAAAGTTTTTTGAACTCATCGAATGATTCGAAATCACGTTTGATAGCTTCCGCAAGAGGCCCCTGCGGTTCACCTCCGCCATCAGGCGAGAATGAGAAGAAATAAAATATATGGTTCCATGCCTGCGACGCATTATTGAACAGAGGGCCATTGGCAGTCTTGATAATCTCTTCAAGAGGTGTGTCCTCCCATTCTGTATCACGAATCAGTCGATTAAGATTGTCGATATAAGTCTTTTCATGCTTTCCCCAGTGGTAGCTGATAGTTTCAGCGCTGATGGCAGGCTCAAGAGCATCGGACGCATAGGGGAGTTTTGGCTGGCTATATACGTTTGTTTCCATAAAAAGGCGTTATTTGGTTAATAGATATTTTCTTCCCAAATAACGCCATAAACAGCCAAAAGGTTCTCGCCGGAGATTAATTTCCCGGATTATAACGAGCCAACTGTGCCATTGCCTGTTGGTAACGATACTGTATTTCCAGCATCCGTAATATTGCGTCGGTATGCGAGGCTGATTCAATAAGGTACACCATCATGCTTATCTGGCCACCCTCCAGCGCCCGAAGCAATAGTCGGGGAGTCGGGGAATCTGTCAAAACTTTGTGGTATGATTCATACTGCGTCTTGAACTGCATCGCTGACGCATGTATGGACTCTAACGATAATCGCTGCTCTATAGCCTGCTGTTCGGCGCGAGCCTCTGCCGCCATGCTTTCAAGGCGTGCAGCCTCCGACTTGCCTCTGGTGGAGAACACAGGTATTGATAATCCCGCTACAAACCCATGAAACGGGGTACCCTCCTCTCTGGCAAAATGATATCCCGCAGTAAGGGAAGGAAGCGACCGGCGGCGCTCAGCTTCACTCCGTGCCCGAGATGCCTCGGCAAGTATTCTTGACTGCTCCACCTCGGGAGTTTCATCAAGTTTGTCGCTGTATATAGCAAGAGGATGAAGCATTTCGGCCGGGTAGTCTTCAATCGCATTATATATGTCTTTTGCATTTTCAATCGATCCGATAAATGCTCCGATTGCCGATATACATTGTGTCGCTTGAGTGTTGAGCTCAGTCTGTCGTACAAGTACCTCAAGCCTTTCAAGTTTCAGTTTCTCGACATCAAGCAATGTGATTTCATTGCGTAGAGCGCCTTTCGTGGCGATATCAAGCAGAGAATCGATGCATTCCATGCGATTTACCATTACTTGACGGCATTTATTAAGGTATACACCTTCTGCCAGTAGAATCCGAGCGTTTTCTCGTGCGCTGATTATTGTGGCTTGTTCCGACAGATTGGTTGCCTTTGACTGAAGTCGGGCCTCACGTCGCATCGCGCTGTATACTCCCGGCCATTCCATCGATTGGCTTACTGTAATATCGGTCTTGTTTCCAGGCTCCCCGCTACTCCACATATATCCTCCTTCGATTTCCGGATCCGGGAGCATGGCTGCAGATCGCAGACTTTCCCTTTGGGCGGCATAGGCATATGCTTCACTGCGTAGGCCCGGATTGAGAGCAATCATACGGTCGACAAGGGAGTCAAAACTCTCTCCGCTTGCATGGAGCACGACTGTGGATGCAACTATGAGGGCGATTGTTCTTATAGATTTCATGAGTCTATTTCTTACGGTGTTGTACGTAATAATAAAGTATCGGTATTACAAAGATATTCAGAAGAGTCGATGTAAGTAATCCTCCGAGAATCACAATGGCCATAGGCGACTGCAGTTCATTGCCGGGATCTCCTCCACGCAAGGCAAGAGGAGCAAGCGCCAATGCCGAAGTAAGTGCTGTCATTATAATCGGAAGCAGGCGGTCGGAACTGCCTTTTAATATTCGTTCAGACAGAGCGAGGCCATCATTGTGCAATGAGTTGTAGCGGGATATTAGCAACATGCCATTGCGTGTTGTGATACCAAGCAGTGATATAAATCCAATTATTGCAGGAATGTTCAATTCGCCTGAGGTCAGTCGCAGCATTAATACACCCCCAATCATTGCCAGTGGCATGTTGACAAGTATTATCAGAGACTCCTTGATATCATGGAATTCCATATACAGAAGTATCAGAATGATTATAAGAGCTCCGATTGATGCTAAAGCAAGAGTTCTGGTGGCAGCGGCTTCACTTTCAAATTGACCGCTGTAGACAACGTTGTATCCCTCGGGAATCTTAATCTTTTCTTCAATAACGTTACGTGCTTCATTGACAGCTCCTCGAAGATCACGTTCCTCAACATTGGCCGATACTACAATCCTACGGTTGAGATTCTCTCGATTAATAGTATTTGGGCCGGAGGTCGATACGACATCTGCGACATAGGTTATTGGCACTACTCCTCGTTGAGTGTCTATTGTCAACGAAGATATTCCGTCAATACTGCCTCTCCATCGTTCGCTGCTCATTAGCCTTATAGAGCGGGGGATACCGTCATCATAAATCTTTCCGACTTCAGTACCTCCGATATTCACGCTGACCCAGCGGGCAAGCTGTCCTGGGGTTATGCCATAGTAGGCCATTGCATGACGTCGGGGACGTATCTCAAGATGCGGACGTTCTACCTGCTGTTCAACAGCAATGTCCGTAATCCCATTGACGTCGCCGATAGCATTGGATATCTCTGTCGCGGTGCGATGGAGAGTAGGAAGATCCGGTCCAAAAATTTTTATGGCAATCTGGGCCTCTGTTCCCGAAAGCATGGCGTCAATACGATGAGATACCGGCTGGCCGATTTCAATGTTTACTCCGGGGATATCTGCGAGTTTATGACGCAGTTCGTCGGCCACTTCAGAGCGTGTGCGTCCGTCAAGTATGTAAGGTGCTTCGATTTCACTCACATTGACTCCAAGAGAGTGTTCGTCAAGTTCGGCACGTCCTGTTTTTCTTGCAACCGTTGTTATCTCGGGCACCTCCATTATTATTCTTTCAGCAGTGCGTCCGATACGGTCGCTCTCTTCAAGCGATATGCCCGGCATGGCACTTATGTTTATCGTAAATGAGCCTTCATTGAACGGCGGCAGGAAGCTGCGTCCAAGTGTGGCCATAATGCACATCGAGGCTACAAACAATATTCCGGTCCACCACAGTATGGCGCGTTTATGTCGCATGCCTGTGGTGAGCGCATTATTATACACGCGTCGGAGCCATGCCGCAGGTGCCGGCTCTTTATCTTTTGTGCCGGACGCAGAATCTCCGAGAAGATAACTGCACAATACAGGAGTAAGAGTGAGGGCTACAATTGTCGATGCTATCAACGATACGATAAAAGCTATTCCAAGCGAGCCGAGCAGACGGCCTTCGATACCATGTAGGAAGAAGAGCGGCAGGAAACTCGCCATGATGATAAGAGAGGAGTTGAATATCGGCATTCTTACCTCTCGGGATGCTTCATAGACTACGCTGACTACATTCTTCTGCTGCTCCTTCGGCAATGCGCGGTTTGCCCGAAGACGTTTGTAAACATTTTCTACGTCGACAATGGCATCGTCCACCAGGGATCCGATGGCAATTGCAATGCCTCCAAGTGTCATGGTATTAATGGTAAGTCCCATGGCATGCAGAACGAAAATGGTCACTATAATCGACATGGGGATAGCAATGACCGATATCAGCGTAGTGCGTATGTCCATAAGAAAAAAGAAGAGCACTACGATTACAAATATTGCGCCCTCGAAAAGCGATTGCTGCAGATTACTTACAGAACTGTCGATAAAGTCAGCCTGTCGGAATATGTCTGTCGATATATTGATGTTCTTTGGTAGTGAAGGAGCAAGTTGTGCGAGTTTTGCTTCTATGGCTTTTGTGAGACGGGTTGTCGATGCGCCGGTCTGTTTGCTTACGGTGAGTAGTATAGCTTCTTTACCTCTCTCTCCTGCAGCTCCGATACGTGGAGTGGCACCACCACGTTCGATTACGGCAATATCGCTCAATGTTACCGGAGTGCCTGCGCTCGCATTGTCATTGCCGACGATTTTCACTACTGTCAGTCCAAGTTCATCGGCACGACTTGTGGCTATGTTCCCTTTTACAAGATATTCATTTCCAAAGTCGCTAAGATTGCCTCCGGAAGAGTTTGTATTCAATCCATCGCAGGCCGCCAATACTTCCTCAAGGGATATTCCGTAGTGGGCCATTTGAGGTGTATTGAGTTTTATCTGTATCTCCTCTTCCTGGCCACCGAGTACCGATACTTGTGACACCCCTTCAATGGCAAGTAGCGCCGGACGTAGTGTACGGTCGGCAATGGTACGAAGCTGTAGCATCGACAGGGAGTCTGTTGATAAAGAATCGGTCTTGTTGGTAAGCCCTATTATAAGCACTTCGCCAAGTACCGAAGTGGGAGGTCCCATCACTGGAATCCCTGCCTCGGGAGGAAGTGTGGATCCTATTCCGGATAGACGCTCGGATATTCCCTGGCGGGCCTTGTATGGGTCAACGCCCCAGTCATGTTCAACCCATACTACTGAGAATCCTGCGGAACTTGAAGAGCGTACACGTCTTACTCCTGGAGCACCGCCCATTGCTGTCTCTATGGGGTAGGTGACAAGTTTCTCTACTTCTTCAGGAGCAAGGCCGCCGGCCTCGGTCATTATTGCCACCGTAGGAGCATTTAGGTCTGGGAAAATATCGACATCAAATGTGTCGCGAAGCATAGCCACGCATCCGACAATCAATAATAGCGCCGCCGCAACAAGAACCAGTTTGCGTCGGTCAAGTGAGCCTTTTATTATTCTGTCAAGCATATTCTGTCCGGATATTAATGATTATGTGAATGCCCTTCCGGAATCTTGCCGCTGTTCTCAGCCATCTTCAGAATCATGGCACCGTTGGTGACAACACTGTCCGACGGAACAAGTCCGGCCTTGACTTCTACAATTTTTCCGTCGGTCACCCCAAGTGAAAGACGCCGTTTTTCATATCCATGGTCATCCACTTTGACATAGGCGAAATATTCGCCCTCACTTTCCACTACAGCTTCTACTGGAATTGTAGATCCTGTCACGTCATTGTCATCTTCGAGAATAACCCATATATCGGTGTATACACCCTGTGACAATGACCCGTCGTTAGGGATGGAAAAGTATATCGGCATATAATTACCGTTTGTTGCAGCTGTACCTTTTGTATCCTCGATAATTGAGCCTCCAAGCATACTTACGGATTTGACATTATCGGGAGAATCTGCTGTGGCGAAGTTGGCATCAACAATCATGCCGGCCACATTGCGCATTGACAATGGGAGGTCAACACGAAGCAAAAGTCGGCTGTCAGTCGATGTTTCTACTACAGGTGTTCCGGCCTCCACCCATTCACCATCGGCTACATTCACTTTTATTATCGTTGCTTTCTGTGAAGCCGTGACTGCACTTCCTGAACCATTTCCGCTGTATGCCGCGCTTAGTCGTTTTACTGTCGACAGTGCCGATTGATAATCTCGCTCACTCACTATGCCTTCATTGCGTAGCGGCTCTATGCGCTCGAGTTCTTTCTGTGCGGCGGCCAATTCTTCAGATGCAACGGCGTTGGCGTCACCTCCTGCAATTCCTTTGCCGCTGACGGTAGCTACGCGTTCTCCGGGACGTAGCGATGCGCCGGCGACTGCACGTGACGACAGCCGAACTATGCCCGCCGAACGGGATGACAGTATTTGTCGCCCAGTGCCGGGTACTGCTTCGAGCGCGCCCCACGCCCGGACTATGCGAGGCAGCTTGCAGTCTGCAACCTGTTCGACTTTGACGCCAAATCGATGGGCCGAATGTGGCGATAATATGATTTCTTCTGAAGAATGTTCGTGTTCCTCGCTTTCGGACTCAGCATGATTGTCATGTCCTGTACATGAGATAAGTCCGGAGAATACAAAAGTTGCCGCAAGTGTTAATACACTACGGCAATAATGAATATTAGTCAGTATCATTGCTTGATTGGTTTTCATGGCGCTAATTTAAGCAATAAATAGTGCAACTATGTTGCAAAGCGCCATGCAGTGTAAATCAAGGCTGATGATATGACCTGATGTCGGATAAATCAAACGGAATTATTCAAAGACAACGTCTCCAAAAAAAACAGGGAAGATGGAAGTCGGGTGCCGGAACATTTATCGGTTTCCAAGATAAGAAATGAGGCACAGGCAATTTGTCTCCGCATTTATAGAAGTTTGCCTTTGCTTTTATACCATGGAGTTTTTTTATGTTGTCGGCAAAGAAGATGTCGACGGGAATGGCAAGCCGTACACACCATTTGTCCGGAGCTTTACAGCTGTCAAACTGTGTATCGGTAATCGATGTGGCTCGTGATATAGCTCCTACACATTCCGGCGTGGAATATGTGCGATTGTTCCGGTCCGGACCACAGGCAAGCAATACTTTGCCGCAACAGTTGCATTCGATATTGTAATAGTTGAGATTATCGAATGTGATAAACATTTCCACGCATGAGTCCTCCCATACAGGGCCATTGTCTTCCTTAGCCATTGCTCGAATGTAGTCTTCGGCGACTGTGTACTCCAATAGAATCATTGAGCCATTATGTGCTATGCGGAATCGGACATCAGGAGTGTAGGGGAACTCATCGGGCCAGTTGGCTGTGCTTATATACTGCGGAGCGATTTCATTCCGATCAAGTAAGTCTGAAATCTCTGCTGCTGCAATTTCCTTTTTGTTGATATACGGTATTATCATGGCTTTAATAATTGATTTTGCGAAGATACATATTTCTGATAGATTATTTTGTCTTTTCGGGCACAAAGGTCTCAAAGCTGTTGTCGTTGTAAAACACCATTATGCTTACTACGCGACGCTGACCGGCATCATTGGAATTGATGCCGATTATCGGCATTGAATCATGTTGAACATTGTTCAACGCCGATGCTGTATTGCAACTCGGGGATGTGTTGTTTTTTACCGCTGAAGAACTGGATATGGCAAATGGCGTGTTGTCCGGTACCGAATCCGGGACATTTATACCTGGGAGCGGAGGTATATTTGTAGATTGTGATAATTCTCGATGATTACAGGGATTGCCGGTCTCTGGATTATTGGGCTCATTGTCAAGGTGTTGATTGGCGTGGAGTAGGGGGCTACCTGCATTTTCAGGCTCTGAGATTTCTATATTTGAAGATGTCACCATATTTCCCTCGCCAAACATCAGCCACAGTATGGAAAGTTGAGGAAATGATTCATGAATCTTTGTAATTACTTCGTCGCTGACTTTTTTATTACGGCCGCGAAGTAACTGGGAAAAAGATGGTCGAGGTATACCACATGAGTCTGCAAACTGGGTGCTCTGCATACCGGTATAATCAAGAAATTCCTTGAGACGTGATGATATATCCATTTTGAGTGTTTGATTTTGCAATTTTGAGAATGCAAATGTAAAATATATTTTTGTAAATTGCAAATTTGTATTTTGCAACAAGATATTTTCGTTTGCAAATTGAGTTTGCAAACAATTTGCAAACGAGTGCGCTTTAAACGGTTTTGACATAATGTAGTGCTTTATTTATTGTGTGTTATATTACTGATAATTAATACATTGTCGATTATGGGAATTGCACTAGAGGTCACTGGTGTTAAATTCCTGGTACAAACCTAAAGCAATGCTAAATATTTTAAAACTATTTAGTATGAGTTATAGTACATTATACCAATATGTCAATCTGTGTTAAGTGGGGTGTTTTGCATTTGCGAACCGTGTAGAAGCATTCATTCTGTGTTTTTCAAATTGGGGCTATAGTGGTTTGCGAACCACACATATATAAAATTTGTGTTTAATAATGTAAATTGATGGGCCTTGATTTTTCAATGTGCATTTGCAAATTGGACTTCAGATTGTGCTGTTTGCAAATCTATTTGGTGGCTGTTTCTTTCAAAGTAAATAAGTTGACATTTGCAAATATAACACAGAAATATGTCGTTAAGATTTCTTAATAAGAATTCGTTAACTATTCAAGTGCTTAATATTCTGTAATTTAACACCAATTTGCGTTTGTGGTATGATAAATGTGAATTTTGCAAATTTTTTCACATGTTTTATAGCAGAAATTCAATCGAATATACAGAGGCTGGTAGTATTATTCCTTGAAAAACCGATATATAGATAAAGCAATGCCGTGCCCCTATAATTGTAGGACACGGCATTGCTTTAATTCCTTCGGGAAAGATTTATTATTAAACAAGTTCTATATATGCTCTTGTCGTTTCTTCAGACGTTCTGATTCATCAAGTTCCTTGGCTATATATGCCGCCGTCGGCGACTTGGTTTGAGCAATCTCTTCAGGAGTTCCTGCCGCTATTATCATGCCGCCGTTTTTGCCTCCCTCCGGCCCCATATCGATTACATAGTCTGCACATTTTATCACATCAAGATTATGCTCGATAACGACTACGGTGTTCCCTTTTTCGACCAGGCGGTTTAATACTCCAAGCAGCACTTTTATATCTTCGAAATGCAGCCCTGTTGTTGGTTCATCAAGTATGAACATAGTACGTCCGGTGTCGCGTTTTGAAAGCTCTGTAGCGAGTTTTACGCGCTGGTTCTCGCCTCCGGAAAGTGTGCTCGAAGGTTGTCCGAGCTTGATATATCCGAGTCCGATATCCTGAAGCACCTGAAGTTTCTTTAATATGCCTGGGATACCGGCAAAGAACTCGACAGCCTGGTTTATGGTCATGTCGAGAACATCGGCGATAGATTTCCCCTTGTAACGCACCTCAAGCGTCTCGCGGTTATAGCGCTTCCCGCCACATACCTCACAAGGCACAAGCACATCAGGCAGGAAATTCATCTCAATTGTTTTATAGCCATTGCCATTACATGCTTCACATCGGCCTCCGGCCACATTGAATGAGAACCTGCCGGGTCTGTAACCGCGGATTTTGGCCTCCGGTAGATTTACGAACAGAGAGCGTATATCGGAGAATACTCCGGTATACGTTGCAGGATTGGATCGTGGAGAACGCCCGAGTGGCGATTGGTCGACCGTAACAATCTTGTCGATATGCTCAATCCCTTCAATGTTTTTATATGGCAGGGGCTCTTGCAGAGAGTGGTAGAAATGATGGCTTAGTATAGGCTGCAAAGTACCGTTGATAAGACTGGATTTCCCACTGCCTGACACTCCGGCCACACACACCAGGCATCCGAGTGGAATCTCTAATGTGACATTCTTGAGATTATGTCCCGTGCATCCTTCAAGACGCAGATATTTGCCATTACCGGGCCGTGGAGCACTGCCACGCTCTATTGTACATGTACCGTTGAGATATCGTGCTGTCAGAGTATCCTGCGCAAGCATTTCCTTGGGAGTGCCGGCGAATACTACGCTACCACCCTTGCGTCCCGCTTTAGGGCCGATGTCTACAATATAATCAGCTTCGAGCATAATTTCCTTGTCATGCTCGACAACAATGATAGTATTGAATGCATCGCGTAATCTCTTTAATGAATCAATCAGCCTTTTGTTGTCGCGCTGATGCAGACCTATGCTCGGCTCGTCAAGTATGTACATTACATTGACCAGTTCCGACCCGAGCTGTGTAGCCAGTCGTATACGCTGACTCTCGCCTCCGGAAAGCGTTGCTGAGGCTCTGTCCAAAGATAGGTAATGGAGTCCGACATCCACAAGAAAGCGCAGTCGGGAACGTATCTCCTTCAGAATCTCTCCGCCGACCATCAGACTCCGTGAATCGAGGCGCTTCTCTACCTGCAAAGCCCATTCATACAGTTCGCCGATATCCATGCGCGCCAGATCGGAAATATTATATCCGTCAACAAAAAAATGCAATGCTTCACGGTTAAGTCGTCGACCTCCACATTCAGGACATGTTGCTCGGGAATAAAACTGTCCGCTCCATTTCTGGGCCTTGCTTCCTGCATCATCCGATTGTTGCAGCTCGATATACTTGACGAGACCTTCATATGTGCGGAAATAGTTGTAGGTGCTCTGCATGTCGGTCTTTAGCTGAAGACGCTCGTCAGTCCCGTTTAGAATGTCATTCAGAGCCTCTTCTGGCAAGTCGGATATCGGTGTTTTCAATGAGCACCCATATTTCTCACAGATGGCTGAAATCTGCCAGAATATCATTGTATTCTTGTATGGACCGAGTGCGGCGATACCACCTTTATAGATTGACTGAGACGAATCCGGAATCAGCTTCTGCCTGTCAATAATGTTGACATAGCCCAACCCCTTGCAACAGGGACATGCCCCTTGGGGAGAATTAAATGAAAAGTTGTGTGGAGCAGGCTCACGGTATGACAACCCGCTTTCGGCATCCATCAGCATCTGGCTATAGTGGGCTACCGTATCTTCATCAAGATCATAGACCATCATCTGTTTGTCTCCCTGGCGCAATGCGTTTTCTACAGAATCATTCAGACGAATGGCATCCTTACGGCCTACTTTCAGCTTATCGACCACAAGTTCTATGGAATGGTTCTTGTAGCGGTCGAGTTTCATACCGAATGTAATTTCGCGAAGTTCGCCGTCGACTCTTACTGTAAGGTATCCTTTCTTACGCAGTTGTTCGAAGAGTTCCTTGTAATGGCCTTTACGATTCTTCACAAGTGGAGCAAGAACATAAATTTTATGACCGTCATATCGTGACAATATAAGTGCCACGATTTTCTCGGCAGTATATTTCTCCATCTTCTCTCCGCTGATATAGCTTCGAGCCACACCGATGCGAGCGAATAGCAGGCGCATATAGTCATACACTTCGGTTGTTGTGCCGATAGTGCTTCGCGGATTACGGTTTATGGTCTTTTGCTCAATAGCAATAACCGGACTCAGGCCGGTGATGCGGTCTACATCCGGCCGCTCGAGAGTACCGAGCATGTTGCGTGCATATGCCGAGAATGTCTCAATATACCGACGTTGTCCCTCTGCGAAAATTGTGTCGAATGCAAGACTCGACTTTCCGCTTCCGCTAAGTCCGGTAATTACAGAAAGGGAATTATGAGGTATGTCCACATCGATATTCTTAAGATTATGGACGCGTGCGCCAAGCACCGATAATTTATCGGCATCTGCCGGAATATTTTCGGTTATATCTTTTTTCATAAATCAATATTCATCCATCAGTCTACTACCCACGCGGGATTGTAGACGTGTGTCTTACTTGTAGAACGAAGCATATCGTCAGCAAGAGGTATTTCAACCCGGTAGGTTTTTCCTGTTTTGTTAGGGAGCGATTTTGCCCTTATCCATGGGTTGAAATCGCGCAAGGTAAGATAGCTTATGCCATGAGATTTTGCCCAAGCAGCCCAATCTTCTACTGGACCATTGACTTCGACAGTCTTTGTGCGTACCGGAGTATACAATTGATCAGAGCTTATGCGGTATCCGTATGCCTTCGGATTCTCCATTATGAGCTTCATGGCGATGAGACGGAATATATAGCGCGATGTCTCGTCGTTGAGATACAGGTCGTAGGCTGATTTGCTTTTTTGGGCGTCGAGTTCTTTGGATATACGAGCCATGCCGGCATTGTAGCTTGCGGCGACAGACTCCCAGTTGCCATATTTGGCAAGTGCGTTTTTTAGATATCTGCATGCAGCCTGTGTCGCTTTCTCCGGATGATAGCGCTCATCGACAAATTCATTTACCTCAAGTCCATATTCTTTTCCCGTAGACGGAATAAACTGCCATAGACCCGCAGCCTTCGCCGGGGAGTATGCACGAGGATTTAGTGTGCTCTCGATACATGCAAGATATATTAAATCCTCAGGGACTCCGTTTTTCTTCAAAATAGGAATGAGTTTCGGGAAGTATCGGTTGGCCCTTTTTATAGTGAGCAGAGTATTGCCATGTGTATAAGCCATGGATGTGAGTTCACGGTCAAGACGCTCGAATAAATCCACACGGTCAAGATTTACCGTTTGTCCGGCAAATGTAACCTTTGACGGAATTCTCGGATTGACAACGGTGCTGAACAGTGTCGACGAATCACCGTTTTTTATGTCAGTTGCCTCGGCATTTATTGTGCCGGAAAAAAGTCCGCAAAACATTGCGGTGGCTATTATTTTATGATAATAAATTTGCATGTTAGTTAAGTTTTATGGCTGCTGAGGAGAGGCTATGCCTTGATTTTCGTTATTATATTTTATAATGTTGATGTCTCCTTTTAGGTTGTAAACGCGGCCGTCGGCTCCACGAGCCTTTATTACATAATAATAAACACCTGAGCCGACATATTTCCCTTTATACTTGCCATCCCAACCCTGTGACGGGTGATCAAGAGTCGCAACACAGATGCCCCATCGGTTGAATATACTGCACTTGAATTCAGTTATTGAGCGGTAGCTTACTTTCCATTCATCATTAATTCCCGGAGAGCCTTCCGGCGAAAACGCATTTGGACAATGCAGGTCGGATTCTCCGATATTTATCTGATATATCTCGGAATAATGCTCACATTCACCATCGGCGTCAGCCGCCATGAAGCGTACATATGTTGTACCCGCATCGCGGAATGTACGGGTAAATGAAAGGTTCTTGTCGCGCAATAATATATCCTCGAATTCAGGATGGGTTGATACTTGCCATTCGGTAAATATCGCAGCAGGGGTGACATCTGCGATGAAAGAAACCTCAACAGGCGCCGAGCCGCCAAGAGATGCCGAGCCTTCTCCTGACGATGTTCTCTGCTGGTTGTCGAATGTCTCTGTCTCCTGTTCTGCGGAGGTGTGGGCCTCAACACGACGGGCCGCAATCACGTCGGTGCTAACCGATAACTCCGGCAGACCCCATTCTCGCAGAAATCTGTCTCCGACAAGAGTGTATTCAGTGTCGCATAGCGCTGCGGTACAATGAATTGCACCATCCGCATTTGGCAAGGATACTGTAGCTTCAATCTCTCTATATCCCTGATAATCTGCTGAATATTCCATCGTGGTATATTTCAGCGACATCTCTCGCGACAACTCGCCGCGACGACCGGTTATTGTGTAATAATATATGGGATATGCATCTCCTCCTAAATTTAAGATTGTAGTGTAGCAATCACTGTCTCCGTCAACTGATAGGGAACTGAGAAGAAGCTCATATTCCGAATAATCGATTATCCAGAAATATGTGCGTGAATTGCCATCTTCAATCACATACCCGCAATCAGAACGCACCTCATTTAATATCGATTCCGCCCCTGAGTAGTCTATCTTATTCTCTGGTATCGGCTCGGCATATGCGGCTCCAAGCTGCCCGAATGTATACCATATAGGGTGGGAGGTGTTTTTTGCGTGATAGGTAAGCGAGGTGCTGCCTTGACATGAATGTAGCACGTATATAGCCGAAAGCCCGGTAGACGCTTCCGGTGTTATAGAAATAGGAGGATATATATCGCCGGTGATTGATACCTGTGCCGACATATATTGAGGAATTCCTGTTGCGGAAACACAGATTCCGATACCAAGAATTATGTGTCGAGGTATTGCCTTCAATCTTTTGAATCGGTTGTCAAGATATGCCATAACATACAAAGATAGTGTTTTTTTCAAAACGGCGTATCTGTCGTTAATATTGCACTTTGATTTTTCGTGATTTTCGGCCTGTATGCTTTTCATTTTGTTCGATAGACAGAAAAAAGAGTGGTTCAGATATCGTCGAGGAAGATTGGGAGATACCATGAGTGAACAAAGGGAATGAAACACTATGGCAATAAGGGGATGAGGAACTCTCGCTCACACAATTTAACATAATACAGATTATGAGACGCCAGGCACAGGCCATTCACCTCACAAATTCAATCTTCTATAATTTATGTCCCAATAAGCAATATGAAATTTAAAAAGACTATTTCAAATCAATTATTGATGCCAAAGTGTTTTGATTTCCTGAATCTTTTTCTGCGCGGCAACACGTCCTAAATCGTAGACGCGCTGCATGTCATCCGGACTGTGTGACACATGCCCGATTTGCAACGGAGATTCCGGCCGGATTACTACACAGCGGCCTTCAGATTCTGCATGACGGACATATTCGAGCTGGGCATTATACATTACATGACGGCGGCTCATCGCGTCTCTTGCTCCCGGATGCTTGCGCAGACCCCACTCTATCATCGGCATGAATCGCGAGCATTTCTTTACATATCCTTCCGGTTGAGTCAGCACCACTACATTGGCATCATAACCACAGCGTTCAAAAAATTCGAGAGGTATAGAGTCGGACATGCCTCCGTCAAGGAGCCGTCGGCCATCTATTTCAACAATATTTGATACTAAAGGCATTGATGCCGAAGCTCTTACCCATTCATAAAATAAATCTCCGCCATGTGTGCATTTGTGATAGACGGCCTCTCCCGTATCTACGTCGGTACATACTACATAGTATTCCATTGGGTTCAGTTCAAAGGCCTCGGAATCAAACACGTCATAATGGTTCGGGACAATATGATACGCGAATTCCGCATTGAATAAATCCCCGCTTTTGATTAGTGAGCGAATTCCGCAATATCTGGAATCTCGGGCAAAACGTTGGTTATATCGTAAAGCACGCCCATGCTGTCCTGATTTGTAATTACATCCGAAAGCAGCTCCGGCTGATACGCCGACAATACCATCGGGACGGAGATTGTGCTCCATCATTATGTCAATTACACCGGATGAGAATAATCCACGCATTGCTCCGCCTTCCAGTATAAGTCCACATTTCATCACTGTAATGTTATTGTTTCGTAATTATATACTATTTACACCAAAAATAATATATTAAATAGAGAGTACAAAATTACTCTTGTTTTGACTCTTCATGAAAGATAGAATCGTTAGGCATAGAGCTATTTACAACTTTTTCAATTTTAGCGTCGCCTTTACCTCCAAACGTAAATGTATACTGATTCTCAGAAAAATTCAGAATAAACATTAAACTGCATAAAAGTAGCATGAATATAAATGCACCAAGAACACTTTGAAGTGTCCCATGTATGTAACACTTCCATGTTGGTGCCGGTTTTATCGGTTTAATGACTTCACCCATTAAAGCAAGGTGATTTTGATTCATATTATCCTCAACATCCTTTTTAGACTCTTCTAATGAGTTAGAGAGAAAAGTCTGCAAGATACATGAGGCTATGAATTTGTATCTGTCGAGACTATTTTGGGTACTACTTATGATATTAAAAGGTTTAAGGTCTTCCTCTGTTGGCTCTGTACCTCCATTTTCATGCTTAAACTTTGTAATGTAGTCTATTTTATCTTCTTTGTATAAAGCATAAGCAATATGCCCTATAATGTCGGCTTTATCCTCTACCAGTTGAGAATATATGTAATTATAGTTTCTTGACATGGAGATTCATAGCTTTTTCAAAAGATTCTTTAATATGTTTTGTTGAAATAGTTCTATTGTGAATTACTCCCATAACAGAAACGGAGACACTTAATTCAGAGGTATGTAGGATAACCTCACCATAGTGTATTTGTTGGCTACGGCTTTGCTGAATAGTGCGTTTATTTGCTCTAATTACAGTATCCACAGAGATTTTACACATAGTTCGAGTCATATATTTTCTGCAAATTTACTAATTAAAAACAAATACAAGAGAAAAATACTTTTAGATTTAGCTATTTTTATAAAAATATACTACCTTTGTGCTACAAATAGCACGCTTGCGTTCTTTTGTGACATATAGCCTAATCGTCGTCGAACTACCACCTTGATATAAGATAAGGCTTTCCGATAACTTTCCCAATGGGCGAGGTATGTCTACGCGCATAACGTAGAACCATGCTCATGGGAAAGTTGGCTGTGGTAGGCCACGACGACGTTGGGCTTCGGTTCTACGTTTTTCGTATGTATCGTTGCCATTTTACAGAACATTGTCTAACTTAATATAATGTAAAATGGAAATAAAATTCAAGCAGTTGGTTCTTACCGTATTTTTCGCGGTATTGGCTCTAACAACAATGGCGCAAGTCCCTTCAAGTGCGGAGGAGAAACGCGCTGCATTACTCACTCCTGAATATTACACCAATTGGATAGGTGCTTCCTTTTTAACGATAGCGACTATCGAAAAGGAATTGGAGGTAACTCCAGCGCAAATCCTAAACTTAACTTTTTTCTATGATTTTGGAACCTGCTTTGTAGGAATGGAAGCCAATGAAAAAGGGGTAATCACCCAAATGACACTCTGTCTATTTGGTGAAGATGCTGATAACTTTGTCAAGAAGGCTTTGGATTATGGATATGAAAAAGTCGGTACGGGTAAAAATGTAAATATCCGGTCTAATACAGGCAAGATTGTTCCAGATGTGTACAATACTAATGTTATCCAATACCGAAAGACAACAAAAAACGGAAAGGTCTATTTGGATGTAGCGAATAGTGGCAGATATGCCAATGAATATGAAATAGCCATTTACAGAACCAAATAAGATGAAAGGCTGTGTTATTGCGATATTGTTTATCGTCCTTTTGTTTTTCGGGCCTGCGGGTTGGATATGTGCTACGGTGGCAGGGATAATTTTGCTTGCATCAAACAGTAAAAATAAAAAATAAATTACTTTCTCAATGTGCGTCCTGAGATTTTTACCAATTCATCAAAACCGTTCATTGCTTGCAGATGATTGTTGTAATCTTCAAACTCACTAAATGACATTTCCGCATCAACGAGTAAATCCACGCAGGTTCAACTGGCAAGTGCAAAATTAGCGATTTGTTTGAAGAACTCGGTTTTCGGGTTTGAAAAACCGAGTTTTTTCCGTGGTCTGAGGTTTAGTTTCTTTGCGACATTCTTGATGTATAGGTCAGTGAAATCATTGAAATTTGACTTTTTGGGGATGTATTGACGGATGAGTTTGTTGATGTTTTCGACCGCTCCTTTCTGCCATGAGCAGTAGCTGTCGGCAAAGTAAACAGTCACATCATCGAGACCTTTGATGCGTAATCCGGCGGTTATGTCGAGGTGTGCCGCGAACTCGCTGCCGTTGTCAGTAGTGATGGTTTTAAGATATTTACGGTATGCGTACAGCATTCTCACGACAGTCTTTGACAATGGCTTGGCTCTTTTTCCGTAAGGTAGTTTCTCCATCATCACAAAGCCAGTCATGCGTTCAAGCAGCACTAGAATCGCGTGCCCGTAGGCATCAACAATAAGATCCATCTCAAAATCGCCAAAGCGTTTGCCGTCGGCCTCGGCCGGTCTGTCGTGTATGCTTGTGCGGTTTGGTATGTTGGTGGCTTTAGTGGGTTTGCGTTCGCCTTTTGGTCGTCGTCGGAAGTCGGGATGTCTGCGGTGACGGCGCAGTTCTCCGCTTTCATCAGCGTTTATAATGTTGTAAATGGTCTGTATGGATACGGAAACACCTTCCTTGGCCAACACGCCACGAATTTGTTCTGGTGACCATTGGTGGTCAATAATCATCTGTTTTATACGCCACACCAACACGCTGTCGAGCTTCTTGTTGGATGTGGTGCGCTTTCTGCGTTCAAGGGCTTTGGCATGAGCCTTTTCCCACAGATAGTGGCCTTTGGTTGTGGAATTGCGCTTCAGTTCACGACAAAGCGTTGACTGACTGCACCCTACTATGAGGGCAATTTCTTCTCTCGAAGTTTTTCTTTGCAGTAAGGCGAAAATTTGCGACCTTTGCTGCGAGGTTAATTGTCTGTACATAAGCAATACAAAATTAGTTAATCTCAGGGAGACTTCGGTCTCCCTTTTTATTTTGTATTGCCAGTATGTTCTGCTGCTGTTCGCTCTTGGGGGCGGTTTAGGCCGCCCCCGCCGCTTGGGCATCCCCTCGCCAGAAGGAGAGAGGAGAATGACTAATGCCCATCTCAAAGTTTTGCACTTCGATTTGGAATCTTCAAACGAGTAAATCCATAACTTTATTTTTGGATAGCATTTTCAAATGGGGAACTTCTACACGGAGTTCTCCTTTTTTGAACAACGTACACTCTGTGAGAATTGATGGTATGAAATCGTGTACTCCTAAAAAGTCCTCAACTATTCTCGTGTGGAAACAAGTGGGGGTATGGGTCTCTTGGTGGTGTGAGTTCGGCATATAATTCTACGATAATGGGTTCTTTAATTTTGACCTCAAATGATTCTTCGGTACGTTTCACCAATTCCTCATCTGCAAAGGTAGGTGGTTTTGCCGAATTTTCACTCACTTCCCAACCTCTATTTTTAAGATTGCGGTAATGAATACGTCCTGCAAGGTCTCTTTCAAGTCGGTCTTGCATATAGGCAAGTAATTTTTCAAAAGAAGTCATAACGTGGAACGCGCCTAATGCTGGACAGTAACCACAATACTCTCCCTCCTCGTGTATGGTTTTTTGTTTGAACATCACGAGTTTCACTGAAACTATTTCCATAAATGTAAAATATTTTATGTGCCGGTTATAACCGAATAGCCGACACGGATTAAATTTCTATCTATTATTTGATTGAATTTAGCTAACGGCGATTTCTTTCGGGTGTTATATGTGAACTCATATTCTGCACAATACTTACCAAGGTGCTTTTTACTTGGTCTATGGTAAGTTCCCATCATTGACCTTTTCAAATGTGACCATGCACCCTCAATAGTATTTGTATGGACATTACCACGCACATATTCCTTGATTTTATGTTTGACTATGCTATGTTCATAATCCATATCAAGTTTTGTGTACGCCCGCCATTCGTCACTCATAATATGGGAACCTCCTTTTATCCTTTTGTGAATAATCGGCTCTAATGTTTTCCGCTTGGTGTTTTCCACAAGTATTATGGATAAACGACCTCTGCGTTGCACAGCTCCGAATACAGGAGTTTTATTTTCGGAACCCCTACCACGCTTCCCTTTCTTCTTACCACCTACATAAGTTTCATCAACTTCTACTATACCGCGTAATTGATTGTCGGAATTACGATGTTCCAGCATATATCAATAGTTCGGTAAAAACAGTGTATCTATTTGAAGGCCAATGAGTTGCAGAAATAGCCTAAATCCAATACAACACACTGAATATCAAGTTGTTACAAACTTTTCATCACAGAAATTACCGAACTATTGATATATCGTATCTTGTGCAAAAGATACCACGCTGTCTTTTGCGTTACACCGATTGTTTTTGACAACTCAACGGAGCTGATACCTTTCTTTGATAACGCGATTAAGTAAAAAGTAAGAAACCATTTCTGTAAGGGTATGTTAGAGTTCTCGAATATAGTGCCTATCGTAACTTTGAATTGTTTATGACAATGTGCGCATTTGAATGTTTTGCCATTTTTATAGCTATATATCTTTTGCGCATTGCCGCAATGCGGACAAACTGGATTATTATTCCATCTGCGTTTCTCAAGATATTTTCGGCAAGCATCTTCAGCGGGAAACTGTTTAAAGGAGTAGAAAAGATTATATTTTTCGCTCATATTTCATATGAATTTTACTTAAAGTTACTAAAAAACGGTGAAATATCCAAATACTTGTGAGATAAAATCTTATGTTATTTTTATCGTAATAATCAAGGTTATTTCAAAGAAAATAACTACTTTTGTTAGTATGAACCGCCACTCACTACTCTTCAAAAAGTTTATTTGGTATCGTGTAATACCCCAAAGATGTCCTACTCACAATAAGTCTCCGAGAATCTCCGTAAATGGAATGGTATATAAAATCACATATTGTTGCTGTGAGAGTTTCCATAAGGACGTCGAAGCCCGTTGCTGTAAATACAAGTATGGTATTCTTTCGGGTCGCTACAATTTTTCTCCAAGGTCACGTCTAATGTAACCCTCGTATAATTTCCGGCAGATAACTTTTGCAATTCGGATATTGCCTCCTCAATTGTAGAGGTATTTATGGATATAAGATTCCGTAGGTTATAATCGTATTCATCATCTTCGCATGGATATGTGACATACACATTTGCCGATATGTCACAGAAACCTTCCGGAATATTTTTTGCGGCCTCAAATATCCCTTTATTTAATTCGTCAAATGTCTTATATCCGGACATTGATACGTCCGCAGATGTTATTTCCACACTCATAATTGTATTAGGTTATAATTGTATATAATTGCGTATTGTTTATTGCAAATATAGGAAAATTCTGTCATGAACCGGAATATTTTGACGCATAATTAAGTTAACATACGTGTTAATTATGCGAATGTTTTTGATTTTGTTTAGAAATATTGCTTACCTTTGTCAAAATAATATTGATTCTCAATCACACGCATTTATTCAAGACAATCAAATGAAATTGCCATCTATAGCGGCATTGGCCGTTCTTTTCTCCCCTACTATCCTTTACTCTCAGTCTGTTGCTCCATCTGCTACTGCCGGTGACGGTGTTCGCATTGACCGCAATATATTCAATCATCTGGATGTCGGCCTTTCTCTGGGCTCGGCAGGAATTGGGCTTGACTTATCAACCAATGTTACTGATTGGGTACGCTTACGCGCGGGTGTTGATTATATGCCTGAATTTGCAGTGCCGATGTCATTCAACATAACAAGTTATAAAGAGGGAGCCACACCGGATGATGGCTATACAGTGAATGAAAGTAATTTTGACAAGCTGCAGGAGCTGATGTACGGAATCACCAATATACATGTCGACGAACATGTCGACATGCAGGGTCGGCCCTCTTTCTGGAATTTTAAATTTATGGTCGACGTCATGCCATGGGCCGACAAACGCTGGCATATTACCGCCGGTTTTTATCTTGGGTCAAATAAGATTGCCAACGCCAGAAACACAATCGAAGAGATGCCATCTCTGCTCGCGGTGAATATCTATAATCATTTTTATGATTTTGCCAAAAGCGGGGCATATTGGGATGAGCCTATGATTCCGGGATATGATGACTATTATATGTCGCCGGAAATGGCTGAGAAACTCATTGAACGTGGCGCGGTTGGTATAAATGTCGGCACATTCAGCCGTGATATACACGATAACGAAGGCAATATCATCTATAGAAAGGGACAGCCATACATGATGCGCCCGGGAACCGACGGACTTGTTAGAGCAAAGGCTTTGGTCAACCGTTTCCGCCCCTATATCGGCTTTGGATATAATAATGAGGTGGGAAAATCCGGACGTTTGTCAATCGGATTTGATGCCGGAGTGATGTTCTGGGGTGGAAGCCCTAAGATAGTTACTCATGAAGGTATCGACTTGATTAATGACGTTGAAAATGTGAACGGTAAGGTCGGTGATTATGTCGATATTGTAAATTCGTTCAAGGTATTCCCATCAGTCAATTTTCGCATATCCTATAAATTGTTTTGATTCTTAGATTATCAGATGGCACGACATAACACCCTTGGTAAAATTGGAGAAGATGCAGCATGCTCTTATCTTGCAGCCAAGGGGTATGCCATCATGGAACGGAATGCGCGTGTAGGGCATCTGGAGATTGATATTGTCGCAATGGTCGGTCCGAGACTTGTCTGCGCTGAAGTAAAAACGCGCACTGCCGGGACCGGCTTTTCAGGCATAGAAGGCATAACCAAAGCAAAAATCAAATCTCTTGTGCGAGCGGCTGACGCATACGTAAAATCACGAAATCTGCCATTTGAGGTTCAGTTCGACATATTGCTTGTCTCGGCCAATGATGATGGGGAAATTATTGAAATTGAACACATTCCAGATGCATTCTATCCGCCGTTCTGAAAGATTGTCTAAAATTCATATTACTTTGCTTTTGAGAGTCTTGTCCGCGTCTTTTTGTTTATTCTTCAATCATGTAGCTACAGCTACACTCCCTCATAACAGGCAAAAATCCATCGGAGAATCCTTCTTATATAAATTTTGACAATCTTTGAATTTTCAGGCCGTTTTTATGACAATGCATCAGCCACAGCCGATTCATATTTTCTGAGAGTAGTGGCCTTATGGATTGCTTTCCAGGCTTTATGACCAATCTCGTCTTCAAGCCAATCCCACATAGGTTTGATTTTTTGTAATATCTGCTGGTCTCCGCAAAGAACAGTCATATAGGTGGAATATATTTCTTCGTGGAATCTTCTTAAAACTGAAACACGCTTGTCGTGACACCACTCCTCATTACTGCGATATTCCAGAGCAAGCGACGGGCGTGACAATAATCCTCTTCCAACCATTACATCCACAGAGATATTGTGCACACTGCCGATGCGGGCGATATCTGAAACTGACCGTATATCACCGTTATATACTACACGGTGACTTGTAGATGCTAAAAACTCATCAAATATCTCACTATTACATTCTCCTACATATTGCTGAGCCGCGATTCTTGGATGAAGAGTAATATGATCGAGAGGAATTGTATTTAATATGTTCAATATCGGGCGCCATTCATCAGAACTATTGATGCCAAGACGTAATTTTGCCGAGAATACAGCAAATGAATAACGCGTGATTATAATGCTTGCGATTTCCTCAATCAAAGCAGCCCGTAATGCACCCGCTCCCCGCCCATGTTTTACTTGTGGTGGAAACGGACATCCGAGGTTCAGATTGATATGTGTTGCTCCGGCGTCAATCAAAGTGTCGGCAAGTATGATAAATTCGTCACGGCTCCCAAAAATAATCTGTGGGATTACCGGTATGCCAGACGGCATATTCTGAATCGCATTATTAAGGTCACGTTGCCTGACGCTGCCCTTTTCAACTCTGATAAATGGTGTGAAATATGCATCGACACCGCCATAAATACCGGCATGGGCCAAGCGCCATGCCACATCTGTATAGCCTTGCAGGGGTGCGGCATAAATCAGTTTATCATCCATATACTTTTGATTATTTCTTCCAGAAAGCCTGTGTAAACAGTATTAGTACGGTGAAAATCTCAAGACGCCCGATGAGCATCAATATTGACAGTACCCATTTGCCGAAGTCAGGTATGATTTCATAACCGCCTCCTCCATAACCGGTCACACCGGCTCCAAGCCCGGTGTTGCTTACGCAGCTGAATGAACTGAAGAATGCGTCCATAAACGGCAGCCCCATGGCAGTAAGCATAATTCCGCCTACCGCGATGACCATAACATATATGCACAAAAATGCAATCACCTTATCGACAACCTCCGGTGCCATTACATTACCGTTGATTCGCACCGAACGTATTGAATTGGGGTGTACCGAGCGATACAGTTCGTTGTTGGTGTTCTTAAGCAGATAGAGCAGACGGTCTATTTTGGCTCCGCCGCTCGTAGAGCCTGCGCAGGCGCCAAAGAACATCAGGCAGAATGACAGGGAGAGTACCAGCGGTCCCCAGTTTTCGAAGTTATCGGCAGTAAGACCGGTGGATGTAATGGTCGTTATTATCTGGAAAATAGGGTCGATTGTGACAGCCTCTATGGATGTTGCATGTCCGGTAACGGCAATACTGATGACAAAAATCACATACATTACAACAAGTATGCTGATATATGCCATAAAGGTATCATTGCGCAGCAATGAACGCCAATCGCCATGATATGCCTTATAAATCAGACTGAAATTGACTCCGCCAAGAAACATAAACAGAGTAACCACACACTTGATGTAGTTGGAATCCCAGAAACCAATACTACTGTTTTTGGTGGAAAAGCCGCCGGTAGATACTGTGGACAGAGAATGGCATATGCTGTCGAAAATATCCATGGGACCGGCCCATAAAAGCAAAATCAGAAGTGTGGTGAGCACAAAATAAATAGTCCAGAGGCTTTTGGCAGTCTGGCTTATTCGAGGGCGCAGTTTTTCGTGGGTGATGCCTGTTACTTCGGCATTGAACATCTGCATTCCTCCTGAATAGTTGAGCATCGGTATGACTGCGAGAGTGAAGAGGATAATTCCCATGCCGCCAAGCCATTGTGTCAGACATCTCCAGATATTAATGCCATGGCTAAGCACATCGACTGACTCATAAATCGAACATCCTGTTGTCGTAAAGCCCGACATGGTTTCAAAAAAAGCATCTGTGACACTAAGAGGATGCTCGCATATGATATATGGAATCATACCGAAGAAGCTAAACACCACCCATACAAGAGCCGTGAGTAGAAATCCCTCGCGCTTTGCCATCTGAGTATGTGACGGACGGATGCAGAATGTCATCACCGCACCTGTGGCAAGCGTGATTCCGGCAGCAATAATGAATGCCATTACATCGCTCTCAGAGTATATAAGCGATGTAAGTATAGGCACAAACATGAATATGCCCTCAATCATGAGAAGCCAGCCCAATACTCTCACAAGCATCGGGAAATTTATTTTGCGAACATTGCCGAACAGAGTCGTACTCTGGACTTTGTCGCGGCTTTTGCTGCCAAAAAAGTTCATATATGAATTTTGTTAGCTAAACAGTCTCTCTATCTTATGCAATGCTCCTGACAAGCAGAATACTACGACATGGTCACCGGCCTCTATTGTAGTATTACCAGTAACGAGCATGCCTGTTTCGCCGCGTATGAGTCCCGCAATGGTCATACCATATGGCAAAGATAATGATTTGACCGGACCGCGGGTAACCTTGCTGTTGGGCTTTACTTCGATTTCAGCAACCTCTGCGTCGGCAAGCGCCAGACATTTTGAGGAGGTTACGTCCGTATCAAGAAGAATCTGGAATATTTTACTTGAAGCCAGGAGCTTCTTGTTTATAATAGTGCCGATATTAAGACCCTCTGCCTCGGAGATAAACTGAAGGTTTTCGACCTCAGCTACTGTTTTTCGTATTCCGAGTTCTTTGGCGGTAAGACATGTGAGGATATTTGTCTCCGAACTGTCGCTCAAAGCAATAAAGGCATCTGCCTCGTCGACACCTTCGTCACGCAACACGTCAATATCGCGTGCGTCACCATATACTATGTCGCAATTTGGGCATTTTTCCGGTAGCCGGCGGCACTGTGCCATGTCATTGTCGATAATTTTAATGCGGAATTCATCCGCAGCCATATGGGCAAGTCTGATAGCAATACGGCTTCCTCCCATTATAACGACTTTCCGTATGCGAAATTCCTCTTTCCCACATAGGTCAAGCAAATCACTCACGTGATCGCGCATGGTGGCAAAGTATAGGATGTCGCCGGGCTTCAGCACGTCATCACCGCGCGGTATAATTGTCTCATGACGGCGCTTTATTGCTGCAACGTGGAAATTATGCTCTGTCCGGGCGAAGTCTTTAAGATGCATGCCTACAATGCGGGCATTTTCGCGTAGCTTCACGCCTACAATTACGAGCTTGCCATCATGGAGTTCAAACCAATGACGCACCCAATTGCGTCTCAGTGCGGTTATAATCTCCTGTGCCGCGAGGTACTCCGGATAAATCAATGCGTTGACTCCCTGCCGGGTGAAGAAATCGCGATTATTCTTATCAAGAAATTCGTAATTGTCAATGCGGGCTACTGTCTTTCTTGCACCTATGCTTTTGGCAATAGTACAGGAAGTGACATTGCGTGTCTCGTCAGGTGTCACCGCGATAAACAAGTCACATTTTTCCACTCCAGCCTGACGGAGAGTGTTAAACGAAATCGCGCTGCCGCGTAGCGTCATCAGGTTGTAGTTGGCGTCGATACTGGCAAGGCGTTCGGCGTCATCATCCACAAGCATTACATCCTGCTCTTCTCTTGACAGAAGTTTTGCCAGATGCGAGCCGACTTCTCCCGCTCCTACGATTACAATCTTCATACCTATTTAATTTAAACGGCCGATTTTCTTGCGGCTTCTTTTATGGCTGAGAAAATGGCATCCTCGTCCATCCCACACTCTCTCATCAGCTCAGGCACCTTTCCGTGGGCGACAAATCGATCAGGAACGCCGATTCTGATAATCTCGGTATGATAGTCATGATCCGCCATCCACTCGGCCACAGCAGAGCCAAGACCTCCGTCGCGCATGCCGTCCTCTATGGTAATCACCGGGACGCCGCGTTCTCCCACTTCGCGAAGAATCTCTTCATCGATGGGTTTCAGGAATATCATATCGTAATGTGCTACGCTGATGCCTTCGGCTGCTGCTCTGTCGGCTGCTGCAACGGCCCATCGTCCAGTAGGACCAATGGAAAGCACAGCCACATCTTTACCATCACGCAACTTGTGTCCCTTCCCGACAGGAATTACTTCGGGTGTCTTTTCACGCCACATGGCGTCGTTTCCTTTGCCTCGTGGATAGCGTATTACAAAAGGACCGTAATTTCCGCTCACAGATGTAAGCATCAGAGAGCGTAATGTCGACTCATCCATTGGCGATGATATTATTATACCGGGAATCGGCCGCAGATAACACATATCGAAGACGCCGTGGTGGGTCATACCGTCCTCTCCTACTATGCCGGCGCGATCAAGACATAGAGTGACTGGCAGATGCTGGATGGCGACATCGTGGATTATCTGGTCATAAGCACGTTGTGTGAAAGACGAATATATTGCTGCAAATGGACGCATGCCCTCTTTTGCAAGACCTCCGGCGAATGTTATGGCATGTCCCTCGGATATGCCTACATCAAACACTCTCTCCGGCATGGCTTCTTGCATTATATTCATTGATGTGCCTGATGACATGGCGGCTGTAATGCCGACGATACGTTTGTCATCCCGGGCCAGTTCAAGGAGCGTCTCACCGAATACGTCCTGCCATTTGGAAGGGCCGGACGCGGAGCCATCCCCTATTCTTTTCCCGGAAACTGCGTCAAACAGGCCCGGAGCATGCCATTTCGCCGGATCTTTCTCGGCTGGGCGATATCCCTTGCCCTTTACAGTGCGAAGATGCAGAATACGCGGACCGTCCATCTCTTTTATGTCATTGAGAACTCTGACCACTCGGTCTATATCGTGTCCGTCAAATGGTCCGAAATATCTGATATTCAAGCCCTCGAATATATTCTGTTGCTTGCCGAGGAGCGATTTTATGCTATTGTTGAAACGCAGTATGGAGCCTTTGCTGCGTTCGCCTACCAGATGCATATTCTTAAGCAGTTTATATATTCGGTATCTGAACGTGTTATAGGCCTTTGTCGTATTTATGTGTGTCAGATATGAATTCAATGCCCCCACATTGCGGTCAATCGACATGTCGTTATCATTAAGTATAATCAGCAGGTTGTTGGGGGTGATTGCGGCATTGTTCAGGCCTTCAAATGCAAGTCCGCCTGAGATAGATGCATCTCCGATTACCGCCACGACATTACGGCGCGGAGATTCGCCCTGCAATTTGGACGCGACAGTCATTCCAAGAGCTGCGGATATCGAGTTGGATGCATGTCCAGCTGTGAAAGTGTCATATTCGCTCTCTTCGGGGTTCGGGAAGCCGCTCAGACCTCCGAATTTCCGATTGGTAGCGAATAATTCACGGCGTCCGGTAAGCAGTTTATGTCCATAAGCCTGATGCCCTACGTCCCATACGATTCGATCGTATGGAGTATTAAACACATAGTGCAGAGCGACAGTGAGCTCTACCGCACCCATGCTTGAGGCAAAATGACCCGGATTTTTAGATAGAGAGTTTATTAGGAATTCACGTATTTCCGAACATACTTCTGGGAGTGCCGACTGCGGAAGTCTGCGCAGATCGGCCGGCGAATCGATGGATTGCAGGAGGGGATATTTATTATCGGCTTCCTGGATTGTGGTATCAGGCCTTTCCATTTCCATTGCGCATATATTTTTTGTAAAGAGGCACGAATACCACAATTCCGGAAGCTACAATAACAAAAATTGTCCACAGATTGATGCCGCGTCCCTGAATGAGCAGGTAACACAATATAATCCATAGAGCCGTGAGGCATAGTAGGCGGAAGAGTGTAGCGGTATTCATGCATTCTAATTTAGAATGCAAATTTACCAAAGTTTCTTCACAAAAACAACATAAATGCTCAATACGAGCAGTCTGAGGAGGCAATCGAATGGTTATCGGGCAAAAATCTATTTGCGTTTTTTAAAGAAATGATACAGACGTGTAGCCTGCCTTACTCCTTGAAACGCCAGTATGCCATAGTCAAGCATAGAGAATCCTGACAATATCTTTCCAAGCAGCTTGTTGCCGCCTAATGAATCGAGCATCTTAAAGTTTGTGACTTTCGAGGCTTTTGACATCAACTGCTCGCGTACCATTTCCATTTTCACATGGTTTACGGCGCGGCTATATCGCAAGTCGTCGATTGTATATCCGCTCCAGCGCTTGGCGGAAGATGCCGGATCATGAGGTGGAAGTGAATCGGTGGCCATACGTCAAAGGGATTTTTGTTGTTTATCAGCGTCGGGTTCATCAAGTAGCAGGCGCGACAGAAACCGTGCAATCGGATCTGTGATAAGCGTAGTGCGCATGAGATATAGTGTTACCCCAAGTAATATATATATACCGCCCATAATCATAAAACACCAAAATATAGGCAGTGCGGTGGCCAATAGCAACACCAGCCCAATGGATATGAAAAACAATGCGAATGCAAGCATTATGCCGAGGATTGCAGCAACGACACCTGTCGACAGCAATATGGCGGATTTTTCAGTAGATACAAGGCGTATGTTCTCAATCTGGAGTTTCAGATATGTGAGTACGGCTTTCCATACTGAACGCATTTCGTCAGATTTTTCACTCATGACAATTAAGGCTAATATATTTAGAGGTAACTTTTGAGACAATCGATATATTATTTCCGGCCGGAAATATTGAGTTTGCCCGGCCGGAAATAACAAGATGTATTGCGATTAATCGCACACTTCTGCCTGAAGATCTTTAGTAAGTTTGTCGACGAGGGCATCAACGTCGCTGTCAGAGCAAATGATGCCTTTCTTGCGAAGTATGTCGGCAATGCGGGTTCTGAGTTCCGAGCCTTTCTCCGGGGCAAAAAGCAGGGCCGCACCGGCTCCGACAATTGCGCCTCCGAGGAAAGCGCTTATGAGTCCGAGGGTATTGTTCATCGTTTAAATTGATTTATCGGGATTTAGAGTTATTTCTCGATTTCATCAGCAATCTCATCGACAAGTTCTTCCAATTTATCCTTGCGAAGATTAATGCCTTTCTCTTTCAGGAAACGACGGATATTGTCGCGTGTTGTCTCCCCTTTTTCGGGGGCAAGAAGAAGGCCGACCGCTGCACCGGCGACAGCGCCGCCGATTACAGATAGAATGATGTGTAAGGGTTTCATAAAGTGTTAACGTTTTTATAGGTCTTTTTTGTATAAGACTTTAGTGATTTCTATGTTAAATAATTCTGACACTATTAACACATGCACGCCCGAAAAGTTCAACTATTACTCCTTGGAATCAGAAATAACGCCATTGGATATATTCGGCAGTGTTATTTACGTGCTTCAGCCACATAGCCCAGGGTCTCGCGACATTTTTCAGTCACATATGCCCAGTCAGAGGCGGCGACGCGGTCGGACGGGAACAGCTTTGAGCCCATGCCTACACAGAATACTCCGGCTTTTATCCATCCCTCGATATTCTCTTTTGTCGGCTCGACACCTCCGGTGACCATCAGTTTAGACCAGGGCATTGGAGCTTTCAGGCCTTTCACAAACTTAGTGCCGAGAACGTCGCCGGGGAATACCTTGCACAAGTCGCATCCTGTCTCCTGAGCGACCCCGACTTCAGATATAGTGCCGCAACCTGGAGTGTAAGGAATGAGCCTGCGGTTGCATATGCGCGAAATCTCGGGATTAAAAAGCGGGCCGACAACAAAGCAGGCACCAAGTTGAATATAGAGTGCAGCAGTCGCCGGGTCAACTACAGAGCCAACTCCGACTGCCATTTCCGGGCATTCTTTTGCAGCGAACTTAACTGCTTTTTCAAACACCTCATGAGCGAAGTCGCCACGGTTGGTAAACTCAAAGGCACGCACTCCGCCGTCATAACATGCCTTCACTACCGCGCATGCTATATCGGCATCTTTATGATAGAACACCGGTACCATTCCGGTCTCGCCCATCTTCTGAAGGACCTGTATTTTATCGAATTTTGCCATTTTTATTCATTGGATTATTTCGGGACACTGCCTGTCGTGCAGATAGCAGACAGTGCCCCGGACTTTATTTATAAATGTATCAACGCTGTACGCGACCATTGGCACTGCCGCCTGCCAGAGCTTTGACTTCATCAACTGTGACCATATTGAAGTCACCGGGAATTGTGTGCTTGAGTGCTGATGCCGCAACCGCAAACTCAAGAGCCTCTCCCTGATTATCCATTGTCATAAGGCCGTGTATAAGGCCGCCGGAGAAACTGTCGCCTCCGCCTACGCGATCGATAATCGGATTGATATCGTAGCGTTTGCTCTGATAGAATTCCTGACCATTGTATATCATAGCCTTCCAGCCATTGTGAGTAGCCGAGAATGATTCGCGCAGAGTGGAAACGACATATTTAAAGCCGAATTCCTTCATCATGGCCGCGAATATTCCCTTATATCCTTCAGCATCGGTATTGCCGCCCTCGACATCGGCATCGGGCTTGAATCCGAGGCAAAGTTCGGCATCCTCTTCATTGCCGATACATACATCGACATACTTCATAAGCGGACGCATGATTGACTGGGCTTTTTCAGAAGTCCAAAGTTTTTTGCGGAAATTAAGGTCAACCGAAACGGTGACACCGTGGCGCTTGGCGGCTTCGCATGCAAGGCGAGTGAGCTCCGCGGCCTTGTCGGAAATGGCCGGGGTAATTCCGCTCCAGTGGAACCAGTCGGCGCCTTCCATAATTTTGTCGAAGTCAAAATCTTCAGGGTCAGCTTCCGATATAGAAGAGTTCGCGCGGTCATATATTACCTTTGACGGGCGCATTGACGCGCCTGTTTCACAATAATAAATACCTACACGGTTTCCTCCACGGGCAATATGGTCAGTGACGACGCCGTAACGACGCAGTGCGTTTACGGCTGCCTGCCCTATCTCATGTGTCGGCAGTTTGCTTACGAAAACCGCCTCGTGTCCGTAGTTAGCGCAACTGACAGCGACATTGGCCTCGCCGCCGCCCCATATTACATCAAAATTATCGACCTGCACAAAGCGGTTGCAGCCTGCAGGCGAGAGGCGAAGCATGATTTCGCCGAGTGTGATTACTTTTCCCATATCTGTTATCTGTTTATTGAGATTAATTTGGTGGTGCAAATTTAATATTTTGGCAGGAAATATCAATTTTCAAAGAGATACTTTGATTATTTTTTGCAACAGCCGCGAATCATCGGACGGTTTGCAATGAATAACACTGCAAAGATACCACAAACGATTGTAATACGCAAATTTTTGTCGAGAATTCTATCATTCGGCGGATTTTGAGTAAATTTGTAGCCTGCAACTCAAAAAATCAGCATGGCCACAAGCTATCTACAAATAGAAAATCTGACAAAAAGCTACGGAGACCGTATGCTTTTCAGTGATGTAACCTTCGGTGTGTATGAAGGGGACAAAATCGGCATTATCGCAAAAAACGGTACCGGAAAGTCTACCCTATTAAATATAATTGCAGGGAATGAAAGTCCCGACTCCGGCAATGTGATTTTTCGCAACGGACTGAGAGTGGGCATTCTTGAGCAGAGCCCTCGATTTGCCCCCGGTGCAAGTATCATCGAGGCATGCCTTCAGGAGGACAGTCCCATATGCCGGGCCATATCCCGCTATGAGAAAGCTCTCGTTTCCGGCAATGAGAACGAGCTGAATGAGTCAATCCATATAATGGACAGTCTGGGCGGATGGGAATATGAGGACCGGGTAAAGCAGCTTCTGACCCAGCTTGGAATAACAGACTTGACAGCCTCGACAGAACATCTGTCGGGCGGACAGGCAAAGCGTATCGCGATTGCCAATGTCATACTGCGGGAGCCGGAACTTATCATACTTGATGAGCCTACCAACCATCTTGACATACAGATAATAGAGTGGCTTGAGGATTATCTGCGCAAAAGCCGTGTGACACTTCTGATGGTGACACACGACCGTTATTTCCTTGACCGCGTGACCAATAAGATTATTGAGATTGACAATCAGCAAATATTCACCTACAACGGCAACTATGACTACTATCTGCGTCGCAGGCAAGAGCGCATCGAAGCTCTCACTGCAGAAATGTCAAAGATAAAGAATACATTACGCCGAGAGACCGAATGGATGAGACGGCAGCCGCAGGCACGAGCCGGGAAAGCACAGTTCAGAATAGATGCCTACCATGCACTCAGCAACCGCAAAAACGAACTGAATTCGTCCCGGGCATCTGAAGGGAATGTAGACCTGAATGTCAAGTCGAGTTACATCGGTTCAAAAATCTTTGAAGCGGAGCATATAAACAAGGCTTTTGGCGACAAAGTGATACTCCGTGATTTCAATTATGTATTCGCTCGTTATGAACGCGTGGGCATAATCGGTCACAACGGCGTCGGCAAATCGACATTTATAAAGATGCTTCAAGGAATTGTGCCATGCGACAGCGGAAACTGGAACGTAGGAGAAACTGTAAAATTCGGATATTACAGTCAGGACGGCATACAGCTTGATGACAATAAGCGTGTGATTGATGCCATTACCGATATTGCAGAGGAAGTCATAGTCAACGACGGAGTCCACTACTCTCCCATGCAGTTTCTGAATCATTTCCTGTTTTCACCTGCGGACCAGCAGAAATATATCGGAACACTTAGCGGAGGAGAGAAAGCTCGCCTTCACTTGGCTTCGGTGCTTATGCGTTCTCCAAACTTCCTTATACTTGATGAACCGACCAATGATCTTGACATTGTCACGCTCGGACTGCTGGAGGAGTATCTCGCCGGCTTCAAAGGGTGTCTGATTGTGGTAAGTCACGACCGATTCTTTCTTGACAGTATTGTCGACCACCTTTTTGTGCTTGAAGGCGATGGCGTTGTACGCGATTTCCCGGGGTCATATAGCGATTTTCGTGAATGGACGCGCGAGCGAGAGGCCTACGATAACACACCGACGCCCAAAGGGTCGCCCGAGAAAAAGACTGCGAATCGTCCGAAACGAGAGCGCGATGCCAACAAAATGACTTTCAAGGAGCAGCGCGAATTTGAACAGCTCACGAAAGATATCGACGTGCTCACAACAGAAAAAATGGAACTTGACACACTATTCAGCAGCGGTGTTGATGTTGAGGATATAGCAGGAAAGTCGGCTCGCTATCAGGAAATCCAGACATTGCTTGACGAAAAAGAGATGCGATGGCTTGAACTCTCGGAGAAATCATAACGACAAACTGCCGCGAACCACATAGCTCGATTTATTGTTTGTGAGGTATCACTAACATATAAAAGCAATATATTATGAGTTTCATCTGGTACATATTAATAGGTATTGCCTCCGGATTTGTAGCCGGCAAACTTATGCGTGGCGGTGGTTTCGGACTGGTGGTGAATCTTATTGTAGGCATTATCGGCGGCGTGCTCGGAGGATGGCTTTTCGGGCTGGTCGGAATTACTGCCGGTGGAATAATCGGGAGTCTGATTACCTCCGTTGTGGGTGCAGTAGTGCTGTTGTGGATTGTAGGAATCCTGAGCCGATCGACGGGACATTGAAATCCCTTATAGCGACGCCGTATGTTAATCAATGTATATATCACACATAACCATCACATTAATGCGCTCATCGATATAGTCGATGAGCGAAATTTTACATTGGAGTGCCGATTTATTGGGAATATTATTAACTTTGCCAATAAATTAGATCTATAATGAAGAGATTTTTCGTTGCACTCACAGTACTCATCGCAATATTAAGCGCCCCTAATAAGGCTGATGCCGAGCTGCGATATGGTCCGATGCTCGGTGTGAACATGAGCACTCTGAAGTTTAAGCAGTCGCTTATTGAAGTAAATAAAGTATGCGGCATGTCGGCCGGTGTAGCTACCGAAGTTATATTCCCTGGCATCGGATTTGGCATAAATTCCGGTATATATTATGAGATGAGAGGCGCCAAGCTGCATTTAGGCGACAAACTCATATGGTCATCACAAGGCTTCGGCAGCGAGCGCAGTTATCTGCACTATCTGGAAATACCGATTCATCTCCGCTTTAAGTGGACCCGAATGTCGGGAATTGAGGATTATGTAGCGCCATTTGTGTTTGGAGGCCCGTCATTCAGCCTTCTCATCGGTCATAGCCATATCAAGGCTCTTGAATATGCTAACGGTGAAATGGGACTGACAGTCGGTGGCGGACTGGAAATCATGCGTAACTGGCAGGTGTCGTATTCGTTTACCTGGGGAATGGTATATGCCGAACAGACAAAACTGCTCGACCACTTCAGCGCGAAGAACCGCACAATGGATTTACGTGTCACCTATCTGTTCTGACCGTAGGCACAACACAAGGTATAGTCCGGTATCTCACTCAGAAACGTGTATGTATGCGTGTCGTAATCTATACGACAACAATAATGTGTCATGCCATTGGATATGGTAAGATAGCGGGCATGCAGCACCATGTTGTATCTGACAATCTGGTCAAATACTTTCTGACTGATTACTATGCCCGGAGCCTTGTATTCTATAATCATCATGGGATTGCCGGTTCGGTCGAATACCACAGTATCGCAACGGCGGCGCGTATTGTTGAGTTCAAGCCCTATCTCATTTGCCATAAGAGAAGCAGGAAACTGCTTCTCTTTTATCATGTAGTCGACAAAGTGCTGCCGTACCCATTCCTCCGGTGTAAGGACTACGTGCTTGTGGCGTAACCGGTCGAAAATCTCGATATATGATTCACCTTGTCTAAGGCGCGACGAATCGATTGGAGGCAGATTCAGCGGCACAATGCAACTTTGCTGGGTATGATTCATGTCAGAGATAATGCTTTTAGGGGATACTGAGTGAAAAACTTTTTGTAAATTTACGGAAATTTCCGATTTTACCAGCATGGCAACAGCCAAAACAGTTACATACGCCGAGCTCCGCGCATCGCTTAGCAGAAAAAATTATGCTCCGGTCTACCTCATACATGGCGAGGAGGGATTCTTTATAGACCGTCTTGTCGAAGAGTTTGAGGCAATTGTCCCTGAAGCTGATCATGATTTCAATCTATATACTCTATATGGGCCGGAGACTGATATAGACACTGTAATCGACGCATGTCGCAGATATCCGATGATGTCGGATTATCAGGTCGTGATATTAAAAGAGGCACAATCTGTGCCTGCCGCACAACTTGACAAACTCAGCGGCTATCTTTCCAATCCGACATCAACAACAGTGCTCGTAATCTGTGGACGAGGAGCAAAGGTGAAGTCAAAAGAGCTTCCATCTAAAATTGTGGCAGCCGGAGGATGTGTGTTTGAAGCGGTGAAACTTCGTGACAGGGCTCTTACCGATGCCATACGACATGTGATTACTGAAAAAGGGCTCCATGTGGAGGAAAAAGGACTGTCGATGCTCAGTGACTATGTAGGAGCGGATCTTTCGCGATTATATAATGAAATCGAAAAACTCACTGTAGCATTGCCTCAGGGCTCGATGGTTACTCCGGAGGTAATCGAGTCGCACATCGGCATGAGTAAGGATTTTAATAATTTTGAGCTCATCAACGCTGTAGCCGTAAGGGACAGCGTCGCCGCATTCCGCATAATCGACCATTTCCGCCGAAACCCTAAGGATAATCCGTTCCCGCCGACATTGGGCATGCTATGGACATTCTTTTCCAATCTGCTCATAATTCATTACACCCGGGATAAGAGCGAGCCTGCCTTGTGTGCTGCTTTGGGACGTAAAGGCAACTGGCTTTCAAAAGACTACAAGAACGGCATGAAGCAATATAATGCTCGTCAGACTGTAGAAATATTGCGGGAACTCCGACGTACGGATGCCGCTACAAAAGGCGTAGGTTCCAGACAGGATCCATATGACCTGATGCATGATATGGTATTCAGAATCCTGACCGCGCGCGGAGTGATTAGTTGATTCTACACAAGGTTTATATATCACTGTACTATCTCTCCGATATCTTTAACGTTAATAAATATGGCAGATACCGCACAACAATTCAGCAAGGTAGGCACTATGTGCCGCGACATATTCGAAAAAAAGCTCAAGGATTATGGTTCCTCATGGCGTCTGATGCGTCCGGAGTCGCTGACCGACCAGATTTACATAAAGGCGGCACGCATACGCTCGCTTGAGACAAAATCAGAGCATCGTGTGGAGGAAGGGGTCATACCTGAGTGGGTCGGCATAGTCAATTATGGAGTAATCGCACTCATCCAGCTCGAAAAAGGATGGGCCGATACCGCCGATTTGTCAATCGAGGATGCTCTTGCTCTTTATGACAGACATCTGGAATGCGCTTTCGCTCTAATGCTTGACAAGAATCATGATTATGATGAAGCCTGGCGTAAGATGAGAGTGTCTTCATTTACGGATATAATACTCCAGAAACTATGGCGTACGAAGCAGATTGAAGACAATCAAGGCACAACGCTTATAAGTGAAGGACTTGACGCCAACTATAAGGATATGATAAACTATGCAGCTTTCGCCCTTATCAAACTCACCGGAATCGAGTAATCCCGCTCCGGTGACAGCCAATGCCGCCGGCCCGACTGAAGGGAATAGCAGCGATACACAGACTCGGCTTGTGTCTCCCCGCACTACAATACTGGTATGGATATGCCGTATAATAGTAGGCTCTACTTTTGTCGTATCCGGTATATCCAAGACCATCGATTTATGGGGGTTTGTATACAAAATCGACCAGTATCTGGCCGTGTGGCAGATGCCTATGCCGCATGGTGTGGTGTTTACCGGCGCTACAGCTCTTGCAGCGGTGGAATTTCTGTTGGGCTTTCTGCTTATTACCGGCAGCTACAAGCGCACATGTGCATGGCTGATAGGCCTTATCATGGGCGGCATGCTTCCGCTTACATTATATATAATGATAGCTGATCCGGTGGCCGACTGCGGATGTTTCGGCGACATGTGGGTGATATCAAATACGGCAACTTTTCTCAAGAATGTAGTTCTGACGGCACTTGTCATATACCTTATTTTAAGGAATTCAAGCGTACCCGGGTTGTTTACCACGTATAGTCAATGGCTTGTTGCCGTTATAGCCATCATATATGTTCTCTTAATAGCAATATTCGGCTATAATATCCAGCCGCTTATCGACTTCCGACCATATCCAGTAGGCACACCCATAGGAGAACTTGCGCGCAATAGCGGTGACGGTTACACACCCGAGTATATATTTGTATATGAAAAAGATGGTGTAAGGCGTGATTTCACCGAGGATTCCATACCGGATGATTCATGGGTATTTGTTGAGCGCAAGGAGAAGCCGGCAGAGGGCAACATAAGTCATGACAGTATCGGCTATGACGGTATGATTACTGTATATGACGAAAATGGAGATGACGCCACTGCTGATGCTATCTCAGCCGAAGGTGAGGAGATACTGCTTCTTATCCCGGACTTACACGGCATAGATGTGTCTTCTACATATCTTATAAACGAGATTGACAGACATATCAATTCGCGAGGTGGCACAATGGCCGCAATAATCGCGGCAGACAGCGAGGGAGTGGATATGTGGCGCGACCTGTCGATGGCGTCATACCCTATTTATACCAGTGAAGACACATCGATAAAGGAAATCGCCCGTGGCAGTATTGCTGTAGTCTATCTTAGCGATGGCATTATCCGATGGAAGCGTACTCTCAGTTCGATTGATTCCGAAATTTTCGAGCATCCCGGTCCGGATACTTTAGCATCACTCGGATTTTCCGGAAAGACCATAATGCTGACTCTGACGATGTTTTTTTGCGGTCTTGAACTTTTCTTATGGATTCTTGACAGAAGTGGCAGGGCTGTTAAATTGCATTTTACTCGCAGGAATCAAAAAAAATAAGTAAATTTGCACATCATCAGGCAGCTCCTCTCTTCATGCGACTGACATAACCCAATAAAATTCAATACAACTATGAGAAAAAATGTAGTAGCCGGCAACTGGAAGATGAACACAACTCTCCAGGAAGGCGTGGCTCTTGCCAAAGAAGTCAATGAGGCCCTCTGTGGCGTAACACCCCAATGCGACGTGGTTATCTGCACCCCGTTCACTCACCTTGCATCTGTAAACGCTGTAATCGACACAAATAAGTTGGGTCTGGGCGCTGAAAACTGTGCCGACCACAAGTCGGGCGCTTACACCGGCGAGGTTTCCGCACCTATGGTGGCTTCAACCGGCGCGACATACGTGATTCTCGGTCACTCGGAGCGTCGTCAGTACTACGGTGAAACTTCTGAAATACTGAAAGAGAAAGTAGCTCTTGCCCTTGAGAACAACCTTACCCCTATTTTCTGCATCGGCGAGGTGCTTGCCGAGCGTGAGGACGGTTCTTACAACGAGGTAGTAAAGAAGCAGATTGAAGAGGCTCTCTTCCATCTGTCGGCCGAGGACTTCGGCAAAATCATCCTTGCTTACGAACCCGTATGGGCTATCGGCACCGGCAAGACTGCTACTCCCGAGCAGGCTGAGGACATGCACGCTCATATCCGCAACCTCATTGCAGAGCGTTACGGCAAGGAAGTAGCCGACAACACCTCTATCCTCTATGGCGGCAGCTGCAAGCCCTCAAATGCAAAAGAACTCTTTGCCAAGCCCGACATCGATGGCGGTCTTATCGGTGGTGCAGCTCTTGATGCAGCCTCTTTCATGGGTATCGTTACCGCGTTCTAATCATAGACCGATATATAATCCCTCATATATTGCTCCTTCGGTGTCATGCATGCGCCGGAGGAGCATTTTTTATGCTTTATTGATATAATCCGCTACATCACAGGAGGCTCAATAATTTCAATATCAGTTGCAACTATTTCACAAATAGCATTGTTATTAAATTAAAATAATAGTTCAACTAAATTTATTAAATTATGAGTCTCTCAAAATTAAACTTCCTGGGCTACTCCAAGAGCTGGTGGCTCGTGTTGATAGCCGGTATCGTAATGGTGTTGTGCGGTTTCGCATACTGGTTCTGGCCGGTAGCAGGGTATGCAGTTGCGTCCCAGATATTCGGCTGGCTTCTGATTCTCGCCGGTATTGTACAGCTTATAGTGGCTGCCGGGCCACATTTCCCGAAAGGATGGGGATGGTGGATTGCCGGAGGCATGATTGACATGTTTATCGGATTCCTTATGGTGAGAAGCATCATTCTGTCGGAAGAGGTATTCCCCTACTTCCTTGCTCTTATTTTCATTTATTGGGGCATCACGATGATTATAAGTTCGGTCAACGGGCATAAGGGAAAATACTGGTGGCTGTATTTGATCAACGGCATACTGCTGATGCTTATCGGATTTTTCTTCGTAGAGGCCGGATGGATTCAGAATATGGAGATGGTCAGCTTCCTTACTTCTCTGGCATTTATCTACTGGGGCTTCTCGATATGCATGTTTGCCTATGATATCAAGCCGCAGGTTGGCCAAGGCAATTAACAACTTGAAATAAACCTTATTGTATGTGCGGCATCACCTTTCGGGCGGTGCCGCTCGTCTTATCCGTATATTTGTGCCATGTAAATCCAACAATACATGCATGGCGTGCGTTACATTTAAGTAATATTTATCTGTAACATAAAATCAAGACAACTCTGATATGAAGAAAATCGTGATAATGGGTGCCACTTCGGGAATCGGAGAGCATGTAGCCGAATCGCTGGCTGCCACCGGATGGCGTGTCGGCGTGGCCGGGCGCAAGGTAGATCGAATGAAAGCTCTCAAAGAGATGTTTCCCGATTCTATCGAATGGGAAGCGATAGACATTACCAAGTCGGAAGCGCCACGTAAACTGTTGTCGCTTATCCGGAAAATCGGCGGTATGGACATCTATTTCCATGTGGCTGGAATCGGATTCTTTGACCCGAAGCTCGATATACAGCGGGAAGTGGCCACGGCAGAGACCAATGTGGTAGGATTTACCCGAATGGTAGACACCGCGTTCCATTATTTCCGTAATGTCGGCAAGGGGCACATTGCCATAATATCGTCGGTGGCGGGGACCAAGGGCATCGGAGAGATTGCGGCATATTCTGCGTCGAAGCGTTATCAGCAGAATTACATCGAGGCTCTGGAGCAGTTGTCGCGCATGCACGGACTTAAGATTGCGTTTACCGATATCCGACCGGGATGGGTGCGCACCCCGTTGCTCGACCCTGACCGCAAATATCCTATGACGATGAAAGAGGGCGAAGTGGTGCCGATGATTGTAAAGGCACTGAAGAAACGCACCCGAATCGCCGTCATTGACCGTCGGTGGGCTGCGGCAGTATTCTTCTGGCGTCTTATCCCCGGACGGCTGTGGGTAAAGATTCCCGTCACATTGTCGAAACCAGCTGAGAAACCCTCCGAAGTTGCCATGGCAGTGGAGCAGGCTGCAGATTAAGGGATTGATGTCCGACCATTGATGCCAGGCACAACATGCCACATAAGTAGAGCTACGCCTCTACAGCCTTATAGAGCCGGTGTGATTATAAGAGCTTGTTTAATAATAAATGTTGCCGCCAGGGTCGTATAGCTTGAGTCGATTTTCGACATGTGCCGAAGGAGTATACTTTATGTACATGACTGAGGGTCATGGCGAAAAGCGGCCAAGATATACGAGACAAAAGGTAGCTTTATAACCATTCAATCTCTTGCCTGCTTTAAAGCAAATGTAAAAAATATATTAACAATATGGAAAAAATTACCTCCAGTCGGTCATTCGCCGGCATCTTTCCACCCGCTCTTCGGTCGTTATGGAGCCCCATAACTCCCTCATCACACGCGAAAATCTGCTCGCCGACTGACCGCCCTGACGGTACCATTTATTATTAAACAAGCTCTAAATCTTGCCGGCTCTTATTTTGCTTATTGGTTCATGAATTATTAAATTTGCATTATTGTAAAACTGAAATCACCATGGACGCCCATCACGACAACCATCATCATATCGAAAATGACTCGCAGTTTGCGGGTCTTACAGTCAACAACGGAGTAGCCCAGCCTCCATCGGTCAATCCCTATCTGAAAGCCCGGCGCCGGCGCCCGTTGCCATCGGCCGGCGAACTCGTAGAAGGGATACTCCGGGGCGATGTCACTATGCTAAGCCGCGCTGTGACCATGGTCGAAAGCCTTTCTCCGGAACATCAGACAATCGCCCAGGAGGTGATTGAGAAATGTCTCCCCCACTCCGGTAACTCTCGACGCATCGGCATAACGGGAGTGCCCGGTGCCGGCAAGTCGACCTCGATTGATGAGTTCGGGCTACATGTGCTGAAGGATGGCGGCAGACTTGCAGTTCTCGCCATCGATCCCTCGAGCGAGCGCACAAAAGGCTCAATACTCGGCGACAAAACCCGAATGGAGCGTCTGTCGGTCAATCCCCATGCATTCATACGCCCCAGCCCGTCGGCAGGAAGTCTGGGAGGAGTGGCACGAAAGACTCGTGAGACTATCGTATTATGCGAGGCCGCCGGCTACAACAATATCTTCGTCGAGACCGTTGGCGTAGGCCAAAGCGAGACCGCAGTGCACTCTATGGTCGACTTTTTCCTGCTGATTCAACTTGCCGGCACAGGCGACGAACTGCAGGGAATCAAACGCGGCATCATGGAGATGGCCGACGGCATTGTAATCAACAAGGCCGACGGCGACAATGTAGACCGTGCGCGTCTGGCGCAGGCCCAGTTTCGCAGCGCGTTGCAGCTTTTCCCTCCGTCGCCATCCGGATGGTCGCCCGAGGTGCTATGCTACTCCGGCTACTATGCTATAGGCATCGCAGAAGTGTGGGATATGATTGACCGCTATTTCGACTATGTGAAAGCCAACGGCTACTTCGAGCGCAAGCGTAACGAGCAGGCGCGCTACTGGATGTATGAGACCATCGACGAGCAGTTGCGGCGCAACTTCTACACACGTCCCGACATCGAGGCCATGCTTTCCGACAAGGAAGCACGCGTGCTGGCCAACCGACAGTCGTCGTTCACCGCCGCTCGTGATATCCTCGACCACTACTATTCCTCCATATAATTCATCGCCTTTATGAAAACATAGCACCGGCGTTGGGATGTATCAAAGTCCCAACGCCGGTGCTATTCGTATGCTATATCAAAAAGAGCCTGGCACTGTGTCCGCGCGGTGCCAGGCTCTTTTCTCAAAGGCTATCTAAGTCAATCTCTTGCTATCGTGCCAAGATTGCCCTATCGGTTCGGTCAGGCCATTTGCCCATTACCAACAGTGCCGGAATACGATATCTGAGGCATGCCCTCGACAATGCATAGCTGATAATCGATACGATTATTGTGTACAGGCATATGCCGACCACAATCGCATTTCCAAAAATTGGCCACGTGAATACAATTTGCAATACAAGGAAGTGAATATAGTATATTCCCAAAGTTACCCCCCCCCATTTTGCTTAAGAAGTGTAGCCGTTCGGTTTGCTTGTTATATAGTTTGAACAGTTCATATACAAGCATCGTCCCGACCATTCCGATTACCAGACGGTATACAACCGGGAACAGGCGTCCAAGATTTATCCATTGATAGAAAGTAGGAGGTTCATTATGCATACGGAAAAAGTATACCATCACCGGAAATACGATAGCGCATGATATAAGCAATCGGAAATCAAACTTACGGGTATCATTCTTGTTCTCGTTCCATGTGCGCCACATCACTCCGGCACAAAAATAGATGAAATACCATGCTATCCAATGAAATCCGAACTGGCGCACATTGCCAAAGATGACAATCCCATTTAATAAGCCGGCCACAGCCGCAAACACAATCCATTCAGGGAGATTGATTTTCCGTGCAATACGTCTGCTTGCTATAAATAGCACTGTGATGAAAAATAAGGCCCATAAGAACCACAGCCCTCCATCGGGATGATAAACTACCCGACAGATGTATTCCAGAAGAGAAATATTCTGATTGCCCGTCAATAAGATGTCAAGCCCATATTTTACAGGGATGTAGCTAAAAAACGGAATCAATAATTGTATCCCTCGTTTCTTTATTATTGTCCAGTCATATTTGCGGAAACACACATATCCGCTCATAAACATGAACAATGGCATATGGAACGAATAAATAATCCGAAAAATCCACGAATCCATCAGATTATAATTTTGGACAACATGCCCTAAGACAACGAGAAAGATTGCAAATCCTTTCAGGCAATCAATATAACCAAGCCTTTTTATCATAGAATTTGTTAACTGGTGATTAGCGGAGTAGCTTTTTATATATAAATCCACGCAATGAATTAGGAACTATTCGTGTGGTAAATCGAATCGTAATGTTTACAACCATTTGTAACATATTTATATATCCGATTGCCCGTATGTGATTTTGGAATTTTACTTCTTCCAATGCATGCTTTAGTCCACCTCGACGTTTAAACACATCTGAAGATGAGCGAAAAAGCAATAATGACTCTTGAATATTGTAAAATTTAGCACCATTTAATAGTAAACGTACCCAAAGATAATAATCTTCAAATAAAGGAAAATGCCGATATCCACCAGCAAATAAAATTGCACTTTTACGAAATACAGATGCAGGATGATTAATTGGACACCGTTTTTTCCCATATTTATAAATTTCAAATGGGAATTCAGGTATTTTCCTGGTAGAAACAATGTTCATAGGGTTACCCTCAAATTCGTCAATCCAACAACTTACAACCTGCACATCAGGGTATGTGTTAAATATGTCTATCTGACTTTCAAAACGATTGGGAAGTGCAATATCATCAGTATCCATTCGTGCCACTATCTCATGTGAACAGTATTTCAACCCTTCATTAAGTGCATTACCTAACCCTCCATTTTCTTTAAGTGCTACACGTTTGATTTCAGCATGATTTAACTCAAATTCATCAAGTACAGAGTATAAATCTGTAGTAAGTGGACCGTCTTCTACAATAACAACTTCAGTAGGTGCTATTGTCTGGCTAAATATGCTGTCGAGACTTTGACGCAGAAAGTCGGGCCGTTCTTTGGCGTAGAGCGACATCAAAACAGAAAATAACATGAGATATAGAATCTATTATCAGTAATTTAATTTATTTTGACTCTATTCCAAGAGTCGCATATTGGATTCTCCCCAATAGTATTATTTGTCCATTTATTAGGAGTAACCACTATTTTATTAGGATTCTGATTTAGCCAAGCCCCCCACCATGAGAATGAAGAATTTGCAATAATATTATGGTTGCATTTAGACATTAAATGTATGTCTTGGAAACTATTGATGCCTGTATTCCAATCCACATATCTAATATCTACACCGCTTGGCAATAATACTGGAATATTTTTTTTACACCATTCCATGTCATTGGAAAATATACAGGCTATGTCTACAGCTTGTAATTGACTTGTGACGAATTCTATCGCATTTCTATAGTATTCTGAAGTACAAATATTTTGATATAATTTATTGCCGATATAATCACCCCGTCTGATATGAATAGATATACTTGACGTATTCGTTAAATCATTTAAAAGTTTATTGTTGTGTATATTATCATCTAATGGGAAAGAGAATACATCTAATAGAGACGGGCGAATCGATTTGAAAAATTTTTCATTCTGCCAATAACCTTCGTAGTATTTATATTTCGGATTATCCCAATCAGCATTTTTCAAATCAATGCACATTGAACGCCTTTGCGGTAAGATGCGGCTACCAATTTGCCATGTACGATAGTTGGGAAAAGGCCAAGCGACACTCGCTACATTTTTAAGGGTGGCAAATTCAACTGATAAATTAAATATATCTGCTACCTCAAAACCATTATGTAATCCATATCCATTGTAAGAAAAAATGTCGGCAAGTATACGTTCCTCAGGATATAGGTTTTGCAGTGATTTCAATAAGGCAAGTTGGAACATCTGGTTGCCGAGTCCACCTAAGAATTTTACTATTTTCATTTTAAATACCAAATAAGAGCATCTTTAATTATTAACGCACTTTTTTTTATCTTAGACCCATATGATGATGACCGGCCTTTATTGAAATATTGATCAACTTTCACCTTATCTCTAAATATAATTTTAGGTGTGAATTCGGGAGTTATCCATTCCTCCGGCATACAATATTCGGGGGATAGGATTTTACATGGATGGGCTCGAAAATATTTATTTATATGAGACTCATCATGAACACGAGCTATTATTCCTGCATCATAATCTCTCCTTATATTTTGGGCAAGCGTTGAAATCATATTAAGATATGCTTTAGCTTCGCCTCCATTTAGTCCTCCCATATAATATAAATATGGTTGCTTTTCATATGGAGCAATATACGCAGCAGAATTCTTATTACGCTCGTATGGATAGAACATCGGATGCTTAAATGGTTTACGTTTGCCTGGCCATTCTGCTCCAACTAATTTTTCAGAATTAGAGGGTAGTAGTTCAATTCCTACAGAGTCAACAAACAAAGCATTACTATTAAAAAAGAAAATATAGTCAAACTTTAGAAGTTTGTCTTTGATTGTCATAAATATTTCGAACCGCAAGAGTGAATCCAAAGGAAACCCCATACATTGCCGTTCTATAAGATGTACATTCTTTTGATTTGAAATCGATAAATCATCAGTAAATACAAAATACTCCTTATCTGCACGTCCTTTTAAGAATTTAGATTCACATGATGAATAAAAATCATTAAAGAACTGATTATATTTTCCGGTACAGATGTACAAAATTGCTATTTTCATATGCTAATTAAAATTATAGAATAAGTATGGATACATTACATTCCAATCGTTTTTATACTCTAAAATCACAATAAAACGCAATAAAAATCCAATGATTATAAGATTAATATATTTAAGTCGAGTTTTACCGCTTGGGACTCTATTAATCAAGAGTATGCATAGAATAAAAATAAACGGATAAAAATACAGAGAGAAGCGTGTCATGATTGGGAATGTTATCGACGTCATATTGAATATGACATTCAGGATTGTCATCCACCACAACAATGGCTCTTTTACCTTAAAAGAATATTTTCGTTGGATATAATAACAGAACCATAGTACTATTGCGGAAATAACGGTATTAATAATTGCTGCCCACGCAACAGAATCGCGCGTCATTCCCTGCTCATAATATACCAAATCGGTTAATCCAAGCATTTCAAACACCTTATCAATAAAAAAAGCAATGATTATGCCCCCAATAAACGTAATAGAGATGAATTTACGATTCAATTCTACCTTCTGTAATATCAGCAATAGAAAAAATACTATAGCAGAGCTATGTAGCGTCGTTGCTATAATACCGCATAATATAAAAATAAATAATCGATGTTTTAATAATTGAAAATAAGCATAATATAATACGCATATGGCTATTCCTTGTCTCATGCCGGAGTATTCACTCTCTAAAACGCCGGCACATAACATCAGAAATACAACCAGACATATGCCATTCGTAAACTTGCGTATAAATAAGATATTGGCAATTGTGACAATTAAACCTGAAATGAATATAATTCCGTATGCATTCCTCGTAATGAAATGCATTATCATATTTGCATAAATCTGAAAACCGGGCTCAAATCTATCAAGTGCATTAACGTGCCAAATTCCATGAGACATGTGCTCTGCACTATGGCTCAAATCATCAAACCACTCAAAATATGCATGTGTGTCATTTAAAATAGTTATGTCTCGAAAACAGAAGAATATAAATAGAGCGAAGAAACAATATATCGCCTCAAATCCCATTTTAACTCGTGGGGAAAAATTGGAATTTCTCACACAAACATGAACCCACCAAAAGGATATAACATAGAAAACAACTGACCACATTATCTTTGTGTATTTACCTTTTAGTACAAATATCCATTACATACATACCGCCGCTTTCGGTCATGTGATGAGTTCCTAACATGGTTTCACATATAGGATGATCTATTCTTTTCACTAAGCTCTCTTGATACTCATCATCATTTAACTTTATAATTTCCATAATTGCAATGCCATGCCCATATTCACCAAAACTATTATTCTGAGCTACACGATAAATATGTCCGTCCTGTTCAAAAATGCGGCCTCCGTTACGGGCGCATGAGCAGTCTATAACGATTGGAGAACATGGATGCTCCTTTATTTCATGCATCGCCAAAGAATCAATCTTAAACAGAGATAATTTATAGCAATGTTCATCCGGTGATTTTGAAGCCTCGGATGTAAAAAGCCATTTATTCCCATTCTTATCACAGTAATAAACAGAGTCTGCCATATTTCGTCCTTGAAATGCCGTTGAGTATAATTCCCATTCATTCGGGAATTTAGTAGCTCGCCATATTTCAATGCATCTGTTTGCACTGCATTCCGGAATCATGTATATTTCACCATTTTCCTCAATCACATTCGGATATGACAGATGGTATGGTCGAATAAGAATATCCCGGACATTTACAATACGCTGGTCCTTGACCTCACCAACAGAAATAATGCCTTTGCAAGTATCAAACGGATACCGTTCAAAGAACAGATACGTTACACCATTATTTGTGAACAAAAATGGGTCCGCCCAGAATTCATTCTGAGGAATTTCAATCAAAGTGATATCCCTTAAATCAGAATGTAGAAATGGAGATTTACCTAATCCGACAGTCCAATGTTCATTATGTGATTTTATTAGTCGGCTCTTTACGATATTTATAACCTTGACTGATAATTGTTTGTAGAATTCAAGATGGTATAATAGTTTTATCGACCAATTTAATTTAATAAAATTACTTCCGGAACGATTATTCCCGTTATTATAAGAATACAGATAGTACTTTAATAAGTTTACACATTCATTTTGTGCGTTCAATAGATTTCTCAATGCGGAAAATGTCCGGAGTATATGTATCTCAACTTCTGATATAGAATCAGCTTGCGAAATTTCAACTAACGATAATTTTATAGAAGGAAGAGACTTTACTATCTCCAATTCGCCGATAGAGAGCAATGATGCAACATTATTTCCATTATACTGAAACTCTAATATTGTACAATCCTTATTATTATTCAGTACTTGCAGACCTGACATAGAGGAAAGATTAAGGATTCTGTCATCCTCAACACTCTCATTATTGGTTGCATGGATTATGTTAGGGACAATCTCTCCGCTACCTATAAGTTTATGCTCCAGTTTATAGGATAAAGGGATTCGAGTTTTTGGGGCAGTTATGTATTTAATCACATACTTTACCCCAGAATTGCTCAGAAGACTGATTATCTGCAACTTCCAATTTGGAAGCTCTTTTTTCTCCCAATAATTAAGAAGAATAATCATTATATCAAATTTTTTCTGGAACTTCCTTTATCACTTTTGCAGGTTGTCCTGCAACAATTGTATATGGAGGTACGTCTTTTGTCACAATTGAGTTGGCTCCTACGACACAACCTTTGCCAAGACGAACTCCCGGCATTATCATCGCTCGCATTCCAATCTGTACATTATCTTCTATGTAGATATGATATTCTTTCATCGGAATATCATGTGTAGACATTCCTTGACAATATTTCTTAAGATCCCTACGATGTAATAGAATTAAGGATTCAGAAGCAAAAAGCACATTATTTCCAATATGTAATCTTTTAAGACTCGATACATCTAAATATATCCCGTAACCAATGAAGCATCCCTTACCAATTTCAGCGCCTAACCATCGCCATGATATAGGTCTAAATTTACTCAGCATAAACGTCGGAAATAGGGGGAAATAGGATGAAAAATGCCAGATTGCATACAATACTGTTTCTCGATATAAATATTTAATTGCTTTCTTAATGAATTTTATTATACCCATATTTTTGATATATAATTAAGAATAATAAACATAATAGACTTGCTATCAGATACGACAAATTATAGTAGAATGCAGCTTTCTCTTTTAATGTAGAGATAAATAACCACGCAAGAATAAGCGTGAATACATCCCTGGAGAGTCTAATCGCAAACAATTGCCATGTGCGTCCTGTTGCAATGTATTCCTGTACAAACACTTGAATAAGGCATCTTATTACTGTTGCAGCTATTGCAACGTTCAATACCAGCCCAAGTCCTTTAAAATTTTCACCATAAAATGAAAGAATCAACGGTGTTGCAATTAGTATAGCGATGAATGGCAATGTCGTGCATATAAAATTAATCAGTAGCATTCGTTTTAGCTTACTGCTGTGTTCCGACATTTGTTCTGTGACGGATAAGTGTGACAGCATCACATTTTGCAGCACACTTGGGATAAACAATATAGCAGCAGCCCATTGAGTAGCAGCTGAATTTAATCCAACTTCTCCATAATCTGACATTTTTATGAGAATCAACATCCCGGCCCAATACGATACAGTATATAAACTCTCTTGAAGAGCAATTGGCAATGAGAACTTTGCAAGAGATTTTGCTACAGTCAAATCAAACCAGTGTTCGATTGGCTCATAATTCTGTGTTTGTCGACGTATTAAACGCCAATTTAATAGACTATTCAACACATTTGTAATCAATAGGCTAAATATTGCCCCCTGTAGTCCATAGTAATAAGTTAGAAACAATGTGAATAGCAATGTCAATATTCCTACAACTCCATTGATTTTGGCTAATTCTTTAAACTGTTTAAATCCGGCTATTACACCTATTTGAAATGTGCATAATGCATTAAAAACAATCGTAATAGCTGTCAGCCGCATTATTTTTACCTCTTCCGGAATCTCAAGATATGTACAAAGTTGAGGTGCAAATATCGTTAGAGCAATAGCCATAATTCCACTAAACGATAAAGAAATAATATAGCCGGCATTAATAACCTGTAATGTTAAAGAACCATTATTATAATACTTGGATATATATCTGGTTGCGGAAAAACCAAGACCAAATGTCGAAAATACAGCTATATATAATAGAGCATTTCGAATGACTCCATATTCTCCATACATATCCTTTCCAAGCCATCTGGCAATAATGACAGCAGCAGCTAAAGCAGCTCCTTTATTTATTACATTACCACATATTGCCCAGAACGAATCTTTGAATAGTCGACTGCTTTTCAGACGAACATATGCTTTATTTTTCGATAGATGTAGCGCCATTGACTTTGCGGCTTTACAGTTCGTTGAGATTGAAGTAGAGGATAGTGAGGTAAGGGGTGTTGCTGAGGGTTATAGGACGGTTACGACGACGGAGTCGGATACGAGAGAGGAATCTGGATTTATTGTTGTCGCGGAATACCACTACATAGTAGACGTGGCTACCGGCAGATTGCATTTTTTCAAACATCATGGAGATAGTTTGGCGGAAGCGAGATATGCGCATTTCAACAAATGAAGGGCTGGCCGGTGTAATACCCACTTCTATAAAGGTATATTTGCCTAATGGTGACTCGGACACTGCGTCGAACATCAGTGTCATATCATTGGCACTGAGCTTATAGTCGCGCATAATGTCGCCAAGTCCAAGCATGTCGCTGACTTTCTCGATGGCCTTTGCCTCGATTTCGCTGATTTCATGTCGTGTGATGGCCTGTTTTTGGGTAGTACCGTTGGGCGATGTGCCTTTTGCTGTATCGGAAGATTCCGAGTTTGGATCATCCTCCGAAGGCGCATCATCATCAGAAACACTCCCATTATGATTCTCTGCTTCTGCTGCTACTTCGGCTTCGATTTGCTCGATATCCTGTTTTTGCCTTACCTCTTCTGGTGTAGCTTTCTCAAGCATCTTTGACGTCAATTCCTGAATGCGTCGGTTGCTGTCGTCGGCCACATCTTTGAGTGATTTGAGTCTGCTGAGGCTCCGTTTGATACCGTGGGCTACATCCTGCATGGAGCCAAGGTTGGCCGAGGTGCTGAATGTAGCATATAGAGATACAACAATCGATACTACGGCGAGAACTATGGAAACGATGGCGGAGGCAAACGAGACGTTGTCCATCGCTGCATCGCTCACGCTCTCTTTGCTCAGACAGATTATGACGCAGAAGAGTATCGTAAGGAGCATTCCAATTATGTAAATGAGATGCCACCAGTGGATCATCCCTCTTTTTTTGTCGTTTGTTATCATCAGATGTGTCGGAGTGTGCGTTGGAGTCGGTCGATGTGGGCGCGGGCGCCTAGGTAGGGGTAGCGGGAGAGATCGGGACGGAGGAGGAATGCGCGGGAGAGGATGTCGAGCATTGTGACGCAGCAGTGTGCGGCTTCGGCTGGGTCAGTGGTGGCAGCGGAGCGTTGGCGCAGTATGGCAAATATGGCGGTGAGGCAGTCGCGTTCGTCTGCCGGAGGGTATGTGCCGTCGCCGTATGTGGAGAGGAGTGTGCGGTAGCGTGCATCGAGCTCGGCCCATGTGGCGGTAGATGCGTCTATAGGCGGGCAGACAACAGATGTAGGCAGGATGCGGTTGCCGGATTCAGGGCTCGGTGTAGCTCCATTGGCACAGGCACGTCCTGAGTTTATATCGGTATGCGGAGTGGTGGCCATGGCTGTTCAGGCATTGTCCCCCACTCCACGGAGGAATTTCTTTGGCACTTCGGCGGTGACTACCGCGCTGATGCCGGTTATGCGTACTATGACTCGAAAACTGTCGCTCCCGGCTTTTTCTATTATGCCTACATGTCCTGAGAAATTTCCATCGGTGATTATTACCGTATCGTTGATTTCCAGTCCGGGAGGATTGTCGCCGGCCTTTGGAAAGTACAGTTTTAGGGTGTCGGCGCCGACTCGGGCAAGGAGCATGAAGGTCATCATCTCGGTGTCGGAGATGATGGCGGGGCTTTTCTCGCCGGTGCGGTATGAATAGACGTATGCGTTGCTGCCGAGATGGCGCTTTATGTCTCGCGCACGGGTGGCGGTGGCGCGGAAAAAGAGCATCGGCTGCATCACCTTGTCGCAGCCTTCGGTGACGGCTGAGTCTCCGCTGAAGGGGATGTATACGTCGTCGGGCTCTATGCCGAGTTTTGCCTTGGCAAGGAGCAGGCGCTCTTTTATTTCTGTGGGAGCGGTGGTGAAGCATCGCGCTCCATACCAGTGGTTTGTGGAGCTTTCGATGGTGTCGGCAACGGCATAGTATACCTCCTGAATATCGTCGGCGGAGATTGACTCGTCGGCTTCGGAATAGCGCAGGATGGCAACGTCGCTGTTGTTGACAGCCGAGGCTATGACCGTGGCCGGGACTCCGGCAGTACGGGCCAATGCGACCCATACATCAGCCGATGATTTTGGGAGGAGGGGATGACGCAGTGAGAGCATCGCACCGATGGCATCGAGACATTTCGGGTAGCTGCCATCGGCAAGAGTCGAGAGGCATTGGGAAATGGTGACTCCGAACTCTTCCCGGAAATGCCGTATTACGGACAGTGCCTGTGACGGTATACTTATTGAGACTCCGGTGCGCAATGTGGCGCGACCGTTCGTCTCGATAGCACTAAGTGCCGCAGGGAGCTCTTCTATGTCTATCCCGCCCAGCAGTGTGCTGAGAATGAATATCCGCCGTGCTTTTTCAAGCGCCGGATGGGTGGACAGTGCTGTTGTGTCCTTGATCTTGCGGAAGTCGGCGGGGGTGATGTGGCGTGTGTCGCTCTCATTTTTGGAGCCGACACCGGCAAACGCTTCTTTTATCGCCGGGCGGTATTCCGGCCCGAGATAGGAGTTTAGCAGCGAGCGCAGACTGCGCAGATATTGGGATATGCTTCCGGGAGAAAGTCGGTCGGATAGGTGTGTCCGGAATCCTGCAATGTATTTTCCATCAATTTCGGAGGGTGTCAAATACCCCCCCCCATATACCCTAATTGACTTTAATACAGCAAGATACAACTTTTGAGACTTCTCGGAATAATTTTCTTCGACATATCGTTCGAGATTGCCGACCGAGATTTGCTCTGCTGTTGTGACAGGAGGGTACATAAAAATTAAACCGCTTGATTTAGCGGCAATTCTTTCTCTCCCCCACAAACCATACGGAATTGAGTGGGGTGACTGGTGTAATAATGATGGATGAGCGTGTAATCACAGATAACACACATAGAATCAAAGCATAATATCAGAAATACCTCTGCTGCATTTGCCGGATAAAGGCCGATTCTTTTCTGCAAAGTTAAGCCAAATATGCGATTCAGTCAAATTTAATGGCATATTTATAGCCGGAATAAGTATAATGGCTTGAATGCCAAAGGCTACAGATTGCCTGCGGTTAAGCTGCAATCTGTAGCCTTGGATAAATGTCGTGTGCCGATTATTATTCTACCGTCCAATGCTCGCCTGCGAGAATCATCGAACGGAGCGTATCAAATCCTTTCTTTGCCCGAACGTCGGCAATCTGAGTGTCAATCTCTTCATTGTAGACCGGAGAGTCGACATCCCTGATTACACCGATGGCGAGCGGTAGCTCCTGTCCATCCATCATGGCAAGCTGCTGGTGGAGGAAGTTTGACTGTGTATGTGCGTCGTGCACAAGCACATCGTCGATAGTGTAGCCGTCTTTGCCAAGTTCGACGGCTTTCAGATAGAATCCATCACGCACAAGTCCGCGGTTCATCTCCTCGCCGAAAAGCATTTTCTCGCCATGGCGCAGATGGATAGTGCGGTCGGCTCGATATTCTCTGTCAGTGATATGATTGTGGATGCCGTTGTTGAATATCACACAGTTCTGAAGCAACTCTACGACAGATGTACCACGGTGGCGTCCGGCGGCAACCATTACCTCCTGCGAGGTGGCAAGCTCCATATCGATTGACCGGGCGAAGAATGTGCCTCGCGCGCCAAACACGAGTTCTGCCGGTATGAATGGATCCTCTGTTGTGCCGTAAGGCGAAGATTTGCTCACAAATCCACGGTCGGATGTGGGAGAGTACTGTCCCTTTGTCAATCCATAAATCTTGTTGTTGAGCAACAGTAGATTTATATCGACATTGCGGCGCACGGCGTGGATGAAGTGGTTGCCGCCGATAGCAAGGCCGTCGCCATCACCGGATATCTGCCATACCGTCATATCGGGATTGGCAACCTTGAATCCGGTAGCAATTGCCGCGGCCCGCCCATGGATAGTGTGGAATCCATAGGTATTCATATAGTACGGCAGGCGGGAGCTGCATCCGATACCGGATATTACAGCTGTCATATGAGGAGCTACTCCAATCTCGGCCATGGCCTTGTGGAGGACATTGAGAATAGCATGGTCGCCACAACCGGGACACCAGCGTACCGGTTGGTCACTCTTGTAGTCGGCGGGAGTATATTGCTTTGTATCCATTGTTACTAAAGTCTTTTTTAATTAAGGGACTATTTGGCGAGAATTTCCTTCACACCGGCTACTACCTCGCTAATCAGGAACGGCTGACCCTGAATCTTATTTATGCGTTTAATCTGAAGCCCGGGATTACGGCTCTGGAGGAAATCGGCAAACTGACCGGTATTGAGTTCGGCACAGATTACGGTTTTATATCGCGAAAGTACCTCATGTGTATTGCGCGGGAGGGGATTGATATATCGGAAGTGTGCAAAATCAATCTTATGGCCCTCCTTTACGAGTTCCTCGGCGGCAGTGCGCAGATGGCCGTAAGTGCCACCCCACCCGATTAACAAGGTGTCGGCGTCGCCACATCCGATTACTTCAAGTTCTGGGATATCGTCAGCGACGCGCTCCACCTTTTCTCGGCGAGCATATACCATTTTTTCATGGTTTACAGGGTCGATGGACAATGCTCCTGTATTATAGTCTTTTTCCAAGCCTCCGAGACGATGGGCCAGACCCTCGGTGCCCGGGATAGCCCAATAACGTGCCAAAGTGTCTTCGTCACGAAGATATGGTCTCCACGATTCACGCAGTCCGTCAGGAACATACCGGGGATTAATCCTGGGGAAATCTTCTGCATCGGGCACACGCCAAGCGCTCGAGCCATTGCCGATGAATGCATCCGAAAGCAGTATTACGGGAGTCATATGCTCAATGGCTATCCTCGCAGCCTCAAAAGCCATAGTAAAGCAATCGGTAGGCGAAGCCGGTGCCACGACAACAACAGGCGACTCGCCGTTACGGCCATAAAGAGCCTGCATGAGGTCGGTCTGTTCGGTCTTTGTAGGCAGACCGGTAGAGGGACCGCCACGCTGAACGTCTATAATAACAAGGGGCAGTTCTGCCATAACAGCCAAACCGATACCCTCGCTCTTCAATGCCAGACCGGGGCCGGATGTCGAGGTGACACCGATATTTCCGGCAAATGAAGCACCGATAGCAGCACAAACGCCACCAATCTCATCCTCCATCTGTATGGCTTTGACTCCCAGGTCGCGGCGCTTGGCCAACTCATGAAGGATATCAGTAGCCGGAGTTATAGGGTAACTTCCGAGGAACAGAGGACGACCGGCTTTTTCAGAAGCCAGAATCAAGCCCCAGGCAACAGCCGTGTTGCCATTGATATCGGTATATACTCCCGGGCGCACAGCCTCTGACTCAATGCGGTAGGTAGACACTCCGGCATGGATATTCGCTCCATAGTCATATCCGGCACGTATTACTTTCGCATTCGCCTCAAACACCGCCGGTTTCTTGGCAAACTTGTTGTGAAGATGATGGATTGCAGCATCAAGCGGACGATCGAAAAGCCAGCATACGAGACCAAGGGCAAATATGTTTCTGCATTTAAGTACCGATTTATTGTCAAGTCCGGAATCTGCAAGCGCAGCTTTAGTCATTGACGTAACGGGCACTTCGACCACCTCGACCTTAAGGTCTAGTTCGGTGTACGGATCAGATGTCTCAAATTTAGCTTTCTTCAGGTCACTCTCCTTGAAAGAATCAATGTCGACAATTGCCACGCCTCCCTTTTTAAGATGCTTGACATTCTGCTTCAATGCGGCAGGATTCATTGCAATAAGGACGTCGGCCTTGTCGCCGGGCGTATGCACTCCGATACCAAGGTTTACCTGAAACCCGGATACGCCACTGAGCGACCCTTGAGGAGCGCGTACTTCGGCAGGATAGTCAGGGAATGTCGACACCTGATTACCGACACCAGCCGATACATTTGTAAAAATGTTTCCGGCAAGCTGCATACCGTCGCCAGAATCACCGGAAAATCTTACTACCACCTTATCAATGGTCTTTACATCAGCTTTTTCTAACATGATGGTCTATTATAGTGTGTATTAATTATCTTGTTTTGCGCAATTCAAAACGAATGGCCTGACCTCGGGTCTCTGCAAGAATCTTTCCGTCGCGCCATACAGGTTTACCGTCGACCCATGTCGCAATCACCTGATTATGGAGAGTAGTTCCGGCAAGCGGAGTCCATCCACATCGGCTGAGCGCCATATCATCGGTCACGGTATAGGATGTGCCGGTACGCACTACCGCTATATCGGCCGCAAATCCCTTGCGCAAAAAACCACGACGTCGTATACCGAACAAACGCGCGGGAGCATGGCACATTTTTTCTACAACAAGCTCGCGTGTGAATATACCCATATCCGCCATCTCAAGCATCACCGGGAGAGAAAACTGCACCATTGGAGCTCCTGAAGTTGCGGTAAGTGCGTCGCCTTCTTTTTCCGCAAGCAAATGAGGAGCATGGTCGGTGGCCACGATGTCAATACGCCCGTCGGACAACGCCTTGCGCAGTGCATCACGGTCAGCCGACGTCTTGATGGCCGGATTCATCTTTATCCGAGCGCCAAGACGCTCATAATCCCGGTTACAGAACCAGAGGTGATGAACTGAAACCTCTGCCGTAATACGCTTATCCGCCAATGGACGATTTGAAAACATCGCAGCTTCCTCCGCAGTACTCACATGCAGCACATGCAGGCGGCTACCATACTTACGAGCCCGTCTAATAGCTTTCCCGGTACTGAGTATACATGCCTCCCGAGAGCGGATTTCCGGATGAAGAGCAATAGGGACTCCATCCGGATGCTCGGCAGAAATACGTTCACGGTTAGCACATATGGTGGCTTCATCCTCTGAGTGTACGGCAATAACAGCCGGTACACGCGCGAAAATTCTATTTAAAACCTTCTCGTTGTCAACAAGCATATTTCCCGTAGAAGATCCGAGAAACAGTTTCACACCCGGACATCTTGTGAAATCGGTTTTCAGAAGAGTGTCCAGATTGTCGTTTGTGGCTCCTATGAAAAAAGCATAGTTCACCGCAGACACTTCCCTACCTCGCATCAGCTTGCTTCGTAATGCATCGGTCGTTACTGTCGGAGGTTTAGTGTTGGGCATATCCATGAATGAAGTGACACCTCCGGCGGCGGCAGCCTGCGATTCAGTAGCGATATCACCCTTATGTGTCAGCCCCGGGTCACGGAAATGAACCTGGTCATCGATAACGCCGGGAATTACAATACATCCGCCGGCATCAAATGAATCGGTACAGTTTGCTATAATTTCATTGGCAGGTGTACCATGACAGACCCTACGTATTATTCCACGGTCATCAAAAATCAGATATCCCTTGAAACTATGGCCTTCGTTTATGATAGTCCCGTTATATATTATTGTACTGTTCATTTTCCCGGATATTTTCTAAACCAACTGTCAATCTTCAAGCGTATCACACCAAACATAGCCTCCGAGAATATTCCCGAACTCATCTTGCTTGTTCCCAGCACCCGATTGACAAAAATTATAGGCACTTCTTCGATACAGAAACCCAACTGCCGGGCGGTGAACTTCATCTCAATCTGAAACGCATAGCCCTTAAAGCGTATTTTGTCAAGCTCCATAGCCTCAAGAACACGTCTCCGATAGCATACAAATCCGGCAGTAGTGTCATGTACCGGCATACCGGTAATCAATCGGACATATTTTGATGCAAAATATGACATAAGAACACGGCTCATCGGCCAGTTCACTACATTCACCCCGGTGACATATCTCGACCCTACCGCAACATCCGCACCATTAGCGCATGCAGAATACAGTTTCTCCAAGTCAAGAGGATTATGCGAGAAGTCCGCATCCATCTCAAATATATATTCATAACCATGTTCAAGAGCCCAGCGAAATCCGGTTATATACGCGGTGCCGAGTCCGAGTTTGCCGGAACGCTCAATTAAGTGAATGCGTCCCGGATGCTCGGTCTGTTTGCTCTTCACAATGGCGGCAGTGCCGTCAGGCGAGCCGTCATCAACTACAAGGACATCCATCGGAGTCGCCAGTGAAAGTACAGCCTCTATGATGGCGGCGGCATTCTCACACTCATTATAAGTAGGTATGATAACTACCGAGGTGGATTCTGACATTGTTATAAACTTATTCTCAGTTAGGTAATGGATATGTTGATTGCAGCTGCGAGATTTATACTTGCAGACAATCTGTTTATACGAGAAGAGCAAGTGCGCTTTTTATGCGCTCCATAGCTTCACGGATATTGTCGTCGGATGTGGCATAGCTCATACGGATATACCCCGGAGCACAGAACGCAGATCCGGCAACAGTTGCCACGTGTGCTTCCTGAAGCAGATACATGGCCAAATCCGAATCGTTATTTATGACATAATCACCATTGCGTTTGCCAAAATAGCTTGAGACTTCCGGAAAAAGATAGAATGCGCCCTGAGGTTCGTTGACTTTCCACCCCGGGATTGTACGCGCAAGTCCGACAATGAGGTCGCGACGACGCTCAAACGCCTTGCGCATATCCTCAACACACTCCTGTGGTCCGGTATAGGCAGCCTCAGCAGCTTTCTGGGCTATAGAACATGCTCCTGAAGTGTACTGGCTTTGCAGTTTGGAGGTAGCCTTCGCAAGCCACAGCGGAGCGGCAAGGAATCCGATACGCCATCCGGTCATAGCATATGCTTTTGACACACCGTTGACAATAGCAGTACGGTCGGCAATAGCTTCAAATGAAGCCATGGAAGTAAAGGAGCCTGTAAAGTTGATGTGTTCGTAAATCTCATCCGACAGCACCAATACATCAGGATAATAGGCAAGCACATCAACAAGAGCCTGAAGCTCCTCGCGGCTATACACGCTTCCGGTAGGATTGCTTGGCGAGTTGAACATTATAAGGCGTGTGCGCGGAGTTAACGCTGAACGCAACTGCTCCGGAGTAATCTTAAAATCATTCTCAATAGTAGCAGGAACCTCTACGCTCTTTCCTCCGGCGAGATTTACCATCTCTACATAGCTTACCCATGCAGGAGTAGGAATCACCACCTCGTCGCCAGGATTTACTACTGCGAGCACTACGTTGCATAACGACTGTTTTGCTCCGCCACTGACAACAATCTGTTCCGGAGCAAAGTCAATGCCATTCTCTTTCTTAAGAGTTTCAGATATTGCCTTACGCAATGACATATATCCGGGAACCGGAGTATAGAAAGAGAAATTGTCGTCAATAGCCTTGACAGCGGCAGTCTTGATATGGTTAGGTGTGTTAAAATCGGGTTCTCCAACAGAGAGATTGATAACATCCACGCCCCGGGCCTTCAGTTCCTGACTTTTCTGCGACATGGCAAGGGTCTGTGAAGGAGCCAACGCATTTACACGGTCTGAGATATGTTCCATCATTTGCTATTGTTTATATTGTTATTTTTCTATTCATTTCAAGACATTATATGCAAAAGTATAAAATCTTAAGCATAATTCCAACATTTTGCCATCGTATACTTTAATTTTCCATCTCAGATATGGTGGATTTCTTTGATGTGCGTTGCAACGGCAAAGTATAGCTCACAGAGAATGCTCCAGAAAAAAGTGACCCATCTGTTCCAAATCCTGGTATGTACCATGGATCTCCATAAAGATGTGTACCCTGATGCAATAATTTGTGTACACGCAATTCCCATCCAAGGGATATATTACGCCATATCTGGACACGTAATCCAAAAAGAAATTCAAAATAGCCCGCTGTGGCATGCTGAGAAGGAACGCTCAATGTGGTTGATTCGTCCCAATAGCCGTTTATCGCAGTGACATCCTCAATTCTATAGCTAAACGAAGATATTCCATAACGAAGGCCAAGATATACTGAATAATCGGGAGTCGAGTTATATAGGAAATTGTAGTTAAGCCCGATTTTAAAGTATGGAGCCATGCCTGATTTATAACGATAACTCTCGTCCTTCGGCATATAGTCGGCCATACCGAGACCAAATTCCACAATTGGTTTAAACCAATTGTGTATACTGAGTTCGGCCCATACACCCCCTACTCCATATTGTTGACCGGCAAGCCGTGCAAGAGCATCCCAGGCATTTACTCCGACAGATACGGCTGCAAACCGGGGATAAACCGTAGGAGGAGCTTTCACGGTAATGGTGTCGTGATATTCCACTCCGGATATGGTATCGACAAGAACCACACGGCCCTCCATGTCATGCGTTTCAATCACACTGGCCGGTCGTACAGGTGTCTCACCCGGTTTTACTTCTTTTACCACAGGAGTCTCAGTCTCCGGGCGTTTATTCTCAGGATTGGCTACAGGCGTGATACGACGTTGTGCCATGGTCGTTACGGCGAACATAGCACACACAAGTATCAATATGTGGCGTATACTGCTCATAGCATATTTCTATTTGCTGAATCGACAGAATCGTCCGTGTTTTCGGAGTCATCGGTATCTTCCTCCGGCGGCTCGGTATATGTTCGGAAGAATATTCTTATTGTCTCTCTGTCGGTGTTGGTAATATTCACATCAAGCAGTGCGATTGAGTCAATGAGATGATAAGTAGATGAGAATTCCTTGACCTCATACTTATACATTGCACCGCATTCTTCGGATGCGAAATATGGGAGACGGTTATATCGGAATGTCAAGGTATCATTGAATGCGGAATCATCAATACCTCTGGAATGATAATGTATATAAAACTGAGTCTCATCATGTTCGGCACGAAATGGCAGATATACCTCCGATGCCGACGCATTATTGATAATCAAGGAATCGTCGGGTGCGTCTACGCCCCCAACGATATCTTGTTTACGGATATCGGAGACAGAGTCGTATACGAATAAAATCCGGCCAACGGGATGGAACTCTTGTTGTCAGTACATCCGGAAGAGTTACACCCCGATAGCAGAGATATGCCTGAACATGCAGCAAATATTACTATTGCCTTATATTTCAATAAACACCCCATTTTACTACCTGATCAAAAGGCTTGCGATTTTTCATAGGCAATGAAGCTGTAGGGTCAGGATAACCCAGCGGAATTATCGCAATCGGCTCAATCCCTTCAGGCAGTCCAAGATCCGCAGTCAGACGAGCCGCGTCGAAGTTGCAAATCCAACATGTGCCAAGATTCATTGATGTTGCGGCGAGACACATGTGTTCTACAGCAATGGCTACATCAATATCGGTATGGTCTTTACCATCTGTAGGTCGCTTCCAGGCCTCGTCGTGCCGTCCTAAAGCTACAATAAACACAGGAACATTCTTTACCCAGTCGCGGCCATAACTTTCTATTACTTTTCCACGCAAAGGGTCTGTGTCAATCACAAGGAATTCCCAAGGCTGACGATTACATGCGGAGGGTGCGAGACGCGCCGTATCAAGGACAGCGGCAATCAAGTCGCGACCTACCGGTTTGTCAAGATACTGGCGGCAGCTGTAACGCTGCTTAACCAGATTATATAATTGAGGATACATATTCTAATATTTTATTGGTTATTATCTTATTATCGTACTATTTCTTCCTCTATCTCATAATGATTCCGTCCGGGAGAATTTCTTACGACAAGCTCACCTATGAATCCGGCAAGGAAAAGCTGAGAACCGAGTATCATTAACGTAAGAGCGAGATAAAAGTATGGCGAATCAGTTACCAGGCGATAATCAAGTCCATGATGCATATTGTAAAGTTTGGAGAAACCCACAACAGCCACAGCTATAAAGCCGAGCAAAAACATCAGTGAGCCAAGCAATCCGAAAAAGTGCATCGGCTTAACGCCAAACTTTGATGTAAACCATAATGTGGCAAGGTCAAGATATCCATTTACGAAACGGTCAAGTCCAAACTTTGAAGAACCATATTTGCGGGCCTGATGATGAACTACCTTTTCTCCGATTTTGCAAAACCCGGCATTCTTCGCAAGATACGGTATATAGCGATGCATGTCGCCATATACCTCAATATGCTTAACCACTTTTGATCGGTACGCTTTGAGTCCGCAGTTGAAATCATGCAGATTGTGAATGCCACTTACTTTGCGTGCGGTGGCATTGAACAGCTTGGTAGGTATTGTCTTTGACAGAGGGTCATAGCGCTTCTGCTTCCACCCACTGACAAGGTCATAGTCCTCCTCGGTTATCATACGATATAGTTCCGGTATTTCATCCGGACTATCCTGAAGATCCGCATCCATAGTAATCACGACATCTCCTTTCGCACGAGCAAATCCGGTATTTAATGCAGGAGACTTGCCATAGTTGCGGCGAAAACATACTCCACGGACTGACGGATTCTTTTGGGAGAGCCTCTTGATTACATCCCACGAATCATCGGTCGACCCATCGTTAATAAAAAGTATTTCATAGGAGAAACCGTTGTTTTTCATAACTCGGTCAATCCACGCCTCAAGTTCAGGAAGGGATTCGGCTTCGTTATATAGAGGTACTACGACAGATATGTCCATTGACTTTGTTATATTAAATTTATTTTTTTTGTTTATGAACTCTTGGACTCACTTTTGTCAACTGCACCAGCCACGACATCAACATGGATAGAATCGAACCGGAAAATACAATCAGCCACAACATATCGACAGTGAGTTCAATTGGCTTAGGCAAGAGCTTTTGGTCGCGGGCTGCGGTAAGCATATCAGCGGCATCCTGCGCCTGCTGCATATCCATGGATGAATACATGTCGATAAGAGTGTCAATTCTGCTGTCAAAAAAAGTAGGGTCAATCCAACGCATATATATCATTGCCACAATCGAGGCAATCAAGCCGCCAAAAAAGAATATCGAGATACCTTCCATCCATAGAGATGAAAAAATGGTAGTGCCGTTGTCAGACACATAGCTTTTACGCAACATGAAGTATATACATGGAGGCACTCCAATAATCATAAGCAGTCCTATCAAGGCGCAGACAGGACTGCTTACCGAATATGACGTAACAAAAAACAGAACCGACAGGTAAATGCCAAACCAGGCACCCCAGTCAGCACCACGCTTATATGGCGAATGTGATTTTAGAGTAGAAGAGTCCATACTGGTACAAAGTTACTCAAATTATTAATATAGCACTCACCTTTCGGTTAATTTGCATAAACGACAGATTCGGTCAATCCTAAAAAAGCGACTTTATAGCAGATATATCGGTGTATGCGGTCTGGTCAGGCCGACATGGCACGATTGAGGCATATCCACGGTCAGTCCAATAAAGGTCAGTGTCACGAGCATCCGGTTCTGCGTTGTGGAAACGACCTGTGAGCCAGTAGTATGGTCGATTATGAGGGTCGGTGTACTCAGCATATTCCTCAGTCCAGTATCCTTCGGCTGCACGTGCAGTCTTTATTCCGGCGACTTTGTCACATTTTGGAATATTCACATTCAGACATACGCCTTTTGGCAAGCCTTTTTCCATCACACGACTTACAACCTCCTCGACGACAGGCGCACATGCTGCAAGTGATGCATTCTCATCATGACTATGGTAGGAGAAGCCAATTGCGTCGGCTCCCAACAAACACCCTTCGAATACAGCACCCATAGTGCCGGAATACAATGCGTTTATCGCTGAATTAGAACCGTGATTTATACCAGCCAACAGCATGTCGGGATGCATATCTTTAAGCACTACATGTACGGCAAGTTTGACACAGTCAACCGGTGTGCCATTGACACTGTACATCTCCGCACCATTATAATCCGGCAGACGAGTGATGCGCAACGGCGAATTTACCGTAAGAGCCGATGACTGCCCACTACGGGGACCATCGGGTGCTACGGCTATGATTCGTCCTCGTCCTGCAATATAGTCAATCAGTCGGTGTATACCGGGTGCATTGATTCCATCGTCATTAGACACCAGAATCACAGGGAGTTTATCTTTGTTCATATCATTCATAATCAAATTATTGCAATACGAATATCTGTAGATGTATTGATGACAGCTTAAAGCGCTTCTCAATTTTTCTGCGAATATAGCAATTTTTCTCAAAACAACTTGATAAATACAAAAAAAGACAGGCTCGCCCTCACAGGCAAGCCCATCCTAACCGTAACAAAGTTTTTACCTATACGTATTAAAGTAACCGATTACCTATTGGGAGAATCCCATTTATGTGTGTCGAGACATGTGAGCTCCAGTGTGTTACTGCCGACCTGTATACGGAATTTCCCTTTCTCAAGCACCCACTTACCGTCATGGCCGACAAATGCGAGGTCGCTTGCCTTGAGCGGCAAAGTCACAGTTTTTGTTTCGCCAGGTTTAAGAGCGATTTTATTAAAAGCTCGTAATCGGCGGTTTTCCGGTGTAAGAGAAGCTACCATATCACGACTGAAAAGCATAACAACCTCTTTACCTGCAACATTGCCGGTATTTGTGACGTCTATGCTGAAGACCAGTTCATCATCAGCGTTGAATTCTGTTTTAGAACAACGAAGATTATCATAGCTAAAGTCGGTATAACTTAGGCCATATCCAAATGGCCATTGTACAGAGACCACAGCATCATAGTCATACGCACCTTCCATCTTATCCATTTCTTCACTAACGCGATAATCATATGTGGTGAGTTCGGCCTGATGGCGCGGATAGGTATATGGCATCTTTGCGCTCGGATTTGCATCTCCTGAAAGTATATTTGCAAGAGCGTCTCCGCCGAAGTTACCAGGCAAAAGCACATTTACCACAGCTTTGGCAAGAGGCTCTATGTCGCTTATTATACGCGGACGACCACCATTTATGATTAATACTATAGGTTTTCCGGTAGTAGCAAGTGCCTTTACGAGATTACGCTGGTTTTCAGACAGTGCAAGGTCGGAAAGATTACCTGGTGTCTCACAATATGAGTTCTCGCCGATGCATGCCAATATCAAATCAACGTCGGCGGCGGCAGCCACAGCTTTCTCAATCTCCGGCTCATTTTCTTCATAATATGCACCCTCGGAAGGATAAGTAATACCCTGCTCCAGTATTACATTACCTTTACCGAACTTATCAGTCACCGCTTCATATATTGTATTGTATTCCGAAGCAAACCGATCGGTAAGATGCCCCTGCCATGAGTAGCTCCAACCTCCATTGAGGCAACGCATAGAGTTTGCATTGGGGCCGGTGATAAGTATTCTGACACCCTTCTTCAATGGTAAGATTCCATCGACATTTTTTAGTAATATCATTGACTCCTCAGCGGCCTTAATAGCTATAGCCTGATGTTTTGGTGATGCAAAGTCGGCATAATCACGTGGATATGTGTCAGGGGTGTCGAAAAGTCCAAGTCTGTACTTCAGACGCAGGACGCGTCTTACCGCATCGTCGATACGCTCCAGAGATACACGTCCCTCGTTTACGAGTTCTTTAAGAAGAGTACAGAAATTTAAGTCATAGGGCTCCATTGACATATCGATACCGGCATTTATCGCCATTTCTATGGCTTCTTTTTTATCCTCGGCAACATATTCCCGAGTATAAAGATTATTAATGTCGGCCCAATCTGTGACAATCATTCCGTCCCAGTTCAAATCCTCTTTAAGCCAACGGGTAAGCAATTCGTTATTGGCATGTACAGGACGTCCGTTGATAGAACCGCTGTTGACCATAACAGTCAATGCCCCGGCCTCTATACATGCGCGATAAGGCTCAAAAAACTTTTCGCGCAAATCCGAGGGAGATATATAAGCCGGTGTGCGGTCTTTGCCAGTGCGCGGTGCGCCATATCCAAGATAGTGTTTTACAGATGTTGCGATATTGCGACAGCCTATTTTATTGGGGTTTTCGCCTTGGAATCCTTTTACCTGTTCTGCACCCATAATGGCATTTACTAACGGATCTTCACCATAGTTTTCCCAGACTCGGCTCCAGCGCGGATCGCGGGTAAGGTCAACAGTCGGAGAATATGTCCAGGGACAGTCGGCCGCACGGGTCTCATATGCAGTCACTTCAGCGGCTTGACGGGCAAGCATTGGATTAAAAGAGGCTCCGACATTTATATTCTGAGGAAACAGAATTCCGCCGAGTGTATAGGTAGTACCATGATTTTGGTCGAGACCATAGATACACGGTATGCCGATTTCTTTCATTGATATTTCCTGGATAGTACCTATTAGCTCCACCCATTTTTCAGGAGTCTGGGCAGTAGGTCCTCCCGGAGCATTCAATACCGAGCCTACTTTATATACAGCAATCGCCTCGTGGAGTTTCTGAGGATCGAGAAAGAACTCTCCGTTTTTCCATTCGCCAAGCACATCAATAGACAGTTCCGTCATCTGTCCGACTTTCTCATCAAGCGACATTCTTGACAGTGTTCTCTCTACAGCAGCCTCAATAGCAGGATCAGAGGGTATTGCCGCTTTTGCAGCCTGAATTGAACAGGCTGCAAAAGCTATTGAAAAGAAAGATAATATATATTTGTTCATATCAACGCAGTGTTACAAGATCAACATAGTATCCATGACCGACACATAAGAACCCGGCTTGCTCCTGAATCATATCGAGACATTCTCGGGTAAGAGTGATTTCCGCTATGCCATCATTAAAGAATTCTACAGTTCCGGTACCCGGAAGGTCATTCCACCATCCGGAGGTAGTACGCAACTGATGGTATTCAGCAGATGGCTCTACCGAATAATGTATTGACATCACGGCACCAGGTTTTACCGAAGCGAATACATCCATACCCAGCATATTGAATGTCTTGTTAGGACTTTCGTCGGGTAAATCCCATGACACATAATGATGTCCTGCCCACAGAGTCTGCTGCGATGAAATCACAACCGTTGCAGACGATTCGCTATTACCGTTTTTGTAGAACAGTACCGCCGAGCCATCGTTCATAACACCGGAGATCTCGTACTCTCCATCATCAAGCGATGGAACAGCAAAGCTGATGGAATTAGCATTTTTCTCCGAGAAAGAAGAAATTACATTGGTACCTATTTTCAAAGAAGTAATTTTGTCAAGGTTTATTCCTGTAAGTTGACACACCGAGCCTGAGGTCATGCGATCAGCACCGGAAGTCACCAATGCAGAAGAACTTACAGTTGCCTTATTTCCACCGTATTCATTGCCTTCGCTGTCTACAAGCACGATGCGAGATGTACCTTCCTCAATAGTCGCCGGCACTGTGTATGAAAGCATTTCAACACCTGCATCGGTGGAATATACAGCAGATACTGGCGCTGCATTGCCAATTTGGATTGAAGTGACAGAACTCAGATTACGTCCATAAAGAATGGCGCCCTGCCCAGGAGATACAATGCGCTCGAATGATACTTCTGAAGCCCATGGATCTGTATCAAGTGGATTTACACTGATTATGCCCTCCCTTGATGTAGACTTGCCTTTTGGGGTGGTAACAACCACCTTCATCTCGTAGGTGCCTGCAAGCAGAGGTTGGTCAATTGCACATCCGGCAGCAGCCTCTCGATTGTCGATGTACCATACGACATCCACATAGTCGGCAGGTGTTACCGTGAGTTCCATTGAGAAATTTGATTCACGACTAATATTTGCTACAACAGGAAGATTCCCGTTGTTTCTGTCAGGGAATGTAGGGGCAAGAATATGAGGTTCATCATCAGGACCGGCCACTGAGAACGGCTCATCACTGCTACATGATGACAGCATAATGCCGACAGGCAAAAATGATAATATTATAGTTTTATAAGTAAAGTCCATTTTCAATTCATATTTAATAGTTCGTCGGTGAATTTAAAACTGACGCAATTTATGAGAGCTTTTTTCATTGTAAGATTAATGATGGCAACTCTATTAAATTGTTTTATTCACCATCGCTCATTTGATTAATTTATAGACAGAGTATGTCAAATTTCAACATTCTCAGGGGTATTAATCAACATCCCACCATACCGGAATATTCCAGCTATTGCTGCCACCCATACGCTGTAAGGCCTCCTCATAACCAGACTTGTTATAGGATGACTCAAGCACCGGATACGAAAGTCTAACTGGAATCTCCTGACCTCCGGTAAGGAATTGTCCGAAACCATAGTCTGCAGGGGATTTAAGCCGTGGATACCCCGATCTACGCACATTGGCCCATGCCTCAGCCGGATTGGTAAAATGCAAAATCCAAGCCTGGGTATTAATTGACGCCTTACGTTGCTCATTGGTATAGCCGATACCATTGTTGCCCATGAATGTGGCAAATTCATCATCAGAAATCTTACGGCATCCGTAGTTATCTGTAAGGAAATCCATGGCGGCACGTATGCCTCGTTCATAATAAGTGGCAGCATCTCCAGGTACGGTCCAACCTTTAAGGATTGCCTCCGCAAGAAGGAAATTGATCTCCGCATATGTAATGACAACTCCGGGATTATCGCTTTTCAGGAAATTATTGGCAAGTTTAGGTTCGGTTTCCCTGGCCATACTGACTTCTACCGACGGATTGGTCTCTGCAATTTCTTTCATGATATCACTGTCATATCCGGTAGGCCATGGCTCCCATGAATAAGCTCCGGGATCACGGGGATTCATCTGTACGCCTTTCGCAAGTATTTCCTCAGTGAGGTCAATTCGGTTGTCAGGACTTGTGAGACTCATTAGACCATCATAATAAAAACGTGAGATTATGAATGTTCTCGGGTCACCGCTATTATACATCTGATTAAAGAATGTAGAGCAGATATAACTGGGATTATTAGACGGGTCATTACCAAACAGCAGCTTTGAAAGAGCATTGCCACGATAATCGGAATATGAGTCCTGTCCAAAACTGAATGCGACTTCAATATATTTGATTAACGCATCATCTTCTGAACCGGTAAATATATTGCCCATATCGGATATGGCATCTTCAAACTCCTGCCGGGCTTTCTGCGGGTCAACATCCGAGATTCGCATTGCAAAACGAAGGCGCAGACTATTGGCCAGTTTCCGCCACTTTGTGACATCACCGTTATAAATGACATCGCCTGTAATTTTATCTCCAGACAATGACATAGCATCAGCAGCATCCTTCAGTTCAGTAAAAAAAGATGCATAGATTTCTTCCTGAGTATCATAACGCGGATTATACTTTTCGGCGATATATCCCATACCCGCTTCACTGAATGGAGCGTCGCCATAGACGTCGGTAATCAGCGACATCATATATACCCGGTATATGCGCAAAGCCGCGTTTATGTTAGTCTGTCCGGCCTCTTCACTGCGGTATATGCCATCGGCAAGGTTCTTGATTGCTGACGGATATAGCGAAGTCCATATTCGACACATCTCGTTGTTATCCACAGTATGACGTCCGCCATAGTTTGTAGTGTTCCAGCATCCCATGAGTTGCTGGGCAAATGCATAATGGTAGTTTCGGTATATTTCAACCATCCCAAGGTCTCCATAAGTCTGGAGCTGTGCTGTTGTCAACTGAGCATTCGGGTCGATACTATTGGCCTTTGACGGATCAGTATTAAGCTCCTCCATATAGCTATCGCTACATGAGCCTGCTATCAGCGCAAAGGTAGTCAGGACGGGAGTCAAAAATTTATATAATTTCATCGGAAATCTCATAATTAGAATTTAACATACAGGTTGAATCCATAGCTCTTCCTTGAAGGCAGAGAACCATACTCAAGTCCCATGCCGGTGGTATTATTGTAATTGGAATCGGGATCAATGTCAGGAATGTTTTTCCATACGATAAAAGGATTGCGAGTAACAAACGAGATTGACATGTCCTTTACAACCTTTCCAAGCCACTTTTGGGGAAACTGGTATGTAAGGGTTATCTCGCGGCATTTTACATATGAATTATCATATATAAACATTGACGGAGCATTGCGGCATACACTCATCCAGTAATCTTCCGGATTGATTCTAATATCATTAGGACGGTAGGTGCCGTCACCGTTATCAATCACGCCGGGAGCCACGAAACCGCCTGTAGGAGTCCAGGACGCAGAGCCTTTGGCAATTCCGGCTGCCTGACGCTCCTCCTCTGATTTATACCATTCCTCGCGGCCAACAAGAGTTGCCAGACTCTTTCCCGACTCATGGGCTGCACGTGCCGACATCGAGTACAGGTCAGCTCCGACTTTAACATCAAACAATGCTGTTAGTCCAAAATTCTTATAATGGAATGTTGTGCTTAGGCCTCCGGTCCAATCCCATGACGCATTACCAAGCACGTGATTGCTCTTGTCATACATGGGAAGTCCGGTAGACGGATCTATGAGAATATCACCATTGCCGTTTCTTTGGAAATCCGGGCCTACAATCGAACCGAAATTCTCGCCTACTTTTGCAGCAATCTGTACATCAAGCCACGATGCTTTCTCAAGTTCAAACATATCCATGTCATCGACGAGTTTACGCACCCTGTTATTGTTCTTCGAGAAGTTAACGCCTAAATCCCATGAAAAGTCACCGATAACGAGTGGACGGGTATTAAGTGCGATTTCGATACCTTGATTCTGAATCTCACCGGCATTAATCAGACGGTATGGATAACCGGTAGCCCAGCTGCTTGCCATACCCATTATCTGGTCTTTACTAATCTGGTTGTAATAGGTGAAGTCAAGGCCAATACGATTATTCAGGAACTTTGTTTCAAATCCGACCTCAAACGAGTTTGTTCTCGTTGGTTTTAGATTCTTGTTTGGAATGGTTGTATTATCTATATAGCCTATTGTGTAGCCAGGATATGTGAATTTTGATTTGGTATACACCAGACCAAGCTGATAAGGATCGGTGTCGCTACCTACCTGAGCATACGATACTCTAACCTTTCCATAGGGGAGCACATACCCGTTTTTTATCAGTTCGGAGAATACAAAGCTACCGGATACCGAAGGATATACATACGTATTGTTCCCCGAAGGTAGTGTCGAAGACTTGTCTCCACGAACAGTTGCATCGAGATATAGCAAGTTTTTCCATCCAAGATTCACTGCAGCAAAAAGCGAGTTAATCTGCTTTCTGTAACTATTTTCCTGAAGACTTGTCTCATTAAAACTCATCAGAGCTACCACATCGCGAATCTGCATCTCCTGAGCGGTAGTTATGTTTGTGCGGTTATCTACCTTATAGATATTGCCTCCGGCAGTACCTGTGAAATCAAAATTGCCCCAGCGATTATTATAGGTGGCTATGAGTTCAAAGTTATACATCTGATTCTTAAACTGGCTCTGCTGAAGATATCCGGATTCATATCCGGGAGTAGTGGGTGCTTTAAAATCCTGAAAGTTAAACCAGTTAAGTTCTGCACCTGCAGTTCCTTTTATTTTTAGGTGTGATGTAACATTATACATCACCGAAGCATGCAGACGAAATAAGTCCTTTTTAGACTCGTTGGAGTTCTTGTAGACGTCCCAATAAGGATTGACGTTGTATGGATCCATTCCATTCCAGTTGGAATACTCTCCATTAGCATCCTGATATGTACGTAGCCAGTCCTGATTGTATGTTGTGGCAAGTGTCATAAGGTTTTTACCAATATTGGACTTGCTATCGCCCAATGCCGGACGGTTCTTGACATATTCATGAGTATAATTGACCGTAAAGTCAAGGTCAACCTTTCCCATTGTGGTATTTGAGCGCAGATTAAATATGTCGCGGCTCATATGTGTCTTAGGTACAATATCCTTATTGCGCATATCTGTAAGCGTAAAGCGCATACCTGTATTCCCTGTATTGGAGGATACTGTAACGGTATTGTTTGCGGTAAGGCCGGTACGGAAAAATCCGGAAGTATTGTCCGGAATAATCAGATATGGGCGCTCAACTCCGTCAAAATACTTAAGCATATTGCTGCCATCGGCTTTCGGGCCCCAGCTTTTGTTGGTATTTGATACAGCATCTATACTATATGTGCCATTGCTACCCATACCATATATCTGCTGCACATTATTCCATTTTGACAACTGTTGATCAATGGTAAGAGTACCATTATATTCCACAGAATACTTTTCCTGCCCGGCCTTTTTAGTAGTGATAAGAATTACGCCATGGCTTGCACGACTGCCATAGAGAGCAGATGCCGCAGGGCCTTTCAATACCGACATACTTTCTATATCATCCGGGTTGATACTTGAAATGCCGTCGCCAAGATCATATCCTCCCGAAGTCCCGGCACTCCCGAAGTTGGTATTGTCCAAAGGTACTCCGTCAACCACATAAAGCGGTTGATTATTTCCTGTCATCTCAGTGCTGCCTCGTAATATTACACGAGTGGAGCCGGATGGACCACCGGCAGTCTGGCTAACGACAAGTCCCGCCACACGTCCGGCCATTGAGTTTATCACATTGGTTTCCTTAGCCTTTTCAAAAGCATCTCCTTTAACCTCTTCTAAACCATAACCGAGAGCTTTCCGGTCTCGTTTGATTCCAAGAGCGGTTACCACAACCTCACTAAGCACCTGTGAGTTCTGTTCAAGCGTGATTTTCATGGGAGATGTCGACGCTTTCATCTCGACCGGCTCACTCCCTACATAACTTATTTTCAAAATAGCATTAGGCTGTACCATTAAGGTAAAATTACCGTCAATATCAGTAACCGTACCATTAGTTGTGCCTTTTTCCAGAACTGAGGCTCCGATGACCGGACCATCCTGATCCTCTACGACACCTGTCACCTTTATCTTCTGTGACGTAGATGTCTGTGCTGTAGCAGACGCTGCCAGTAACTGTTGAGGCATTACAAAAGAGGCCGCCCCTGCCAACAGAAAACAGCACAATAAATTGTCTGTTAAAATTCTCTGTCTCATGTGTATTGATTAATTTATCTTGTTACTCTTACCCAATCTATATACATTGAAGCGCTTTCTCCATCCGTCAGCGCAGTTATACCGTCTATATCATTTATTCCGGTAAAAACGCCTCCTACCGCAAGGTTGAACAATAAATAGAAGCTATCATTGAAATATGAATTGCCGGTAATATCAAATGAATGAAATTTGTTGCCATCGATGAATATCTCAAGGTTACTTTCATTCCATAAAAGAGCATATGTATGATAATTACCGTCCTGAAGACTGCCCACTGCATCAGATGCATGATATTGCTGTTCATGAGAGGCAACATCGGCTCCATAGTGAATAGCGGTGTTTACCCTGGTTGTGGTAGTTGCTGATGCAATTCCTTGGGCATCGCCCATTTCCATTATATCAATCTCCCCACAAGCAGGCCACTCGCGATTGTTGTTTCCCATCATCCAAAATGCAGGCCACAATCCATTGGCTGTCGCGGGAATTTTTATGCTCGCTTCAATTTTACCGTGTTTGAATGATTTCTTATTTTTGGAATTTACACGTCCCGATACTATATTATCTCCGGTACGTTTTGCTGTCAAAATCAATACCGACTTATCACCGTCTTTCCCAATAGTAACCTGACTTGTCTCATATGACTGCAACTCCTGATTGGTCCATCCGGCTTCATGAGTTTCCTTTGTCCAATAAGCACTATTAAAAGAGGTGAAATCATCAAAGAATACGACCTCTTCGACCCGGTCGATTACGGGCTGTCCCGGCTGTTCGTCATTGTCGGATCCGCACCCGGTAAGATGGGCGGACAGACAGATGGCAAGTAATAAATGTGTAGATTTTATAACATTCATGGTGGTTGGTTTATTTGTATCCGTATAGACCTTATACGGCATGGCGCAAAATTACACCACCAATGCTCATTGGCAGGTTCGATTACTGACATTTGTTGGTTTGATTGCCGGTATTTTATAGGTTTGATTGCTGACACGGAGGGTTTGAATACTGACAGACCTATCATAACACGTTATAGTTCAATCTTAAACGACACGAAGGATTTCTATATCAAGATATAAATAATTACAGCCTGGTAGTCAATCATCAGTCCGCAGACTCGGAATATTTACTTGGTGAGATGCCAAAATGCTTTTTGAAAAGAGTACTGAAATATTTTGAATTAGCAAACCCGGTCTGTAGAGCGACCTCTCCTACCGGTACACCTGCACGAAGCAGTTCAGCTGCACGTTCAAGACGCATCATACGCATGAATTCCTGTGGTCCTTTCCCGGTAAGCGACTTAAGTCTTCCGAAAAAAAGCGTACGACTCATTGCCATTTCTCTGCACAAACGGTCAATATCGAAGTCTGTGTCCGCCATATTCTCGATTATCAGATTAACGGTATTATCAATAAAATCCTTATCAGCTCCACCACACAAAGGCACATCCCTCGATTCTTTAGAATCGTGTATCGAGATGTCGGGTTCAATTCCGGTAGTTTCTACTGAAGTTTTGTCGGTCGATTCCAGTCTTTTGACAGCTTCTCTCAAATAAAACCCACGCAGCCGCTTACGATTTGACAACAATCCACGTACCTTTGTCTTCAGTATATCAAGGCTGAATGGTTTTGCAATATAATCATCCGCACCCTGCTCAAGTCCATTGACTATGGCATCATGTGTAGTCTTTGCCGTAAGCAATATGATTGGGATACCCGATGTATCCGGATTATTCTTGACTATCCTACAAAACTCATCACCCTGCATGCCGGGCATCATTACATCCGATATAATTATATCCGGATAGTAATTCTCAAGAAACGTCAACGCATCATCAGCAGATATTGTAGATACTACATTGTAGGCAACAGAGAATGTCGCAGTAAGGTAATTTCTTAAATCGTCATTGTCCTCTACAATAAGGAGTGTTTCCCCCTTGCTATCCGACACTGAAGAAATCGTCGGAGTCGGTATTCTAATCTGGTCGATAGATTTGTTGAGTTTTCCAGGATTCCATTGTATAACCGGCTCATCATATATCCGTTTAAAAGATATGGTAAAAGTGGTGCCTCTCTGAAGTTTTGAAGAGAAACTGATTTTCCCATGCAGCATATCGGCAATCCTGCTTACTTGAAGCAATCCAAAGCCATTTCCTGTCTCCTGGGATGCACGCGCATTTTCGGCTCTGTATACATTTGTAAATATATTTTTCTGCTCCTTGTCCGGGATACCTATTCCGGTATCGCTGACCACCACTATGGCTTTTGATTTATTCCCTTTCAAAGACACATCAATTCTGCCGCCCGGATTGGTATACTTGCAGGCATTAGACAGAAGATTGTCCAACATAAGTTCCAGCAAGTGTCTGTCGGCAGATATAACTATCTGCTCTTCCTCCATAAGCAATTGCAAGTCTATCCCCTTCTTCTCACATACATTTTTGAAACAGCTCACCTCCTCTGCCAGAAAGTAATTCAGATTAATAGGTTCAAGACGAGCTTTTGCCTTGCGGGAATCTATCTTTTCAAATTCAAGCAATTGCGCCGTAATTGAATTTAGTTTTCTTATATTTGTTCCGGCGAGGTCAAGAAGATAACGAGCTTTATCCGAAAGAGATGACTCTTCCTTCAATTCTTCTAATGGAGACATTACAAGCGATAGTGGTGTACGTATGTCATGGGCTGTATTGACAAAAAATCGTATTTTGTCCTCGTCATGCTCTTTTCTAAGCTGATACCATTTATACCTAATGATGAAATATACGACAAAGAATATAATAATAATGTATATTATACGTGCCCATACTGTATTCCACCAAGGTTGCAAGACTTTGATATCAATATTTTCCTGAGAAATCTGGCTTCCATCGCTTTTGCGCAATGCCGATATTCGCAAAACATAGTCGCCCGAGGGAAGATTCCGGAAACGTGCATGTCCGTCTGTTGACATGTCACTCCAATCCGAATCATAATTTTCAAGCATATACTTATAGCATATATCATTCCGATATTCGATATTTATAGATTCAAATTCAATATCAAATGAGTTGCAGTCATGCGACAGGATGAGTCTATGATTCTGCAACATATCATATATATCATCCTTCATCCGTGTGTCATTATTTACTCCGTCAATCGAAATACCGGTGATTCTCAATGGCGCAGGATATTCTGCAATATTTATCATCTCGGGAGATGATATCCTTACTGCGCCTGCGGTGCTCCCAAATATAAAATCGCCATCTTTTGTTCTTGCAACAGATGACTTATTGTATTCCCGGGCTATACCATTTATATAATTCAGACTCGATATTACAGAATCCCATACTATACAAAGGCCATTGCCGGTGCTTACCCACACACGGTCTAACGAATCCCGAACAAGGCCATATACATCGTTTGACGGCAATCCATCAGAGGTCTTTATCTCACGCAATATCTCCCGTGTCTTCATATTATAGAGATTAAGTCCTCCGCCCTCGGTTCCTATCCACACAGAACCATCGGTATTGAAAAGCATCGGAACAATATAAGCGCTGATGTTCTGCGCCGATTGCTCCTGAAAATTTGCATACCAGCTATAACTGTTGGAATTTACATCCACAACATAGAAGCCATTGCCTGTAGCTACACCTATATTATTGTCATCGACAATCTGAATTGACATTACTCCGTATATTTCAAAACGATGCTTAAGAGTGCCGTCATGCTTTAATGCCACTAATTCTCCATGAGGAGAGCCAATCCAGATTAATCCACGGCTATCGACCTTGATTGCAAATATATAATTGGATGATAGAGCGGTGTCATCTTGCATCCAATGATCAAGAATCCGGCCTCTATTGTCCAGCCGGTATACACCATCACCATAACATCCGGCAAGAATATTACCATTGCAATCTTGGCAAAGCGACACTACAACAACTCCGTCAAGTATATTATGCCACGAGCCAGCAGAAGGGTTAAAGATGCTGATTCCCCTATCTGTTGCATACCATATATTACTGTCATCGCATTCAATTACGAAATTCACATTATTATTTGCCAACGAATGTTTATTGCCACTATTTCTAGTTATTAATCTTGTTGGAGATGTCGACAGAACCACCATAGTAACGCCTCCGGTATAGCTTCCTATCCACAGATTGTCATGACTATCCTTATAAAGCGCATATATTCCATTGCCTGTAAACGAGAACTCCGGGGAAATCTCTGTATTAACAAAGGGGACAAGTTTTCGGTCAGATGCATCGTATACCAGTACTCCGCTTCCGTCTACACCTATAGCCAGGCATGATGAATTAAGTTTTACAATCGAACGTATCGGCTTTTGCAACAAATAACAGTCTTTCGAAATCTCATAAATATCCAGATGCTGGAGTTTGATTGCATACAAACCACGGTTAAAAGTGCCCACGTACAATACCCCAGCCTCTTCATCATAAAATAAACTCTGTATACCCAATCCCTTTAATGCATCTACATACTTCACATTACCGTCATCATCTATAATCTCCAGACCAGAATATGTGGCTACGAAAAGACGATTATCCACACATATAATATCATTTGCATATATGTCAGGAATTACCGACTTGATGCCCTTACCGGGGATATTCACGAAAAGTCCGTTATTTGTTGCATATAGAATTTGTTCCCGACAAGGCAATACCTTATTCAACATAACATCAGCATTAAGGCTGTCCGCAAGATTCAATATAGGCTCAAAACTGTCATATATCTCCGAATATTTATATATCTTTCCGGAACTATCATATGCGAATAGAGTATCTTCATCAATATATAGTCTTATTATCCGTCCTCCCATGTCACCGTAAAAAGAATTGTCCTCTAAAGAATAGTTCTTCAGAATACGTCCATTGTATCTATCAATTCCCGCTTTCGTACTAATCCAGATTGCTCCATTCTTATCCTCAACAAAAGAATACACTTTCTGGCTGCTAAGCCCGGTGGTGTTGTCGAGACGAAGCACCTCTGAAATAGGCTGAACCGACGGATTGCCACAATATATTATTGATCCGACGGAAATCAGAAGTACAATAATAAGCATTACTCTTTTCATATACTATACTGACAGGTATTAGACATATTAACCATACAATTGCAAAAGTACTAAAAGTATTTTAAATTCATCTTTAATTCCGGCTAATTTATAGAAACTATTTTGAAGAGATTGATAGAATTGGGCGGAGATATTTCAGATAATATATCAATGAGTTTTGGGACATACATATAACATGGACTGCCACCAAAAAGTCGCTATGAAAGACTCTTTGGTGGCAGTCCAATTATAAGGCAACTACACTGCTATTGCTTGAATATCAATTCTCAAGAGTATAGTCGTCGACCGTCACATTAAAATCGATAGGCTGGAGAACTGTAGGATTATCAATCTTTATATTATAGATGTATGCATGACCTATCTTCCAGTCCGATACTGCCGAGGAGGTCATCGGGAATATCAGACGTCCGGTCGGACTCTCATCGACCAACTGTGAAGGTGGAGTTGATGCAGTCGGCCATATTCTGGCACCGGAGGCAACATCGAAAATCTCACAGTCTACTTCTATATAGCTCCCAGTGTAGTTTGAACCGTCAAATTCAAGTTTGGTCAGAGGTTGCGGGAGAAAGAAACTCATATTGAGATTGTTCTCTGTGATATCAACAGGAGTGGTTGTCAGGTTTACAAAATCTTCCTCACCAATTGCATAAAATATCATGAGTGGAGACCTGAGTTTCAAGTCTTCCCAATGTCCTACATTCTGGTGCATTGACTGTGAAGTAGTGGCATCCGGGTAGTAGAATGTACCGGTATGATTAAGACCATGAAGTACAACATGACGCACATTGACTCTGATAGCCTCATTCGAACTGCTCAGCATGATGCTGGCCTTGGACAGCGCATGCCGGAAATTAATATTGACGGGAGATGCTTTTGACGTCTCTCCTATATTTACGGCATATAGCAAATCAGTCTGCCCGTCGCATGTATAATCGGGTATATCTCCGATTGCATCGTCTCCGACATTTGGAGAATTGGTTATATTAGGACTATAAGCATAGAAATTGACCGGAGTATCAGGCCAATACATGGTAGGAGTATAAGTCCACGATGAGCCGTTGCGTCTTACCACAACGCGCTCCATATATGGTTTACCTGCAGTAAAGGCATATACATAAAATTCTTTTATAGTCGCAGTTGTAGTCGAAGCCGCGCGGGGAGCTTTCGGAACCATGACATTGAATGCAATCGCATTCTCACGGCTATCATCAGGAACATTTATACCAGACCCGTCATCAGAGCATGATATAAATGCTACCGAAGATACAAAAGCAAGAGCTAAAAGAGACTTTGTTTTCATAATTCAAACCTTAAAGATTCGTATATTCTCATTATATAGATTATAACACTGCTTCAAACCAATAAGTTTTTAAGACAAGAGAGTATATATTCATGATTGTATGTCGATTATTTCAGTAATCCATCCATCTATGCTTACATCAAGTCCACCTTCTCCACCAACAGGGTCTGAAGGCGGAAGCTCAATGCCTCCGACAATAAGACTGACATTCATCGGATCCTTTGCATTGCGAGCCTGCTTAGTGACATCAAAATCGTATCGTAATTTCTTTCCGTCATTAAGCCACACATATAAAGTCAATATATTGGCAGACTCAGGACTTTTTGGCAGCCCGAAAGTCAAAAAACGGCCTTCAATACAATCATCGCCAGACACATCGGCTTTCAATGGCAATGTAGCGCATCTGGAGCCACACATCAAAGTTGCCGGACACATCTCTGATGCCATACCGCTTATAGACGCACACAGCCTCTTCACTCCGGAGAGATTGGATACATTTTCAATGATAAACCGATAATTTGCCACAGCAGGCCGAGGGTACAGTGTAATTCCCCGGATATCCTGTAACACATTATCTTCACCTTCATTGTATGTAACCCACTCGCCCAACGCATTCAAATCCATCTCCCACACCGAGCCACACCACATCATGTCAGGGCATACTTCAACCGGTTCTCCATTATCGGCGACAGCCGGGCCTATTGGATTATCAAGAGTACCTCCGAGACCATCATAAAGGCCACCTGTGCGGCAGTAGCATGTAAAATAAAAACTGTCTTCGTCCTTAAAAAGGATGCCGGAGGTATCATCATTCATACATACTACTCTATAATCATCATCGCGAATCTCAATATCTCCGCCATTCCTGCCCGGAATATCGAATCGCCATACATCATCGCCTTCTATCGGGAAGAACATATATGCCATTCCCTCAGGCATAGCATCCGGAGCATATTCCCAGTTTACATCAATATGGAAATTTCCATTATACGAAGCTACGGGACATTCATCATGCTCATATATGAGACTGCATCCTGAAAATAAAAATGCGATAACAACTACAAAAGTCGGAATCGCAATTTGGATATTATATGTTGCAAGCCTTCCCAAATATTTAGTTTAATTTTAAAGGCAACATTTTCCTCAACGGCACATGTCAAATCCGCGGCGACGAAGTGCGTCAAGGGTATGATAGTCCATCGCTTCCTTATAGTAGGATATTATATGGGATACCCAGTCATTATTGCTCTTTGTACCGGCACGAGTCGCATTGTACTCGCGAATCTGCTGATCGTATTGCAAAAGTTCGGGCACAAGATTATCCTGACGGTATGTATTGTGATAGACGACAAGATCCGCACTCTGCTTCGGCTTAAGATCCGGCATTTCGCGTGGGATACCGATTGCAAGCCCGCATACCACAAATACTTTGGGCGGCAACTTCATAAGGCGAGCGATAGCCTCCGGAGCCGCAGTACGCGCATATCCGATAGGACATGTTCCAAGTCCTTCCGACTCTGCCGCCGTAAGTGCGCTCATCATGGCAAGCGTAGCATCTACAATACCTACTATCACACCGTCTGCCGTGTGAGCGAAATCAGGCATGTCAATGCCTTTGGCTTCAGCCACCAGTGATATTTTATTGTAATCGGCACAGAAAAGCAGAAAATGGCGACAGGTCTTTATCTGCTTCTGCCCCGTAAGCTCGTATAGCTTCTCCTTGGTAGGTTGGTCATCAATATCTATGACTGAGAACTGTTGTCCATTATAGCTTGTGGGTGTATTACGTATCGCATCATATATGAATCCCATCATTTCTGACGGTATATCTTCACGTTCATAGCGACGAATGCATCGGCGATCGAGTAAGGTGGTCTTTACGTCTTTCATATCGGGCAAAGATGTTATAATATTGGCATTGAATCCTTGATATATTGGTATTAATCGTAAAACAGTTCATCTATACAAAATGTTCTAAACATTCAAAAAAAATAGCAGCCCCTCAAATTTTGAAGGACTGCCGCATATTATAATGTAGGTCTTGAGTATCTCAGCGTGAGATCTTAAGCATCCGTGGCGCAATATTACGTCCATGCAGATGCAGTAGGTTTATTCCGGATGGAAGCGGAAGTCTCGACTCTAAAGAGGTTACAACCCGATTGTAAATCATGCGTCCATCAAGAGCGTATACTGAAAGTGTCGCTCCGATTGCATCCGGGCTTACTGTCAGAATAGAAGTAGACGGGTCGTAGGATATCTTGGCACTAACTACAGCATTCTCTATTCCTGACATTAAAAAGTCAGTCGACATGCTCTCTCCCATTAATGACGCAAGGTACACTTCAAGAGCTGTATAGCCGTCGGAATTGATGCGATTGTTATCAGTGGCATTAATATCAAGTCCTACCGACTTCTCCCATTCGTCAGGCATACCGTCGCCATCAGTATCAGCAGGCACAATATAATCGGTCGAGTATTCATAGAAGCCTTCGGCATCCGTCTCTTTGTCGATAATACCGCGTGTGCGTCCAAGTGAGCCTCCATACGTAGCCTTACCGGTGCGGGCCTCCTCGGCTACCCGCTGTTCTACCTTGTCACGATTAACAGTACCGGCATGTTCTACTACATAATTGTAAGCCTCCTCACCCGACATATACCCGCTAAGCATATATCGCTCCGGCACATAGGTGCCGACCGGACCGGCGAGTGTCCACTTGTAATATGGTGTTGCCGGAACTATACGTTCCGATGCGCGTATCTGATCCAGGGTATAAAGTTCGGTATTCATTGCCTTCCAGTTGTCGGCTGTCGCTTTGGCAAATCCCTCGCCGACATTGCCGTCTACCCACCATTTTGCCGGAGCCCATGAGGTAGCGCCCTCTCTTGCTCCGCTCGAATTGACAAACCACAATTCCGTCTTGCTCGAATTTGGTCCCGGCTTGTAATAATTGTTTATGAAATTACATTCATGTGCGGAATTAAGCCCGTTGTAAGATGTGATTGCAGCGGTATTTTCTCCACCGTAGCACCCTCCTCTGGAGCCATAGTTATAATTCACATTGTTGACATATTCCATAAACACAACATAGTCCTCTCCGCGTGCGCCATTGAATCGCGGAGAACGAGAGTTGTTGTGGGCAAGCAGATTATGATGGTATGTTGCCGGAGAGCCTCCCCACTGGCATCCATATCCACGAGCACCTTTCGAATGACCGGAATTGTAGAGACCTTCATGCACAATAGAGTGCTGTACTGTAAGGAAATGAGCATCTGCTGTGTTCATATTTTCCTCAACCGACCATCCGAAAGTACAATGGTCGAAGATAAAGTCGGAACAGTTTTCCGCACCACAAGCATTTTCTGCAAGAATATCTCCACTGATACTCTTCTGTCCGATACGGAAGCGCATATTTCGTACAATAAAATTGCTGGAACCGCCAAAGTTGACTTTATTGCGGCTTATAAGGATTCCGTCGCCGGGAGCTGTCTGACCGGCAAGAGTCCAATCTGAGCGACTAACTCGCAATTCATGGTTCAGCTGGATATTTCCACTGACTGCGAAGACGATAGTGATTGGTTCGCCTTTATGCTGATCAAACGCCCATCGCAGAGTCCCTTCGGAATTATCATCGGCAAGAGATGTCACAGTCACTACACGACCTCCTCGGCCGCCTGAGGTATATTTGCCGAATCCCTCGGCTGATGGAAATGCCAGAAGCGAACGGGCCTCAGACGCATTGACCGGAGATGACATTACGCCATGTCGCGATACAGCACGTACGGCATATGACGCGCCCGGCTCAATGCCATCGGTGAATTCCGGCTTGGCGGATATGCCGCAGAACTTGCCATTCTTATATATGATGAATGCGGTCGCATTTTCATCTGCATCCCAGAATATGCCATTGTCGGTTATATCAAAGTTGCGTGGAGTGGTACTGCCGCGAAGTATCGAAGAGTAGTCGAACTCTATATCTGACAGTTTGCCAAACATGAATTCCGGATTCATATATGCCTCAACTTCGTTATCGGTAGCCTGATGACTGAACGACGCGCGACCGGAGATATCCGTAAAAGTACCGTCCTCAGTCATATTCTTATATTCATAAAGCGACGCATTGTTTTCAGTACCGTTCCAGGATGACCATCCCGCGCGGCTGATATGATTGCCGAGGATACACCATATAAACATTGCGCCACAGGTATCCTTCCATGGTCGTCCGAGGGTATATGCACCGTTTGCTACTCCGGTCTCGGATGTTATGCGGCAATTACGGAAAAACAGTCCGGGATAGAAACGGTCGGCACTAAGTTCCGGATAAAGGAGTTTGGTCATTGGCATCGCTGTTTCAGCAGGAGCGGTGATGTAGCCTCCGCCTTTCAGACATCGTATCTCACAGTTCTCAAACCATTCAAGGCCACCGTCGTAAATAAAATCTGTAGCGCCGGAAATTACACAGTTGACAAAATAGCCCCGGCTGCCGACATTAGCTTTATATGTATCCTGATAACCGGAAATAACACAGTTGTTAAATACATGTGCATCACCTGCCGTATAAAGGGCTTCTGCCTGGCCTACATTTCCCGAAGTATTGCGTATTGTTATCCCCTCGGCATAAAATCGGTCGACAAATATATTGAGAGCGGCACAATCCAGATAGCTGTTACCGGAATTGTTACCTCCACGGCTGGTGGATGATGTGATTATAGTGGTGGCCGGATCCTCGCCGATGATACTGATAAATTTAGGTTCCTCACCCTTGCGGCCGGCATATACATTCTCCTCATATATGCCCGGATGCAGGTATATGATACCACGTGTGTATGCCGGAATTGCATCGATTGCGCTTTGTATACTGCTGTAATCAGCATTATCAGCTGCTCCGACAGTGTAGGTGACAATCTCTGCATCAGTATCGGGCGACGGTTTTTTCTGTGTGTCTCCGGAAAAGCCGTAGTCGCCAAGGTCGGAGGGTGTACCGATATCCCCGATTGGATTCTCTCGCGCATATTCTGCATCAGAAGCGGTAATTTCAGTTCCGAAAATCTGGATTTTATGCACACGTGGTGCCTGTCGCTCCGCCATCGGGTCGGCATAATGGGTAAACACTTCGCTCTGTACGGGATTGTCCTTTATCTCGCCATCCCATACACGCCAGCGGATAGATACATCATGAGCATTGATTTTATTCTCCATGAAGTATCCCTGATCAGAGAATACAGTCCAGCCATTCTTCTGACGTTCTGATCCCATCCATACAAGTGGCTTCCATTCGCCATCGCCTGTTTTGTAATCACATTTGATGCCTCGTCCCCAGGATGTAGATGACCATGACCATTGGATTATGTCGACATACGGTATATGGTCTATTTCCATCCAGCCGTGCATCGACTCGCCGTTAATGGCTGCATTACGGCACATCTGTACAAAGCCGGCTTCTCCATAATTAGGTTTGCCTTTGTCATCATAGGTAATGTTATCTTCAAGATAATGTGTGTGCCCTTTTACCGTCCAATTATTGTATGTCGATGAACTGTTGCCGGAGCACTTATCGCCAAGATAGTACTGTCGGGCAAAAGCGGCCGTCACTCCGGCTCTACCGTTAAACGACTTCTTGGTCGCAAAAGTACAGTTGTGGAACAAAACCGGGTAGTTTACATCCGAGGCATCGCCATTGGCCGGAGTGGTTAGTACGGCGTTGACATATCCTCCGTCGGCCCATTCCGGACAGTCACGCCCCGTCTCTTTCTGCCAGGTTGAAGGCCAGCTTTCATCACTGAAGTTGATGTCAATCACTTTTGGATAAGTCGAAGAATTGCTCCATTGCTCCACAACAGAAGCCGGATCAAGAGACCCCTCTATCGCAGCATCTGCCGAAAACGAGGCAAACAGTGCGATTGAGGAAGCACACAGGAAACTTGGATTTAATTTCATGCAGTTTATGGATCTAAGATTATTGTAATGTCGATTTAAGATTATACATTCCACACATCTGAGTATGGGATATGCAAATATAGCTATAACACTCCGCTATAGTCGGTGCAATACATACCGTAATAGGTGGAATTTTTGACACAACAACTCATTGTGGGCTCATTGGGATTCATCGCAATGCCTCAGGCAGTCACGGCTCTTTCATTTAAACTAAAATAAAAAGCATATCTTCCCTTACCCGCTTCAGCCCGAAGCGGGTAATTTTGTGTATCTGTATTTCAGCTGTTTATCTCTTCTTTAAAATCTTATTTTTTCATTTTTGGCTTAAAAATCGCATCAGCCGGGTAAAGCTCATTGAGATATGTCTCATCAGTTCGGCTATGCCTTTATTCTTATCCGATCGTTTTTTGCGAAGTCCTTTCCATATCGAGAACACCGAGTAAACTATTCTCTGTACGGTGTCGAGGTTTCGGGCGGCTTTTGTAGACTTACGTTTTATATTATCCTGCTGGAGATTGTAGTCCAGACCCCAGTGCATGCTTTCTATCGACCAATGGTTGCGCACGACGATTCCGAGCTTCGGAGTATTCGTAGGCATACTGCTGACATACAGGCGTTTTCCCAAAGTGTGCGCCCCTGTTGACTTTTTAACTATAGATGATTCACTCTATGATGGTCATGTTTCCGCCCCATTTCTCTTTGTCGGCGATAATGTCCAACCCGTCATATACGCGGTAGGTTCTCGTTTCTATCCTGCCGTGGGACAGTTCGGGGCCTTCAGTGTAGGAATATACCGGAGTGTGTTCCACAAGTCTGTCCTCAATGCCATATCGCAATGATGGCTGGTTTGCCTTGAGTTCTATCAGAAAGTCACGCCTTTCTTTCTGATTTTTTCGACAATGTCCTTCTGCATAGACATGGCGTCGGCCGTGACAATCTTCCCTGCGACGTCTATTTTATCAAGAAGTATCGGTACGGTCTTTATCTCGTTGCTCTTTTCTTGACATGGTTCGGTGGCGATTGTTATTCCGGTGTTGAACGAATAGGCCGAGACGATATCCGGGCTGCGCCCGTTTTCCTGAACGGTGCCGCGCTCGGCCTTGCCGTCAATGCAGATAATTTCAATGATGCGACAGGCATTAAGCAGTCTTTCAAGGAATATCCGGGCGAATTGCTGCATCCTGTCGGCCATATCCGAGTCATTGATACCGTTCTCCACACGGCAAAGCGTGGCCTCGGATGGTACGCCGTTCCTCAACATGCCCATTTTTCGTAATTTGTTGAGGTTATGTCGGCTAAACTCCAATATCTCGGCTCGTCCGATACATCCGGACATGCGTCCGAGTATCATCAGCATGATTATATCGTCGAGCCTGTGACGGATATTGCCTTTGTCCAATCTACGGAAATCCGGCACAGATGATGCAAACGCGCGAAGTTCTTCTATAATACTGCGTGTTGTGTCAAATTTATTGTGTACTATTGTGGTGTGATTGGGCGCATAAGCGCCTGTCGAACGTACTTGGTCAAGTGGCTTCATTTTTAGTGTAACTCTTTGATTATCACCTATAAAGTTATAAAAATCTACCACTTGGCCAAATTTTTATTGCACTTATTTTCTTGAAAATCAGAGGTTAAAGCCTCTCTCGACCCGCACTGCTCTCGCTATAAAATAACATATTTGTCGAGAATGAGACGAAATCTTAAATGAAAGAGCCGTGTCAGGCAGTATGAATAAAATGAACATAATGCAATAAATCGACCAATTCCCTCGTTTTATGTTTTAATAGGTCAGAATTGTATCTGAGAGCACGGGGATTTTCAGATAAACTTGATTTAAAAATTTAAGTACATGACAAAAATTTGAAAACATCGAATTTTGGGGTATAAGTCGGACGCAGAAGTATTGTTGAAATCTCCTCCAAACCATACTTGACAAGCGACTTTGCCTTTCTTCCATGTTTCAGAACCCTTATCGGTTTAATATTTATATCTTTATGTTCACCAACGAGATATGCCCATACAAGAGCCACACACACCATCGCGACAAGTCTTGCGATGCGCTCCATATCACGCATATGGGTGTCCTCGATGTTGAAGCCGGAAGATTTCATGGCTCTAAAGGCCGTTTCTATCTCCCATCGTTTTTTGTATGTCAAAATCGCCTCCTCGGGCCGATTGAAGCATATGAGAATCTGCAATTCCGGAACACCATCGGAGTTTTTGATCCGGCTGCCGGCAAGATAGACATACTCACCTTTGTGAAGAAAGAGCTTATGGAAGAATTTCTCCTGACCGACCTTCAAATCATTGAACAGCCACCATGCACGGATTCTTTCACCGGTGGAAGGCTTGACAATCCGGAAATTCTGACGTATTCGAATGTAATACCGTATGCGACGGCTGTTGAGCCATCCTGTCCATTCCTTTCCGATGAACTCGCGGTCTGCCACAAGGCAGTCGATGCATTCCGCTCCGAAAAGACGGATAAAACGTTCCATAATCTTCTTGCGTTCTTCCCAGTTGGAGTTGCCACGTTTAGGGAGAAGACTGAATATCAAAGGGAAGGCAATCCCTTTATAGGTGATGCCCAACATAAGAATGTTGATATTGAACTCCCCGAACTTCCAGTTGGTGCGATCCATGCTGAGCACAAGACCGGTCTTGACGGGAAGCAGCGAGAAAATCATACGGGCTATGATGTCAAGGTCAAGAACATACTTGGCAAAGAATCTTTGGAGCCGTCTGAGGTTGGAGTCCTTGTCGACAGTCGTAGGCATCGCATCAGCCAGTTTGTGAAGGCTGACAGTCTGCACCACACAGAGTGCATGGAGCAGCAGCGCCATAAGTTTTATGCGTGCCAGATTCATACTTTGTCCAAAATGCTCTTGCATAATCGGGAGGATTTGGTTAACTTTGACCGAGTCCTTGAAATTAGTAGTTTTCATGAGAAAAAGCGACCAAACTTTTCCTTTAAATTACTAAATTTTAGGGACTTTTACAAATTTAATCACTTGAAAACTAGATGTTTAACAGCATAAATTTGAATTTTGTCATCTACTAAATTTAAAAATAATATAGCCAATAGTCTGTCTCTTTTGACACAATCCCCCATCCTTCAATCGTGTATTATACATCTAAACTTTATTAAACCATCCTTAGAGATTATGAAAATGTCTACTTTGCATCTAATGCCTCTGGCACTCGTTTTGCCGGCCTGTGCAGGACATAATGATGCCAGTCAGAATCAAGATTTGACACAATATGTCAATACTCTTATCGGCACCGACTTCACCGGAAATACTTATCCCGGCGCTCAAATGCCATTTGGGATGGTTCAGCTAAGTCCTGACAACGGTATACCCGGGTGGGATCGTATTGCCGGATATTTCTATCCCGACTCGACCATCGCAGGATTCAGCCACACCCATCTGTCAGGTACCGGCGCAGGCGACTTATATGATATCTCATTCCTGCCTGTTATGCTTCCGGTGCGTGAGTCCGATGCACCGCTCGGCGTACACTCCCGTTTCTCTCACGACGATGAGACTGCCAACGCAGGTTATTATCAGGTGCGCCTTACCGATTACGACATCAATGTAGAACTTACCGCAACCGAGCGTTGTGGCATACAGCGCTATACATTCCCTAAAGGCGATGGCGCCGTAATACTGAATCTTGCCAAAGCAATGAACTGGGACGCTACACAAGACAGTCATATTTCTGTTGTTGACTCGGTAACAATCGAAGGATACCGGTTCTCTGACGGATGGGCCCGCGACCAACGGCTATGGTTCCGGTCCAGATTCTCACAGCCGTGGGATTCTCTGCGCATAGACCGCACTCCGATTATAAAAGACGGGAAAACGATAGGCAACGGCGATGTGGCATGGTTCTATTTTTCGACCGAAGCCGGGGAGCAGATTTCCGTCAGCACCTCCTTGTCATGTACAGGAGCAGAAGGAGCGGCACTCAATCTTACCACAGAGGTCCCTGATGACAATTTTGACAAATATCGCGAAAACGCCCGTAAGACATGGAACTCAGCTTTGTCAAAAATCACCGTTGACGGAGGCGATGATGACAAAGTAAAATTCTATACCGCTCTTTACCACTCAATGCTCGCTCCTACTATCTACGGCGATGTCGATGGTGCATATCGTGGTCCCGACAAAGCCAACCATCAGGCTGAGGGATGGACTAACTACGGCACTTTCTCACTGTGGGATACTTTCAGGGCGTCACATCCTCTGATGACTTATCTACAGCCGGTTCGCGCTCATGATTTTGTAAAATCACTTGTAGAATTCGGTGAACAGAACGGACGCCTGCCTGTATGGAACTTCCAGGGTTCGGAGACTGATATGATGATTGGATATCATGCAGTTCCTGTGATAGTCGACGCATATATGAAAGGACTTATAGATAATGACTACGCAGAAAAAGCTCTTGACGCATGCATTGCCACTGCCAATCTTGATTCATACCGACAGATAGGCGACTATAAGCGCCTTGGCTATGTGCCCAGCCCCGGCCATATCGAAGGAGAAGAGAATTGGTCGCTTTCGAAAACACTTGAATATGCATTCGATGATTACTGTATAGCTCTTATGGCTGAAAAGATGGGGCGTAAGGATGTCGCTGACGAATTCTACCGACGATCCGTCAATTATGTAAACGTATATAATCCTGCGACATCTTTCATGCAGCCTCGCGACTCTAAAGGAGATTTTCTTGACGGTTTCAACCCCGATGACTATACTGAAGATATCTGTGAGAGCAATGGGTGGCAGTATTTCTGGTCGGTACAACATGATATTGACGGACTCATTGACCTTGTCGGAGGGAAAGACCGCTTTAAAGAAAAGCTCGACAGCATGATGACCTACAATCCTTCGCCCAATGACTCACTCCCGATATTCAGCACCGGAATGATAGGCCAATATGCTCATGGAAATGAACCAAGCCATCATGTAGTGTATCTGTACAACAATGTCGGACGCCCCGATTTAACCCAGAAATATGCTTCTGAAATAATGGAGCAGCTTTACAATACGACACCTGCAGGTCTATGCGGCAATGAGGATTGCGGACAGATGTCGGCCTGGTTTGTATTCTCGGCAATGGGCTTCTATCCGGTCAATCCCGTAAATGGAATATATGAGTTGGGAACTCCGCTATTTAAAAAGATGCAGCTGCATCTTGACAACGGCAAAATATTTACCGTCAATGCTCCTGATGTCAGCAAAGAAAACATATATATCCGCTCGATAAAAATCGATGGTAAGCCTTATGACAAGACTTTCATCACTCACGAGCATATAATGTCGGGAGCTACTGTAGACATGGAGATGTCAGCTACTCCGGCGTCATTCCCCGACAATGAATAAATTTTTGTAATTTTGCACTACAGTTATTACAGAATGCAATTATCACCTCAAATCTGATGAATAGAATCAAACTTTTTGCCATGGCCGCCACTATTGCTTGTACAGCAACGGCCAATGACGACCTCACTCAGTATGTCAATACGCTGATGGGCACACAGTCGAGCTTTGAACTCTCGACAGGAAATACATATCCGGCAGTAGCTATGCCTTGGGGCATGAACTTCTGGACATCCCAGACAGGCAAGATGGGAGATGGATGGGCATACACATATGATGCGCATAAAATCCGCGGTATAAAGCAGACACATCAGCCAAGTCCGTGGATTAACGATTATGGTCAGTTCTCCATGATGGCGACAGTCGGCTCTCCTGTGTTTGACGAAGAAAAGCGTGCAAGCTGGTTCTCTCATAAAGGAGAAACAGCTATGCCACATTATTATAAGGTATATCTGGCCGACCACGATGTGGTGGCCGAAGTCACACCGACTGAGCGTGCAGCCATGTTCCGGTTCACATTCCCTGCCACGGACAGTGCAAATGTGATTATCGATGCCTTTGACCGCGGCTCTGCAATAAATATAGATGCGTCGAAACGCCGTGTCACAGGATACACGACACGCAATAGCGGAGGTGTACCTGATAATTTCCGCAACTATTTCGTTGTTGAGTTCGACCGGCCTTTTGAATATTTCTACACTGTGACCGACAGTGTGCTTTCAAAAGGGGCAACAAGCGCAGAAGGCAATCACACCGGTGCTATAGTTGGCTTCAAGACTTCCAAAGGTGAGATTGTGAATGCCCGTGTGGCGTCATCATTCATATCGCCCGAACAAGCATTACTTAACCTCAATGAACTTGGAAACGACAGTTTCGATATACTTGTAGCCAAAGGCAAAGACAGATGGAACACTGAACTCGGCAAAATCCGTGTCGAGGACGGAAAGGAAACAGACATGCGCACATTCTACTCGTGCCTTTACCGTTGCCTCCTGTTCCCACGCAAATTTTACGAACTCGATGCCTCAGGCAAGCCCGTGCATTACAGCCCTCATACCGGCGAGGTAAAGGATGGATACATGTATACCGACACCGGACTCTGGGATACATTCCGTGCGCTATTCCCCTTATTGAATCTTTTCTATCCCGAGGTCAACTCGGAAATCCAGGAAGGAATGCTCAACCATTATCGCGAAAGCGGCTTCTTCCCCGAATGGGCAAGTCCCGGCCACCGCGACTGCATGGTCGGAAATAATTCGGCATCCGTGCTCGCCGATGCCTATCTCAACGGAGTGAAAGTCAGCGACACAGCCACTTTGTGGGAAGGTATTGTGAAAGGTACCGAGAATGTACATCCTACAGTATCGTCAAGCGGTCGCCGCGGCCACGAGTATTACAACCGGCTTGGATATGTTCCATACGATGTTGAAATCAACGAAAACGTTGCCCGCACACTTGAATATGCTTATGACGACTGGTGTATATATGAGCTTGCAAAAGCTCTCGGCCGACCGAAAAAAGAGCAGCAAATTTATGCCAAGCGTGCCATGAACTACCGCAATGTTTTCGACAAAGAAAGCAATCTTATGCGTGGCCGCAATGCCGACGGCACATTCCAAAGCCCATTCTCCCCTCTCAAGTGGGGCGACGCTTTCACAGAAGGCAACAGCTGGCACTACACCTGGTCGGTATTCCACGATGTGGACGGCCTGATAGGTCTGATGGGAGGACGTAAGAAATTCGTGGAAATGCTCGACTCTGTATTCAACGTGGCTCCCCTCTATGATGACAGCTATTATGGATTCCCGATTCATGAGATTCGCGAGATGACAGTCATGAACATGGGCAATTATGCCCACGGCAACCAGCCTATCCAGCATATGATTTACCTATATAACTACGCCGGTGAGCCATGGAAAGCTGAAAAACGCCTGCGTGAGGTAATGAACCGCATGTATACCCCCACTCCCGACGGCTACTGCGGCGACGAGGATAATGGCCAGACATCCGCATGGTACGTATTTTCAGCCCTCGGTTTCTACCCCGTAACTCCCGGTACCGGAGAGTATGTGCTCGGCACTCCCCTATTCGGCAAAGCCACCCTCACAATGCCCGGTGGCAAAAAGACTGTAATTGAATCCTCGCCTGAAGAATGGTATGTTGACTCTGTGGTACTAAACGGCAAGCCATATTCCCCGACTTTCCTGCGCCATGACGACCTGCAGAATGGCGCCACTATCAAGATTAATAAGTCGGCTACTCCCAATACCACAAGAGGTACTTCTCCCTCAGATGCCCCCTACTCTTTCTCTCGTAACGAAGCCAAAGCCGCAGGAATAAAATAAAGGTTATATACAAGCAATCAAAATTAATCCGCCATTTAGCCGTGAAGCTAAATGGCGGATTAATTTTGATGATATAAGATAAAAAAGGAATGGAGCGCCGAATCCACATTGGCGCTCCATTCACTCTCCTTATTATTATCCTTTATGCCTGCTTGTACAGTGTTGTTTCGGCAGGATTGAAACGGTTGATGAAGTCGGCATGCTTGTTTACTTCAGCTTGGGCAAGATTGAAGTAAACACGTGCGCTGGCATCAAACAGATCAGCATTGCGAGAAGCATCAAGTATGAGCAAGTGGCTCATTATGATGTTACCGGCCATCTCTACAAGACGGCGAGCCATGAAATCGAGATATGCGGGGTCATTGGCTTCGGTCACCTTCTTCACACACTCCTCGTAAGTAGCGGTAAGTCGGGCGAGTTCGTCGCGCAACGGCTTATAGGTGTGTCCGATTTCCTGTGCCTCATATGTACGAATGAGGTTGAGGTAAGTACCGGTTGTCACGTGGCGGATAGCGGCAACAACCTGGAGCTGTGTGGTTCCCTCGTAAATTGATGTGATGCGTGCGTCGCGATATATACGCTCGCATGCATAATCCTTCATGAAGCCGGATCCACCGTGAATCTGGATAGCGTCATATGCATTCTGATTGGCGTACTCACTGCCAAGACCTTTGACAAGGGGTGTGCATGCGTCGGCAAACTTGCTGTAGTATTTTGCCTCCTTGCGTTCTTCTGGAGTGAGAGGACGTTCTTTGGCGATATCATCGTAAATCTTATAGATATCGACAAAACGAGAGCACTCATAAAGAAGAGAGCGAGAAGCCTCGAGTTTGGCCTTCATTACCGAAAGGATTTCGTATACTGCCGGGAATTCGATGATAGCCTTGCCAAACTGCTTGCGGTCGCGGGCATAAGAAAGGGCTTCGCGATAAGCCGCCTCTGAAATGCCGACAGACTGCGCGGCGATACCGAGACGGGCGCCGTTCATAAGAGCCATCACATACTTGATTAGACCAAGTTTGCGCGAACCGCAGAGTTCAGCCTTTGCATTGCGGTAAACAAGCTCGCAAGTGGGAGAACCCTTGATGCCCATTTTATTTTCGATACGGCGTACGGTTACTCCACCGTCGCGCTTATCGTAAATGAACATTGACAGGCCGCGGCCATCCGTTGTGCCATCCTCAGAGCGTGCAAGCACCAGATGGATATCACTGTCACCATTGGTAATAAATCGCTTAACACCATTCAGACGCCATGTGCCGTCGGGCTGTTCGGTGGCCTTGAGCATTACCGACTGGAGATCGGAACCTGCGTCAGGCTCGGTAAGGTCCATCGACATGGTCTCACCCTCACATACACGGCTAATGAAGCGGCTCTTCTGGTCTTCATCGGCAAATTCATAGATTGTTTCAGCACAGTCCTGAAGTCCCCACAGGTTCTCAAATCCGGCATCCGCACGGCTGACAATATCAGCAGCCATGATATAGGGTGTAATCGGAAAGTTGAGACCACCGAATCGGCGAGGCATAGCCATACCCATAAGACCGGCCTTGCGGCAGGCATCAAGGTTCTCCGCAGTGGCGTCGGCATACTTCACACGTCCATCAATTACCTGAGGTCCCTGATGATCTACAGCCTCGGCATTAGGGGCTATGATATTGCCTGTAATCTCACCTACGATATCAAGTACCTTATCGTAGGAGTCCATAGCGTCATCGAAGTTGAACGGAGCATAATCAAACTTGTCAGCTTCGGTAAAATTGCGTTCTTTGAGGGCGACAATCTTACCCATAAGAGGATGGGTAAGGTGATGCTTAAGAGCGGGATTGTCGTTATAAAAATTTGCCATTACTTCGAATTTTTCTTGTAATATTTAATGAGTTTGGGCACGACATCCTCCACATTGCCGGTGATTACATAATCGGCTATGGTATTGATAGGTGCGTTGGGGTCATTATTGACCGAAATGATAATAGAGCTTTCCTGCATGCCGGCAATGTGCTGAATCTGTCCGGAAATACCGCAGGCGATATACAGCTTGGGACGTACGGTAACGCCTGTCTGGCCAATCTGACGGTCGTGTTCGGCAAATCCGGCATCAACCGCGGCGCGCGAAGCGCCTACTTCGGCGCCAAGAGTGGCAGCAAGATCATAGAGCATGTCGAAGCCTTCTTTGGACCCCATGCCATAACCGCCGCACACAATTATCGGAGAGTTTTTGATATTTATTTTCGATTTCTCGATATGTCGGTCGATTATTTCTACCACAAAATCCTCTGGCTTAACATACTTGTCAGCTTCAAGGTCTACTACTACACCCTTGTATGCGGAATCCTTTATCTCCTTCTTCATCACACCCTCGCGTACGGTAGCCATCTGGGGGCGATGATCGGGATTGACGATAGTGGCCACAATATTGCCGCCGAATGCAGGACGAATCTGGTAAAGAAGGTCGGTGTAGCTTTTACCGGTTTTGGGATCGGTATGGTCGCCGATTTCAAGCGAAGTACAGTCGGCGGTGAGACCACTGTGGAGGCATGAGCTGACACGTGGGCCAAGGTCACGACCAATACATGTGGCTCCCATAAGGCAAATCTGGGGCTTAATCTCCTTGAAAAGATTGATAAGTACTGCTGCGTGGGGGTTGGAGGTATATGGATAGAGACGAGCGTCCTCTACCTTATAAACCACATCCACGCCATAGGGGAAGAGCGAATCCTCGATACCGTTGAGTTTATCGCCTATAACCAATGCTTCAAGTTTAACGCCAAGTTTGTCGGCGAGCACGCGGCCCTTGGTGAGAAGTTCAAGGCTCACATCGGCTACTTTGCCATGCTCATACTCGCAATATACTATGAGATTGTTGTTGTCGTTCATGATTCAATAAAATTAGCCGATAGTATGGTTGACGATAAGCTCTTTGATGAGATCTTCTATCTGAGTGTCATCATCTGTGAGAGTACGGCTCTCCTTGGCTGTAAATACTACATTTTCAATGGCTTTCACTTTTGTCGGAGATCCGGCCAGGCCTATCTGTGAGGGATCGGCATCTACATATGCCGCACTCCACTCCTGTAGGTTAAGATACGGGCGTGCATCAACAAGTGCCTGTATTTCAGGAGAAAGGTTTCCCTTCTCTGACGGAGATACGGCATATTTATATTTCTGTACACGCTTTGCATTGCGGGGACGGCACTCAGCAGCCGAGCCGTTGACAGTGACTACACATGGCAGTGGTGCCACTACAGTCTCCACACCGCCTTCTATGCGGCGCTTTACTGTCACCTTGCCATCCTTGAGGTCAAGAATTTCTTCAGCATATGTCACCTGGGGAATGCCAAGTTTCTCGGCAATCTGGGGGCCAACCTGTGCGGTATCGCCATCGATAGCCTGACGACCTCCGAGAATTATATCATAGTTGCCAAACTTCTTTACAGCCTGGGCCAGTGAGTACGATGTGGCAAGTGTGTCAGCACCGCCAAGTGTACGGTCGGTAAGGACTATACCGGTATCGGCACCGCGATAGATGGCTTCACGGATAATTTCAGCAGCACGTGGCAGACCCATTGTAAGAAGGGTCACCGTAGATCCCGGATTGGCATCCTTGAGGCGGAGCGCCTGCTCAAGAGCATTCAAGTCCTCCGGGTTGAAGATTGCAGGAAGGGCGGCACGGTTGATGGTACCGTCGGCCTTCATGGCATCTTTGCCCACATTGCGGGTGTCAGGCACCTGCTTGGCGAGCACGATGATGTTAAGACTCATACTTTTAAGGTTATTAGATATATTAAGTTAATTGATTCGGTTGATTATCACTCGTAGCTGGTGCCGTCGAAGCAATGGGTACAGACCTTGCATTTGGGCAACCCGATAGCCTTGACCACAGTCTCTACGGAACTGAACTTAAGCGATGTAAGCCCGAGTTGCTCACGGATTTTCTCTACCATGGCCTCATATTGTGGCGAGCCGGTAGTAGCGTATTTATCCAGATCCTTATCGGCATCGCCCTCCAGGTCTTTAATGACGCGACGGGTTATCAGCTCCATATCGCTCTTGGATGCGGTGAAATTGATAAACTTACACGGATATATGAGCGGCGGGCAACTTATTCGTACGTGTACCTCCTTGGCACCACAGTCAAACAAATCCTTCACATTGTCGCGTAGCTGTGTTCCTCTTACGATAGAGTCATCGCAGAATATCGCACGTTTATTGTAAAGTAATGCGCCATTAGGTATAAGTTTCATTCTGGCAACAAGCTCACGGCGCTCCTGAGTTGAAGGGGTAAAGCTGCGTGGCCATGTCGGAGTATACTTTACTATCCCCCGGCGATAAGGCACGCCTTTACCTTCAGCATATCCAAGAGCCATGCCTATACCTGAATCCGGAACCGCGCTCACAAAGTCGACCTCCTGATCATCATTGCGACCCATTTCCATCCCGGCCTCATAACGCATTTCATCGACATTGCGCCCCTCATATTCACATACGGGATATCCGTAATATGTCCAAAGGAAAGCACATACCTGCATCTCCTCTCCGGGAGCCTTAAGTTGACGGAAACCGTCAGCCTTGACTTCTACAATCTCGGCCGGACCGAGATTGTAGCACACCTCATACCCAAGATTTGGGAAAGCACATGTCTCACTCGTAAGCGCATGAGAACCCTCCTTCTTTCCTACTATAATCGGTGTACGTCCGAGACGGTCACGTGCGGCAATAATACTGTTCTCTGTCAGGAGAAGCATCGAGCATGAGCCCTTGAGCCGTTTATACACATTTTCAATACCGCTCACATAGTCTTTCCCTTCGCATATGAGCGCAGCAACCATCTCTGTAGGATTGATAATGTCGTAGGAGTGTTCACAGAAGTGATGACCCTTGGCCAGCAGTTCCTTCTCCAGCTCGGCGATATTATTGATACGTCCTACTGTCACTATCGCAAATTTGCCAAGATGGCAGTTCACGATAATGGGTTGGGCATCGGTGTCACTTATGACACCGACACCGACATTCCCGGTAAAGTCCTTGAGGTCTCCCTCAAACTTCGAACGGAAATAACTGTTCTCGATATTGTGTATCGAGCGGGTAAAGACGCCGTTGTTGCATGTTGCGATACCTGCGCGCTTTGTACCCATGTGGGAGTTGTAGTCAACTCCGTAAAATAGCTCGTTGATGCATTCTGTGCGTTTTGCAACGCCGAAAAAGCCACCCATAGAAACTGTGAATCTTTAATAGGTTATTTGGTTTTATCCTCAATCCAACGACGGGCATTGACGAATGCATCAATCCATGGTGTGACATCCTCCGAGCGACGTGTGGCAGGATAGTAGCCACACTGCCATGGGAAGATAGCACGTTCCAGGTGAGGCATCATAGCCAGATGACGGCCATCGGCCGACGCCAGGCCGGCAACGGCTCCACGACTGCCGTTGGGATTGGCAGGATAAGAATTGTAGTTGTATTTGGCAACAATATTATAGCTTGAGAGTGGTTCAGGCAGGTTGAAACGTCCCTCGCCATGCGCAACCCAGATACCGAGTTTCGAGCCGGAGAGTGAACCGAACATAACTGAATCATTCTTTGGAATGGTCAATCCAAGGAACTGCGACTCAAACTTATGGCTTACGTTGTGTTCCATGGTTGTCTTGCGCTTATGCTCAGGATTGATGAGATTTAGTTCAATCATGAGCTGACAGCCGTTGCAGATACCGAGGCTCAGGGTGTCCTGACGTTTGTAATATGCCTCAAGGGCAGCCTTGGCCTTGTCATTCCAAAGGAATCCACCGGCCCATCCTTTTGCAGAACCAAGCACATCGGAGTTGGAGAATCCGCCACAGAATACAATCATGTTGACATCCTCAAGTGTCTCACGGCCCGACATGAGGTCGGTCATATGTACATCCTTGACATCGAAGCCGGCGAGATACAGCGAGTAGGCCATTTCACGGTCGCCGTTGACGCCTTTCTCTCGAATGATTGCGGCACGTACGCCCGATTTGCCGTCACGGCGGAGTGACAGACCACGTGACGCAAGCGAGCCTTTGAATCCCGACGGGAAACGATAGCGTATAGGCTGCTTCTTATAGTTCTCAAAACGCTCTGCCGCACACTTCTCGCCGCTCTGCACAGCGTCCATCAGATATGACGAACGGAACCATACGTCACGCATGTGGTCAATAAAGAAGATGTGGTCGGCGCCGTTGTGGGTTACGGTGAGCATGCGTTCGGCGGATGGTGTGCCGATGGCAAAGAAGCGAACACCGGCCGCTGACAAAGCATCCTCCACTCGCTGACACTTTTCGTCAGCCACCTGCACTACCAGTGCCGGATTTTCGGCGAAAAGAATCTTGACAAGATCCGATTCGCCGGCTACCACAAATGCTTCGGTATTGAAGTCTATACCTCCGTCGCAATTTGCAAATGCCATTTCAAGAAGTGTAGTTGCCAGACCGCCGGCTGCCACATCATGTCCTGCGAGAAGCATACCTTTCTTTACAAGAGTCTGTACGGCGTTGAAAGTAGTTGCAAACTGCTTGGCGTCGGAAACATAAGGAGCCTCGCTGCCTAAAGCATTAAGCACCTGCGACAAGGCCGAGCCACCCAATGCAAGCGAGGTGCCTGAAAAATCTATATAATATAATGTAGATGGTTTGGCCTGAAGTACCGGAGTAAGAGTGCGGCGCACATCGCTTACCTCGCCTGCCGCCGAGATTATGACAGTTCCGGGAGCATATACTTTATCGTTGCCATACTTCTGTGTCATTGACAACGAATCTTTGCCGGTAGGGATATTTATTCCAAGCTCACACACGAAGTCGGAGCAGGCCTCTACAGCACGATAAAGAGCCGCATCCTCTCCGGGATTCTTGCATGGCCACATCCAGTTGGCACTGAGCGAAACGCTCTTCAACCCTTCGGCCATAGGAGCCCCCACTATATTGGTAAGAGCCTCGGCAACCGCCATCACAGAACCCTTGGCGGCATCAATCAGCGCCACCTGTGGTGCATGACCGATAGATGTGGCGATACCGGCTTTTCCGCGGTAGTCAAGCGCAACCACTCCGCAGTCGCTCAGAGGGAGCTGAATCTCGCCCTGGCACTGCTGACGGGCAACCTTTCCTGTAACCGAACGGTCAACCTTGTTGGTCAGCCAGTCCTTGCAAGCTACCGCCTCAAGCGAAAGCACGTCGGTCAGATATTCCTCGATGCGGTTTTCATCGTAGACCGCATCCTTATATTTTACATTGACCGTAGTGTCGGTAAGTACAGTCTTGGGCGAGTTGCCAAACATATCGGCCATTCCTAAATCAATAGGCTTGACACCGTCGGCCTGCTCAAACACAAAACGGTCGTCGCCCGTAGTCTCTCCCACCACATAGAAAGGAGCACGTTCCCGTTCGGCGATTGTACGCACATAGTCGATATCTTTCTCCTCAATCACAAGGCCCATGCGTTCCTGACTCTCATTGCCTACTATCTCCTTGGCCGAGAGTGTCTTGTCGCCGACAGGCAGTGCGTCGATATGAATTTTGCCACCGGTCTCTTCGACAAGCTCCGACAATGCGTTGAGATGTCCGCCGGCGCCATGGTCGTGAATCGATACAATAGGATTGTTGTCGCTCTCTGCAAGAGCGCGTATCACGTTGCTGACACGCTTCTGCATCTCAGGATTGGCTCGCTGTACAGCGTTCAATTCAATGGCATTGTCATATTGGCCCGTCTCAACCGACGACACAGCGCCGCCGCCCATACCGATTCGGTAGTTGTCGCCGCCCATTACCACTACTTTTTCATTGGCAACGGGATGTCCCTTCAATGCATCTTTTTTAGCAGCGAAACCAACTCCGCCGGCAAGCATGATTACCTTGTCGTAGGCATACTGTTTACCATTCTCCTCATGCTCGAAAGTAAGAAGCGAACCACATATAAGCGGCTGACCGAACTTGTTGCCGAAATCGCTTGCTCCGTTGGAAGCCTTGATAAGAATGTCACAAGGCGTCTGATATAGCCACACCCTCGGATTCATCATAAGTTCCCAACGATGCTCGGGCGCCATTCGCGGATATGAAGTCATATAAACCGCTGTTCCGGCGATAGGCAGTGAGGCCTTGCCTCCGCCAAGACGGTCACGGATTTCGCCGCCTGTGCCTGTGGCTGCGCCATTGAATGGCTCGACAGTAGTGGGGAAGTTGTGAGTCTCGGCCTTGAGCGAGATTACCGTATCAAGATCCTTCACCTCGAAATAATCCGGACGGTCGGGGTTTACAGGATAAAATTGGTCAACCTTTGGGCCGTCGACAAAGGCTACATTATCCTTGTATGCCGAAACGAGCTTGTTGGGGTTGACCTGAGATGTTTTCTTAATAAGTTTGAACAGCGACATTGGCTTTTCCTCGCCGTCAATCACGAATGTGCCATTAAAAATCTTATGACGGCAATGCTCCGAATTGACCTGAGAGAAGCCAAACACCTCGCTATCAGTCAGCGGGCGACCGAGCTTTGCTGCAAGATCGCGCAGATATTGCTCTTCATCAGGACTGAGCGCGAGGCCTTCAGCCTTGTTGTATTCTGAAATATCGTCGATATATACTATCGGATCCGGAGTCTTTGCGACTGTAAATATGCGACTGTTGAGGCCCTCATAAACCCGCTGTAGCATTTTGTCGTAACGCGGTTCCGGCTCGACAGTGCGTACAAACTCCTCAATTCGGGTAATCCCCTCAAGCCCCATATTCTGGGTGATTTCCACTGCATTTGTGCTCCACGGGGTAATCATTTCCCGACGTGGCCCTATAAAGCGGCCTTTAAGGCTGGTAGCAACAAGGAGGGTAGCGCCTCCAAAGAGCCACGACAGCTTTTCCGCTTCAGTGGCATCCGGTCGGTGGGTAGTCTCGACGGCAATCACAAGATTGGCGCCTTTTTTGAAGAATACAACCATACTCTATCTATTTCCTGATAAATGTTGATGACTGGTTTTGCATGCATCGGTATGCCGATGCGCTTAGGAATGCAAAATTACAAATTTTCGGCTCATCTGAGTGATTTTTGCCAAAAAAGTTGGCCGGCGATACCGATATGGGACTATTTTTACCGTCGCCTATTATAAAACCGTGTCATGCCCGACACCTGAAATACTGACAATATGCCAGAAATGCAAAAAATAATAAACATTCCATATCCGGCAGAACTTTGGCACGCATTTTGCATTATCCATTGTAGGATATATGTCGGCGCCATGCGAGAAAGAGTATAAAAAGATTTATGCGAAATTTGCATGTTTGCCAATTTTAGCACTAAATTTGTGCCGGAATTGTCTGACATCCGTGCGTATCCTTTCCATCAATCAACCGCGGATTGCGTAGGCATATGACACCCGAACAAGAATAATCACAATAAAAAATATCGTCAACGAAATGAACGTCACACTTGACAAGACCGACAACGTGAGCGCCGTGCTCAATGTGTCTATTGAAGAAAACGACTACAAGCCCGAAGTAGAGAAAAAACTTAAGGAAATCGCCCGCAACGCCAATATCCCCGGATTCCGCAAAGGTCATGTACCCGCAGGCATGATTCAGAAAAGATTCGGCAAGCAGGCCACATCCGATGCTATCAACGACATAGTATACAACGCTGTCGTAGGCTATATCCGCGACAACAAACTCGCAGTCCTCGGACAGCCTGTACCCGTAGATGTAAAAGAACTTGACCTCGACAACCAGAAGGATTTCCAGTTCCAGTACCTCCTCGCCCTCGTGCCTGAAATCAATGTAGAGCTCAATAAGGACGTGCATATCCCCTATTATAAGATTAATGTAACCGACGAGATGGTCAATGAGCAGAGCGATAAGTTCCGTGAACGCTTCGGCGCTCAGGTGCCCGGAGAGACCGTCGAACCGAATGCTCTTGTAAAAGGCTCAATAATTGAGCTGGATGCAGAAGGCAACGTAAAGACCGACGAAGACGCTATCCAGATGATCAACGGCATTGTTGCTCCCATGTATTTCAAGGACAAGGCCGAAGCAGAAAAATTTGCCGGAAAGAAAATTGACGACAAGGTTGTATTCAACCCCTGGAAGACATGTGACGGCAATCCGGCCGAACTCTCTTCAATGCTCGGCATAGACAAAGAAAAAGCAGCAGATGTCAAGGGCGACTTCGAGATGGCAATCTCCGAAATCATCGTCGTACGTCCCGCCGAGCTCAATCAGGAACTGTTCGACAACGTTCTTGGCAAGGATGCAGCTACCGACGAAAGCCAGTATCTCGCCGGCGTAAAAACTATGATAGAGCGCGACCTTGAGCAGAACAGCAAGTATGTATTCCGTGCCGATGTACAGAAATACATGACCGAAAAATACGGCAACATGGAAATTCCCGCCGAGACCCTCAAGAAATGGCTCGTAGCTACAAATGAGGGCATCAACGCCGAAAATGTCGACACCGAATTTGAAAAGATGCTCCCCTCTCTCAAATGGCAGCTGATTAAGGAGCGCATGGCCGAACTCTGCGAAATCAAGATTGAAGAGAAGGACCTCACCGACTTTGCAAAAATGATTGCACGCCAGCAGTTTGCACAGTACGGCATGACCAATGTTCCCGACGATACACTCGAAGAATATGCAAAGCGCATTCTCGCCGACAAGAACTATCGTCCGCGCCTTATCGAAGAGGTAGGCGATAGCAAACTCTTCAACGCCGTTGAGGCCAAAGTCTCCCTCGACGAAAAAGCCGTATCTCTCGACGAGTTTAAGGAAATAGCTCAGAATCTCTGATAATTCCCATACCGGATCTGTCCGGACAAAACGGATGCGGGGGCGATGCGCACAATACGTGCAGCATCGCCCTCACTCTGATTAAACAGGTATTAATTTGGAAAAATTTCAAATCATGCCGGAATTTTATGGAAATATCGCAGAAATTTCATATCTTTGAATAACTGAAACTAAAAAGGCGGATACGCATCCACCCTCAACATATACTTTGAAATATGAACAACGACTTTAGAAACTACGCTGTAAAGCATTGCGGACTTAACGGCCTGGCGCTTGACCAATATATCGCCGCCGCCAATGCCGCTAACATCACTTCCAGCTATATCTCTCCCACTATCATAGAAGAACGCCAGCTAAATGTAGCCCAAATGGATGTATTCTCCCGTCTCATGATGGATCGAATCATCTTTCTCGGCACAGATGTCAATGACTATACCGCCAATGTGATTCAGGCACAGCTCCTGTATCTCGACTCGGCCGATCCCGGCAAGGATGTCTCCATTTATATCAATTCACCCGGCGGTTCGGTATATGCAGGTCTTGGTATATACGACACGATGCAGTACATCTCATCGGATGTAGCCACAATCTGTACCGGCATGGCCGCATCGATGGCTGCAGTATTGCTTGTATCCGGCACTGCCGGAAAGCGCTATGCGCTGAAGCACTCCCGCGTCATGATTCATCAGCCAATGGGTGGTGCTCAAGGCCAGGCCAGCGACATCGAAATCACTGCCCGAGAGATACAAAAACTAAAAAAAGAACTTTACACCATCATCGCCGACCACTCAGGCCAGCAGTTCGAAAAGGTAGAACGCGACTCCGACCGCGACTATTGGATGACCGCAGAAGAAGCCAAAGAGTATGGCATGATTGACCAGGTACTTGTAAAAGCCAAACACTAAGTAAAGGAAATGGCAAAAAAATCAACACCGGTATGCTCATTCTGCGGCCGTCCGGCCGACATGACTGAAGGTATGATACCTTCAGCCACTAATTCCGGCACGTATATCTGCACCGACTGTGTCGACGCCATGGAGCAGATGATAAAAGAGTTGAGAAACGAACAATCATCATCCGGCGACAGCAGCGAGACAAAACTCGACGATATACCCAAGCCCAAGGAAATACGCGCATTCCTTGACCAATACGTAATCGGTCAGGACGATGCGAAAAAATACCTGTCGGTAGCCGTATACAACCATTACAAACGCCTTGCACAGGATGCTGACGATATCGACATCGAAAAAAGCAACATAATTCTTGTCGGACCTACAGGTACCGGCAAGACACTTCTTGCCAAGACAATCGCACGATTGCTCAACGTACCTTTCACTATTGTCGACGCCACTGTCCTGACTCAGGCCGGCTACGTGGGCGAAGATATCGAGAGCCTGCTTACGCGCCTGCTTCAGGTTGCCGACTATGACGTGGCAAAAGCTGAAAAAGGGATTGTATTCATAGATGAAATCGACAAAATAGCCCGCAAGGGCGACAATCCCTCAATCACCCGTGACGTAAGTGGGGAAGGAGTGCAGCAGGGACTTCTCAAGCTCCTTGAAGGTTCGGTTGTCAATGTGCCGCCACAAGGAGGAAGAAAACACCCCGAGCAGCGTATGATTCCCGTCAACACGAAGAACATTCTGTTTATCTGCGGAGGCGCTTTTGACGGAATCGAGCAGAAAATAGCCCACCGCCTCAACACTCATGTTGTAGGATATTCGACCGACCAGGGGCGCCAGCGCATAAAACGCGAAAATTATCTGAAATATGTGATGCCGCAGGATTTGAAATCTTTTGGTCTCATCCCCGAGATTATAGGTCGACTCCCTATCCTCACAAATCTTGAGCCTCTTGACCGCGAAGCTCTGCGACGCGTGCTAACCGAACCGAAAAATGCAATTGTACGCCAGTACCAGAAGCTATTCGCTATGGACGGTGTAGAGCTTTCTTTCGACGATGCCGCTCTGGATCTCATTGTCGACAAGGCTATTGAATATAAACTCGGAGCGCGAGGTCTGCGGTCGATTGTAGAGACAATAATGATTGACAGCATGTTCGAGATTCCGTCATCCGACGACCAATCATTTACCGTAACGCGTGAATATGCATTAGAGCAGCTTGAAAAAGCCAACTTTGAAGCCGCACATTCAGATGCAAAATAAACGCAGCAACGATAAAATTTCAGATATATACGAGACAATCAAATAAAATTCTAATTTCGCCAAGATTCGGCGCATAAATCCCAATCACTGCCATGCCAAACAAGTCGTCCTTCCTCACCGATGAGCTGAAAAAGCATTTTGGATTTGACACATTCAAAGGCAACCAGGAAGCCATTATCACCTCTCTGATGGAGGGGAACGACACATTTGTGCTTATGCCTACCGGCGGCGGCAAATCATTATGCTACCAACTGCCGGCATTACTGATGCCGGGGACCGCGATTGTGATTTCGCCACTGATTGCCCTGATGAAAAATCAGGTGGATGCGATGCGCAGCTTCAGCGAGGTCGACACCATAGCCCACTTCCTGAATTCATCACTGTCAAAAGCAGCCATAGAAGAAGTAAAGGCCGATATCCTTGCCGGCAAGACAAAGCTGCTGTACGTTGCGCCCGAATCTCTTACAAAAGAAGACAATATTGAATTTCTAAAAACAGTACCCATTTCTTTCTACGCAGTCGACGAAGCTCACTGCATATCGGAGTGGGGCCATGACTTCCGTCCCGAATATCGGCGTATCAGGCCTATAATCAATGAAATCTGTCCACGCCCGGTAATTGCGTTGACGGCAACTGCGACCCCAAAAGTTCAGCACGACATACAGAAGAATCTCGGCATGCAGAACGCCACACTCTTCAAATCGTCGTTCAACCGCACCAACCTTTATTACGAAGTGAGGCCCAAAACCTCGACAATCGACCGGGATATAATACGCTTTATCAAGCAGCAACCCGGGAAAAGCGGCATTATATACTGTCTGAGCCGTAAGAAAGTCGAAGAGCTTGCGGAAATACTTCGCCTTAATAACATCCGTGCCCTCCCCTACCATGCCGGACTCGACCAGAGCACAAGAGCCGCCAACCAGGATGCGTTTCTGCTTGAGAAAGTCGATGTAATTGTCGCTACTATAGCGTTCGGCATGGGAATCGACAAGCCCGACGTAAGATTTGTCATTCACTATGACATACCGAAATCTCTTGAAGGATATTACCAAGAGACCGGACGTGCAGGGCGCGACGGCGGAGAAGGCAAATGCATTGCATTCTATATGCATAAGGATCTCCAGAAAATGGAGAAATTCATGCAGGGCAAGCCGTTGGCCGAGCAGGAAATAGGCCGACAGCTGTTGCTTGAGACTGCGGCATATGCGGAGTCGTCACTGTGCAGAAGGAAACTGTTGTTGCACTACTTCGGTGAAAAATACACTGAAGAAAACTGCGGGAACTGTGATAACTGTTTAAACCCAAAGAAACTCGTGGAAGCTAAAGATGAACTTTGCGCCGTAATTGAAACCGTCAGCGCACTGAAAGAAAAATTCAAGCCCGAGCAGATTATTGATGTTATGCTCGGGAAAAACACCTCGACTGTCAAGACCTATGCCCAGGACGAGCTTGAAGTATTCGGCTGTATGCAGGGCAGTGATTCACGTACACTTTCTACAATTATCCGTCAGGCACAGATTGCAGGATATCTCGACCGCGATATCGAGAATTTCGGCATACTGAAACTGACCGCAAAAGGCAAGGCGTACTACAAAAAACCTACATCCTTCAAAGTAGTTGAAGACAATGACTTCAGCGAAGAGGAGGAAGAACAGGTAATGAAAAGCGGCGCAGCCTGCGCAGTCGATCCTGAATTATACAATATCCTTAAGGATTTGAGAAAGAAGATGGCCAAACGCCTCGAACTTCCTCCCTACGTGATATTCCAGGATCCCTCACTCGAGGCAATGGCCACTACATATCCCATCACAATCGATGAACTTCAGAATATACCGGGCGTAGGAGCCGGAAAGGCAAAACGCTATGGCGAGGACTTCCTGAAAGTGATAAAGGCCCATGTCGAGGAAAACGAGATTGAACGTCCTGAGGATTTACGTGTGCGCAGTGTCGCAAACAAAAGCAAATTAAAAATCTCAATCATCCAAGGCATTGACCGCAAAATCGGGCTCGACTCTCTTGCCGAAAGCAAAGGACTCGAATTCTCCGAACTTCTTGACGAAGTTGAAGCCATCGTATACTCAGGCACAAAGATAAACATCAATTATTTCCTTGACGAGATAATGGATGACGACCGTCAGACCGACATTTTCGAATATTTCAAGGAGAGCGAGAGCGATGACCTTGAAGCTGCTATCGATGAACTCGGCAATGAGTACAGCGAAGAGGAAATCAGACTGGTGCGCATCAAGTTCCTGTCAGAGCTCGGCAACTGATATTCCATATATCAAATAGACGGCACCGACGTGCCGTCTATTTGCATTTTGATATAAATTTACTACCTTTGCCGACAAAACAATACGAAACCCGTGGAAAAGAAAGAAAAAGACACAGCAATTCTGCTTATGAATTGCCCCGACCAGCCGGGAATCATAGCGGTGATAACCGATTTCATCACCGTAAACGGCGGCAATATCATGTACCTTGACCAGTATGTTGATAAAGCCAACGGGATTTTCTATATGCGTGTTGAATGGGATCTTGACGGATTTATCATCCCCAAAGAGAAGATAAGCGACTATTTCAACACCCTATATGCAAAGCGCTATGAGTTGATGTATTCTCTGAAGTTCTCGTCACAGAAACAACGCATGGCCATCTTTGTAAGCAAAATGTCGCATTGCCTTTATGACATCCTCGCACGCGTTGTAGCCGGTGAATGGGATGTTGAAGTCCCGATCATCATATCAAACCATCCCGATATGGAAAAGGTGGCACGACAGTTTGGCATAAGATATGAAGTATTCCACATCACAAAGGACAACAAAGAGCAGATGGAAGCAGCCGAAATGGCGCTCCTGCGTGAGCTCAATGTCGACTTCATAGTACTCGCTCGCTACATGCAGGTGCTCTCTTCCGACTTCATCAGCCATTACCCCCACCACATTATAAACATACACCACTCCTTCCTCCCGGCTTTCGTTGGAGCCAAACCTTATCATGCCGCTTACGACAGAGGAGTGAAACTTATTGGGGCCACCTCTCATTATGTGACTACCGATCTTGATGCAGGTCCGATTATCGAACAGGACATCACGCGCATAACACATAAGGATACGATTGACGATTTGGTAAAAAAAGGTCGTGACCTTGAAAAAATAGTGCTGTCGAGAGCAGTCGAGAAACATATCCAGAGAAAGATTCTCACTTACAACAACAAGACTGTAGTATTCAGCTGATGTGTTGATTGCAGTCGGACACTCCCATTATACTCAATCGGACACGATTCATGATAGCAGTAGTAAGATATAACGCCGGAAATGTATTTTCCGTAGAGTGTGCACTCAACCGTCTCGGCGTTGAGTTTGTACTGACTGCCGACGAGAAGACATTGCGTTCTGCCGACAAGGTAATTTTCCCCGGCGTTGGCGAGGCCGCCGCTGCCATGCACCATCTTCGTAGCACAGGCCTCGACCGTGTGCTTTGCAACCTCACAAATCCAGTGTTAGGCATATGTATCGGACAGCAACTGATGTGCCGCCATTCCGAGGAGGGAGATGTTGACTGCCTCGGGATATTTGACGCGGACGTAAGACGCCTCGTATCCACCGAGCATAATTTCAAGATACCTCATACCGGCTGGGACACAGTAACCGTTACGGCTCCCGACGGCCCCGTACCGGAGATGCTCGACGGGCAATATTTCTATTATGTGCACAGCTATGTCGTACCTGTAAACTCTGAGACAGCCGCAATAACCGATTATTGTGGTCCGTGGAGCGCCGCTATGCATCGCGACAACTTCTATGCCGTACAGTTCCATCCCGAAAAGAGCGGAGCCGCCGGCACTTGCCTACTCTCTCACTTTCTTAACTTGTGATTGCTTATGATTGAGATTATTCCTGCCATAGATATTATCGGAGGCAAATGCGTCAGACTCACACGTGGCGAGTACTCCACCTCCAAAGTATATTCCGACGACCCGGTCGACATGGCAAAGCGTTTTGTCGATGCCGGTTGCCGCAGTCTGCATCTTGTGGACCTCGATGGCGCGAAGAGCAATCATATTGTCAATCACCACACATTGGAGCAGGTGGCTTCGCGCACACCACTCACCATTGATTTCGGCGGAGGGCTGAAAAGCGATGATGACCTGCGCATCGCATTCGAAAGCGGCGCAGCTATGGTGACCGGAGGCAGTATCGCCGTACGGTGTCCCGACACATTTCTTCGCTGGCTTGATACTTATGGCCCCGACCGCATAATATTGGGTGCCGATGCCCGCGGCGGTAAAATCGCCGCCGAGGGATGGACTGCGACATCCGACCGTGATATTGTACCGTTTATTGAAGGATATGCCAGTCACGGCATACGACGGGTCATATCTACCGAAATAAGTGTCGACGGGACCCTTGAGGGGCCGGCTGTCAGCCTATACCGACGTATACTCGACATATTACCTGAGTTGTGGCTTGTAGCCAGCGGCGGCGTAGGCTCAATATCCGATATCGCAACGCTTGACGCCGCCGGCGTGCCGGCTGTCATAGTAGGCAAGGCCATATATGAAGGACGTATCTCACTCTCCGATATATCACGTATCAACCTATCGTCATGTTAGCCAAACGAATCATTCCTTGCCTCGATGTCAAAGAGGGAAAGACAGTTAAGGGTGTCAACTTCGTCAACTTCCGCGACGCAGGTGATCCTGTGGTTCTCGGACAGCAGTATAGCGAGAATGGTGCAGACGAGCTGGTATACCTTGACATTACAGCGTCCCATGAAGGACGAGGAACATTCATCGACCTTGTAAGGCGTGTTGCCGAAAATGTAAATATACCGTTTACCGTAGGTGGCGGCATAAGCGCTGTCGACGATGTGGCCAGGCTGTTGGATACCGGAGCCGATAAAGTGTCGGTCAACTCGGCTGCATTGCGCAATCCGGGACTTATCGACGGTATTGCTTCACGCTTCGGATGCCAGGTGTGTGTCGCAGCCATTGACGCCCGTTTTGACGATGGCAAATGGCGGTGTTATCTCAACGGTGGCCGTAAACCGACAGACCGCACTCTTTTCGAATGGGCGCATGAAGCCCAGGAACGTGGTGCCGGTGAAATTCTGTTTACATCCATGAATCACGACGGAGTAAAAACAGGCTTCGCCTGCGAGGCGTTGGCCGAACTGACGTCAAAACTCACCATCCCTGTTATAGCATCGGGTGGCGCCGGAGACATGAGTCACTTTGTCGACGTATTCTCCACCGGACATGCCGATGCCGCACTTGCCGCAAGTATTTTCCATTTTGGAGAAGTATCTATCCCTGAACTAAAAAATTATCTTTCTCAAAATAATATTCCTGTAAGACTATGTCAGAACTGAACTATAATAAATTAGGCGGTTTGATTCCCGCAATAATCCAGGATGACGCTACCAAAAATGTGCTAATGCTTGGTTTTATGAACGATGAAGCCTATAGCAAGACACTTGAAACAGGCAAAGTAACGTTCTTCAGCCGCACCAAAAACAGATTGTGGACAAAAGGAGAGGAGAGCGGCAATTTCCTCAATGTAATAAGCATCGAAGAAGACTGTGATCACGACACACTCCTCATAAAAGTAAAGCCGGTGGGTCCGGTATGCCATAAAGGCACTGACACATGCTTCGGCACACCCAATATTATGGGCATCGAATTCCTACGATATCTCCAGGACTTCATAGACCGTCGTCATGATGAAATGCCGGAAGGCTCATATACAACCTCGCTTTTCAAGAAAGGGATAAACCGCATGGCACAGAAAGTCGGAGAAGAAGCGGTAGAGACTGTCATCGAAGCCACTAACGGCACTATCGACGGTCTTGTATATGAAGCATCCGATCTCATATACCATCTGATTGTACTTCTCACATCCAAAGGACTGCGTATCGAGCATCTTGCAGCCGAACTACAAAAGCGCCATAAAGAATAACCGGTCGACAAATGCCTATGGAAGAATCGGTATTAGTATCCTATAAGGGTGTAGAACTCCATCGCAAAGAACTGATTGTACTTAAGGACATTGATCTTGAGGTAAAGGCAGGCGAATTCCTATATATAATCGGAAAGGTTGGCAGCGGCAAGAGCAGTCTTATGAAATCGATGTATGCTGACATTCCCATTATAAAAGGTGATGCCGATGTCCTCGGATATGATTTGACGGCTATAAAACGTAAGGATGTGCCGATGCTTCGCCGAGAAATCGGCATAGTATTCCAAGACTTTCAGTTACTTACCGACCGTTCGGTCTACAACAATCTTCTTTTTGTACTTCAGGCTACAGGCTGGAAGATTAAGGCAGACATGGACGAGCGTATCGAACAGGTATTGAAAGAAGTAGGAATGCTCAACAAAAGCTACAAAATGCCTCACGAATTATCTGGAGGAGAGCAACAACGAATAGTTATAGCCCGTGCACTTCTGAACAAGCCCAGGCTTATTCTTGCCGACGAGCCAACCGGCAACCTTGACCCCGCTACCGGAGAACAGATTGTAGCCTTCCTGCACCAGATTGCCGCCGAAGGTACAGCGGTAATAATGGCTACACATAATCTCGCTTTAGTAGAGCAATTTCCGGCCAGGCTTCTGCGTTGCCACGACAAACGTATAACATCATTCTGAAATACGGGGCATATCGTATCGTATAGACTCTCATATACACATCGGCATATGGGAGTCTGCATGATTTATTTTCACGGCAGTCAGACCGATTTATAAATAGCCATACAAGTATTCTAAAGATAAACTTAACCAAATTATTATGATGAAAAACTTTCTATTGTTCCCGACAGTAGGGATAATGATTGCCGGCAGTGTCATAGGATGCAAGCCTGAAACAAACGAAGTACCTACATGCGACGGGGCTATTCTTCATGCGTGGTCATGGTCATTCGACACTATTGCCGCAAATATGAAAGCCATTGCAAACGCCGGATTTGACTATGTACAGACCTCCCCGGCCAACACATGTTTCATCGGCGAGCAGGGCGGCATGGCTCTATTCAGTGAAGATGGCGATTCTGTGAAAGGCAAATGGTATTATTATTACCAGCCAATCGACTGGAAAATCGGCAATCATCTTCTTGGCACACGTCAGCAGTTTAAAAACATGTGTGACAGCGCAGTCAAGTATGGTGTAAAAGTGATTGTCGATGTTCTTCCCAATCATACAGCAGTAGACCACAGTGCGGTTACAGCCGCTCTTGACAGTGCTGCCGGAGGTCATGACAAACTTTTCCATGCCAATGGATTCAACAATATCCATCAGTGGAACGACAGATACGAATGTACCACAGGAATGATGGGAGGACTACCCGATGTCAATACTGAAAATCCCGGGTTCCAACATTACTACCTGCAGTATGTCAACGATCTTCTCGCCTGTGGTGCCAGAGGTTTCCGATACGATACCGCCAAACATATCGGACTACCCGATGACCCGCGCGATTCATTGTCTGAACGCAATAACTTCTGGGACATTGCCACCGGACGTGAAAGTGTGCAGGGACTTTCTCTCGCAATGCCTGCTGACAGCTTGTTTATATACGGAGAAGTGCTTCAGGACAAAAATGTACGTGAAGCCGATTATGCCGAGTATATGGGCGTAACTGCAAGCAACTACGGCCATGCCCTCCGACATGTACTCTCCGAGGGAAACTACTTTGCCGATTCACTTGCACAATGGATGAATCCTGCGCCACCGGCCCGACTTGTGACATGGGTTGAGTCGCATGACACATATGCAAACGAACATGAATCAGCAGATCTTGAGGATGACCAGATTCGCCAGGGATATGTATTTCTTGTGGCGCGACAATATGGCACCCCGCTTTTCTTCAGCCGTCCGATGGGTTCTACCCGCCAGAATTATTGGGGCAATAACCGCATCGGGGCCCGTGGCAACGATGAGTTTTTTAATCCAGAAGTTGTTGCCGCCAACCACTTCCGCCATGCAATGCATGGTCAGTCAGAACAGATATCAGCCACTGACAATGGTGCTGTAATTGCTGTCGAACGTGGGAATAAAGGCATTATACTGATAAATATTTCGGACGAACCACAGCAGGTGAATCTTCCCACATCTCTTGCCAAAGGGACATACACCGACAATGTACATGGCTTAGGCTTCAACGTGAGCGATGGACTTATTTCCGGAACTATCCCTTCAATGTCATCATGTATTATCTATGGCAATTGAAAGCAATACACTATGATTTCAATCGCATAACTTCAAAATTATCACACCTCGTTTGAGCCGGAAATCATAGCAAAATGATAGCATGCAGTCCTATCTGAGTATAGATAGGACTGTTTTTTGTATCATAAGGTCAGAGCAGATTGCATTTTAACTTTTTTTACGTATTTAATGATTTTCACTTTATGCCTATCTATATTAACTTTTCACAATTATACACCACATTCATTATCAAATTTAAGCAATAGTACCCACTATTACCCTACATATTGCCAAAATATGTTGTTAAACATATAGCAGGGGCCATTGATAGTACAAAACAATTTATTACCTTTGCAATGCAAGAGGGAAATAAACCTCCCGATTGAACAAATCTTCTTAGCTAACTAAGAAATCTGACATCCACGAAACAACACCAACAAAAAGGTAAACAGAATACTTTTTCATACGTAACTTTCCAATAAAGACAGAATAGATATTCAACAAGCAACAAGCGAGAAATAAGGGTGCCGTGAGGTAGTCTTATTTTTTTTGTATCTACGACATCAAACACTTGTAGATATTGGGTCATTACAATTATCTTTGCAAAAGCAAAAGTTATCATAGATGAAACGATTATTTATACTATTGGCGACAGCTGTCGCGTCATTTGCAAATATTGTATTATCTGCAGAATGGCATGGAACCAAAAGCGTGTGGCACGGAGCCGACAGATATGATTTCACAATTGCCGGCCGTAGCGCAATAATGATAGTTCCCGACAATCCGCTCCCCGGAAATCCGTGGATATGGCGACCGGCCTTTTTCGATGCCTTTCCGTCGATTGATATCGCTATGCTGGAGCAAGGATATCATATCGCTTATATAATGTGACAGATGAATGGGCGCGTCCGTCATCGCTCCGCGCAGGAAAGGAGTTCTTTGACTACGCCATAGAGCATGGCCTCATGGACAAGGTTGTGATGGAGGGACTGGGCCGCGGGGGATATTATTCATTACGTTTCGCACAGACATATCCCAAACACATAGGAGCCTTACTGCTTGACAATCCACTTGTTGATATCAATGAACTGCGGCGCAACGTCGATTGGTGGAACGATGTGACTGCCAAGTGGAGTCAGGACTCTTTGCCGCCCCCAGGGTCAGCAGAAAATGCCGCATGTAATATTTCGATACTTGTTGACAACAAAATCCCGGTGTTGCTGCTGTCAGGAGGTGCCGATACAATAGTTCCATACGAGCGTAACGGAAAAATAATCAAGGATACATACCGGCGATGGGATATGCCGTTAAAATCAGTCGTCAGGTCACATTCCGGCCATCATCCACTTGGCATCGGCAATCCATATCCGATAGCTGAATTTATATACAAATGTCTGTATGGCCAACATAACCTGCGCCCAATCCGGGTAGCATGTATCGGAGACAGCATGACCGAAGGCGTTGGCACCGATGACTTCTCCACTCAGAGCTATCCGGCACAACTTCAGACACTCCCGGGCCGGGATACACCCTGCCATGCGCAATGTAATCGACTTCAATCCCGACATAGTAATAATCGCCCTCGAAGTCAATGACTGCAAATCGTACAATTGGGAAAATTTCAACAGTGAATTTACGGCAGACTATCAATCTCTCATAGATACACTCAGCATGCTACCGGCTCTCCCTGAAATATATCTTGTAATCGAACCATATGTGCAGGAAACACCTCAGACACTTTCATGGGGATTTGAAAACAAAGGATACTACGAACAAATGTGTGAAAGAATCAATACTACCGCTATTGACAACCATATGAGCGTAATATCTCTGACTGATGTATTCAAAGGGGAGGAAGCTCACGTATACGCACCCAACGACCATCCTAATCCACGTGGGACTATGCTTATGGCGCGCGCTATAAAAGCACACCTCCTGAAGCGGCCCTAAAAAGCGCCATAGCGCTTCAGCAGGTTGTCGTAATCCGGAGTGCCCTTATATGATTTTATCCACGAATCAAGAGAATCGGCAAGAGCGGAGTGACGGTGTGCAGAAATCCACGACTGGAACTGGTTGAACGAGACTTCGGTAACCACATCAAGCTGAGGGTAATCTCCGGCAATCTCCTGAGCTACCCTGCGACTGATTACCGCCCCCTGTATTTCACCAAGAGCTGTCATTATAGCAAGTTGTTCCGGGCCGTAATCACTTTCTGACTTAACATATATGGTATCACCGATTTCCCGGCCAAGACTTTTTATACGACTCTCTACCGAAGAGCCGGCGGCAATCCATATTGTATCGCCTCCGAGATCAAGGGGGTTACGCACAGCTCCATGCCCTTTTACAGAATCGCGCAACTGTACGAGGACCTGACGATCCACCACCACCGGTTCCAAAAAACGGTAACGTTGGCGAAATTCAGCTGTCATAGGAAGATCGGCTACCAAAAGGTCTACGATACTGTCATGAATAAGCGGCAGACTCTTCTCAAACGATGTGACAGGATGAAACTTTACCACAAGTCCATGACGCGAGGCAATATCGCGCAACATATCGTAGTGCAAGCCACCAAGAGTATCGCCATATGTGTAGCAGACAAGCGGCGTATATTCAATAGCGACATCAATCGTATCAGCCCCTGAAGGACGTATTTCCGCGCTACTATGATTATTGTCGACAGCACAACGCCGAAGGCCATACATACCAAGCAGTACAAACAGCATCAATGTCGCATAAAGTATTCCGTTCCCTTTCTTAGGCATCAGTTCCATGACAATACATTTTTATCCAATGGCCTCATAGAGTACCAACAATCCGCACTTGAGATTAGTTGGGGAAGTCGACCGATAATCCCATCTGAAATCGGCGTGGATTGATGGGGTAATGAGGAAGCGAGAAGTAGTTGTCGCCCATCATACCCTGGTTTACATGGCTCATCATCACATAGAAACGCACTTTCGACAACTTCATGTTGGCAAATGCATTCATAAGCGGATAACCGCCGACGTCTATTGTGCGCTGATTGTAGAATGTCATGGTGGCCGGCTGATAATCGATTGACTTATACTTCGTATAATAGTCACAATCAACGCCAAGCTGCACATGAAGCACTCCGGCCACTTTGAAGTTAAGCGACAGATTGGAATATACTGCAAGTTTGGGCAACGGTATCACAGTTTCGTCCGATGAGGTCTGGAGTGTCACGCGATTCTGCCATACAAGAGGGCCAAACTTAAAATCCTGATGAAGAGACGCACTGACTACCTGCACACTTCCTCCGGCCTGAACCGGCAGACAATCAGGTCCGAAATATATAAGATTCTGTACATTCTCTACCCCGGCATTTATATATGTACGCGTGTGAGGAATGTTGAGAATTCCACCTAACCGCAACGAACGAGTCTTTCCGAAATCATTATCCCAAATGAAATGGTTGGAAACATAATGATTCATCAGATACGGAGCCGCCACATTGCGGAAACGCCCATAGCCGGTAATGCTCACTGAGTCTCCGAAAAGAGGGAACCGAGTATTGACCCGTCCGTCAATCTCAAGGTCTCCCACTACCGGTCCGATCAGTCCGAACCGAGCAGTCGCATCATACGTCAGAATCGATCCGCGCTGTTTGGTCAACTGTCCTCCGACCCATAGGAGATTCTCACTATGACTTCCGGGAACCTTGCCTACCGGATAAGGGGATAATCCGTCAGGGAGCGGAACGACACGGTCGATTGTATCCGTTGTCTGCTTGTAGTTGCGTATCTGGTGAGTGACAAATGCAGACAGACCAAACTTGGCAAATTTATTGAACTCCTCAATAAGCTGCACACCCAACGTATTTGACAGCGACCAATAGTTCGTGCGGTCATTTGATTCGTCGGGATAAAGATATGTGTTCTTCCAGAATTCAGTATCGGAAGCCTGTGTGTCGCGGAAAGTATGCCGTCCTTTCTGATAGTCTAAAGTCCATACAAAACGCGTCACAGGCACATATGTTCTCACCGTTGTAGTATCGTCAACCTCCTCTTCCTCCCAAAACCCGACATTGTATGTATTGTTGAGATATAGTTGCGCGCCGCTCACACGGTTGAATGCACCTGTAAGATTGGTAGGGATTGCTTTGGGCTGAATAGAAGCCTGTCCGCCCTGAAGCTGTGCGGGGTCGGTGATATATAAATCATCAGTTATACCACCGTTTTCCATATTAAGCATATTCCAGTGGTTGAAGAATCCCTGAAACTCATACCTGTCGCCTATATACGACCCGGAAAATCCCCAGTTGAGATGTTTTGTCGCCTGATAGTCGTAGCAACCCTTTGAGTATAGGTAATCAATCATGGCTCCAACCTGTCCGTGAGCATCCACATTGCCTGAGAATATCCCATGCAAACGGTCCTGTGCGTTCTCCTTTCCTCCCGCATTATTATATGACAGAAGAGTCATCGGAATGCGCGTATTATAGAATTTCATACCTGCCAGCGACGGTTTCCAGTATCTTAGAGCATCGGTAAAGAAAAAATCGCTCATGGGCTCGCGTTCGAAGTAGAGCAACGTGCGGCCCGGAGCGCCGAAGTTGCCGGTTGTCCCATACGCATCAGTCACTAATGACGGAACAAATCGCTGCGCATAATTAACATAGAGAGTATCAATAGTGGAAGGCTCTCTCAATCCGAGAGGAGGGAGGATTTTCCAGGCATAAGGTTCGGCAGTGACTTCCTCAGCCGGAGTTGTCTCCTGCTCCGGAAGAACATCTCCCGATGGAGCGTGTGTCGGTATATGCGCCGGTGCGTCGGGTCTGAGTGGAGTCTGGGCATAGACTCCGCTACCCGTGGCCAGTGTCATAAAGAATAATATTGATGTTTTTATATTCATTCAGGCACAGTGTCATTGCCGGATGTTTTGCCATCCACGGCAGAAGTGATAAATGGATCAATGGAATCGATGTCGACATGTTCGTCACCAAGAAGGACATCCTGCATCGAACGTATGATACTCTGAGCGCCGATAAGCTGCATTCTCTGTTCAAGAGAATCCACAATATTCACATTAACCGAAAGGAGATAGCCAGCCATGTTCTGAGCCACGCCCTGCTGTCCGGCGCGTAAAAGCGCAAGTATCAGCAACAGATATGTCATGAAAGATATATTGGTGCTCTGTGGATCATCAATTTTAAGCAGATATTCCCGATAAAGCTGAGCAATCTCCCCTACTCTTTTCTGTCGGTAAAGCGACTCAACCAGAATATTCCAGTCATCCGACATCCCCTTTACATACAACCATGTGAGAAGAATGTCGGCAGCCGACTGCCATTGGCCTCTTTCATAAAATCCACGGGCCCATGCAGTCCATTCGTCACTGTTCATTCCTGAGTTTGGCAGATATTGCCGCAGTACACGCAGATTGCGCAAAGAGTCGCCGAGTTTAAGTATATGTTCTACGGCTTCTCGCTCTGCCGGATGTTCGGCAAGATACTTTTCAAGCAGACTTGCCGACTCTTCCTCACTCCCGTCTATTGCAAGCATAGCAGAAAGAGTAAAAAGTGAAGGAGTGTACTCATTGTCCTGGGCCACAACCTCACGCATCATCCTGTAGGCTTCCTGTGTATCCTTCTTCATGTCGAAGAGAATCTGAGCTTTCGTGGTGAGTATGGAAGCGGAATCCGGATTAAGAGCCACAGCATATTCGATAGACCCGAGTGCATTCTCATAATCATCGACATTAAGATATTCCTGTGAGAGCATGTGCCAGTATGTAGGGTTGAACGGCTCCATTCCGGTAAGCTCATCGAGCAGTTTAATGGCAAAGTGATAGTCTCCCTGTTCTTCCACCTCCTGAGCGAGCTCATACAAGAATGTATCCTTATACATACAGCGTTGCTGTATAAGATTTTTGTGTTCCTTAAGCCAGTCGAGCAGCCCAAGTTCGGAGAATGTTGTCACGAGCTGTATTATGGTTTCGTCGTCATAGTCGCCATAACGATTGAGGATATCCGACATGGCGTCAGCCGCATCCTGACCTACAGGACGTTTCACTCGCAACACAAGCAAATCCCACAGAGCGCCTGTATTCCTGTGGCTTTCGGCAATGGATATCGCCGAGTCGCTCATCGACAGATTTTCAAGCAGGAAATAGGCGCGCCGTTGCATCAGTTCGTCACTGTCGGGGAAATATCTTACAGCTGCAAAAATGACCTGCAACTGCACGGCCTCGTCATAACTATCGTTGGCGTAATCGTAAATATCCACAAGGTCGTTTTCATCGAAGTTTGACGGAATCTCACCCGATGAAGCCAACTCGCGAAACTTCCTGTAGAGATTTTCTCTGCGTTTCTGCTCCTGATCCATGAAACAAGGGGGATAAATGGTTATCGTGACAGCACACACAAAGTTATACCGGGTGTGCTGTCACGTTATAGAGTATATACCGTATAAACGGAATCGGGGATACAATTATTTCTTCTGAATCTTCTCCCAAGTGTCCTTGAGCTGTATGGTACGGTTAAATACCGGATGAGCAGCAGTAGCGTCGGAATCAAGTGTGAAATAACCGATACGCTGGAACTGATAATGACCGCCAACCTTTGCATTCTCGGCGAGGAACGGCTCTATCTTTATTCCATCGACAACTTTCAGCGAATCGGGATTGAGCATCTCACGGAAGTCGCGGTCCTTTTCCTCAGCCGGGTTTTCCACAGAGAAAAGTCGGTCGTAGAGACGAGCTTCGGCATCTATGGCATGTGCGGCCGACACCCAATGGAGTGTACCCTTAACCTTACGCATGCTGCCGGGAAGACCGCTGCGAGTATCGGGATCATATGTACAGTGGATTTCGGTAATATTGCCTTCGGCATCCTTTACCACATCCTCACACTTTATTATATAAGCGCCCTTCAGACGCACCTCGCCACCGGGAGCCAGACGGAAGAACTTCTTTGGAGGATTCTCCATAAAGTCGTCGCGTTCTATGTATATCTCCCGAGAGAAAGGCATCTTGTGTGTGCCTGCGGTGCTGTCCTCCGGATTGTTTTCCATCTCTACAGTCTCAGTCTGACCTTCGGGATAGTTGGTGATAATGACTTTCACGGGATTCATCACAGCCATCACTCGTGTAGCAACCCGGTTGAGGTCATCACGCACCGCATGCTCAAGCAAGGATATGCTGTTGAGCGCCTCAACCTTTGTATATCCGATAAGATTTACAAAATTACGAATTGACTGGGGGGTATAGCCACGACGGCGCATAGCCGATATAGTCGGCATGCGGGGATCATCCCATCCGGCCACAAGGCCTTCTTTTACAAGTTGGAGCAACTTGCGCTTGCTCATTACCGTGTATGTAAGATTGAGTCGATTGAATTCAATCTGACGTGGGCAGTAGCTGTCGTCGGCAAGCTCTTTGACAAAGTACTCATAGAGCGGGCGGTGAGGCACAAACTCCAAAGTGCATATCGAGTGGGTCACACCCTCGAAATAGTCACTCTGACCGTGGGCGAAGTCATACATGGGATATACATTCCATGTAGTGCCGGTACGGTGATGCGGAGTTTTGATGATACGATACATAATCGGATCGCGGAAGTGCATATTGTCCGATGCCATGTCAATCTTGGCTCGCAACACGTAGGTACCTTCGTCAAATTCACCGGCATTCATGCGATGAAACAAATCAAGATTCTCCTCTACCGGACGATCGCGGTAAGGGCTGTTCTCACCGGGCTGAGTAGGAGTGCCTTTCTGGCGGGCGATTTCCTCAGAAGTCTGATGGTCTACATATGCCTTGCCATCCTTTATCATTCGTATGGCAAGATCATATAGCTGAGGGAAATAGTCGCTTGCATAATACTCACGATCCCCCCAGTCGAAACCAAGCCAATGGATATCATCGCGAATGGCATCGACATATTCTGTATCCTCTTTCGTAGGATTGGTGTCGTCAAAACGCAGGTTGCATGTGCCGCCGAATTTCTCCGCGACACCAAAGTCCATGCATATTGCCTTGGCGTGGCCTATATGTAGATAGCCGTTAGGCTCCGGCGGGAAACGTGTATTAAGGCGTCCTCCATTCTTGCCGGCGGCAAGGTCATCGGCTACAAGCTGCTCCACAAAGTTGAGACCGCTTTTGCTCTCCTCGTCATTGATTGTTTCAATAATTTCTGACATAGCAATATATTATATTTTCCTACAAAGGTAACAATATTATATGAATCCGCAAACACTATGACGAATGGTCACCAAAGAGAGGTGTGGCCTCCGGGCTGTCAGTTCGATGATTTAATTGGCTGTCGGTCGCACGACAAGCCATACTCTGAGATTATCGAGCGTAATGTATCTCCACCGTCGATTGATGGAGAAAAGCCGACAAGGACGTTAATCCGTGAATTCTTTATAAGCCCGACGCCATCGCGTATGGTATCTGACACACATATATCGCCGGCGAGTCCACAGATGTCGATAATTCCAATGCCATATGATTCAATGATATGAAGTATTTTACCAGCTGCTGCTGAATTTCTGAAGACAGAATACTCCTCCCGCATGGCATCTTCGCCTTTGTGGAGAATGAAAACTTTATCCGGTGTTTCAAGCAATCCGGTCATTATCGGAGGCCATATCGCTGCACCCACAGAGTCTGCCACACAATGCCGTGGCCACTCACCGCCGTTAGTATTAAATGAACAGTGGCACATTGGATGATAATCCGCCGTCACTATTATACATGCATAATCCGCATTATTGGCGCGTATATATCCGGCAAGAGCGTTCATTGCAGACTCAGCTCCCGGCACAGGCAGCAAGCCGGTGATAAAATCAATCTGCGGGTCGATTACCAACAACAGCTTATTTTTCATCTCATTCAATGATTTATTGATTTACTGAAACGGTATGCGTACAATGCATCTAAAAAACATCTATGTCAATATTGCGAGACAAGCATCAAAGCAGAGTCGGTCTCGCAATATTGACATAGTATGATTTAATCAATCAGAGTAAAGAAGGCGTGGTAAGAAAATCAAGAATACGTGTGCGTAGGATTAGTTCATAGCGAGCCTGAATGGCCTGTGTAGTGGCTGTCAAGGCTTTGGATTTTGCCTGCTCGTAGTCGGTAGGAGTAGCCCGTCCGACACTGTATTTTTCCTGCATCGCCTCAAAAGCCTTATTGGCGGCATCACGGGCGGTCTCGCCTGCCGCAAGACGCGCTCTTGCTCCGTCGGCTTGATAATACGCCTGCTGCACCTGACGCATAAGTTCCTGCTCGGCCTGGTCAAGCTGCAACTCGGCATTGACTTTCTGCACCTTGGCGCGATTTACCTGATTACGTGTCTGCAATCCGTCGAATATAGGGATTGAGAGCGAGAAGCCCATCGAAGTCGCATAATTGTTTCTCATCTGACGCCCGAATGGTTCATTACTGAATCCACTTACAGTATAGTAGCTTGAGCCTATACCGGCATTAAAAGACAAACGAGGGATATAACCAGTTTTTGCGACATCTATTCCACGTTCGGCTGCCGTTATATTCGCACGAGCAGCGGCTACCGCGTGACTCCGGCCCAAGGCCCGGGCATAAAGTTCGGCAAGCGGAGCCATCGTGAGTGCCGGCATATCGGTATCAATTGGCTCTATATCAAAGCCGTCGATATCATCTATATATAGAAGCTGTGCAAGGTCAACCAAAGCGAGGCGTGTATCATTGGCAGAAGTCGCCACCGACATACGGTCCTGTGCAAGCTGCGATTCAGCCTCAAGCATATCGATTTCGGGGATTTTTCCTGCTTCAAGCAATGCCTTGCGACGCGTAAGTTCATACGAGGAAAGTGCCTCCTGGTGCAGCGCCTCCTGGTGTAGTTCTTTTTGATAAAGCACCTGAAGATAACCGGCAATAACGTTGAGAGTAACGTTGTCACGGACAGCCTCAAGCTGTTGCAGCGCCGCTGCAAGCGAAGCCTTGGCATATGCCACCTGACGCGGAGTGCTAAGGCCATCGAAGAGAGGGAGCGAGAGATTCACACCCCACTGTGTGTTGGAGGTATTGCGGTCGGCATAAGTATTGTCGGATGTAAGTCCGCGTCCTATATTCCATCCTTGCGATACCTGAGCGCCAAGTGTAGGCAGATATCCGGATTTGGCCGATGACAACTCGACATCGCCTTGACGTACATCCACAATACGCTGACGCACCTGGAGAGAATGCTCTACGGCATAGCTGATACAGGAGTCAAGACTCCAAGGTGATGCTACGGCACAGTTAACGGCCATAAGCATAAATGCGGTAAAAAGCATCTTTTTCATAATCATTTCCCTGAAATTTCACTGCCGCGCAAACGATCGTCAGCGTCAACGCCGCCTTTAACCTGAATATTGATGCCGTCGGAAAGGCCGGTAGATATCGACTTCCGTTCAAATTTATGTTCAGGCACAGTGTCTGTAAGAACATATACATAAGCCGAGTCACCACCCCACTCTACCACTGATTCAGGGACAGTCATTACCGAATCGGCATGCGCTAATGTAATAGTAGCATTCGCGCTATAGCCAGCCCGGAGATTAACAGAATCTGGCACCTCAATGGCGGCCTTTATCTCAAACGTATTGGAGCCGTTTTCTTCGGTTGACTTAGGAGCAATATATTCGATTACAGCGGCAGGCGTAACCTCCGGAAGAGCACCAATCGATATTGCTGTCGACATTCCAATCTTAAGTAGTCCCACCTCTGTTTCATCTACTTTACCACGGAATATGAGATTACGCATATCGGCAATTTTTGCCACCGTCGTACCGTCATTCATCGTATTAGCCTGAATGACAGAAGTGCCGACTTTAACAGGGACCTCAAGCACTTGCCCGTCGATAGTGGCACGCACAAGAGTGTTGGACTCAGTAGCATTGTATGAGCTTACGCCCTCACGTACGATACGAAGCGCATCCTCTGCGGCATCCAGTTCCTGAACTGCTTTCTTATATTCAGTCTCTGACTGTTCGTATTCTTCCCGGGCAACAAACTTGCGTTCATAAAGGCCACGTGTGCGGTCAAATACCTGCCTGGCCTGGTCAAGCAGAATTTTTGCCGTAGACACTCTTGACTGTGCTGCTGAAAGCTGCGACTCTTCAGGAATTACCTTAATACGGGCTATCACATCGCCGGCACGGACCATGTCGCCGGCCTCTACGTTGATTTCGGATATGATGCCAGATATCTGAGGCTTGATTTCAATCTCATCGCGCGGCTCAATCTTTCCGGTCAGCACAGTAGTACGGCTTATGTTGCCTGTTGACGGGCTAACAAGCTCATAGTTTACACTTTTTTCACGAGAATTGAGAAAAAGATAGACGAATGTGCCTACAAACAGCAGGACGACTATTGTCCAGATAATAATACGTGAGGCTTTCCTCATTGCAGTACGTTATTTTGATTGTTTCTATTTAATTGTCATTCAATGCTTCAATAGGTTTTATGCGCATAGCCTTTACAGCCGGGATAATACCGGCCCCCATGCCAAGCACAAGAAATACGCCAAGTATGGCGAACGCGGTGGAAAACGCCAGTTGAAAACCGACCTCCGAGCCATCGGCACCGGCAGTAAGCCTACCGGCGACTGCGAGTATGAATACCGCAAAGCATATTCCCCCGACACCGGCAACAGTGGTAAGCACTACTGCCTCGGAGAGTATCTGCGCTATAATATCACGAGGGCGGGCGCCGATGGCACGGCGTATGCCAATCTCCTGAGTACGCTCCTTTACTATAATCCACATGATATTACCCACTCCGATTATACCTGCGAGCAGAGAGCCGAATCCTACGAAAATCGCGAGAAGATCAATTCCGCTGAAAAGTCCGTCGACCTGCTCGAAATTTTCCGATATATCCCAGTAAGGTACGGCTTCGTCATCTTCGGGAGAGATAGTGTGACGACTCTGAAGAATACGTTTTATACGACCGCGCAATTTACCGGGAGTACATCCGTCACGTACAGTGAATGCGACGTAATATACTTTTTCACCAAGGTTGTAGTTCTGGCGCATCACAGCAAGTGGAAGCATAAGCATCTCTTCCATGTTTCCGCCGATATTTACATTGTCATTACGAGGACGCACCACGCCGACTATCCTGTAATATATATTGTTGGCCTGTACGTATTTGCCGATTGGCGATTCAGTTCCAAACAATTCGCTTGCTACCCTGGCACCTATAAGACAGTTCTTGCGCAACTGCATTTCATCACTTTCATTGAGAAGACGCCCCTCTATAAGCCGCGGTTCCATCACGTGATAATAATCAGGCGTAAACCCGAGAATATTACCATTGACATAGCTCTTGTCGCGGTAGGATACAGCTCCTCCGGCCTGTACTATGCCACTAATGGCATCAATCTCCGGGACTCCGATACGCAATGCATCCACATCACCTTGAGTCAGACTCCATTCACGGCCTTTCTGATATCCCTTGTATGCTATGGTTGTATTGCTTGAGAATATAAAGGCGGAATTTGTGGCAAAGCCATCGAAATTGCGCATCATAAGGCCACGGACACCCTGCGCGCCACCCATAAGCATCGCGAGCATGGCTGTACCCCAGAATATACCGAATGCGGTAAGGAAAGTACGGGTCTTATTGCGAGATAGCGTAGCTGTAATCTCTCGCCAGTTATCTATATCGAAAATCGGATTTTTCATTGACTATAATGATTGTTTTGAGAAGGCTATTCAGTGCGCAATGCTTCCACCGGACGTATCTTCAACGTTCGCATTGCAGGGAAAAAACCGGCAAAAGCACCGGCAACAACAAGCAACGCCGTAACCTGAAACGCCAGCCCGACATCGACCCGTGGATCTTTTATAAACTCGACATCAGCAAAGGCATATGCCATTATCTCTCCTGCAATTGTGCCAAGCAATATGCCGACATAACCGAAAAGAGTGGTAATCACAACTCCTTCAAGAATAATCTGCGTAAGAATATATCGTGGACGTGCTCCGATAGCACGACGAATACCTATCTCATGTGTGCGTTCGCGCACACTTACAAACATGATGTTGCTCACGCCGACCACACCGGTAATAAGAGTAAGCAATCCGATGACCCACATTATCCAGTTGAGCACACTCATGGCTGTCTGTTGGCTCAGATAGTTGGAAAAACGGTTCCATATCCATATAGCGCTCTGGTCATCAGGATGAAACGACTCTGAACGCCCGATGGATTCACGTATAGAGCGCTCGATAGCCTCGGCCTCTTCCTGTGTCGACATGCCCTCTACGTTGACGCGTATCGTACCGAGCACATCGGAAAAACCATTCATAGCCTTGGCACAGGAATAAGGTATAAATACAGAAGAAATCCATCGATGCTCATATGTGCCGACTACCTTAAAAGCCAGTCCATTGATATCCAGTATGCGTCCTATGGCACGTTGAGGCGAACCGAATAAGGTAGTTGCATTGCGCTCTTCAAGTACGACTACTTTTGAAGCATCGTTAACATCACGGTCGTTGATAAAACGACCGTTGGAAACTCTCAGCTGTTCTTCCCGCTGCATTATCGGATATACACCTGAATAGGTGGAGGATATGCTTGAGCTATCGCTACGCATCACCACGGTGTTACCTTCAAGCACACCGGAGACTGCCGAAACATTGTCGACAATATCGTGCCGCAATGCTTTCATGTCGCGCTCTCTGACCGGGATTGTGCGCCCGGCGCCCAATCCATTGAAAGGCATGGATGTACGTCCGCTCCACAACTGTAGTACATTGCTGGTCTGCCCCATGGGAGAATCCTCGAAAGCCGTACGCACACCCTTTGCAAAACCAAGCAGCACAATAAGCATAAATATGCCCCACGCAACGGCGATGCCGGTAAGTATGGTGCGCAACTTGTTGGTGCGCATGGTCTGCAATATTTCGTTGAAAAGATCAAACATAGTCAAGATTACTTTTCGGACTGTCGACAATCAAGAGTGCTGAACCGATACATTATCAGTCTTTTTATTATCCATGTCAGTCTGCGATTTCACAATCTGACTATCGGGTATGATAAGTCCGTCGGATATACGTATAATACGATTGGTCTGAGCTCCAACACCCGGATCGTGGGTCACAATTACTGTTGTCATTCCCTCGTTGTTGAGTTGACGAAATATCTTCATCACCTCTACAGAAGTCTTACTGTCGAGCGCACCGGTAGGTTCATCGGCCAGAATAATGGCCGGGTTGGTAATAAGAGCCCGGGCAATAGCAACACGTTGTTTCTGTCCGCCAGAAAGCTCGCTCGGCAGATGATGAGCCCATTCACGCAACCCCATACGGTCAAGCTGCTCTATGGCCATAGCATTACGCTTACGACGCGACACACCCTGGTAGAACAGCGGGAGCGCCACATTCTCAACAGCATCCTTATAGCTTATAAGGTTGAATGACTGAAATACGAAACCAATAAGATGGTTACGTAGATCCGCAGCCGCATTCTCCCCAAGATTACGGATAAGGCGCTTGTCAAGCACATACTCTCCAGAATCATAGTTGTCGAGAATGCCGAGAATATTAAGCAACGTGGATTTTCCAGAGCCGGAAGCACCCATGATACTTACCAGTTCGCCTCGCTCAATATCGAGGTTAATGCCCTTGAGCACATGAAGCGGCACGGCTCCGGGATAGGTCTTATGTACGTCTTTTAAATGTATCATACGTCTGATAGATGCGTCAACAATGCAAAAGGTTGCACAAAAGTGCAACCTTTTTTAGTATTATAAAGCAAATATATGTTAATTTTTGGGGGCAACACCTTATTTTATCGTTGTTTGGTCATGGCAAAACCGGCTTCCATTCCGTCGAACTGCTGAAGCACGGAATTCAACGCTGACAATGAGGTACTGCCGGCAAACTTGGATATGGTATTGACCAAAGCCATAAGTCTGGTCGTATCAAACGTAATTGTCATGCGTCCGGCGACAATAGATACATGGGCCGTGTAACTGCCAAGAGGAATCTTTTTAAGCGCAGTAAATTTAAACAGGATTTCGCCGGCCTCAGAGCCTTGCTCTACAGTGCCGGAAAGCGACAGACGCGAACTCTTCATCGTAAAACTTTTGTCATCAGCTATAGTAAGAGTCATTCCGTCAAAACCTATCATTTTGTAATATTCCGCTAGTTTCTGCTCTACGGCAGCCGAGGCCGCAGCTCCTCCGGCTTTTTTCAGCAAGTCATCGCTCTTGAAGGCAACTGCAGGCGAGGAGTACTGCCATGTGCCGACCATGTCGTCAGTGGTAATCTTATCGTTGCCAAGCACATTGGACAGAAGGCTTCCGAGAACCCCGCCAAGACCGGCGGATGATGTCGATCCGGCAGTTGCGGTAGAATCCTTTGTGGCTGACGAGAGTTTGCCAAGCAATGAGCCTAAATCGACTTTCTGAGCAGATGCTGTCATGAAACAGCATATAGCAGCGACAAGCAATACTGATATCTTTCTCATAATATATTAAGTTAACAATATGTGGCTACATCAATCAAGAATCATACGTCCGAAGCGGTCGGGCTGCAATGTGTACGGAAAATTGCCATCTACAGGGAGCCAACTCATAAAATGCGGCTGAGAGGTGGCTGTAGCGCATTTGAAGAAATTTCCTTTAATCTCCATCGGCCATGAGTCTCCGTATATGCCAAGCAGGTCGAGAGGAATTCCGACAAGAATATTCCATGAGAACAATCCCTCTAGTTCCTGAAACGGCCGCGAGCCACAGGAGGCGACTCTCTGTATGCGACCGAGTATCTCCGGCTCTATAGCGACATCATCATGACCCGGGCGCAGGATAAAGCCGGAAACAGTACCAATACAATTGAATGTAAAAACGTATACTGTAGAATCGCCGGGATTAGGCTGAATCATTGCCGCCACAGCCGAGTCTTCATATACGGCAGTATTGGTAATATAATTCACCGCACGAAGGAAATTGCACCGTACAAAAAAATCAATATATATGTATTGATTAGAATGAGCCATAGAGAATGTAGTCAGAGGCCGATAAGGAAATTTCGGATCTGTCACATACTCTATCGTACGCCGTACACCCCGGTCATCAAGAGTTGTAATCAAGTTGTCAGGCGACATATCGTCAAGCTCACTGATACACGGCACGGCGAGGATGTCGGAATTATTGAATTGAGTTGTCATTCGGAAATCAAGATATAGTCCTTAACACCCATTACAAGCCCCACTATGCCCATGAGCAAAAGCACTCCACCGATAATACGGTTGATAAGCCACAGGGAGCGCACATTGAAATGTGTCCGGACTTTATTTACGAAATATGTTATCGAATACCACCAGAGCAGCGCGCCACCAAATATAGCAGTATATCCGGCTATATAATGATAGTAGCGGAACTCAGGCAGGAGGAAGTTAAACCGGGCAAAAAGGCCGATTATAAAGAACAGAATAAGAGGATTGGAGAATGTAAGCAAGAATCCACTACCAAAATCTTTCCAATATGTATTTGGCAAATCGGACGGTGTCGACAGTCCGCGGGCAGGATTCTGCCTGAACAGCAACACGGCAAATACTCCTAGAACGACTGAACCAAGTATCTGAAGTATAAGTTGGTTGGTCTGTATGAAATCGGTAATGAACGACATGCATAGTCCTGTAAGCAAGCAGTATATTATATCGCTCAATGCAGCTCCCACCCCTGTAAAGAATGCGGGCCAACGTCCTTTGTTAAGAGTGCGCTGAATGCACAACATCCCTATCGGCCCCATTGGAGCCGATATGAGAACGCCTATAGCGAGCCCGCGTATTATTATGTAGAGCAACGAACCCATCATGCAATTAACCATCAAAGTTAACTCAAATGGTGGAATCTACGAAATAAGTTAACTAAAATTTAAATAATCGGATTTCCTTGTGTATCTATTGGGATAACCCTGTCATCTTTGTTTTCGTGTTGAGCCATGTTTCTGGCCGGAGGCTACATTGTTGGATTTCCCCGGATATCTGCCTTTTGAGGATGGGGCCACCTTAGTCTTTGGTGAAACGTCAAAGCGAGAATTATAGCCCGGGAACAAACGTTGTATCAGGTCAGGGCGATGGAGACGGCGAAGAGACGCAACGATTCCCTGACGATAAGCGCGGTCGTACCAGAAAAAATATTGTCTCTGGGCGAGTTTTTCTTCAGGCGATACAGCACAGAATACACGTTCGCCGGTGTAAGGATGATAACCTGAGTAGTATATCTCAGTAGCTACCGTCATGGGTGTTGGCGTAAAATCCTGCACTTGTTCGAGATGCATATTAAGGTCGCGTGTCTCGGCGGCCAGTTCAGCCATATCTATCTCTCGACATCCGGGATGAGAGGATATGAAATAGGGTATCAGCTGCTGCCGCAAACCACACGTGCGGTTTACGCGTTCGAAAATCTTTCTGAATTCATAGAATTGACTGAACGGAGGCTTACGCATGACACTCAGTACACCATCGCAAGTATGTTCTGGCGCGATTTTCAGCCGTCCTGATACGTGGTCGCGGATTAGTTCCTCATTGTATCGGCGATTGTTTCGGTCAACTCGTTCGTCACCGGACACATGCATCGACAAGTCGTAACGCACACCACTTCCTATAAACGATTTCTTTACACCAGGTAGTTCATCGACCGCATGATATATGTCAAGCAGCGGGCCATGGTCATTGTTGAGATTGGGGCATACTTTAGGATGCAGACAAGAAGGGCGCATACACCGCTCACAGAGCGAAAGATTGCGGCCACCCATACGATACATATTGGCCGACGGGCCGCCAAGGTCAGAAATATATCCCTTGAAGTCAGCCATACGCGTCACCTGACGGGCCTCCCGTAGAATCGATTCCTTGCTTCGCGACGCAATAAATTTTCCCTGATGAGCTGATATTGTGCAGAACGCACACCCCCCGAAGCACCCTCTATGCATATTGATGGAGTGCTTAATCATATCCCATGCGGGAATAGTCTTCCCTTTATAGCGCGGGTGAGGCAAACGTGTATAAGGTAGGTCAAACGATGCATCAATCTGTGCGGTAGTCATCGGAGGATGCATTGGATTGATACGCACCACCCTATCGCCATGCGGCTGCCAGATGACAGATGCATGCATGCGGTTGCTCTGCTGTTCGACATGTTTAAAGTTGGCTGATTGCAGACGTTTGTCACGCAGACATTCCTCATACGAATTGAGTATGATATTACCAGAGTCGGCAGAGGGCATTTCACTCAACGGACGGAGTATGACACTTTGTGGCAAATCTGTGATTTGTGATATTCTTTCACCTGATGCAAGCCGTTCGGCAAGCTGCACGATGCTCAACTCACCCATGCCATAGAGTATCATGTCGACATCAGCGTCAACCATTATTGACGGACGCAGACAGTCCTGCCAATAATCATAGTGACTCACACGACGCAAGGATGCCTCAATACCTCCGGCAATAATCGGAACATCCGGATAGATTGAGCGCAATGCCCTGGAATATACAATTGTAGGATAATCAGGACGCATGCCATGGCGCGCATCAGGGGTGTATGCATCATCGCTTCGACGACGCCTGGCTGCCGTATAATGGTTGACCATGGAGTCCATGGCACCAGGTGATATTCCAAAGAACAAGCGCGGTCGGCCCAGTTTGCGGAAATCACGCAAATCATCGCGCCAGTTGGGCTGCGGCACAATGGCGACTTTAAGTCCATGTGCCTGCAAGACTCGGCCTATTACAGCTGCTCCGAATGAGGGATGGTCGACATAAGCATCGCCGGAAAAGATTATTACATCAAGTCTATCCCAGCCAAGAGCATTAACTTCTTTGACGGAAGTCGGAAGCCAGAGTGTAGGGTCAGTATATGTGATTTTGTCCATTTAAACGATGTATCAAGAAAAAATTCATAGGTAGCATCTCATTCAGAAAGGCGACTGAGATGCTCCTCCATCTGGAGGATTTCATCGCGCATACGGGCAGCCTCCATGAAATCCATAGCCTTTGCGGCAGCCACCATTTCGGTACGCAGGCGAGTTATTGAGCGCTGTAGTTCGTCGCGGTTCATATACGGAACAATCGGGTCGGCCGCGATGTCGACTTTGTGAGTATATTCCTGCATATATGGTACCGGTTTGGATTTGGAGATAGCGACACCACGCTCTTTTTTGTGCGACTGTAATCTCTTCCCATCAGATGAATGAGAGACCGTCTCTGTATCTTCATCAATGCCAATTATTGCCTGTCGGGCCTTGACTATTGCCTGGGGAGTGATACCATGTTCCTCGTTATAGGCAAGTTGGATTGCGCGACGGCGCTCAGTCTCCTCAATCGTAAGGCGCATGGAGTCGGTAATCTTGTCGGCATACATGATTACAGTGCCATTAAGATTTCGGGCAGCACGACCAACAGTCTGCGTAAGCGAACGGTGACTACGCAGAAAACCCTCTTTGTCGGCATCAAGTATTGCTACAAGAGACACTTCCGGAAGATCGAGACCCTCTCGAAGCAGGTTGACACCGATGAGAACATCATATGTACCGGAGCGCAAATCATCAAGAATACGAATACGGTCGAGAGTATCGACATCGCTGTGAATATATGCGGCTTTGATACGCATTTTGAGCATGAATTCGTTTAGCTCCTCGGCCATTCGTTTTGTAAGTGTTGTGACCAGGACACGCTCTCCACGTTCGATGCGTAGCTGAATCTCCTCCATGAGATCATCAATCTGGTTAAGACTCGGACGCACTTCGATAACGGGGTCAAGCAGTCCCGTAGGACGAATCAGCTGCTCGACAATGACGCCATCGCTCTTCTCAAGTTCGTAATCGGCGGGAGTAGCCGAAACGTAGACAGTCTGGGAGGTCAGGGACTCGAATTCATTGAACTTAAGAGGCCGGTTGTCAAGGGCCGCAGGAAGACGGAAACCGTACTCCACAAGATTCATTTTTCGTGAAACATCTCCTCCATACATGGCACGTATCTGAGGTATTGTAACATGGCTTTCGTCAATTATTGTAAGGAAATCCTTAGGAAAATAATCGAGTAGACAGAATGGTCGCATCCCGGGTTCTCGCCCGTCGAAATAACGTGAATAATTCTCTATCCCGCTACAATGACCGATTTCCCGTATCATTTCGATGTCATAGGTAGTACGCTCGTATAAGCGTGAGGCCTCAATCTCCTTGGCCTCCCGACGAAAGAAATCGACCTGCTCGCCAAGGTCAATCTCCATCTTCGCTATTGCCTGCCCCACTCTTTCTCGTGAAGTCACAAAAATGTTGGCCGGAAATATCTTAAACTGGTCGTGTTTTCCAAGCGAAGTTCCTGATTCAGCATGTATGGTATGTATCGCCTCAATTTCGTCGCCCCAGAATACCACACGAAGAGTGATTTCCTCATAGGCAAGACGAATGTCTACAGTGTCGCCTTTCACGCGGAAGTTACCGCGGCCGAGTTCCAGTTCATTGCGAGAATACAATGCATCTACAAGTTTGCGCAAGAATACGTTACGTGCAATCTTTTGTCCGACACGGATATCAATTACCGAAGCATGAAAATCTTCAGGATTACCAATACCATAAAGACATGATACAGAAGAGACGACAATTACATCCTGACGTCCGGAGAGGAGCGCAGAAGTAGTAGCGAGACGCAGTTTGTCTATTTCATCGTTAATCATCAAATCCTTTTCAATATACTTGTCGGAAGAAGGTATATAGGCCTCAGGCTGATAATAATCGTAATAGCTTACAAAATATTCTACCGCATTGTTTGGGAAAAACTGTTTCATTTCTCCGTAGAGCTGGGCGGCAAGTGTCTTATTGTGGCTGAGCAAAAGCGTGGGACGGTTGACCCTGGCAATGACATTAGCCATAGTAAATGTCTTGCCGGAGCCGGTAACTCCAAGAAGGGTCTGCGCGGGCACACCATCATTGATGCCATCCACAAGCTGGCGGATTGCTTCAGGCTGATCGCCAGTTGGCGAATATTCTGACTGTAGCTGAAATTCCATATTATCTTAACCAATCATATAAGAAACCGAATAGAATCATGCCACAATGTATTGAAGTGTAATGCTAAAGTATTTTACCGTATCAGCCATTTTTAGTTACCGATGTTAAATTCTTTTCGCATGCACTATTAAAATACCGCGGCAAACAAGCTATGATAGTCTCTTATGTTTGAATCTACAAAAATATGCAATTTGTCTGACATAGCAAAAGATGGACAGGGCTGGCGCATGAGATTTAACTCAAATTCAGTCAAAAATTCACCTGATTATGTGAAATAAACTTTCAGATATTGCATATATTGCTGAAGATGGATATATTAGAGGTATGCAAATAGAAATTTTCAGCAAAGTAAAAGACCCGCGCGACTTGGGCAAGGTTAAACATGAGCTCGAGGATGTGCTCCGAATGGCACTCATCGGCGTGTTGTGTGATTGTGAGGACTGTGACGACATATCGGATATGGTTACAGACCGAGAGGAAGAATTCAAGGCCGCCGGATTGCTGAAGCTTGGCAACGGTGTCCCGTGTGGTGACACGATACTTCGTGTTGTAGAGTCTGTCAATCCCGCTCAGCTCCGGGCAAGTCTTGATTGCTGCCGAGGCCACATAATCGAATCCCTGTGCGGCAATCAGGTCATCATTGACGGTAAGAAACTGCGGGGTGAAAATCCCAGGAGTCCCGGATGCCACGGACTGTATATCCTCAATGCGTGGGTATCTGAAACAGAAATCTGCGTTGCCGAAAAGCCGGTGGATGGCAAGACCAACGAACTTACGGTTCTGCCGTCCGTATTGTCCTCTTTATGGCTTACAGGGGCATTGGTTTCAGTCGACGCAATGGGGACCCACCGTAATATCGCAGAACAGATCATGCTCCAGGGCGGCGACTATCTGATGGCGCTTAAAGACAATCAGCCGATACTCAAGGGCTTGACGGAAAGTATCTTTAGTAGCACTACTCCAATATCGGTATACACAACCGAGGAAAAGGGGCACGGAAGAGTTGAGAAGAGAACCTGTTCAATTATGGATACGACACTTTTGGAACAGGAGGGAATGTACGAGAAGTGGCCCGGTCTTAAACGTATCATAAAGATGGAGCGTGAGCGTACTGAGAACGGTGCCCGCTCGCGTGAAACAATCTACTATCTCAGCAGCGTGGAGAAAGATGAGGCTTCTTACTATGCGATGCGTATTCGTGCGCACTGGGGTATCGAGAACAAACTGCACTGGCATCTCGACGTGACGTTTCGGGAAGATATGTGCCGCGTACGCGCCAAGAATGGCGCTGTCAATTTTTCAGCGATGCGCAAGTATGCATTGGAAATGCTTAAAAAGCAGAACGATAAACTCAGCCTTAAACGAAGACGCAAAAAATGTATGTGGAGCACTGAATATCTGTACAAAGTCTTTAAGGATAGTTAAATCTCATGCGTCAGCCCTGAAAGATGGACTTTTCTACAATAGTAGTTTCATCGATATTGCGACATTATGGGAATGCCGATATCCAAACACTCCCATACCAACGCACACAATAATCTCCTATCAACCTAATACTTACGCAAAAATGAAATTTGTGCGAAGATTCGGTTTAGCATTTTTTAACGCGATATCAATAAAACGTTAACTTATAATTTGCTACCTTTGCACACCTCGATTAACATATATTACGGTCCGGTAGCTCAGCTGGATAGAGCAACAGCCTTCTAAGCTGTGGGTCTTGGGTTCGAATCCCAACCGGATCACGAGAATATAACACATTGAATGTAAGGCGATTAGCATTCAATGTGTTATTTGTATTTGTCAGTTTATTTTAGACTCTTTTATCCGTACTTTTTCAGTGTATTCAGCCTTGATTTTTACGTTTGAAACGAATATCCCGCACAGAATCGCAAATAAGGCAGTTAATACCCTAACGGCAAAAAGCGAGAATGAATGCAAACCAGCACGATACACGTGGCATGCTGAAAGCAACATGTGCAGCCTTATTTCGTCTTTCCGGTGTATTTAGCCTTGACGATATAATAGGCGCGTTTCACAAGCGTATAAATCCCACTATCAGATATGTCGCCATTTAGATTGAGCTGAATCCAATGGTGGAGATTTCGGTTAATCGGATTACTGACAGATGAATGGTTCATGCGTATCTCATCTACTTCATCAGGAGAGGACTTTACAGTTACAGATGTAAAATCGTCCATATTAACAAAGCAAAACATATGGTCAAGCACATAGAACACCAATATAGAGTCGTAGCGACGGGCAAACTTGCCGAAAGGCGTTTTCTCCGTCACGCCGTCCATTGACAGGCAATAGTCTCGAAAATCCTCGATATTCATTTCCTGAGTCTGTTGATGATTGCGATAACAAAGTGGATAAAAATACCATAGACGAGCGTGGCCAGCAAAGCCATACCCTCGTTTATAAGAATCTGACCCAACAGCGGCATTGGATATTCCGGTCGTGTGTACTGAAATGCCGCAGCAATAGCGCATACCGACAAGACTATGAAAACAATAATCATCGAGAGCGGTGCGAGCCCCAGTTTATATACACCTATTTTAATCATGGTTTATTCAATTATTTTATAATTATTGTCTGTATCATTTGGGAAATCCATAGGCAAAATCTGCGATGAAGACCTTCTATTGAATATCGTGCTCTATTGGATAGATGAGTATTTCTCACATCTCGCTTTCGCAATTTTCTTCAAACGAGCATTCGCAACAATGTTATAAATAGAAGTATTAATTCACCGATTATCTGACTTGAAATTCAACGTAAGCGGTATCACTTGGAGTTAAACACGGATAAAGAGGATAGCTGAAAGTTTTTGCAAGACGATATGTCCCCGCATTCCAGCCTTTATCGTAAAACCAAGGATTTACCGTAATGCGAAAAGGTCTTCCAGGAAATATAACCCATCCAACAGCATTAAATACAATGTTGATTGTTCCATCAGCATTTTCATATGTCCTGTCAAATGGCAATTCTTTCCATTGTCCGGAGGCTGACAACTTTTCAATGCGAAACCATTCACCTGTCAATCCTTCAATATCTCGGCTATTGGTAAATTCCACTACAATGGAATCCATCGGATTTTTTATATATTCCGGTAAAACTATTTTCATTGTCATACCTTCAGTTGTGGCATAGCTTCTCTGAGGCATTATATCGGGAATCTTGATTTTCTCTCCAAGGAAATGCGGCTGTTTGCCAAACCAAATATCAAGCATCATTTTATCGCGGGCAAGCCATTCGCGCAGAGCAAGACGTATGCGTGTCCATCTCCCGGCGTTAAGTGGAGCGGAGATTGCTATAGCTTCTATTCCATTGGCTTCGGCAAGATATAATGCCCTTGCATTGTGGTCGGACTGCGATATTATTGTCAATGAATCACATCCGAATACCTCCTTGGCTCTGACAACCGAATCAAGCGTTCTGAATCCGGCGAAATCAAGGATAATCCTGTCTTCCGGCACACCATGTGCAATAAGTGAATCGTGCATAGCTGTCGGCTCATCGTATTGCCTTGTGCGATTGTCGCCACTCGCAATAATGAAATCAACCTTCCCGGCATGATATAATTCAGCAGCAGTATTTATACGATTGATAAAATATGAATTGGGACGTCCCCATTTGTTAAGAGGATTAGTCCCGAGCAACAGAGCCACTTTATTGTGTGAAATGGAGTCGGCATAAATATATATACGGCCATCTGCCGCATTCTCGACTTTAACATTTGCATAAATTGTAAACAGGACTGTCAGAAGCATAAATGCGCAAAGACTTAACACAACCCTCCTTATCTGTATTTTAGATTTTACAGTCATAGCTATTTAATTACAGATTTATTTATTAGTCAGATACTTAATCAAGACTGTATTGAGAACTGATTTTATTGTCGTGAATGTGATTATTTATCCACAAATATACACATTTTGCCTATAACAACAATAAAAAGGCCTACCCTTGCGAGGCAAGCCAAGCCGAAATGCATGTAGCATATTAATCGCCAATACAATGTCTCAAGCAGTGAATTCAATTCATATCACACAAACCACTCAGGCTCCAAACGTCGGCTATTGTCTTTGACGAATTTCCATCCGGCAACTTTATATAGCAGCCCCCCAAGATGGCGTGCATCACTCGGGCACACATTGATACATCTGCAACACATCATACATTTCTTGCCATCAGTGAGTTTAGGATTTTGCATATCAATAGCACCGGTGGGACATTGTGATGCACAGTTGCCACAACTATTGCACTTCTGTTTATCTACATCCGGGTGCATAGGCACTCCGGCGCCCTTTTTGTATGGTCGGTTTCCTTTTATGCTATTCAGGTCGAGCGAGCCACCAACAGCAATAATATGATTTACCTCATCGGCAAAAGCAGACAGTTTCTTTTCGTCGCCGGCATCAGGGCGCCCTGTTGCTACCTTTGGAAAAATACAGTGTTGTGCAATAAACGCTCCTGCGGCAATCACCCTAAACCCACGTTCAGTCACAATGTCACCCAATTCCAGCAATGCATCATCATAGTCGCGATTGCCATAAACGACAATAACAACAGCTTTCTGCCCAGTGCCACTGACGGCATTCAGACGTTTGGCCGCAAGTGCAGGAATCCTTCCGGCATAAACCGGCATTGCAAATACAGCGATATCTGAATCAGATATGATGTCAATGTTATCTGATTCTTTGACGGTGAAGTCATACGTTTTGGCTTCCGAACCAAGACTGTTTATAAACGTTTTGGCAACCTTTGCTGTGGTACCTGACGGGCTGAAAATAAAGGAGTGGATCATATCAAACAGGTATTTTGTTATATTTTATTTCTTTTACGGAATTGCGTCGGAGTTTCTCCGGAATATTGTCGATACCAGCGCGAGAAGAATGTCTGTGACGAAAAGTTCAGTCTAAATGTTATCTCTTTCAGGCTTAAGGAATAGTCAAGCATCAGATGCTGCGCCTCTACGATGACTGATTTAGTTATCCAATACGAGGCTGCGTTTCCTGTCATTTCTCTGATTACAGTTGTAAAATAACGAGGAGTCAGATTCATCGCGGCAGCATAATATGCCACGCTACGGTGGTTTGTACATTCGCGCTTCAACATAGCCTGAAAAGCCATGACAATAAAATCCTTTGATGTTTTTGTCTCTGCCGGAATCTTTATCTGCTCTGTAAAAGCAGAAAGCACTTCATAAGTAAATGTCTGCTTCAGACATTCATCGGAAAGAGCGTCAAGACGGTTCTCACTGTTTTTGTCATGCTTAAGAAGAGAGAGCATCAGATTTATCCGTTCTATGCGAAATTCAGACAGAGGCGCTATCGGGCAGTCGGAGATTAATTGCAATCTGTCGCTCCACGATACAGCCTTTAAGGTATTTAGCAAAAATTGATGATCGACATCTAACACAATACACTCAAGTTCCGGGCTTACTATACCGACTGCAATTTCAGCATACGGCGGATAAATAAACATTTTGGACTCATCCAACATGAATGTCTTTCCATTGACCATGATTTCTACGAATCCGGAAGAGCATAGGACACATCCTGCCTCCACGCAACTCAAAATGGATGGTGCCTCCCGATTGTTATCACGCGCTATAGAAATCATCTGCCATTTCATAAGATTACTTTCTTTGCAGCAAATTTAGTCCATTATTTTTTTATCACAGTACTAATAGTACATTATCGACTGATAATATTACATATCATACAGTTTATCCAACATTCAATACAATATATGAGCTCTTCTATAGTTTATATTCCAAGTGACAGGAATATCACACCTCATATCCGGCATGAACATGAATTGCAATTAATCGGTTATGGATAAAAACGAAAATATTTATGGACATACTTGAAGCTATAAAAGAGCGTCGTTCTGTAAGAAATTTTGATGGAGAAGGGCTATCCGAAACCAGTCGTAAAATTCTTCTGAATATAGTAGAGCACTCTACAAGTCCATTTGGCGGTAGCGTAACTATCCGTCTTAAAAAGTTTGACATTAAAGATGGATATAAACCGAGTACGTATGGCATGATAAAGGGTGCTACTGATTTCTTTATGCTTGGCATTGGCGACGATGAGGCATCTTCCCTCACAGCCGGATTTCGTTTCGAGCAAGTAGTTTTGAAAGCGTGGCAACTCGGGCTTGGAACCTGCTGGATTGCAGCTACGTTCAAAGGTTCGACATTTGAAGATGAAAACATATGGCCTGACGGTGAAAAGCTGAGAGTCATATGCCCCGTCGGTACTCCTGCAAAACAAAGTCTTATGGAAAAAGTCACCCGCTTGTCGCTCGGAAGCAAAAAGCGCAGGCCGTTTGCTGAACTTTTCTATGATTGGGATTTCGAGCATCCTCTCTCCCCTAAAAAACGGTTTGGCCTTGCTCTTGAAATGATGCGGCTCGCACCATCGTCCACTAATTCTCAACCATGGAGAGCGGTTGTCGCCGACGATACAGTACATTTCTATTATAAGCCCCAAAGTAAGTCTTCGGTACTTGACTGTGGCATCGGAATATGTCATTTTTATGAGACTGAGAAATATCAGTCTCACAATGGAAAGTTCTTCAAAGCAACTTACCCACCGGTTTCTCATGAGTCATGGAAATACCTGTATTCATACAAATCAAACTCATAAATAACTGGTATAAAAATTATTTTAGAGCATGTTTATTCAAGCGAAATTTTAAAGATTCTTACAGTGAGCCAGTTTGCCAATGTCAAAGACATGTATTTCTACGGTTCAGGCGTTTCGATTGGTAAAAAAACTGACAAATATTTCCGGATTGCAGCCGAGAAAAGCAACTATGACTCAGAAAACATGTTCAATGATGATATATACAGAGACTCCAAATGATGAAAATCTATCAACCGAGGAAAGAACTGCGTCCGTATGTTCGTTATTATTGGGTGCTGGAAAGCGATGAGCCTTTCAGCGTACTTACTTTCCCTATCGGTTGCCCGCAAATTATATTCCATAAGAAAACACCTCTCTATATTCCGGAAATCGACAAGAACCAGTCGGAATTCACAATCAGCGGGCAGGTAAATTTTCCTGCGCATCTCCAATCAGACGGGAGTCTGGATATGATTGTGGTCGTTTTCCATCCTCATACTATAGGGATATTCATCGATACTCCGCCGTCGGCATTCTATAATCTTGAAATATCAGGCTACGATATTGAAAAACGGCAACTCAATGAAATTGCACGAAAGATTTTCGACAGCGAGGACAATAATATATGCATTGATACTCTTGAGCGTTTTCTGTTGTCAAAGATTAGGCCATCTATTAATATAAATCGCATAGGGGAATCTATCAATTCATTGCTTCGCCATCCATCTATGCCGGTGAATTTGCTTGCCAACGCTGCATGCCTCTGCAAGCGGCAATATGAGAGAGTATTCCGTGATACGATAGGCATGAATCCGAAAGAATATGCCCGCATAGTGCGATTTCAGAAAGCAATGTGGCTTATGCAAAGAGGAGAAACAAATTTTGCGGCCATAGCTGCCGAATGTGGCTATTCCGATCAGTCTCACTTAATAAGAAATTTCAAGGAACTAAGCGGTCATACACCCGAATCGCTTCTTAAACAACATATCCCCTATTCCGACATGTTTACTCATCCTGTATAATTATAAACCTGGAAACGAAATGTGTTTTTTTAGTTCACAAAATCGCGTTTTAGTTCACAACTTAACTTTGTGATAATTAGAAAGTTAGCACGGAAATATAACTATTTTTTTACAAAGTGTTGAAAATCAACGCTTTAACATTTTAGGTTCTTTTTTTTAAAAACGAAATGTATTTTTTTGTGAACTGTGAACCATTTTTTGTTTAACTCTAAAATACCTCTCGAATGGGACTCGAATGGTAGCAAATATATCTCATGCTTATAATTGCCCAATTATTAAAACCGCATATAATAGCCGCCAATTTTACGCCGATCAAATAGACGTAAAATTGGCGGCTAACAAGTGAGACGACTCACTCAAAACAACAAAAACCATAATGATATGACCGCGTTTTATGCGGTGTATTCTCCCGCCCTTTTGAGGTAGTTGTAAAACGTTCTTTCCGCAATGCCAAAGCGCGGATAAATGCAGCGTCTCCATATATCCCGGTTACTCATCCCCATTGCGGCGTAACGGTCGTAAATGGCGTTTACTGTATTTACACGCATAGCATATGAATTTGATTTAACCGCGTGTCTTGCCATAGGTTAGTTTTTATCAGTTGAACCGCTTGCGCTGACGATCGCGCCGACACCTTTGCCGCGAACAGGCAGAACAATAGAGCGTTTATCAAATCCCACGATAGTGGCGCGCTCTTTGGGATCGTCATACGTAGCGTACATATGCACCTCACCGTCAGCCTTAAAGACTTCGTCGGCGTAAAATGCCACGCTTGCAAACGCTTCGGTCGCAGCCTTGCCGTATTGTACCTTTTCTAATCCATCATCGGTGGTCGTGTAGGTCGGCATCGTGGAACATGAGAAACAACCAAACCCGGCGAATTTAAGCGGCTCACCGTCAACGATATTTGTAATATCCTTGAATATCTTTAGATCTTCAAGCAAAAGGTCTGAGACGTGTTTCGGGTGCAATACAAGATAGCGGCGATCCTGCGGTATATCGGCATCGTCAAAACGCTCTTTTAACGCAAGTATATCCGCGAAGGTCAGGCGTTTGCGCGTTCCTGTAATATCGCCGGAAGTGGTAACTATCGGCGTATCATCGGTGTCGGTCTGCGGTGCGATAGCGTGTGTCGCTTTCATCGTCACAGCCTTACGCAAAGTGCTGCGGTGCTGACGAATAACGCTTTCTAGTTTGTCGTAACTGTATTCTATTGCATCCGGGCGGCGGACGATCGTGTTTTCAGTCTCAAACTTATCAAGTTCAAAAACACAATCGTCGTCATCGCGTCCTACCACTGCAATAGGATATGTAGTGTTGTTAATCAACACTTTAGGGTCAATACCTGCGGATGCTATATGTATTTTATCATTTTCTACGAATGCATCGTAATTTGTCAGCTTCTGCAAAAAGCTGTCATCGGGGTAAAACCCTTCGCGAATCTGATTTAGCCAAATTTCCTTGTTTAGTGCCATTGTTTATTTTGTTTTAGTAGTTCTTTTTCAATCAGTTGTTTATATAGTTCCGGATGTGCTGCCAGGTATTCCGGCTCATGGCGACGGTAATAATCGAGATCCTTGACACCATGGCTATAGCCGGACTTTTCGGCTATAAGTCGCTTGTATAATGCCGGATTATCCCTCAACTCATCCGGGGCAAACCTGCGGTAATCCTCAAGTGTCCACGCGCTGCGATCTTTTTTGGCAGCGCTCAGAATATGGGAAGGTTTAATCGGGGTGGGTATTGAATCTATCAGACTGCGAAGAACCTCAACGCCCATGCGCTCGCCGATCTTTCGGAACGTGGGTTGCTCCTGCGGCAGAACTTTTGATATGTTGCGCTTTAAAAGTATGTCTATCTCAACACTTTGCACCCGTTTCCTATCGCTACAATAAGCGCGGAACGACTTTATATTACCCGCTGCCATTGCAAGAAAATTTTCACGGTTATTGTCGGATATGTAACCGTTTTTAATAGCCTGGTCAACCTCTTTTTCAACGTTGGTAGGCTCTTTTAATAGCGTTTTAACGGCGTTTATAATGGCGTTGTCGGTTGCATCCTCTTCAAGCCCGAGAATATCAATCAGACGTACGCGGAGCGTTTGCCCCGTGGTGTTTTTATCGTTCTTATCGCTATCTGACTGCAACAGTGATGTGATCGGCTTGCTTCCTTTCGCATAGAGTTTTACGGCGTTCTCATTCGCGGGCATATCAACGATTGATATTTCAAACAGATCACATTGGGTAACTGTTTTAACGCCGTCCCGCTCCTCGTAGATCATGTTTTCGATACCTATTGAGGCGCTGCGTAAAAAGCCGTTTTCTACCTGATATTTAACTTTTTTGCCAAGCTCCACACCCTCATCAAATACGGCTTCGGCAATAAGTTGCACTCCTTGCTTGTGTACGTTTTCCCATCGTCCGATAACACCGTTTTCGCGTTCATGCATATAAAGCATAATCGGGTTACGTTCAAACCTCGCGGTATTGATCCCGGCGGTCAGAACTATGAAACCGTTACTGTTAATTGTCTCATCGGAGACTATAAATTTTATTCCTGCCATTTTTATTATGATAAATTGTTGTGGTGCAAAGATATTACCCATATTTCAGCCATCCTAAAAAGTGTGCAACCGTTGCACACTTCTATGCAATGGTTGCACACTTTTTGCATGAAACGCTTTCATACGTGTCGTTTTTGCTCTAAAAATTTGGATACATCAGAGGGGAGTATTAAATTTGCACTATCCTAAAAATCAAATGTTATGAATCCCTTTAACAATCTTTCTAAAAGAAATTTGCGACCTATGGTGCGGAGCGCGGAAACGCCCCGGCGCTTTTTTACATTTGATAGCGTAGGACACCTAAGGGTCGCTTCATTTTTCAACTTCCTAAATATCAAATGTTATGAATGTTCCACAACAAACAGTTGCTCCTGAAAGAACAGTAGCTACACCCGCTCTCGCTGAGATCATCACAGACGGTTACGGAAAACTCGCGATCCGCGCGCTCATTGATTCAATCGAATACTACATGGATTGTATGAGATACAGAGAGGTGGCACTTTCAGAAAACGACAGCAACAACATCTTCATGCTTACCAGTATGTTACGCGCAACCTTGAAAGATTGCGGCGTAGACATCGAATAATATGCTATCCAAATATCGGTGCGCTATTCATATAAAACAAAATTAGCGCACCGATATACATATTAACTATTATTGTTTCTATCTACTTTATGGCAAGGAAAACTAACAAAGCACCCCTTATCATATCATTATATAATGAATATTCAGTAAAGGAAATTGCAAGAAAGTTAAAAATAAGTACTTCTTATGTTTACCGAGGATTGCGAAAATACAGAGAGTTTAGTAGATGACAAAATTCAAATTTATGCTGTTAAACATCTAGTTTTCAAGTGATTAAATTTGTAAAAGTCCCTAAAATTTAGTAATTTAAAGGAAAAGTTTGGTCGCTTTTTCTCATGAAAACTACTAATTTCAAGGACTCGGTCAAAGTTAACCAAATCCTCCCGATTATGCAAGAGCATTTTGGACAAAGTCAGGGCTGGCGCATGAGATTTAACTCAAATTCAGTCAAAAATTCACCTGATTATGTGAAATAAACTTTCAGATATTGCATATATTGCTGAAGATGGATATATTAGAGGTATGCAAATAGAAATTTTCAGCAAAGTAAAAGACCCGCGCGACTTGGGCAAGGTTAAACATGAGCTCGAGGATGTGCTCCGAATGGCACTCATCGGCGTGTTGTGTGATTGTGAGGACTGTGACGACATATCGGATATGGTTACAGACCGAGAGGAAGAATTCAAGGCCGCCGGATTGCTGAAGCTTGGCAACGGTGTCCCGTGTGGTGACACGATACTTCGTGTTGTAGAGTCTGTCAATCCCGCTCAGCTCCGGGCAAGTCTTGATTGCTGCCGAGGCCACATAATCGAATCCCTGTGCGGCAATCAGGTCATCATTGACGGTAAGAAACTGCGGGGTGAAAATCCCAGGAGTCCCGGATGCCACGGACTGTATATCCTCAATGCGTGGGTATCTGAAACAGAAATCTGCGTTGCCGAAAAGCCGGTGGATGGCAAGACCAACGAACTTACGGTTCTGCCGTCCGTATTGTCCTCTTTATGGCTTACAGGGGCATTGGTTTCAGTCGACGCAATGGGGACCCACCGTAATATCGCAGAACAGATCATGCTCCAGGGCGGCGACTATCTGATGGCGCTTAAAGACAATCAGCCGATACTCAAGGGCTTGACGGAAAGTATCTTTAGTAGCACTACTCCAATATCGGTATACACAACCGAGGAAAAGGGGCACGGAAGAGTTGAGAAGAGAACCTGTTCAATTATGGATACGACACTTTTGGAACAGGAGGGAATGTACGAGAAGTGGCCCGGTCTTAAACGTATCATAAAGATGGAGCGTGAGCGTACTGAGAACGGTGCCCGCTCGCGTGAAACAATCTACTATCTCAGCAGCGTGGAGAAAGATGAGGCTTCTTACTATGCGATGCGTATTCGTGCGCACTGGGGTATCGAGAACAAACTGCACTGGCATCTCGACGTGACGTTTCGGGAAGATATGTGCCGCGTACGCGCCAAGAATGGCGCTGTCAATTTTTCAGCGATGCGCAAGTATGCATTGGAAATGCTTAAAAAGCAGAACGATAAACTCAGCCTTAAACGAAGACGCAAAAAATGTATGTGGAGCACTGAATATCTGTACAAAGTCTTTAAGGATAGTTAAATCTCATGCGTCAGCCCTGGGACAAAGTATGAATCTGGCACGCATAAAACTTATGGCGCTGCTGCTCCATGCACTCTGTGTGGTGCAGACTGTCAGCCTTCACAAACTGGCTGATGCGATGCCTACGACTGTCGACAAGGACTCCAACCTCAGACGGCTCCAAAGATTCTTTGCCAAGTATGTTCTTGACCTTGACATCATAGCCCGTATGATTTTCTCGCTGCTTCCCGTCAAGACCGGTCTTGTGCTCAGCATGGATCGCACCAACTGGAAGTTCGGGGAGTTCAATATCAACATTCTTATGTTGGGCATCACCTATAAAGGGATTGCCTTCCCTTTGATATTCAGTCTTCTCCCTAAACGTGGCAACTCCAACTGGGAAGAACGCAAGAAGATTATGGAACGTTTTATCCGTCTTTTCGGAGCGGAATGCATCGACTGCCTTGTGGCAGACCGCGAGTTCATCGGAAAGGAATGGACAGGATGGCTCAACAGCCGTCGCATACGGTATTACATTCGAATACGTCAGAATTTCCGGATTGTCAAGCCTTCCACCGGTGAAAGAATCCGTGCATGGTGGCTGTTCAATGATTTGAAGGTCGGTCAGGAGAAATTCTTCCATAAGCTCTTTCTTCACAAAGGTGAGTATGTCTATCTTGCCGGCAGCCGGATCAAAAACTCCGATGGTGTTCCGGAATTGCAGATTCTCATATGCTTCAATCGGCCCGAGGAGGCGATTTTGACATACAAAAAACGATGGGAGATAGAAACGGCCTTTAGAGCCATGAAATCTTCCGGCTTCAACATCGAGGACACCCATATGCGTGATATGGAGCGCATCGCAAGACTTGTCGCGATGGTGTGTGTGGCTCTTGTATGGGCATATCTCGTTGGTGAACATAAAGATATAAATATTAAACCGATAAGGGTTCTGAAACATGGAAGAAAGGCAAAGTCGCTTGTCAAGTATGGTTTGGAGGAGATTTCAACAATACTTCTGCGTCCGACTTATACCCCAAAATTCGATGTTTTCAAATTTTTGTCATGTACTTAATACAGAGAGTTTACAGCAGAAGACATCGACGACAAATACAAACATGCTATTTTAACTATTCCCAACTATATTTGGGCAAATAGTAGATTTGATAATGAACAACAAATAGCCGAACATTTTGATATTTCGCGCTCAACTTTGTGCAGATTCAAGAGAGAGCATAGAGATATTATTGAAGCATTTTATGCAATGTTTCGTAGGGAAGAAAGTGGATACGTTCGTTACACCGATCTTTACCATGTATTAGCTCGAATTGAAGGCACACTCCATTTATGCCAGCCGGATGCCCCAGAGCTTCCGCTAATGAAGGAATTATTGCGGGCAATACAAATATATGTGTACGTATAGCAGATAAAACAACATGCCTAATTGTTAAAAGCAATGACACAAAAAACTCCACCCAAAGCTTATGACACATTGAACTAAAAACGAAATGTTTTAAATGGTAATTAGCATAAAAAGCAAGTAGAGCGGAATGAGTTAACGACTACCGCTCTACTTGCTTTTTGCATCCATTTGGTCCCTATATGTAAACCAAATGTAAAGATATCAAGCTATTAAGACAAGCTCTATGTAAACTTTTTGTGCTCAAATGTAAACCAAATGTAAAGCTATGTAAACTTTCCAGGACATTCTTTTTACCTCTAAATAGTACTTCAACGCCCTAATTTAGAGTAAATAACGTGACGCATGTCACTGTACATTTCGTTTCCAGCCCCATATAATGTCGCTTTTATTCTATCTGATATAAAAATATATCGCCAAATTTGCATCAAAAAAATATGATGCAAGAAGTAAATCCAAAAGAAACGACACGTGACTATGCCTTTGAAATGTGGATGAAGGCACCGATGCCGATGGTGACGATAATCAAGACACTTGATGTGACTCACCTACAAAATATCAGTAGGAAACGTGGGCTGAAATTCAACATGCTTATGTGCTGGTGTATCGGTCGTGCAGCCTCCCGGATAAAAGAGTTCTATATGCTGCCGGTCGGCGACAAACTCATCAAATACGACTCAATTGCCGTCAACACCATAGTCGCGAATTCACGTGGCGAAGTCAGCTCATGCGATATACCATTCAGCGATGACTTCAGTCTTTTTAATGACAACTATATTAACCTGACTCGCCGGGTTGCAGAGACTTGTGAAAATCATGACATCACTGACAGTATGGCAATAGGGACATCTGCGTTGGCTCAATACGACATCGACGGTGCAGTTGGCATGTATAGCGGCATATTCAACAATCCTTTCTTCATATGGGGCCGCTATCGCCGCCTGTGGTTCAAGACACGCCTCACAGTCTCGTTCCAGTTTCACCACACACAGATGGACGGTGCCCATGCGGCTCGTTTTCTCGACTTACTGCAAAAAGAGATAACACAGGCATACTGAAAAATCCCGATGGAGGACTTCAAGGTATTCATGCGGGGTATCTATTCGGAGTCGGTCAACGACTTCACCAGTGACGAGTCGCTCATGGCATATAAATCAGCAGAAGAAATTATTGCCACCATCGTCGACACTGTCACCATCGACAGAATTATCCGTCCAATCTTTAATTTCAAAGCATAATGATTTCGACCTGATATCACAAATGCACTATATTTCCTTGAGCCTTGCGATGCAAAAATTATGATACAACTCCGAAACGGTGGCTGCGTGGTTACTTTTTATTAAAAAAGTCACTAACCTTTGCCATTTTTAGTATCTTTGTGACGGACAATACTTAACCCTATGGATAAACCCCGAAAGAAACACGCCTCAACCCTCGGACGGATTTTATCGTGGTCGACAGTCCTTACATTCGTTGTAGGACTGATGCTGCCTCGCCATTCCAATATTCAGATGTACTGCCTGCTACTGTGGGTGGTTCTATTTTCCCTATGCATACTGTTTGGCGCCATCGGAATCAGAAATATGCGTTAACCGGTCTTACGTTAGTCTGTACGTGGTTACTTCTGAAAATGCTTTTTCATCTCTGACATATCACCCTGCTTCAAAGCAACTGTATCACCGGATTCGAAATTACCTCCATTACACGGAAGAGTGTTTATTTAGGCCGAACTAATACCGATGCACCCCACCGCACTTTCTGACAAAGTGGATATGAGGATTGGTGTGCTATGGTGTGTTTCTCGTGTGTTTAGAAAATATTTTTCAAAAAAACGACAAAACATTTGGACAATTCAAAAAAAGTCCATACCTTTGCATCGCTTTTGAGAGATAACACTTCTCACAACTAAAGCAGGATTCGCTAGCTCAGCTGGTAGAGCACAACACTTTTAATGTTGGGGTCCTGGGTTCGAGCCCCAGGCGGATCACTTGAAATTAAACCCAAACATCTACATATCAGATGTTTGGGTTTTGTTGTTTTAGGAGATTGTCCACGAATTGTCCACCAAATGCGGCGTTATGGTGGTGTGGACAAAAATTTTTCGATGTTGAGTGTTAAATTTTCTCAAACATTATGGCCGGGGTGCTTGTTTTGTATTTCGGTGCGAATTTTTCGTGCTGCAACAACTATCCCCCCATTTATGAACAACGAGGAAAAAATTGAACACGCAAAAGGGCTTCTCCGCGAATGGAAAGCCACACACCACGAGGAATACTGCAACTTCACCGACTGGATGCATGACCGCGAGGGCCCCGGCTTCATCGCGGTATTCAACCATGCCAAGGCTTTCATGCCGCAATTTGAGACAGCCGTGCTGCTGCATCTTAAAGATGACAGCTCGAATGATGTGGGCCATCTGGAAAAGATGCTTGTCGAGGGAGGCATGGAGAACCATCTGCTGACAGGGCTGAATACTCCCCACATACCCGGCAACATTTTCCTGCCGATGTTGGCATGGATGTTCTACGGGCGCAGCTTCGAGTGTATGGTGGAGTACGGAGAAGACCTTATCAGAAATCCCAAGACTAATTTTCTTATACGCTTGGGAGCGAAACACCATATCAAGTGGATAATCAAGAGCAGCATAGCATTGAAAGGCCGAACAGAAGAGGACTGGGCTAACTTTGTCGAGGAACAGCGCGAGATGGGCAGCGAACCTAACGTTACCGCCAAGACCATCGCCAAGTTGAAGACAGCTTCGGAAGAAATACGGGAATTTGTAAAACCCGCAGGAAAGAAAGGTGCTCCGGGCAGAGCCGCCCGTCGTCGCCCGTTGACCGAGCTTTTGCCCAATGGCGACAATTATCTCTTTGACTGCATCGATAACCATGTGAAGATACGCAATAGCGGCAAGGATTTCGCCATGCTATTTATCGTGCTTAACGAGGGGCAGGCGTTGGCGAGAACCAATATCGTCGAGTTTCATTCCGCTCTCTCCGAAAGATACAAGGATAATCCCGGAATACCAATCCCAACCCCGCGCAGCATACAGGAGGGTCACAAGAGCTATATGGAGCTTACCGAGTACAAGGGCAACAAAATCCGAATGTTCGAGCGGCCGGAGTATATTTCCGAATACAATGACATCCGGGAGAAGCTGAGTGTAGCCGATTATATGTTTGCCGACTGACATAAGCGCTCGACCAAAACCATAATGCAGAAGCCATCTGACAATTTTGTCGGGTGGCTTTGTCGTTTTTGGCAGTTTGGTTTACCCCTATTTCAGACAAATTTCTTCGTTTTATTTCGTTACGAACCAAAGCGAATTTAACCCACTATCTATCAGTGTTATACGTTTGCAAGGGCACGAGATTTGTGCTTTCTTTGCACCGCTGTAACGCTGAAAACGCATAGTGGTAACGAGGCTCAACGGGGAAAATAGACCGGTCGCTCCCAACGCCTCAATATGATTGCCGATGCGTCAGGCTGAACAGCCTTTGACTGCATTTAACTGTTGTCGGTGCGGTCAATGTCTTAACCCAGACGACGCGAATAAAATCAACATGACAGGTTTATCCGAACTTTTGCAGGAAGGAGTGGCCGGGCTTACACTGGCCATCCCCCTGTGCGACCTCAAGGAATTTGCCGACTATATAGTAGCAAAGACCAAGGAGGAACTGCTGCCTACGTTGAAGGCGGCGGACACAGATCCGCTTATTCCCCGTTTGGAGGTGATGCGGATGCTTGGTGTATGCGCCAACACCCTTAGAAACTGGCGTAGGAGCAAATATCTTGAAGCCGTGCTTGTGGGCGCGAAAGTGTATTACCGCACGTCGGCTGTTAACAAAGTCCTTAATGAGTATGGAAAAGAGCGTATCTGACAGAAAAGGTATCGACCCGATGCTTGTACTCGGTAAAGCCGTGGATATGGGCATTAGCGTCAACGGCGGCGATTTTCCGTTAGGAGCGTTGCCGATGAAGATGCAGAGGATTGTACGTGAGGCCAACGACTGCTACGGCTATCCGGTGGATTATCTCGCCGGGGCTATGCTTGTGGCTGTCGGTCTTGGCATCGGCAACACCCATTTCGCCCGGCTCAAAGGGAAGTGGGATGAGAGCGCGATTCTGTTCATAGCTCTTGTGGGCAGACCCGGAGCGTGCAAGTCGCATCCTCTGAATTTTGCCATCCGACCGTTCACCGAGTTGGACGGTAAGGCGACACGCGCTTATGTCAAGGCTTGCGAGGAATACGAGCGTCAGCGTGAACTGCCAATGAAGGAGCGTACAGACCCGCACCCTGTGGCCCCGGTATGCAAACGTTTTCTTATTTCTGACGCCACCCCGGAAGCCATGCTGCTTATTCACTCGCAGAATCTGCGTGGCATACTTATGTGGAATGACGAGCTTGCAGGATGGTTCAAGAACTTCAACCGCTACAACAAAGGTTCTGACGAGGAATACTGGCTCAAACTGTTCAATGCCAATCCGTCGTTCTCCGACCGCAAGGGCGTGAAAAACTCGGTTTATATCAGCCGTCCTTTTATCTCGGTTGTGGGAACTATACAGAACGGTATACTCAATGAGCTGGCTCAGGGAAGTCGCACCTCAAATGGTTTCATCGACCGTCTGCTGTTCGTTATGCCCGGCAATCAGGACAAGCAGCCGTGGAGCGACAGAGAACCATCGTTCGACATAGAAGCGGCATGGGCTGACATCATCGGCAGACTTGTGGCGATGCCCTACGAAACCGATGATGACGGCAATATCGTCGCCGGTATTCTGTCTTTCTCACCTGAGGCAAAATCGCGACTTTACGAATGGCAACGTCAGAACACTGAGGAATGTAACCGGGAGGAATGTGACGCACTGAAAGGTGTCTATAACAAGTTCGATTTCCATGCCATACGCTTTTGTCTAATAATGCAAATGGCGCGCTGGGCATGTGGTGAAGCTGACAAATCGGAAATAGAGCTTGTATCGGTTGAAAATGCCATATCACTTGTGGATTATTTCAAGACAACCGCTACAAGAGTACAGGGCATTATCCGCGAGCTGTCGCTGTCGGAACTGCAAAGAGCCGTGATGTCGGCTCTGCCAGATGAGTTCACAACTGAGCAGGGTGTGGAAATCGCCGCCGACAATTCTATGCCGGAGCGCACTTTCAAGGATTTTATCAGGCGTTTCACCGGGATTCACTTTCAGAAAATACGTCATGGAATTTATGGCAAGATATGACTGTAAACCTGCACTTTCTGCATTTTCCTCCAACCAAAATGCAGATAATGCAGATAGTGCGAACCGATTTTTTGAGAATCTATGAATAACACACACCGATTCATTCTCCAACCATACAAAGGAGTGGCTACACGGCACACCTGCCCCGCCTGCCACAAGAAACGTTGTTTCAGCCGGTATATCGACACCGAGAAACAAATTTCATTTCCTGATGATGTCGGCAGGTGTGACCACGAACAGAGCTGCGGCTATCATCTTACGCCGAAGGAATATTTCGAGCGTAATCCACAGGCGAAGCCCTTGCTCTGTGATTTCGCAACTCCGTCAGCATGGCAAGTCAAGCCGACCGAGCAGCGAAAGCCCACCTCATTCATCGCGGCAGAGACTGTTTCACAGACTCTGCACGGATATGAGAAGAACAATCTCTATCTGTTCCTCCGCTCCAAGTTCGGAGCAGAGGACGCGCTCCGACTAATGAAGGATTATCGCGTAGGCACATCGAAACACTGGCCGGGGTCATGCGTGTTCTGGCAGACCGATGCCAATGGAGACACCCGCACAGGAAAGGTCATGCTCTACAATGCCGAAAACGGCAAGCGTGTCAAAGAGCCTTTCAATCATGTGACATGGGTTCACTCGCTGTTGAAGTTGCCGGAGTTCAATCTGCGTCAGTGCTTTTTCGGCGAACACCTCTTGCCGATGAACCGAGGCAAACCGGTTGCCATTGTCGAGAGCGAAAAAACTGCAATCGTGGCATCTTATTATCTGCCGGAATATGTGTGGCTGGCAACAGGTGGTAAAAACGGTTGCTTTAATGCCGATGCACTTCGTGTTCTCCGTGGCTGTCAGGTTATCCTGTATCCCGATATTGGCGCGACCGACCAGTGGCGGCAGAAGCTGAGTTTGTTACGCAGTCTCGGTATCGAGGCAAGCATCTTCAACCTCCTTGAAGAAGTTGCCACTGATGACGAGCGAACAGCCGGACTCGACATAGCAGATTATCTGCTGCAAATCGAGCCTGACCAAGCCGTGCTGCAATCTATGATACGCCGTAACCCTTATTTGCAGACACTCATTGATGAACTGCAACTCACTCTCGTATCAGTTGAACGGTACAATCCCGATACTGATACATTTCCCAAATCTTCAAAAACTGAAAAATCATGACATCAAAGAAAAATATCTCAATCCCTGCCTCCAAGTCAACCGAGTTGACCGATGCGACTGCAACCCAAGTATCAACGACACCTAAAAACGATAAAACTATGATTAGCGATAATTCCAACAACTCTACCCTTGCTGTCAACAACGATAACGCTGATAACAACACAACGGCCACCACTCTGTTCGCAGAGGAATCGGCATCAACAGTTCAACCCAAGCAACTGCGCATCGGCAAGCAGCAGCGCAAATTGGATTACGCCGAGTTCAAGGCTACCTATCTCACACCTGCAAAACTGATGAAGCGTCACCCGGTCAACATCGAGGACAGCATATGGGCGAAGCTCGAACGCATTGCCCGTATCCTCGGCGAACGTGACACCACCGTCGGCAGCTACATCAATGCTGTCCTTTTGGAGCATCTCAATCTCTATGCCGACGACATCGAAATCTGGCGCAAGCTCTGAGATGATAATGTCGGGTTACCACTGCACCCGGTACACCGTGGGGCAGCTTCCCGATGAACGTAGTGAATTGGGAAGGCAAGGATATGTTTCGGGATTCCTTTTTCTCCGAAAACGACTCCCCAAACTGCGCGTTAAAAAACGCTCTTTGCCTCCCCAATTCACCCAAACCATAATAATGATTACAATGAGTAAATCAACTGTCAGAAAGGGCGGTCGTCCCTCTAAACCGACCGATGAGAAGCGCACCCATGTGGTGACAATCAAACTGAACGATGCCGAATACTCCGACCTTCTGGAGCGGTCAAAAACCGCCGGAGTAAAGATGGCAGAGTATGTCAGACACGGTGCGTTCCGGCTCACTATCGTCAGCCGTCTGAGTGAGATTGAACAGGAAATTGCCAAAGGAATACTAAATCTCAGTTCCGATTTCAATCAGGCAATGACCTGTTTTCATCAGCTCAAACTTCGCAGCGCGGCAAATAAATTAGCCGCCGTCGTCGATAAGATGTTTGAGATTCTCAAAAAATTAAGACCCAATAAAGAGACTGATTATGTTTGCAAGAATACTTAAAAGCGGCACGTTTCACGATGTCGTGGGGTATGTGACGCGCCAGTTCCACGACCCGAAAGAGTACACACCCGACACATGGCGCATCATCGGAAGTGAAAATATTTTCACTTCCGACTATGCGAAAATGGTGCAATCGTTTGAAGCGATACATGGATTTATGCCCGGCAAGGAGAATCCGGCAGGACATATTTCCATCAGTTTTGACAACGCCGATGCGTCAAGACTGACCGATAAATTCATGGCCCAGCTCGCAAAAGAGTATATGGAAGGTATGGGTATCAAGGACACCCAGTATCTTGTCGTGCGCCATCTGGAAACCGGGCATCCGCATTTCCATATCGTCTATAACCGTGTGGATATGTCAGGCAAGGCAGTCAACGAGCGCAACAATTTCAGGCGTAGCGACCGTGTTGTAAAGGCAATCAAGGACAAATACGGACTCACATACTCGCCGCTGAAACAGAAATACGAGGACAAAATTCCAGTATTTAAGGAGCGGATCAGTCAGGCGATTTATGGCTGTAAGTCGTGGGATGAGTTCTCGCGCCGCCTCGCCTGTGCCGGAATTGAGGTAAAATTTCATGACGACCACAACACCGGCAAACACATCGGCGTGAAATTTACGGACGGAGACATAACGGTCAACGGATCTAAAATAGACCGTGCTTTCACATATCGCCGCCTGAACAACCTCTTTGAGTTTAACCGCAAGCATGGGCAACAACAGTCTGATCATGCTCCGGCACACCCCAAAGTAACGGTCGAATATACCCCGACGCAGAAGTCCTCACTTGTGGAAGATGTGATTGAAGCCACTGTCGGAGCAATCGGAAATCTGTTCACTCTCGGCCCCGGTTTCGACCCGGAGGAACAGGCGTTTCAAAACGCCATCAAGAAAGAAGAAGCCAAACGTAAACGCAAATCAAGAAGAATCTGAATATGTCAAAGCTCTATGATGACGTCCAGAAACAAGAAGTGCAGATTGACGACCTGCAAAAGACAGTTACCAACCACGGCACTCGCATCGAGATCCTCGAAACCAAGGCGAAGGCAACGCCACCGCCACAAGCAGTCAATCAAGGGCCGATAACGGTGAAATTGCCCGACAACATAGCGACCAATGAAAGCATCGGCAAACTGCTTGATGAGAAGCTACTGGCAACTTCAACCGACGGCACACTCAAAAAAGTTATGGAGCAACTGCCGGGTAGCCTGTCGAAAGGAGTGGCAGATGTGCTGTCCGACAATCTGGGAGACAAGGTCAAGGACGCTCTTTATGAAGGATTCCGCAGGGAGTTCGCCGATGAGCGTAAAAAGCTCTACGATGTGGTAAGCGAACTCCGCTACAAGGCTCAGTCCATAATATGGGGGCAATGGTGGAAGGCGACACCGCATTGGGTATATATACTCTTTGCAACTCTTCTTCTCGCCTCCGGAGGCTTCGGCTATGGATTCTTCTATCAGCTCAACGAAAATTCCAAGCTGAGGGATGTCGAATGGCTCTATCGCAATCAGAGGACTGCGTATAAGACCGAAAAATCACGCCAATTTCTGATGAACACCGAGCGGGATTTTATAATGGGAACATGGCAGGTGCGCGACAGCATCAAAGACAATATCCGCTATTGGGAGAAAGAGCGAGGCTTGGACAAAACCTATCTCTATTTCAACCCGACCGAAAAATAACACCATTACTGACCGAACCGCCGAGAGAATAACCGTATTCTCTCGGCGGTTTTATAATTCAACGCAACTCAAATTATTCGTTTTTCGGCTCATTAGCTTGCTGTCTCAAAAAATTTCAGTAATTTTGCCGATATAGGAGTGGTATGTAAACTCCTACCGCAGCATGGTTAAGGCACGAGGAATAGACAATAAAATTGATTCTTTGGTGGCAATTCCTGTCACCAAGACACGTCGCACTCTCATCGTGCCCAATCAGGCGATTGCAACTTACGTTACCCAGTGGACTTACGACAGCCACAACCGACTTATCGAGATGATTTATCCCGACGAGGAAAAGGTCACTTACTCCTACAACCTCGGAGGTCTTCTTGAAAAGGTTCGCGGCGAGAAGTCCTACGGTTACGACTACATCACCAAACTGGGCTACGACAAGTTCGAGCAGCGCAGCTACCTGAAATACTGCAACGGTGCGGAAACGTTCTACACCTACGACAACCGCCGCCGACTCAGCAACCTTGCGGTCAACAGCGGAGGCGCATCCATAATGGACAATGCCTATACGTTTGACGCGGTGAGCAATGTCCTCTCGGTGGCCAACAATGCTTCTCTTCCCGCCAACGGCAATGCCGGCGGCCAGATGTCGCACACTTACACTTATGACGGTCTCTATCGTCTCGCTACCGCTACGGGTACATACACGGGAGCAGACAACAAGTCCGCATCCTACACCCTCGCTATGGGCTACGACAATATGCACCGCATCAAGTCAAAGAGTCAGCATCTCACTCAAGACAACGTGCAGTTCAACGGCACCCTCAATGTCGGTTACGACCTCACTTATACTTACGGCTCGGAAGCCGGAAAGAAATTCCAGCTCGAAAGTGTAAAGGATGTTAATTACCGCACTGAGGAGACTCCCGAAAGTCAACAAATCGAGAACGGTCACGTTTATACTTATGACAAGAATGGAAACCTTGTATATGTAAACACAAGCCGTATGATGAAGGATGGACATAAGGACAACAGCGTCGGTGAGCGCAAGCTCATCTGGGACGAGGAGAACCGCCTGCTCTCAGTGGACGACAATGGCTTCGTGTCCAACTACTGGTATGATGCCGACGGTGAGCGCACCGTCAAGACTTCCGGCGAGAGCGACCAGGTCTATGTCAACGGCGTATTCTCAGGCGGTTCTACCAACACCGCGAAGTTCTCGCTCTATGTGAGTCCCTATCTTGTCGCCAATCAGGGTGGCCGCTACACCAAGCATATCTACGCAGGTTCTCAGAGAATCGTGTCGAAGATAGGCGATTTCGCCTCCTACGGCTCTGATCCGCGCCGTATAGAGTATGCCGGAAGTGAGACCGACGGACTCTCTGTTGACTACAAGTCCAAGTACACCGCACAGCAACAGGTTATCAAGGATCACTACACTTTCTTTGATGTACCCTACAACGGCACGGACAACAACAACTATGCCGACGGCGAGGGATTCTGCTGCAACGACGGCACATTGGAGGCTGCACAGGCCAAGGCGATGAGAAAGGCCCAGACCCGCGCGATTGCCGAGTCCTTCAAGGATCCCGACAACTACGAGAACCTCCAGTTCTTCTATCATCCCGACCACTTAGGCAGTTCAAGCTTCATCACCAATCTTGACGGTGAGGTGGTGCAGCACATCGAGTATGTTCCTTTCGGCGAAGTATTTATTGAGGAGCGTAACAGCGTATGGAACACTCCTTATCTCTTCAACGCAAAAGAGTTTGATGAGGAGACAGGCATGTACTACTATGGTGCCCGTTACTATGAACCACGCCTCAGCCTTTGGATGTCAACAGATCCGCTTCAAGAGAAATATCCGAATATATCTGCTTATGTATTTTGTGCCAATTCTCCTTTAGTATATTATGATAAAATTGGATTGTCATTAACATTAGTAGGTGAAGATGCTGATTTACAGACTACTCTTTCTTTTTATGAGAAAGGCATGGGGGGATTCTATTCACTGAATTTAGATGAAAATAAGCAAGTTCAAATAACTCAGATTGAAGATAAGAATCCTAGTGATATGACTCCTGAACAAGCGAACTATTATAAAGCGCTGAATAAAATTGTAACAGACGAAAGAGATACAAAGATTAACATTGTTGAATCTCTTTCAGTCCCAATTGGCGATGCTGCAATACAATCTGTTGCAATATCGGATATTCAGACACTTGGAGAAGGAGAATGGCTAAATGGAGCAAGTGCTCTCATGCATGAGACCTTTGAACAATATCAAGTACAGGTTAAGGGCATAAAATTGACTAAAGCTCATATTCAAGCAACAAGTATGGAGCAGCAAGTTACCGGAGCCTATATTCCTCCATTTGATAGATTTTTCGATAATGGACAAATGGTTCTTCCTGTTTTTAAGGATGCTAGCGATACCAGTTCAGAAAATCGAATTGGGACAGTTATTCTCCACTTGAATGATAAAAACAACGTATCGTCAGTAGAAAGAAAAAAATGGCAAAAATAACGACACTCCTATTATTCCTTGTTATTATTGCTTCCAATATTAATGCAAAGATTACTTCTGAAATAGACAACTATTTCAGAGGTAATCTCTGTTCATTAAGGCAGACAATCAAGGCAGCTCAAAGTCTATCTATAGATCAGAAAGAATTTTTAAATATCGTAGGATTGTTATCAGATGAAGACCAATTAACAATCCACAACTACAACGTCAGAAATCTCGATAAAGACCTGCGCACAATTGAACAATGGTATGAACTTAATCAAGATTTGCTTTCATGGGATTTAGTGGTTGATGCACGCAATATAGTGAATGAATTTTCAATCATTAATTCGCCATTGTCCGATGAGACGTCATTATTTGAATTGAAATACAATAATCTTCAAAAGAGATTGCAATATCGAGGCATTAGGAATATTAATTCAAATCAACTCATTTTCCCTACAAAATCTAAAAAAGAAGGCGATAAAGTTGTATTGAATTATATTCATAAAAACATGGAAATACTGGATTCATTATTTAACTGCGGAAATATTGGGTCGGGATTTGTAAATTCTGTGTTTTTATGTAATCGTGTTCGTGAATTTGTATTTGTTATAGGATGTTTCTGTGGTATAAGTCAATATCTAAATCCAGTAATTCCGACATTAGATTGGATTCAATTTAATGATATAAAAGATTATATATTCATGAACGAGAATAACATTCCGTTGAAAAAAATTGAGTTCTTAAAAAAACTGTGGCGGTCTAAAGTCCAATTTATGGATAAAAAAGAATATGATGAGGCTTTTAAATCAGGAATGTTTCTTTACGAATAGAAAATTTTGTTTTAATCATTAGTACCTGGGAATCACTACTGTCCACTAAAAATGGACGGGGTTAAAAATTAAATAAATTCGGTTCACTTGAATCACAGAGGACATTGACATTTTTGAAATTCGATTTGTCGAAGAGGTCACGCAGATGGGTCTTGTCTGTCAGCGATATCCCAAGTATCTGAAGGACTTCATAGATGCTGCGCTCCAGTCTCATGTCATGCTGCACTATCGCCACGAGGCAATAAGTAATTATGGCACAATAGATTTGGATGCGAACGGCATTCTCGGATGTGCCCTAGAACTTCTTGATGCGCAGGTGCTGTTTGATCCATTTGAAGAACAGCTCCACACTCCATCGGTTATGGTAAAGCTCGGCGATTGTCTCAGCAGAAGACGTCAGATTGTTGGTCAGAAAGATGTATCTGGTGCCGTCCTCCGGGTCGATGCAGACTACCTTCCGGAGCTTTTCCGGATAATCCTTCGCGCTTTTATAAACCGTGAAGTAACCGATTGCATCAGAAACCACATTTGGAGGAAGCCTCCGTTTCCAAGTCTCAGGCTTGAATCTGACATTGGTTTTCGCTCGGACGACAAAGAACGCGCCGATACGGTGGATAGTGTACAGATTACCGAAATCGTTGTAGCCACGGTCGAAGATATAGTGCGCTCCAGTTTCGTAAGGTATCTCGGGCATTGCTTTTGTGTCATGCACTTTTGCGGGAGTAATATGCACGAATGCAGGAACTTGCGCTTCCACGTCATAGAGCGTGTGCATCTTGACTCCGCCCTTGTGCTTACGGAATTTAGCCCACTCGAATACCGACAGACAAAGGTCTATGGTGGTTGAGTCAAAGGCGTAGATATGGCCGTCAAGTTCGAAGATTCTCTGTATTCGTCGCCTGCGGGCTTCCGCTATCATGAAGAAGGCAAACTCTTCGAAGATGTGGTAATCCCGCTGCTCGTTGGCTTTGCTAAGATTGCTCCTGGTCACAGACTTCCCGATGCCGAGATGGTAGAGCTTTCCCGCATGGGCCCCATCGCAACGATGAGATCCCGCAGGCTCTCGCGATTCGACAACTGCCCGAACATCAGCGTAAGCAGTTGATTCCAACAAGTATAACTCTTTACATACTTGTCGCCATCATACTTCTTCACGATGCGCAAGAACTTGAAGTTGTCAAGAAAGCCGACTAATTGGGCGAAAACGTACTTGTCTTTATTCATAACAGTCTGATTCTGACTGCAAAAATAATTTCAAATCGTTGCGCCTAAAAATCTTTTACAACAAATTGAATTTCAATGATTTCAAAGTACTCTTATGATTTTTTAGTGGACACTAATGAGCAAAAACATTAAAATGAATGTCAGAGTTATTCCTTGAGTAGTAACAGCTTGGGGCGAGGCTTACTTGCCCCAAGCTTAAATACCGCATTATGAACAGTTGTACTATATATAGAAATGATAAGCGATACATAATAATTGCCGCTTATTATGATCCAGCTGGATGCTTCGCATTGAGTTTTCCTGTATATTTTTTGTCTATATCTGCGTCTAATGAAGAATTATACACTTCTATTAGTAATGCAATAAGGGCTACTAAAAGCACGAAATATGAAGATTTGGATGTTAAATCATTTCTAAAAGCAATTAAGGTTCCTTCCCTCAAAAAATTATATCAAGATTACACAACTTGTTTAATCATGGATACGGGAACTGAGATTAAAATAGAAAGATACATTTTTGATGGTAAATATCGAGAATCTGATGGAACTCAGACGTATGACAAATCACTTCTATCTTCGCACGAATTAGTGAACAATGTCATATCTGCGCTTGATTATGGAGATAATAATCAGTGAATTGTGAATTGTTTTCATAAGACATTCTTAACACAAGAAAATGCTATCTAATAGAGGCTTGATATTATTGAGTTGATGTTAGATAGCATTTTATCTGTTAATTATCTAAAATCTCAGATCGTCTTTAATACAATTTCCAATAATATTACTAATGAGACCCTTGTCTACTAATCAGCAGATGATGTTTATCGTAAATCAATCTTTTAATATGATTTAAAGCGCATTGACTCGATAAAGATATTGCCGATATTCTCGACATAGACGCGGTTTAGGTCAAGGATGTGGTTTATTCTGCCGCCCACAATGCGGCTCATGAAGTCTTGCTCCAGCTGCATCAGTTCGCCGACGTTTGATGTGAATTGGTCGTAGTGCTTGGAGCCTTGGATAAAAAGATTGAAGATTGCCTGTGACGGATTTTCGACACCGTAGTTATCCCTTAAATCATCGCGGACTCGCTCAAACGGGTCTTGTATCTGTTATAGAAGTCGGAGACAGTAGCCTTGGATAGTTTCTCGCGTTCGTCATCCGAGAGCGCGAACACCGGGAAGAACAGTTCGTCGAGGATATTGGCGAAAAGAGTCTTTTTATTCTTGAAATAGTATGCGATAGCACCCCTTGTCTGCTTGATTACCTTTTCAATATCGGAAATCGCGATAGCGTCCCAACTGCCGATAGCAACCAGCGGATAGCACTTTCTAAGTATATCCGACCTATTTCTTAACGATTGTTCCCGATGTTTCGACATTACGCAAAAAGGGTATGGAGAAGCGTCGTATCTAACACGAGGGTTGTTGTGGAAGACCTGTAAGAAAGATACGGCGCAACCCCATACCCGTATGACGTATGGACTCGCGTTTCATATCTATCCGTCTTCTTACTAAAATTTTCCACGCAAAATGCGGATAATGCAGAAAATGCAGAGGAAATTATGCTGTTATCAATTTTAGGTCGAAGAAGAAAATCCGGCTTTTCAAATCCTCATCGGCAGATATGCCAAACGCATCTTTCTCTCCTTGCTCGGTCTTATATAGAGGCTTAAAGCCGTTTTTTAGGTAGTAATGCAGAGTGGATTCGGTATTGTAGGCATCAACGAGCATATAGCGGCAAGCCGCCTTATTATTCTCGTCCATAAACCAGTATTTGAGGACATCCATGAGCTGAGTGCCTATATTCAATCCTTGACCTTGAAATGTCTTGTTCACACCGAGGCGACCAATCAACACCGCAGGATAGCTGCGGTGGCGCTTTTGCTGGGGTATCTTTCGTTGGAGAGCATTTCGTGACGGATTGTCGAGTGTATAGGTCTTAATGCCATCGTAGGAGAGAGTGGCAATCGCCACAATTTCACGCTGATTCTCTCGGTTTATCCAACAATACGTTTTGCCAAGCAATTCATCCTCATAGAGAAAGACATCATGGCTGAAAAAATCGTCAAGGTCGTAATCTCCACAAGAAAAGGGGTCACAGTAATCTGCGACCTCCTTGGTATAAGGCACCATAAAGGTGTTTTCTACGAAAATAAATTCAGCCATTGTCAATTTTTCCGTGGAGGAAATATGATGTTCTTGGCACTCTCCAACATTGTGGAAAGCACCTTACGCTGTGATTCCGAGAGTTTTGGCGTAGGCAATTTGCCATTGCGCTCCGCTTCCTCGGTGAAGATTCTTGCATCTTCGCCCCAAAGTTCGGGGGATGTTTTAATTGTCATTGCCATAGTTTTATCTCCTTTTACTAATTCAATTACAAAGGTACAACAAATTTCTCACATAATCAGCTTAATAGGCTGATAAAATAACATCAGTCGAGCAAGCTGACAAGTTCTTTTTTCAGATCTTCGTCAATCTCCCTGTATCTGGCGAAAGCCTTGCTGCCCTCTTTATGCCCTGACAAAGCCCCAACAAGACTGGGATCCTTGACTTTCTTGTATAGATTGCCGATGAATGTACGCCGTGCCATGTGGCTGCTTGCAATCTCATTTATCGGGCGTTTCTCCTCTTCCCCGGTCTTTGGATTGCGTACAGTCACCATTCGGGTTATCTCGCAGAGAGTGAATATCTTTTTTATTGCCTCGTTGTATTTCTGTGCGCTGATGAAAGGAAACAGTTTCTCAGCTCCTTTGGCAGAATATTTCTCCACCAATTGCCGTGCGCGTGTATTCAGTGGCACTCGTACAACCTCCGGGCGTTCATTCTTGGTCTTGTTGGGGATGTACTCGATTGCACCGTTTATGATGCTTCCCGACGTCATTTCCAACAAGTCCGACACTCGGCAACCGATAAGGCACTGAAAAACAAATATGTCGCGTTGCACCTCCAAAGCCGGTTTATCCGACAGGTCGAAATCGGCTATCAAATCGCGCTCCTCTATTGTGATATAGTAAGGAGTGCCGTATTTCTCACTGCCTATACCTGTGAAAGTTGCGAACGGAGTGCGGTCGAGATAGCCACGTCTCACACACCAGTTGAAGAAAGCCCGAAGCCTTTTTAGTATCCCTATGACAGAATTCTCGCCGCGTTTCTCCGGGCGACGGGGCTTACGTGCAGTCTCAACGACATCAGAGGCGGTCTTGTATATTGAGGGATATTTGTCATAAATTTTCGGCTCATTGACCACAAATTCCTTGAACCGCTCTATCTCAGCGGAATCAAAGTCGTTGAGAATAAGCGTGAACTTTGTCCGGGTCGTTTTCTGCCTGTACAGCTCAAAGCGACGCAACAGTCGGGCAAGCACCTTGTAGTGGCCTGACAGTGGTGCGCCGTCAAGATGCTTGTCGAGAAATTCATTGAACACATCGAAAAACGACATCTTCTTCGGAGCGGCCTCAAACAGTTCCGGGTGGTGGTGACGCAGAATAGCGTCCTCGAAAAATTCTTTGGAGAGAGACTTTTGTGGTGTGCTTACACAGAGCGAAATCAGTCGGCTCTCCAAAGATATCAGATTGTCATTTATTATTTGTAACTTTGCTAGTGTCTTTCGGTCTGCGCGTGGCATAATGATCTTACCGTCACGAAAACGGGTAGCCTCAACAAAGATGCCGCTTTTCAGGCGCAGACGCAGTTCGCGCGACACCGACAGTCGCAACATGATTTCAGCTTCGCCATTGGCGTTGACCTTAGAGGATAGAGAGCGTGTTATGGTTGCCATATTCAGAGAGATTATTTTGATGTGGTACAAAATTACGCAATTTTGTACCACATGGCAAAATTTCCGTCCACGCTTTGTCCACATCTTCTGCCTCTACTTGCGCCCTGATGATTTCCAAAGTTCAATGTCTCGAATGGCTTTGTTATGATAAGGCGCTGATAATCAATCAATACGTAATAATTAGCTTTGAATGCTAAAATTCATTACGATTCAATACGATTCACAAATGTCACTCCCAGGCGGATCACTAAAACACCCTACAAAATGAGGGAAATCGCTGAAAATGTTTGATTTTCAGCGATTTTTATTTTTGGTAAAACCCCGAAAATCGGGGTCAGTAGCAAAACCCGGTTGTTAAAATATGCGCAAAGATATGTAACTTTGGGGATATGAAGCAGTGGCAAGTACTAAAAACGATATTTCCGGAAGTCATCGCGGAGAATTTTGAGTTCGTAAATTACGTGGAGTCGTCTGATCGTCTGGACTATTGGCTTGATGAGCGAGGCTATATGTCCAAAGAAGACTATAAGAAAGGGACAGCCCGGGGGAGTATGGTTTTACCGAAGAGCGTGCCATCCAGGACTTTCCTATCAGAGGCAAAGCGGTCTATCTACATGTCCGGCGACGGAAATGGCGTGATACAGAGGACGGAAGCATCTTTACCTATAACTACGAACTGACGGAGGAAGGCAGCAGACTGACCCCTGAGTTCGTGGCTTTTTTAAAAGAGGAGGATTGAATCCACACCGGAAAGCATCCGCTCGATAGCGGCACACTATGGCGTCAACGGAGCCAACCTGTCTCGGCAGTACAAGGAGATTTTCAGTGATTACCGTCAATGGAAGCATCTGGCCCATGCAGAGCAATACATTATATATCCGCGGAATATCGGGCCGAATCTGGCCATTGATGAGACCTCGCTGAGCTGCGGCGAACTCTACACGTTTGTCACCAACCGCGACGCTCACGGCGGCAAGGGTGCACTCCTGGCTGCCATACGCGGCACAAAAGCAGAGACTGTCATCGCCGTATTGGAGAAGATTCCATTAAATAAACGAAAGTCTGTCAGGGAGATAACTCTTGACCTGTCATCGTCAATGATGTTTATAGCACGACGTTCGTTCCCCAAAGCAACTGTCACCAACGACCGTTTCCACGTCCATAAACTCTTCTACGACGCCATTGACGAGCTACGCATCTCCCTGCGATGGATGGCAAGGGACATTGAGAACGAAGAAATCGCACGCTGCCGTAAAGCCGGCGAACCGTATGTGCCGTTCCGCTATGCCAACGGAGACACACGTAAGCAGATGCTTGCCAGAGCAAAATACATCCTGACCAAACACACCTCGAAATGGACTAAGTCGCAACAGTGGAGAGCTGACATCATTTTTGAGTTCTATCCGGAGTTAAAGAAAGCCTACGATTTAGCTATGGAACTGACTGATATATTTAATAAAAAAGTTGATAAGGACGTGGCCAGACTCAATCTGGCCCGGTGGTATGATAAGGTCGACCGCATGGACGGCGGTCAGTTCCGAACAGTTACCGATACCTTCCGAAATCATTACGATACAATCCTTAACTACTTCATCAACCGATCCACTAACGCCGGAGCCGAGTCTTTCAATGCCAAAGTAAAGGCATTCCGAAGCCAGTTCCGAGGCGTTACCGACATCCCTTTCTTCCTCTTCCGTCTTTCCAGACTATGCGCCTAAAAAATTTTTATACTCGCGTAGTTTTTTAACATTTCAACCGGGTTTTGCAGCTGACCCGGTTTTGCAGCTGACCCCATTTTCCAGTTAGAATTTACAGAGTGGTTACTCACACAAAAAAAGCGACCCCGGAAATGTGACTTTCGGGGTCGTTTCGTGTACCTTTTCGATAATCACTTGATAATCAAGTGAGATTGCGGAGAGGACGAGATTCGAACTCGTGGTAGGATTGTATCCTACGTCGGTTTAGCAAACCGGTGGTTTCAGCCACTCACCCACCTCTCCTTTTGCTGATGTTTGCGTGGGTTATTTCCTTTTCAGCGGTGCAAAGTTAACAAGGATATTTTTATTATGCAAATTTTTCTTTGCAAAATTCTGCACATTTTTCAAAAAACGCAGAAAACGAGACAATGACACATCCCATCTAAGAACAACAATACGTACAGCATACCGCATGCTACCCCTCCAATCATGACATAAACCACAAATAGGACACCATAGAGAAATTCGTATCAATTGATCAATCGCCCCAATCGACTCATGCTTCTACATTACACAGAAGTCCCCAATATTGCCATGACAAAACTTATTAATCCAACAACAGCAAAAACTCTGCAACTATGCTCGGCTACCACCATTTAGTAAATTTCGTTTCGAAATATTTTTTATTTCAAAAACAAATATTATCTTTGCAAACGAAAACAATACAGACTATCTATACTGACATCGTATCGCATCCAATTTTATTCCCTTGAGGAATATTATAAATCAAGGAGTACTTAAAACAATTCATCCATACCATAATTCACTAAAGTGGCACTCACCGAGATGGTAAGTGCCACTTATCTATCTAATAGACTGTTCGTCAGAGCTTATAAGTAAGCATAACACGCACGCCGGTAGTATTCGACTTCACATGCGGATAGTCACGATATCGTGTCGAACGATGATAATGACTCACCGCTGCCGAGAGATACAGCTTATTCCATACACGCAAATCGGCACGCAACTCACTCACATTGAATGAAGCTGCAGAATGGTCTCCCTGAACATCAAGCGTACGGGGATCGCTTCTTGCAAGATTCGTATCCCGGTGATATCCCTTCCATGTAAAAAGTCGGTAGTATTCATGAGAGAGAGAGGCTGAAAAACGGTCGCGATTAAACACAAAATTTACGCCTCCTTTAATTGAAAAACCACTGGCAAGATTATAATTACGCTCATCCACATGATAATAGTCCGACAGTATCGAACCGAGCATCACCACATTACCGTGCAAATAAGTATCCAAAGTCCATTGAGGATTACTCGCGTCGCGGAACATCCATCCGGCCCCCAGGCTGGCAGGGATACCCAATTTATATGGCACCCTTGACACATGAGACGGGTCCGCTTTATGTATCGTATCGGAATCATAATAATCAAAATGCTGATAAAGTCCGACACTCATCTTTCGAGAAGCAACATCATATATTTCGCGTGCGATAAGCCGACCTTTTATATTGAGCTGACTCAACAGCGGCTGACGGCTTACTACACCAAGATCTGCTCTGACTGTAAAATAATCGAACGGCTTGGTTGAAGTCACCTCAAACCTGTCACCATATTCTACATTTATCTCTGCAGTCGCACCTACTGCCGACGACGATGCCTCATCGTTAAGGTATATCCCGCGAGTACCTACAGAGAATTCGACCGATACCGGAGGTGTTCCATACAGACGTCCTCGAGTGGAACGAACCCGCCAGGCATCACCTGTGATAATACGCGTAAGTCCCCTCATCGGTGAAATTACAAACACCGCTGCTTCTCGGCCAAACCGGGAAGCTCCGGTATCGCGGTCATCGATGATTGCATCTGACGCGCGGAAAAACACCTCTCCGATTGCCGTGCCACCTATCGGAGTAGCTATAATGTCATTGGTCGAGGGATATTCACATTCCATAAAAAGCTCCCACATAGCGCTACCTCCAATAGAAAACAGAGCCGACTGCCAATAGTTGAACCCATTGCTTCGTGCTGAATTATAATAGAGACTTCCGTTATAGGGGTGCAGAAACATATTTGTCCCCAGCTTGTCGTTATCCCATTTAAATCCTTTGCGAAAATTTTCCTTGACACTGTTCATACTTATGTATGCAAAATCTCCGCGCTGCACATAACGGTCAAATGCCCATAAGCCCAGATTAAACCCCACCACCTCTCCTGCCGCACGCCAGAAATGCGGCTTTGAATAATAGGCCACGTCAGCACTATCCGGCGGCACCTCCGGAAGTACCCGCAGCTTTATAGGCATTTGGGCCGACACAGTACAGGCGCCCGACAATATGCATATTAATAATATGAGGTATCTTAAGCTAATCATTAATCCATTGTTGAGATATAGTTGTTACAGAAGTATAACAATTGTTAATCCCATCAGTTCGATTTTACATTGCAAATATCATCTACCTCACCCTCACAAACCACCGTAACGAACAGACAAAAGCACACGCTACCGCCACTTTGAAACAAACCTCAAACCAAAACAATCTTTTTGTCATATAAATTTGCTTTTTACAAAACATTTGCTTTACTTTGCGGCATACTATTAACAAATGTATCACAACCATGCCACTTATCATTCCTAAAAAATATAAGCAGAAACTCCTCCCGGAGACCACAGAGATTGCCATCAAGACAATAAAAGAAGGCTTTCAGACCGAACTGGCACGCGCTTTGAACCTACGGCGCGTGACTGCCCCGCTTTTCGTGCTAAGCGGAACCGGCCTGAATGACGACCTCAACGGAGTCGAACACGCGGTATCATTCCAGATTGATGCGATGGGAGGTGCCAAAGCCGAAGTAGTACATTCCCTGGCAAAATGGAAACGAGCCAAACTTGGAGCTTATGATATAGCTCCCGGATTCGGACTGTATACCGACATGAATGCAATCCGCACATTCGAGGACCTTGACAATACCCACTCCCTCTATGTCGACCAATGGGACTGGGAAAAAACAATCTCACCTAAAGATCGCAACCTCGACTATCTTAAGGAAACTGTAACAAAAATTTACGACGTAGTCCGACTTATTGAAGACCGCATATACCGACAGTTCCCTCACATTACCCCGGTGCTTCCGGAAAAACTGACATTCATCCACACCGAAGAACTACTACAGCAATATCCCGACCTGACACCCCGCCAACGCGAGGATGCAGCCGCCAAAGAATACGGCGCAATATTCCTCATCGGTATCGGGAATGAACTGAGCAACGGAGAGCCACACGACGGCCGGGCCCCCGACTACGACGACTGGATTACCCCAAACTCCGACGGATATACAGGCCTTAACGGCGACTTGATTTTCTGGAACCCCGTGCTATCGTCCTCATTCGAACTGTCATCAATGGGAATACGCGTAAGTCCGGAGTCACTTCGAGAGCAGCTTGACAAGCGTTGCTGTACCGAACGCAGCCAATTGCGATTCCACAAATCCCTGCTTGACGGACAACTCCCCTACTCCATCGGTGGTGGCATCGGCCAGAGCCGCCTGTGCATGTTTATCCTCCAGAAAGCACACATTGGAGAAGTGCAGGCCTCGATATGGCCACCGGAACAGATTGAAGCATGTAAAAATGCAGGCATCAATCTACTTTAGATACTCTTATTTCTCAGCTTGCTACAATTCACACTACTGTCTCAGGAGCAACTCCCCCACCCATACGCTATATAACAATTACGGTATAGAAAAAGTATTCCGCTAAAATCGGAGCTATAGTCCGGTCATAACAGTAATTCGTGAGCATTGCTCCACTTCATATATTTTTACTTGTTGTCATCTATTCAATCTGTCTGCTTACTCAATCCGATACCCGTTGCATACTGATAAAGCGCTGCGCAACATCGCCAATCCGATGTTGCGCAGCGCCATCATGCCAGCACAGCATATGCCGTGTATCGCTTTCAGTTATTTTTTTTGGCATTCCATACACAAAGAGTGAGCAATACCGATAACATTGCCGCACCTATCCAGAAATATCCCACGCAAGTAAAATCGTAGACACAGCCACTTTCTGTCATCGTCTTATTATTCTCTATAAGCACACCGTTCATGATATCCTGAAGTGCCGCTCCGATATACGATGCAATACCCACGATACCCAAAGCCGCGCCAGAGGCTTTTTTAGGAGCTATGTCTACCGCCATCAAGCCCCCGAGAAAGCATATCAGCACACCGATACCAAGCCCGAACATTATCATCGACAAAACATCGACCCAGAAATGACGTCCGGGAATCAGAAGGAACATTGACAATGCAGCCACATTAAGAATGCCAAATATCAGTGCCGGCACATTGCGACTCCCTCTGAAAAAACGATCGGAAATCAATCCCGAAAATACAGTACCGACAATCCCGCAGACCGAACTGATAGATATTATAAAGCTCGCATCCATTGTGTCATAACCTTTCTCTGCCTGCAGAAAAAACACGCCCCAGCTGTTTACCGCATAGCGGCTTATATACATGAATGCACTTGCGAAAGCAAGAATCCATATAGCGGGCATCCGCAATACCATTTTCTGTGCATAGTTAAAATCCTCACAATCTTCATCATTGGACTTTTTATCGCTCTCGACCGATGCATATCCATAGCTCTCGGGGGTATCATAGACAAACGCAGCAATCACAGCCGCACCAATCAGTCCGATTATACCGGCTCCAATAAATCCATAACGCCATCCTGCGAAACTGACAACAGATGCGACAACGATAAATGTAAAGGCTTCACCGATATTATGACTTGCCGACCAGAATCCATAAAATGACCCGCGGTTTCTCGCCGGGAACCATCGAGACAGCGACACTACACACGGAGCCGCCCCCATTGACTGTACCCAACCGTTAATCCCCCAGAGAATCATAAAAAGCACAAACGAACCCGTAAAGCCAAGGCATATATTAACAATCGCCGACACCAACAGACCAGTCGACATAAATCTGCATATATTACTTCTGTCAGCCAAGAAACCATTGCAAAATTTGCCTACAGCATAGGTAAAGAATAATACCGACCCGATTATACCGAGTTCAATTTCTGAAAAAATTCCCTCCTCGACAATCGGCTTCTTCACAACATTCAGGCTCAGACGACACACATAATACATCCCATAGCCAAATGTCGCCGACAGAAATGTAGACCATTGCAAACGCTTAAATCGGCCGTCATATCCTGAGATATCTCTTGATTCCGGCTTACTTATCCGATAGAAATCAATTGTTTTCTGCCACATATCCATATCAATATTATTCATGGAGTCCACTCTTTCGCAGATACTCAAGCAATACACCGGGGCGGTCGGTCTGTATCAACCTGGCGCCACACTCAATTATCCAGCCCCAGCTTTGAGTCGGTTCGCCAAGCTCTACAGCACGGTCATCATGATGTCCGCCACACAATTCCGGCCACAAAGAATTGATAAAAACATTCGCTCCGCTTTCCCTTATATTCTTCATGTGTGACATTACATTATCATCAATTATGTCAAACACCAGCTCATAAAATTTAGGAGCGTAATTAAGCTGATATCCGTCTATAATATTCCCGGCATCTTCTGCCGACAACTTCACTACCGGCATAAATTTCATACGCTCCAGAGCCTCCGGCTTTTCACTATAGACCACATCATAGGCCTTCTCCGACTTGATAATGCATTGATTCAGTGTACCGGTCTTTTTCAATATATCATACACCTCGTCAAAGTAATCATATCCCTTGTCTATATTCACAAGTATACGTCCTTTGGCAATCGACATAGCCTCCTCCAACGTAGGCACTTTGTGGTGAGTCTTATGTCCGGCGCCATTTCTCAGCCACAATTCCTTTATTTCCTGCAGTGTATAGTCTTGTGGACATCCTTTACCGGTAGTAGTGCGGTCAATAAGTCTATCATGCATCAATATTACATGACCGTCCTTTGTCTTTTTAAGATCAATTTCTACCATATCGACTCCCATGTCTATACAGTTCTGTATAGCCTGTAAGGAATTTTCAGGAGCATTGCGCCAGTCGCCACGATGCGACACCACAAAGACCTTTCCACACTTGTCATTGCAAAGAGCAGCCATCAGACTGTCGGCCCTTGACTGTGCCGACACAGCATTAACCACTCCACATAACAACAGCAGTATTATTGACATCAAATATCTATTCATCTTAATTTTCTTGTAAAAAAAGCAAGGGGGAACCTCATTGACAAAAGCTCCCCCGATATAATTATATTAAATGCGTTATAGATTACTTATCGGAATAGCCGGGATTCTGATAGAAATTAGGACACAATTCCATTTCCGACTTTGGTATCGGATATAAATAGTCGTCTTTGGTAATATTCATCCCTACCTTTGCCATAGCCTCCTCGGCTGTATTCGTTCTTATAAGATCAAACCAGCGATGCATCTCCAGCGGGAATTCAAGACGTCGTTCGAGCAACACTGCACTACGGAAAGCATCCTGACTCGCAAAGTCAGTCGACAGGTACATTGTTGCCCCGCTTCTGTCGCGCACCATATTGAGATACTCAAGAGCCTTGCTCGACGACGAGGCATCAAACCTGATTTCATTCAGAGCCTCAGCATACATAAGCAGCACATCGGCATAACGAAGAATTGCCTGGTCGTAACCTACATTCTTTGTAGTAGGATCAAATGTATCATAGAATTTGACAAACGGCGTAGTAGTCTTATCAATAACTACAGGCTCAAGCAGTCCCTTGCGTGCATCGTCTGCCTCATATCCATTTCTCAGATTCACATCCAGAAACGACGCGTTGCCAAAATACTGGTTGAATCCATGCCCTTCACCTACTATGCTTTTAGAGTAATGCACCACAAACATCAGCTCTTCATTAAGTTTATTATCCGACTTAAAGACATCCGCCACATCGGGAAGCAGCTTATATACTCCGGAATACTCCGCAGACAACAGCCGTTCGATTATGGTTACACAATCGCTCCATCGAGCCTGAGTAAGATACACCTTCGCCAGCATACCCAATGCGGCGCCGGATGTGGCACGCCCTTTATCAGAATCCGGATATTGCTTGGGAAGCAATGCTGACGCAGCCTTAAAATCCTCCTCAATAAAGCCATATACACTGTTTACGTCATCGCGCGAACTTGCTATGGCCTGCGAGACAGAAATCTGGGTGCGTACAATAGGCACCGCGCCATAAAAACGCACAAGATTGAAGTACATCAGTCCTCTAAGAAATCTCGCCTCCCCTTCATATCGCTGCTTGAGCGAAGCGTTAGTGCAGACACCGATGTTATCAAGTACGGCATTACAACGCATAATAGCATTGTAGCTATACTGCCACATAGAAGTAATGGCCGCATTGTCAGCTCCGGCGGCAAACTTATCGATGTTATAATCCCGGCCGGCATTACCACCCGGATTCTGGTCCTCGACATTATCCGAACGTGTCTCTGTCATGGTAATCATGAAGTCACGATAGAGCTGCGACATCTGAAGCGTTGCATAACATGCATTGACAGCATTCTCGATATCGCTGTCTGACTTATAGAAATTGGCGGCCGAGGCCACTGACTGCGGACGTTCGTCAAGAAAATCGTCACATGACGTCACAAACAGCCCGACAGCAATCATAAGTATATATATTATTTTTCTGTTCATCAGTATATAGTTTAGGGATTAGAAACTAACATTCAGGCCAAATACATACGACTTTGCCACCGGATACGTACCATAGTCAACACCCGGAGTAAGAGGATTGCTGTTGTTGGATACCTCAGGATTATAGCCACTGTAGTTTGTGAATGTAAATGGGTTATAAGCTGTGAAATACACACGCAGTTTGTCTATTCCTATACGATTCATCCAGTTCTTGGGCATGGTCACTCCGAATGTAATGTCACGTATGCGGAAATATGAACCACTTTCAATATGCCATGTGGAGATTGTTCCGTTTTTACCGGTGGCACTACGGTTTGCCTGTACGGTTTTACCGTTGCCCGGGTTATCAACACTTATAAAGCGGTCGAGAGCATCTGTCATACAGTTGATTGAGCCCTCCATGCTATCAAAATAACGACGGTTGATATTGGCAATCTCATTTCCATAAACACCTTGTGTGGCGATACTCAGGTCAAACCATTTCCAACCCATCTGTGTCGACCAGCCATAAGTGAATTTTGGCGCATAATTGCCTACTATAGCCTTATCGTCGTCGGTAATCACACCGTCGCCGTTCTGGTCTACATATTTGAAGTCGCCTACTTTAGCACCTGCAACAGTTGCTATACGCTTGTCGTTAGGATCATTAGCTATATTGATTTCATCCTGATTCATGAAAATGCCATCGGTGACAAGAGCATAATAATTGCCTATAGGTTCTCCTACTCGGGTCACAAAATACAGCACAGAATTGTTGACTGTAACTATTTCATTCACATCGCCGAGATCTACAACCTTATTGCGGTTGAGAGCAAAATTGAAATTATTACTCCAACGGAAATCGCCAAATGTATTATGTGTCGACAGTGTGATTTCCACACCCTTGTTGTTTACCTTGCCACGGTTCTGCAATGCCGTAGAGAAACCCGACAGATAAGGAGTGGGGACATTCAATAGCATATCGGAAGTATTACTGTTATATACATCCACTTCCAGACGCAACATATTGAACACTCCGAACTCCAGGCCGATATTGGTCATCTTTGTCTTTTCCCATCCCAAATCCGGGTTGCTGATTGTCGACGGATAAAGTCCGGGGGCAACAGACCCCACACCGGTGCCTACTACATAATTGTCGGCAGCCAGCGATGCATAGTAGTCGTAATTGCCGATACTGAAATTACCCGACACACCATAACTTGCACGTAGTTTCAATGCGTCAAGCCATGTATAGTCTTTCAGGAAACTTTCTTCCGACAGATACCATCCGGCCGACACCGAAGGGAAGTATCCCCACCGGTTATTGCTACCGAAACGCGATGAGCCGTCAGCACGCAACGACGCCGACAACAGATAGCGGCTGTCGTAATTATACTGTATTCTGGCAAATACCGATGCCAGCGACCATGCCTGTCTGGAAGAATCCCAGTTAGTCGCCACTGTCGACGCATTAAGAGTCGTGACAAGATCATTCGGAAAGCCATTGGCCGTAATACGGCTTCCTTCGATTGATTCACGTTGCATAGACTGACCAAGCACGGCAGAAATATCATGAATATTATTTATGCGGGTATTATACGACAGTGTATTCTCCCATGTCCAGCTTAGATAATCTTTTGTGCGCAGCGTGCCTTCGGGATTCGACGGCGGCACTTTGTTCACCGATGTAGGCAGTGTCGACGGACGATAAATCTCCCTGCGGTAACTGTTCCAGGCGGTGCTGAATTCGGTTTTCAAGTTAAGGCCGCTTATAATTTCCCAATTGAAGAAAGCCTTGCCCATTACCTTGTTGCGTTTCATACGGTCTTCACGCTCATTAGCCAGAGCCACCGGGTTAATTACAGCCTGCTGCTTATAACTCCAGTTGTAATTGTCGAAATTATAGCTGCCGTCCTCATTATATACGGGAAAGATAGGAGCCATTGCCAACGCGAGCGACGGTATGGTTTCTTTAGTGAAACGGTCCTCTGTAGGCACTATATCATATAAGATGTGCGCTATACTTGTATTTGCGCCGAAGGTGACATTCTGATATTTCACATTGATGTTTGCGCGGCCGCCGAATGTTTCTTGTCCGGAGCCTATCACAATACCATCCTCCTTGGCATAGTTGCCGGAGATGAAATAATCGACACCGTTCTGACCGCCGCTGACCGATAGAGAATGCTTGGTAGTCATGCCATTGCGGAATATCTCATCCTGCCAGTCGGTATCAGTAAGGCCCTGCTCACCGTTAACATATGGCATGATTTCCGGAGGTATAAGGTAAGTGACATTTGTAGTTCCGGGCTTTGCGCCCATTTTAGCAAGACGTGTCTGGTTGTCATCTTCGATACTACCTGCTATACCTTTCGATTCCAGCAAGTCAAGGTATGCCTCATTGTGGCCATCATAGCACAGGCGGGCAAATTCATAGGCATTCAGCATGCTTATTTTCTTAGTGCGTCGCTGCCATCCATAATAGCCGTTATAATTCACTTTCGGACGGCCGGGCTTGCCCTGTTTGGTAGTAATAATAATCACGCCATTGGCACCGCGGCTGCCATAAATAGCCGCGGCTGAGGCATCCTTCAGTACCTCGATACTCTCGACATCGTTCATATCGATACCGCCGAGAGGATTTATACTTGTGCCTGTTGCGTCACTGGCGAGATCCGACTGCGGTATACCGTCAATTACATAAAGTGGATCACTGCCCGCTGTGACCGTTCCGGTACCGCGCACCTTGATTGACATTCCCCCGCCCGGCATACCTGTACCTTGAGTAACCTGTACGCCCGACATGCGTCCCACAAGCGCTTGCTCGATACTGTTGGCGGGCATATCCACAAGGTCATCACCTTTTAATGAAGATATGGATGTGGTAACGTCGCGCTTGCGCTGCACGCCATATCCCACAACCACAACCTCATCAAGATTGGTAGCAGACGGCTGTAAAACCACGTTAAGACCGGACGCATCCTTAATACGGACAGACTGAGTATGATAGCCGATATATGATACATTTACCACATCACCGATATGTACATTGGAGAGGGAGAACTCACCGTCAAGATTAGTGCTTACACCATTGGTCGAACCTTTTACAATCACGGAAGCTCCGATTATCGGCTCGCCTGTCTCGTCAATGACTCGTCCTTTGAGACCGGTTGCAAGAGGCTGACCTTTGACTTTAGCGACTGAATTATTACGCCTTGGAGATATTACAATTAGGTCTTCACCCATAATGGTGTATTCAAGCCCCGCCTCAGCACTTATTTTATCGAGTATCGACTTGACTGATGCATCTTTCATGTGTACCGATACGCTTTGGGCATTGTCTACAACATTATCACTGAAAGAGAATGTGTAGCCTGACTGTTTTTCGATGGCCTGCAAAGCCTCACGTAGCGGCGTTTTCTCAAAGTCGACCGTAATCGGTTGGTTCTGCGCCATGGCACTCATGGCGCCCAAAGCCACAGCTGCCGACAGTGTAGTTAGCCTACGGGTTGCTTGTCTTAATTTGTTCATACGATTGGTTTAATATTGTTTGGATAAGGTTCCTTACCTTTTAAGACGCAGCAATGAAAAAAGGTACTCTACATTTTTATGTTTAATAATGTATTTTTTTCTTAATACTAATAAATAGCAACTATTCATCAACCACTATAAGACTTATATTCAGCCACATAGCACACAATCATCCAACTTAACCGTTTTTTGGGCAAATATGCCTGAAGAACTTACGTCTTCCGCATTGTTTAACACTTAGAACTTGTTTAATAATAAATGCGTCAGCCACTACAGTCTACAGACCGTCGTAACCGACGCATATTAAGCCCGATGGCAGTCCCCGAATTACCTGTCTACACGGGCGAGCGTGGTATTGAATGTTTTTTCGACCACAGCTGTAGCCAGTTCAATATTATCGAGAGGTATCATTCCGGTAAACCGTTCGGAAACAAGACTGCTGTCAAGAGTAAAAGTACATCCATAGTATTCCTCCATCCTCGATACCACGGTAGGCAATGTAGCATTGCGGAACATCAACCGTCGCGATTTCCAGGCTAAAGGATTGTCATTGTAATCGACCGAGGTCACATTGATGTCGCCTGTTGCATATATCAGCGTAGCTTTCTGTTCCGGAACGAGGGTTACATTCTTTCCGGTGACGGTCGACTTCATGCTCACCGATCCTTCAACAAGATATAACGAGGCATATCCGTCCTCTTCTCGTACGGAAAGATTAAAGGATGTACCATGTACTGTTACTTCAAGACCATAGGATTCGATTATAAACTCTGAAGTCCTATCCTTTACAATATCAAAGTAGCCTTCACCATTGAATTCAACCCGTCGGGTATCGCTATTGAATCCGGATAATGTATAGCTCACTGATGAGTTGCCGTTGAGTTCGATAGTCGAACCGTCGGGAAGGTTTACAGTAGCCCTGTCTGTAGCCGCAGTAAATACGTTAGTAGATAATGATTCAATATCATTATACCGATTGTACAGGTATGCCGACCCGGCCATCAAAACAACTATAAGAGCTACCGCTGCAACCGCTGCACAAACCGTAAGACGATGCCGCCGGATGCTCGGTTTAATCAGCATCGTACTAAGCCTACGGTAAACTTCAGCCTCGGCATGAACATTTTCCTGTCCGGGAGCAGGCTCAAATTCATGCCAGTCGTCATATATTTCATGTCCAAGCTGATTGTCCGACAATGATTCGAGCTGCCTTCTCGTCTCCTCTAATTCGGATTTCGTGAGCTTGTTCATACGGTATTTTCTGACTAAATCTCTCATTATTGCATATGTATTTGAACTGGTTTATAGAGGGCTCCAATTGATATCTACAATCTCCATGACATAATCACGGCAGAAACGACAATCAACATCCGGCTTATATGATAGCGTACATATTTCAATCCTTTTGACAGATGATTCTTTACACTCTGCTCATTAATGCCAAGTCTTATGGCAATCTCTTTATTCGACATATGCTCGAGTTTTGACATTCTTACAACCCGAGCTTGCGCAGGAGGCAGTCTGTCGATTATATGTTCGACCCGGGAGGCAAATTCTGTATACTCTATCGCCGAAGTATCCTCTCTCCCGATTGAATTGCAATAGTCCAAATAATCCTCATAGACCGGCGAATTGATATTCCGTCGATATGCGCTTATAAGGTTATTCCTGGCGATAGTGAACAGCAGACCACGCAACGTACTGTCGGCAATAATTGAATCCCGGTTACCCCATAGCTTTGCAAATACCTCTTGAACAATATCTTCCGCGTCATAAGCCGATTTTGTAAATTGCCGGCAGTACACATACAGACGTTGAAAGTATAATTTATATATCGACGCAAAAGCATCTACATCGCCATTCTTAAGACGACGTATAAGTAAGGCCTCAATATCTTGGTTATCCGGATTCGCCATATGTCTCTTCACAGGCGCAAAATTAGTATTTTTTTAATACAAATTACACATATTAGGAACGCACATTGCTCAACACCATATTAACAAGTTATATATTAGCATATTACACCATAGCATCATTCTATTTTCTTAAATATGTCGGGCAAGTCAGACGAACTGAGAGTGCCGTCACGCAAAGATATGACGGGGATTTGTGAGCAGGATAATATCGAATCAAGCATTCGCATATGCCGGTGCTTAGGGATATCCGCCGAAAGTAGAATCCGGCAAGGGCGCAATGAATCGACGACCGTCTGCCAATCGCCACGATAACCGCGGCAAATCAACGCACAGTTGACAATACCCTCATCATAGCACGGGGAAGACAATATACTGTCGTGGTTCACTACTACAAGTCGACCGGTAGTACCGTCGCATGCCGGTAGCACGACTGTGTTTCCGCGAACTATCGAGATAGATTGCTCTACGGCAGATGTCGGATGGCCGACAAATTTACGATAACGTTCCGCATACTCATCCCGCAGAGATTCTGCAGCTATATCCGGAGCGGTAGTGAGCATTTCCACTCGACTGCGACTGATATCGCCGCCGTCTGATGGCATTCTGCATATTATGGTCGTAAAATACGCATCATGCGGAATAAACCATTGTTCCTCCTCCTCCGACGTGACACCACCGACAAATACCGTCACAAGCACCATGACGGCCAGGGATATCCACCACCCGACACTGCGCCGCCACAGCGCAACAAGCCCCAGACACAAAGCAACATAGTAGGAAGCCAGCACATACCACGTAATATTCACGCCATATATGGCAGAAGCCGGTAATGAGGTAATCAGTTCTATCCAGCGCAACATCACATCATATATACCATCGACGGCCGAACACAACCACGCAGGGTCTGAACCGACGGCCTCGCACACCATGACAGCAATTCCGCCTGCCATCACTATCGGAAGTAGCATAGCAACCGGTATGTTTGCCAAAAGGAAATAGACCGGGAAAATATCAAAATAATACATCGCAATCATACCTGTGCCCAGCATCGCGCTCAGCGATATCGCGACTGTCAGCAGCAACCAGCGCATGCACCATGGAGCACGTCTGACCCACGGCAGCACCACAGGCATCACAAGCAGAATACACCCCACAGCAAGGTAAGACATCTGAAACCCGGGCATCCAAAACTGCCTCGGCGACACAATCAGAATCATCAATGCCGACACGAGCATACCGTTGAATGACATATACGGACGCTGTAGTATAATCCCGCCACACACCATCGAGGCCATAAGAGCGGCACGCGTTACCGATGCCGACATCCCCGTAAGAAAGGCATAAATCCACAACGCGGCAATTACCACTCCGCATCGCACTCGCCAGTCCCAAAGAAGACCAAGCGGAAATAGCAAGAATCCAAGAATCATTACAAGAATGCCGACATGCAGTCCGCTTAGAGCAAGCACATGAGCTACACCGGCCGCAGAGAATGCCTCGCGTGTATCAGGCGACAACCATTCATCCTCCCCCACTGTCACAGCAGCAAGAAACTGACACGCCTCCCCCGACAGACTGCTGCGCATTAGCAGCGACGCAGCCTCCCGACGCATACGCCATGACAGATAGTGCCAGCTGTCGGAATGCCCGACAACAGAGATTTCCTCAGAAAACCCGGTAGCCACTATACCCCTTCGTGCAAGAATACCGACATAGTCCACTCCTTTAGCTACCTTATCATTGCTCGGCCTATCCAACGTACCACGGAAACTCACTATATCCCCCGGAACCACGCCATCGGCCACACCATGCAAAGTATGCACAAGCATATCGGCGACCACACCTGTCGTGTCGTCCGACCTTACAACCATATGCACCCCACGGTCGTTTTCCGAAATCTCAAGTACCTCTCCGCTCCATTGCCCGCGCGACAGGAAATCATCAGTTACTTCAGGCAATCTATTATAGGACATATCGGCCCCACCCAAGCCGCAAAACAACAGCATCCCGCCCAGCGGCAACGTCCACACGGGCAACCTGCGCCTTGCCACAATAAGCGCTACACCCGATATTATCACCACAGGAATCCATAGGTATCCGGCCATCTCACAAACAAGCATGCCTGCAATGAATCCAACAAGTGGAAACAATGCAGGCACGTATGACAGAGGAGGACGCATGCCGATATCGGTAAATCTGTCAGAACATTTTCTATATTGCCGTCATTCTATGGTGAACACTACAACCATAAAACTTGATACCGCGATAAAAATCCATAAAGCAATCGCAAGCAACAGCGGAAGGGTTCCCACCGACTTGATGGTATTAATTGAAAGACTCGCTCCGATAAAGAAGAGAGTAAGTACAAGCCCCTTCTTGGCAAGCCATACAAGCCACTCGCTGACTTCTGCCGGTATACCGCAATATGTATTAACCACCATGGCGATGACAAACAGAAAAATAAACCATGGTATACTTATGCGGGCTTTCTTATCACGGAAAATCAGCATTGTGACAAATGCAAGCGGAATAATCCACAAAGCACGAGTAAGTTTTATCAAAGTGGCAATGCGCAATGCCTCCGGCCCATAGGCGTCTCCGGCACCGACCACCGACGAAGTATCATGAATGGCTATTGCAGCCCAGGTGCCAAACTGCTGCTGGCTCATCTCAAAGAAATGTCCTATAGGTGGAAATATAAACAGTGCTATAGCATTCAGAATGAATATAACGCCCAGCGATACCGCCATCTCCTTCTCATCGGCGTGCAACACCGGACCCACTGCGGCAATTGCGCTTCCTCCGCAAATAGCTGTCCCCGACGAGATAAGATATGCCGTTTTGCGATTGATATGCATCCAGTAGCCGAACATACACCCAAGCACCATCACACTTACCACAGATACAACCGTAAACAGCATACCCTCGCTACCCGACTTGAGCGACTCGACGACATTCATTCCAAACCCCAGCCCTACTACCGAAGCCTGCAGAAGATATTTACTGCTCTTCTTGTTGAATTTAGGGAACGGACAGCCAAAACAAAGAGCAAACATAAGCCCGACAAACAATGCCGAGGCCGGAGTGACAGGATTATACCCGGTAAGTATATCCCATGGAAACAATACAATAACAATCAGGGCGATATACATCCATCGTCCTATCACATTTAAAGGCATAATATATACTGATGAATTTTGGTTTAAACAGTTGAGGAGTGGCAACACCCGACGCGGATAATTGAAACATCCGGTCTTAGCCACAACATAACCGGACGAAAATGCGCATGATTATTTCATCCGGTAAAATACGGACACGCTCTGAAAGCGACACAAAAGATATGCGGAACTACTCCTACGCTTCCTCCCAGATTTGCCACGACACAAACGCCTGGAGCAATAGCATCTCAAGGCCGTTTTTTGTCTCGGCACCCATATCCGACGATTTCTTCATAAACAGAGTGACATCCGGATTATATAGCAAATCATAGCACAGATGGGATGATGTAAGAAGACCATAAGGTATATCCGGACATTCGTCAACATGCGGATACATTCCCAATGGAGTTGTATTGACTATAATCTTATGGGCATCCATCACCTCAGGAGTGATATCGGCATACGTTATAACGCCTTCATTAGGCGTACGGGATACCATTACAGGCTCGACACCGAGATTGATAAGCCCCTGTCTGACCGCTTTGGCAGCACCACCGGTACCAAGTATCAGCGCCTTGTTGCGTTCCGGATTGAGCAATGGCCTTATTGAGTCGGAGAAACCGATTATATCCGAATTATATCCCTTGAGTTTTATATCATTGCCTTTCTTACGGATAAACTTTATCACATTCACGGCTCCAATTTTACGCGCATCCTCATCTATTTCATTAAGATACGGTATAACCTGCTCCTTATAGGGAATCGTCACATTAAGTCCTGACAAGGTGGGATACTCCGATATCACCTCCATAAGATCTCCGATATCCGGCAACTCATAATTAATATAATGGGCCGGAATGCCTTCAGCCTCGAATTTCCGATTGAAATAGGCTTGCGAGAATGAGTGGGTCAATGGAAATCCTATCAGCCCGTATGTACGTTCTATCCGATCTGCCATAGCAAAAAATTTATGATTGCAAAGATATAAAAATCCATATGATAGCTCGAAAAAAAAGCGTTAAAATCGTATTACACACCTTATTTTTGATTTCTTTACAATCATTTCGCGCAAAATCATCTTTTTCCCATCCAGTTATGCTTGATATTAAGAATTATTTGTAACTTTGCACAGCATGTTGCACAACATAGCTAAGCGACACGATGATTAATAAAAGTACATTGGAAAGGGTAATCTCCGAAGATTTGTCAGAGCTCTGGTCGACGTTAAGCAGCGACGACAAGCATCTCATCATTGACAATTTCACTACCCACACTTTCAAAAAAAATCAGATAATCTATGCTGAAAAAGAGATGCCGGAATACCTCTGGTGTCTTCTTAAAGGCAAAGTAAAATTATATAAAGACGGTATCGGAGGCCGTCAACAGATATTACGCCTGATTCGTCCGGTACAATACTTCGGCTATCGTGCATACTTTGCCGATGAACCATACGTCTCGACAGCGGCGGCGTTTGAGCCTTCGACGTTGGGATGTCTGCCCATGTCGCTTGTGCAGCAACTCATACAAAATAATGTAAAGCTCGCATGGTTCTTCATCAAGGAGCTTTCTCGCAACCTCGGCGGCTCCGACACAAAAATCGTAAACCTCACCCAGAAACACATACGCGGTCGTCTGGCCGAAGCTCTCATCGCACTAAGGGAGAGCTACGGATATGAGGACGACGACGCGACACTGCGTATTTACATGGCTCGCGAGGATCTTGCCAATCTATCCAACATGACAACCTCCAATGCCATACGCACACTTTCATGCTTCGTCAACGAAAAGATACTGATAGTCGATGGACGCCGCATAAAAATCATGAACGAATCCGCACTCCGCAAGATAAGCAAATTCGGATAATCCCATAATTCAACAAGGAAGCACGCGTTTTATTTTGCCATTTGAGGCATAAATAAAGCGCGGCACGTTTATTACCGTCTTAGGAACGGAACGCCGGTCCAAACTCTTGCGAGCACACTCCATTATCGCCACACATTCGGCATCCGTAGCATTTTCCATCACAATAACGGCCTCTTCACCCCACCGTTCGCTCGGACGTCCAACTATATAGAATGGCGACGATACGCACCCTTCGAGACGTTTTTCCATCTCCTCAGGATGGAGTTTTATGCCTCCGGAATTTATAACATTGTCATATCTGCCAAGCCATCTGAACTCCGATTCCGACACAAGTTCTACCACATCATTGGTAACAAGCCGCCCAAACGAATATCCCGGTGCATTTATCGCCAGACATCCCCTGTAGTCAGTCTCAAACATTATTCCAGGAAGTGCGGTATAAGTATCCTGTCCTGAAGTGATATTTCTCAGAGCCACATGGCTACATGTCTCCGTCATGCCATAGGTAGCCCAGCTCACAACCGGATATTCCCTAAGTCTGCACTCGATATCTGCTGCCAAAGCGCCCCCGCCGACAATGACATTACGCAGTCGCTCGACATACTTCCCAGAAAGCAATCCGCCTACCTGCGACGGCACGACAGCCGTAAGATCGACATGCCTTATTTCCGTAGGTAAAAAATCCAAAGGTCGGTTTGACGGACGTTCCACAATCAGCGTCGCACCACTCACAAAAGCCCTTACCACCATCATTTTACCCGCAATATAATCGGTAGAAAGCGGAAGATGAAGCACCGATGATGCCACTATACCGAAATGACGGCACGTGGCTTTAGCTGACACAATCATATCTGCCTTCGACAACATGATTCGCTTGGGCACACCAGTCGAGCCTGAAGTGTTGGCATAAACGACAGGACTGTCCGACAGCCACTCCTTTATAAACTCCGAGGCCAGACCGTCAGGATCAATTATTTTGGGAATCGACAACATTATTTCCATTCCATCTCAGGCAGCTCCCAAACGCCCTCCGGGTCATACCGCAGTCCGTCACCAATCTGGCGCAAAGGAGATGCGATGTTATTGACATAAAGACGTCCGGTGCCAAGCCCCTGAGGTATCTTAGTATTCATCGAGCCACACCATTGGGCTATTGCATTAAGACCGATATCACTCTCGAGAGCCGACGTAGCCCACCATCCTATGCCACGCTCGCAAGCCAGCGCCGCCCACTCCTCTGATGCCGCAAAGCCACCGCAGAGCGACGGTTTCAATATTATATACTGAGGCTTTATGCTGTCAAGAAGCGCAATCTTCGATTTGGTATCACGACATCCGATAAGTTCCTCGTCAAGCGCTACGGGAATAGGGCTCTTCCGACATATCTCAGCCATGGCCTCAGTCTGTCCGGCCTTTATAGGTTGCTCTATCGAGTGTATGCCATAAGGCGCAAGCGCCCGGAGATTACACAACGCGTCCGAAGGCGTGAAAGAGCCATTGGCGTCGAGACGCAATTCCAGCTCCTCCGGCGCATAGCGCTCCCTTATATGATTTATCAAATTCAGCTCCTCATCAAATCGTATGCCGCCTATTTTCAGCTTTATACACCTGAATCCCGCTTCAATCTTCTCGTCGATTCTCGCCAGCATGCGGTCATGGCTTCCCATCCATATAAGTCCGTTGATAGGGATAGCGATTTCACCGCGGGTCCATCTCCCCGGCCAAAGAAGTCTGCGGCCGCCGTTGCGCAGGTCGGCCAACGCGCTCTCAGCACCGAACCGTATGGAACTGCTGTCCGACGGCACGAATGCAGTAAGACCCTGCCGGGAGATATCCGCGCAGACTTGTGCCAGCATATCCTCATAATCGGGAGTATCGTCAGCACTCAGTCCACGGAAAAGAGCACACTCCCCTATCCCATATATCCCCGGACGTCGCTCGTCGGAAATACGGATAAAGTAAGTATCCTTATCGGTCATCACATCGCGCGATGTGATTGCCGGCTCATGAAACACGAGCCGGTAACGACAGTATTCAGCTTTCACTGTCAGCCTGGGAATTTCTGAAACTTGCTGAAATCGGGGTCGCGTTTCTCAAGGAATGCATTCTTCCCCTCCTGAGCCTCGGCCATAAGATAATAAAGCAATGTAGCATCGCCGGCAAATTCCATCATGCCGCGCTGTCCGTCAAGTTCAGCATTAAGAGCACGCTTAATCATACGTATAGCCATCGGACTACGCTTAAGTATGGTCTCACACCACTCCACTGTTTCATCTTCGAGACGTTCGAACGGCACAACCTTATTGACCATACCCATCTCCTCAGCCTCCTTCGCCGTGTATTGACGACAGAGAAACCATATCTCGCGAGCCTTCTTCTGGCCTACGCAACGAGCCAGGTAGCTTGAGCCGAAGCCGGCGTCGAAACTGCCCACCTTCGGACCGGTCTGCCCGAACCGTGCATTTTCCGAAGCGATTGTAAGGTCGCACACCACATGCAGCACATGGCCGCCGCCTATGGCATAGCCGTTGACCATAGCGATAACAGGCTTAGGGATGCTGCGTATGGCTTTATGGAGGTCAAGCACATTGAGACGCGGCACTCCATTGTCGTCGATATACCCACCGATTCCTTTCACCTTCTGGTCGCCGCCTGAGCAGAATGCCTTGTCGCCGGCACCGGTGAGCACTATCACTCCGATATCTGCGCGTTCGCGGCATATGGCCATCGCGTCGAGCATCTCCTCATTGGTCTTAGGGCGAAACGCATTATACACCTGAGGCCGGTTGATTGTTATCTTGGCTATTCCGCCATATTGCTGAAAGAGTATATCCTCATACTCCTTGATAGTAGTCCATTCTCTCATATCCGGTATATTTTATTTTACTGCAAAGATACAAAATTTCCATCTATCATTCATCCACGGATGCATCATATGGATACATACGGCATCCTCCGGTGGATTCCGAAAAATCATCGGGTTCACTTTCATATTCCCTCTCATTGACACGCACGGTATCGCTGAGTATCTCATCATGTCCTGTCAGCGCCGCAAATGGCGCGAACTGCGCGGCACGAGCCTCCATCGGCATCAGTCTGCGCACTGCCGACACATGCCGTGGCATATCTATTATATCATCATACTTGCTCATGCCTTATGTCCTCCTATCTGGAAATTACGCTCACGCTGAGTTGCTCCCTCCGCATAATTGAGCCCACGCAGTATGGCGTTCTTGCCATATGTGTCTTTAATTCTCAACAGCGCCTGTTGCAGACTGCGCTCACGCTTCATCTTCCGTTCCTTCTCTTTCCGCTCGGCTTGCAGCTTGTCATAATCCACAAACAGCTCCAGCTGGCTCGTATCTGCGTCGGGCCTATGCATCGTCTTTTCATCAGCCACACGCATGGCGGTGACCGTCAGGCGCCTCACGAGCAAATCATGATTTACCGACCCGTCAAACAGCTCTGACACCGCCTGCACAATCATGCTTGTCGATGATGTATACTCCGACATATTGGCTGTAACATGAGTATGATAAGGCACCTGGCGTCCATAAAAATCGGAGGATACTCGCCCGTGGTACCGCATTGCAATATCCGGTTCAGTCAGAGATGACGCATCATAGCCTACCCCAAGCATAATCCTGTCGGTCAAGCATCCCTTGCGAAAAAGTTCCAGCGACAGAGTCTCGGCCATCTCAAGCGCGACTACACGAGCCTTCTCTGCCGTATACGCACAACTCAATACCTGGCCGCTCCCCATCGAGCGGTTTTCCGGACGATATGCCTTCACCATATCCATCGTCACAGGCTCCCACCCCCAGGCATGGTCAATCAGCAGCTCGGCATTCACCCCGAACATAGAATAGAGCAATTCCTCATTGTCTATCGAGCATCTCGCCACATCGCCCATCGTTGTTATTCCATATTGTTCAAGACGGCGCGAGATACCGCGACCTATACGCCAGAAGTCAGTCAGCGGACGATGGTCCCACAGCATATGCCGGTAACTCATCTCATCAAGTTCGGCGATGCGAACTCCATCCTTGTCTGGAGCCATCTTTTTTGCCACGATATCCATAGCCACCTTACACAGGTACATATTCGTGCCGATTCCCGCCGTAGCAGTGATGCCGGTAGTAGCCAGCACGTCGCGTATAATCCTAAGAGCAAGTTCGTGGGGAGTGACACCGTAACTGCGAAGATACGAGGTGACATCGATAAACACCTCATCAATCGAATAGACATGAATATCCTCCGGCGAGATGTATCGCAGATACACCTTGTATATCTGGGCGCTCTTGCGCAGATACTCGGCCATACGAGGTTTTGCCACCACATAGTCAACAGCCATTTCCGGATGCGACGCAAGCTCCATGGCCGAATATGATCTACCGGTAAATTTACCACCTGGAGCATTGCGGCTACGCGCGATATTTACTTCACGTATGCGCTGCACGACTTCAAAGAGACGAGGACGCCCCTTCAGCCCGTACTCTTTCATCCTCGGAGATACCGCCAGACATATTGTCTTCTGCGTGCGCGAAGAGTCGGCTACCACGAGATTGGCGTCAAGAGGGTCAAGCCCTCTGTCGACACACTCGACCGAGGCATAAAACGATTTCAGGTCAATGGCTATATAACTTCGCTGTCTGTTATCCATAGGATATGTCGCTGCAACAGTCAGTCACGAATATTACCTGAAACTTTCACATTACGGCAATCAGTATTTTCGACACGAGGAGTACCCATCACGTTGCCGGAAATCACAACATCAGCACAACCGCGCAGTATGAATAGCGGGGTGTCTGTGCCTGCCACCGTATTGCCCGAGAATTTCAGATTACCTGTCGACTTGGCATATACGACGGGTCTCTCGCCTGATATTTCTATCCGGTTGTCCGTAATCGCAACCCCCGAATGCACTATATTATCATAGCTGACCTCTGTATTCGATGGATTCAGGGCAATCGTGGCGCCATTCATACTATTATTGTACCCGCAATCGACAAACAAATTGTTGCGTACAGTCATGTCACAGACGGGCCCCGACTCATACCAGTCGCGGGCATCTGATTCGATAAGGATTGCAGTACCGGCAATCCTCTCGAAACGATTGTTCTCTATCACAATCCGACGTGGAGTGGTAGCCAGAATGCCACGTGTACTGATTCTCGTCATCGTGCATCCGCTCACATGGAGCGAAGGTGTCCATGTAAGATTCTCGACACAGGTCGTACCAGGCGATATGCATCCGGCCGGAAGCGGAGCATCAAACGTCAGTACGATTTCCCGAGGATTTTCCTTATCCATTCTCACACCTGAAACTACGGCAATGGCATCGCGCCTCATTGTAGCCGGATTGACAAATGCCACGGTATCACCGACATGAAATGCTCTGAAACCATAGCTCTGATGATGCATGAAGCGAGCGGTAAGGCCATGCTCTCCGTTTACCGACGTCACCTGCAGATTGGTTCCGTGCACATTGATTACGTCATCCTGAGCTCCCGCAAAGTTGCAGTCGACAATATCTATATGCCCGCGACATCCCGAGAAGTGGACAAAATCGGCAGAAGAGGCGAGTATTCGTCCCGACTCCGAATCGGGCATGCAGTTTACATTTCTGAGCGTGACATCAGTACTGTACTGGCTCACGATACCGAGCCCGTGCATATATCGTATATCAAGATTCTCCAGTCGGGTATTGCGGCTGTGTATATTCAGCATGCCCACCTCCCGGCGGATTATATCACGTATGGTGAGCGTGGCGCCTTCCTCAGGACGGAAATCCTCGGGAACGTCAAATTGAAGACTACCCGGCGATAGCTCCTCGACATCACACCCCGACAGCACGCCCCAGTCATGCGAATACTGAAAATGACGGTCCGAAGGTGTATACTTAATACAGTGGGGTATCTCCGTACACCACCCTTCGCCAATCAGCCGCAGACGTCGGCCTCTTATATCATACCTCGTGTCGCGGTGAGTGCCTACAATGATTTTTCCGGGTGCCACACGGGTGTAGGTCAGTTCGGAACCACCCGGCCTTTCAAAATCTACAGCGAAATCCGACAATGTGACATCCACACATGAATCCACTGCAATAGGGGTAATCGAGCCATGCATCATCAAAGTAGCGCCATTCCCCTCTACAGTGATTCCATCCAGGCCATACATATGTAGTCCTATGGTCTTAATCTTCGACGGGCATTCTACCTCCGACGAGGTATTGGAGATGTATATCTCTTTACGCACAGCTCCCTCAGGCCATATATCGTAACGTCCGGGAGCAAACGACAGGACTGCCCCGGGCTTCTCCCTGCATGCATCAATCGCTCTTTGGATAGCCTCCACCGCGTTTACATACGAATCGGCCACCGCACCGAAATCGGCTACGCGGACCGTATCGCGAGACTCAGCACCGGCACATACGACGAAACACGGCAACATTGTAAGCGACACGATGGCTCTTCTTATTTTTCTCTTTATAATATCCATATCACAAAGATATTCATTTATAGTCGATTCAGTACGATATTGTTGGATAAATTTTGTGTACCTGAATCAATTGGCAGCGGCAAATATCACTGTAATTGCACCATAATATGTAACTTTGCAGTATGGAACAGAACGAGGAACTGCAACGGGCATGGGAATTTGCCGAGCATACCCACACAAGCATTTTTCTTACAGGTAAGGCTGGAACGGGCAAAACCACATTCCTGCGCAATCTGCAACAGCATAGTTCCAAATCAATTGTAGTTGTCGCGCCTACCGGTGTGGCGGCCATCAATGCAGGCGGCGTTACAATACACTCATTTTTCCAGCTACCGCTTTCTCCATATATTCCCGGGATAGAGATACGCGACAAGTTCAGTTTCTCCCGCGACAAGCTGCGCATAATCCGCATGCTCGACCTGCTGGTCATCGATGAGATATCAATGGTGCGTAGCGACCTGCTCGACGCCATCGACAACGCTCTGCGCAAATACCGCCGCGACAGTCGCCCGTTTGGCGGCGTACAGCTTATGATGATAGGCGACCTCCAGCAACTTTCTCCAATCATGACTCCGCAGGACGAGGAGTTGCTGGCTCCGCATTACCCCACCCCCTACTTTTTCAGCAGCCGTGCACTGCAACAGATTGATTACGTCACCATCGAGCTCACAAAAGTATACCGACAGCAGAACCTTACATTTATCAATCTGCTCAATCACATACGTACCGGAAATCTCGGATGTGAAGACATCGGTATTCTCAACTCGCGATACATCCCGGAATTCATCGCGCCACAGGGTTCCGGATATATACGCCTCACAACACACAATTCCTTTGCCGACCGCTATAACAATGATTGTCTCTCGCGCATTGCCTCACCGTCGGTGACATACCATGCCGAGGTAAAAGGCACATTCCCCGAGACATCATTTCCGACAGCATCAGAACTCACGCTGAAGGCCGGTGCCCAGGTGATGTTTGTACGTAATGACCCGTCACCCGCACGCCTGTATTACAACGGTAAGATAGGACATATCGTAAATCTGCAGAAAGACAAGATAACGGTAGCTTGCGGCGATGAAGCCATCGAGGTCTCCGCTGCCGAATGGCAGAACACACGCTATCGTGTAGACGATGCCACCGGTGAGCTTACCGAAGATATACAGGGCACGTTCACACAATTCCCCATACGACTTGCATGGTCAATCACCATACATAAGAGCCAGGGGCTGACATTCGAGCATGCGATAATCGACGCAGGGTCGTCGTTTGCTCCGGGACAGGTGTATGTAGCTCTAAGCCGGTGCAAATCGCTTGAAGGGATGGTACTCGCTACCCCTATCACACCGGAAGCCATAATGACCGACACCAGAGTGTCGGAGTATGTCAGCCGGCAGCAGAACGAAGCGGCGCGAAGCATCGAGCGGCTGCCGATGATAAAGGAAGCATACTTCCGCATGCTTGTGACCGAACTGTTCTCGCTCGGCGCCATATGGCAATGTGAGGAGCGCCTTGCACGGTTTGTCGGAGAGCATTGCCGGCGCACGTATCCACAAATCGTGACAATACACCGCGAACTGGTCACCGACCTGCGCACACAAGTGCTTGAAGTCGCCGACAAATGGCTCCCGGTACTGCGGCGCATGAGCGACGCCGACCTACACTCCGACGCGACTCTCGAGAGGGTAAAACGCAGTGCGACATATTTCCACGACACTCTGCTCAAACTGTTCGAACCTATGTTTGAACGCATCACCGATGTGTCAATCAGCAACAAGACTACGTCATCGCGATTCAAAGAACTCGTGACCGACCTGTTTCAGACCACCAAAGCACGGCTACTTCTGCTCGATGCAATCGCCCGCGAGGGATTCACAATACCGGGCTATCTCAACAATAAGCAGAGAGCCATTGCCGAGGCCACACGCGACAAGTCGAAGAAAATCACACGCCGTAAGTCCACGGCAAAGAGCGCCAAAACGTCAGCCGCATCGACATCGCACCCGGACGTCAGTCAGCCGGCAGAACCGGTCGAGAAGATGCCCAAGGTGGTGAAAGTGAAGAAAGAGAAGCCCCCAAAAGAGCCTAAGGAAGCATCGTGGATAGAAAGTTTCCGTATGTTCGGCGACGGACTCACCCCGACTGCAATAGCCGAACGCCGCGGCCTGGCGGAGTCTACAATATGGACTCACCTTACCAAGGCTATGCAGGAAGGAAAACTTGATATCCACGACCTGCTTGACGACAGTACCATCGACAGCATAACCAAAGCCGTTGAAAATTTCGATGGCGTGCCGACACTTACCGAAATCAGGGAAAGGCTACGCAACAAAGTGTCATTCAACGAAATACGCATCGTACTGACCCATCTCAATCCGTAAACCGGACTATTCTCAGAGGGGCAACGCCGACAACAGCAGTTCGGAGAGCGTAGGATGTGCAAACACCGCACGTGTGCGCAGAGTGTCGGCTGTCATGTCCCCGGCCATCGCTATCGCCGCTTCCTGCACTATTGCATCGGCTCCGGCCCCTATAGCACAGCATCCGGCAATACGACGGGTTGCAGCATCTACCGCTACCTTAACAAAACCTTCTGTCTGGCCCATAGCCGAAGCCATGCCGTTGGCTCCATACATCGCTTTGCCGGTAATCAGCGCACCGGGAGTGTCGGAATTCAGCGTACCAACCTGAGCACACTCAGGCAACGTGAACACAACAGACGGTACACTCTCGACAGAATCGCGCAAACCCATGGCTACTTCAGCCTGGGCAGAGGCTGCATGCGCAAGCATAAGGCGTCCGTTGCAGTCGCCTATGGCATAGATGCCCGGTACCGACGACAGCATGCTGTCATCAGTGGACACAGCCCCCGAAGCCGTAAGCACTACACCGGTATCAGTCAACCCGTCAGGAAGTACCGCACGCCGTCCGGTAGCCATCATAACCATCGGAGCTGTCAGCGTATGGTCGCCACGCCGATCGGCATATGTTACGGTTATTCCCCCTTGCTCGGTCGACTCCAGCGATGTTACCTGAGCACCGACAACGACAGTCACGCCACGGCGCGACAGCATCGAGCGCAAGCGCTTGGCCATCTCTGCGTCAAGGCCGGGAAGTATCTCCCGACAATATTCCACCACCGTCACCTTGCAGCCGAAAGCATGGGCTATGCATGCGCACTCCATACCTATCACTCCACCGCCGATTACCACGAGTTCCGAAGGAAGTTCGGTCAGGCGCAGAAATTCATCGCTCGTTATAGCAAGTTCAGCGCCCGGCACACGGAGCCGTGCAGGTCGTGAGCCGGAGGCAATTATCATCCGCTTTGCAGCATGCAGCAACGTACCTCCGACCTCTACCGTGTCGGCAGAAACTATACGTGCATCACCATATACTACAATCCCGGCGCCTATCGACATTTCTGCGCCTTTTCGCAACGAAGCCACCACCTCATCCTTACGGGCGGATGCTACGGAATAGTCGTGATGTATCTCTCCCGCTATCCCGACACCGAAGCCGGAGGCTGATGCGACAACAGATATCACCGATGCCGACTGGACAAGAGCCTTTGTGGGTATGCAGCCGCGATTGAGGCATGTGCCACCTACCTCTCTGCGTTCGACCACGCACACGCTCTCGCCCCTCTCACGAGCAATAGCGCAGGCCCGCATTCCGGCCGGGCCTGCGCCTATTATTATATTGTCGAATTCCTTGTGATACATATAAAGGAGCTATTACAAGTCAAAGAATGTAACTTTTGGATGAAGAGCCGCTTCGGTATCGTCGGCATGAGCCATGGGGGTCTCATAAGGGGCACCCTTGACGAATTCCGGACGTGATGAAGCATCCTCTGCAATCTCACGCATGGCAGCTATAAAGTTGTCGATGGTCTCAAGACACTCGGTTTCGGTAGGCTCAATCATAAGCGACTCATGAAACAGCAGGGGGAAATATATGGTCGGGGCATGATAGCCGTAGTCAAGCAGACGTTTGGCGACATGCAGTGTCGTCACCCCACCCGACTTGTCGCGCAATCCGTCGAATACAAATTCATGCTTGCATACTCCATCTACCGGCAGAAGATATAAATCGCGCAACGATTCCTTTATATAGTTGGCATTGAGTGTGGCAAGAGGCCCTACCATGGCCAGCCCTTCGCGTCCGAGAGTAAGCAGATATGAAAGAGCGCGCTGCAGCACGGCAAAATTGCCGAGCGTGCCGCTAATCCTGCCAAGGGATTCTTCGCTCTCAACTACCGAAAATGTATCATCGGCATTACGCACCACACGCGGATTGGGTAGCAGATGCTCAAGCCCGGCACGTACTCCTACCGGACCGGAGCCGGGGCCGCCTCCTCCATGCGGAGTGGAGAAACTCTTGTGAAGATTCACATGCATTACATCAAATCCCATATCACCCGGACGGCATTTGCCAATCAGTGGATTAAGATTGGCTCCATCATAATACATAAGCGCACCGGCATCATGCACCATACGTGCGATTTCCGGAATATTGCGCTCAAACATGCCGAGTGTGTTGGGATTGGTCATCATCATGGCAGCCACAGTGTCGTCGAGCAGAGGGCGCAGGGCATCGATATCCACCGTGCCATCGGACAGACTTTTGACCTCCACTACCGACAGTCCGGCTACTGCGGCACTTGCAGGGTTGGTTCCGTGAGCCGAATCGGGCACTATGACTTTGGTTCGGCGAGTATCGCCGCGTTGCTCATGGTAGGCTCGAATCACCATCAGACCGGTAAGTTCTCCGTGTGCTCCGGCATACGGATTAAGCGTAAACTCCGCCATACCTCCGATTTCGGAGAGCATGCGTTGCAAAATCCAGTACAACCGCAATGCTCCCTGTGTAGTAGTGTCAGGCTGCATCGGATGAAGCGATGCAAATGCCGGCTGTGAGGCCATCTCCTCGTTGATTTTAGGATTGTACTTCATTGTACACGAACCCAACGGATAGAAACCGGTGTCGACTCCGAAGTTGTTGGTGCTCATGTTGGTATAATGACGCACAACGGCCGGCTCGTCGACCTGTGGGAGAGGCAGAGCCTGCGAGCGCATGAGCAATGCGGGGATGGAATCAAGCCCGTGGGCTGAGGCATGAGGCGGGAGAGTAGCGCCGCGGCGTCCGTTCCGCGACAACTCAAATATAAGATTGCCGTATAATTTCCTGTTCATAGCTATAAATGTTACAGGCAATCAGATTGATGCGATTATATCGACCAATGATTGCATCTCGGTTTCAGTGCGCATCTCAGTTACAGCCACAAGAATTCTGTGGTCGCTGATTTTTACTCCGGGGAGCACACCTCGGTCTATGCCCCCGGAAATAATATCATCGACGGGAGCATCCGTGTCAAGTACAAACTCGTTGAGCCATGGAGCATCGGGCCATGCCATGCGGGCCTTTCCGGTAGCCTCGATTCTTTCGAGCAGCCATCGGCCATTGGCGGCTCCCGCCTCATTTATCTCCCGCATGCCATCGGGTCCCATAAGCGAGAGATATACAGTAGCAAACAGGGCCATCAGTCCCTGGTTGGAACATATATTGCTTGTGGCTTTCTCGCGACGTATATGCTGTTCGCGAGCCTGAAGAGTGAGCACAAACACACGCTGACCGTTGCCGTCGACAGTCGCGCCGACTATTCTGCCCGGAAGTTTGCGTATATGGGCCTTCTTGCAACAGAGGAACCCGAGATACGGGCCACCATAGTTCAACGGCATGCCGAGCGGCTGAGCATCGCCACACGCAATGTCGGCGTCCCATTCTCCCGGAGTCTTGATTACGGAAAGAGCCGACGGATTGGCATACATGGCAAGAAGTGCCTTGGCGGAATGTGCCTCATCGGCAAGCCCGGTATAATCTTCAAGTATGCCGAAACGGTTGGGAGTGGACACAAGCACACCTGCCACATCGCCTTGTGCAAGCATCATTGAAAGAGCTTCGCGATTGGTGACACCACCTTCGGTTGCAGGCACCTCATCAAGTACTATGCCATGATAATGCGCATACGTAGCCATCACGGCACGCACTTGCGGAAGCACTGTGGCGCTCACAAGCACACGATTGCGCTTGCGTGACGACGCCACCATCATCAGCATCGCTTCGGCCGCAGCGGTAGCGCCGTCGTACATTGATGCGTTGCTGACCTCCATTCCTGTAAGCGCCGCCATCATTGTCTGATACTCGAATATATACTGCAGAGTGCCCTGGGAAATCTCCGGCTGGTAAGGAGTGTAGGCCGTCAGAAACTCAGAGCGCGAAAGAATCGACGGAATGGCCGCCAGAGTGTAATGGTCATAGTAGCCTGCCCCCGCGAAACATGTGAGAGTGTGGTTCTCGGCTCCAAGAGAGGCGAATAAATCGCGCACCTCCTTTTCAGACTTCGCCGCAGGGAGATTGTACTCACGTCCGAGCAGCAGTTCCTCCGGGATGTCGTCATAAAGCCGGTCGAGCGACGTCATGCCGCAACGGGCGAGCATGGCGGCAACATCCTCGTCAGTGTGAGGGAAATAGTGATGATAAGCCATGACGGTAAAGATTATGTAACCCGAATTAGTAAACAGGTCAGCCTATCAATGCGCGATAGCCGGCCTCGTCGAGCAGCCCTTCAAGTTCTGAAGGGTCGGAAAGTTCAACCTTTATAATCCAAGTGTTCATGGCGTCCTTGTTTATGAGACCAGGATTGTCGGCAAGCTCCTCGTTGACTTCAATCACAGTACCGCTTACCGGGGAAATAAGGTCGGAGGCAGCCTTCACACTTTCGACACCGCCGAAATCCTGTGAGGCCACAACCTCGTCGTCGACTTCAGGAAGATCGACATAAACTACGTTTCCAAGCTGTTGCTGCGCATAGTCGGTTATGCCAATCATGCCTGTGTTGCCTTCTACAGTGATATACTCGTGGGTCGGAGAATAATAAGTCTTGCTCATGGGAATTATATAATGGACTGTTTTAATTATTTATGATTCAGTAGAGAAAATCCAAGCGTAAAATCTATTTCTTGTAACGCTTGTCATAGAAGCGTTTCTTCACAACGCGCCCCGGGAATGTCTTGCGTCGTATACGTATCTTCACGGGAGTATCCAACGAGGCATATGGCGCCTCAATCAGAGCCATCGCCACGGATTTATCCGTTGATATAGCGTGATAGCCGGTAGTGACATGGCCTATGACGCAATCCGTATCGGCATCAAGCACATCATAGCCATGACGGGGAATAGCACGGTCGGAGAGTTCGATTCCTACAAGGCGGCGCTTAGGCCCCTCCTCTTTAACGCCGGCAACCGCATCACGACCGATGAATCCACCCTCTTTATCAAGTTTGACAAAAGTAGAGAGTCCCGCCTCCACCGGCGATATATCTTCGTCGAGTTCATCGCCATAAAGAGGGAGTCCGACCTCGAAGCGCAGTGTATCGCGGCATCCAAGTCCGCATGGAGCACAACGCCCCGACTCAATAAGCGCATCCCACATAGTACATATCACTTCATGTGAGGCATATATCTCGAATCCGTCTTCGCCGGTATAGCCGGTACGCGAAATGATTATTTCGCTGTCGCGCCATGTCGTGCATCGGAATGTATAAAATCCGAGGTCGGCACACAGCAATGAAAGTACGTTCTCTATCACTTCCTCAGCCAACGGCCCCTGCACGGCGATTTCGCCAAGTGTGTCACATAAATCTTCGAGTGTCACATCATATCCCTCAGCATGGGTGGAAATCCAGCGTCGGTCTTTTTCTATATTGGCGGCATTGAACACGAGGAAGAATTCGGTATCCGATAATTTATATACAAGCAAATCATCGACAACGCCTCCTTGCTCGTTGAGCATCATGCCGTAGAAACATTTTCCGGATTGTCCGACAGCGACATCGTTAGTGAAAATATGATTGACGAAGCGCATGGCATCAGGCCCCTTGACCCACATCTCGCCCATGTGGCTCACATCGAACACACCGCAGGCATTGCGCACGGCCTTATGTTCCTCGACGATTCCTTCATACTGTATAGGCATGTGGAATCCTCCGAATGGCGACATAAGCGCGCCGAGCCCGACGTGGCGCGAATGGAGGCAGGTAGGTTTGTTATCTTGTGTTTCCATCATTATATTTAGGTTGATTATTTAATTCGTAAAACTCTATCAAAAACCGACTGACGCAAGATTTCTCATGACATTACGGTCTGTTGTCGCTCCTGTTCATTCAAACAATAGAGAGACAAACGCTTCAGGCGTAAGCGACATTATAACTGCCGATGTGTCAGTAGCCAGCTCGGCAAGCCTGCCTGCCACAGCCTCGGGATTGTATCTGCAACCACGGAGAGGACGCAACAAAAGCCTGTCAACGTCGGCCAACGGAAAATAATCACCGGAAATTGACACATTATCTATACAATCGAGACGGATTGAGACGCATACTCTGAATTCCCCCACCCCTTCTATACGCCTAATGTAGGAATGGGTATCGCTCACGCTATCGCCATATATCCATGACGGGTGGTAGTACTCCAGAGAACGGTGATATATGCCGACAACGTCCGACGGAGTCAAGGCAAATACCTCGTCGCCACAAAAAGCATGCCTCGCATATTTCTTGAATTCTGAGATATCAAGTTCCGGGTTATTTGAGCGGAGAGTGGTGATACGGCTTTTTACCGACGATATACCGCGTGCATCAAGTTTGGTCCCGGAGGGAGAAATTGCATTAATCATATGCTGCAGATTGGTGTCAAACAGCATAGTGCCATGAATGATACATTTGTCGGGAAGCATATATACGGCATTGCCTGATACCTTACGGCCACCGACCAGGACATCGTTGCGCCCCGAGGCGCATGCGTCAAATCCAAGAGAGGCCAACATATCAACCACCATCTGCGTATATCGCGAAAACATTGTGGAAACATCACCGCTTCGAGGCATTATCGCGCTAAACATTATGTTGTTGCCGTCGGCATATACACATCCGCCACCACTCTTGCGGCGGAAGAACTGTATGCCATGGCTTTTGCAATAATCTACGTCAACCTCGCTCTCGATACGCTGGTTGCGACCGAAAATTACAGTAGGAGCAACCTGCCACATAAAGAAAAGTTCGTCATCGCACGGAAGTCCGGCAAGATACTCCTCCATGGCCAGATAAAACGGCAATGGCCTTGATTTGGTTTCACACGGCAATTGAGCGTATTTCATCGGGAAAAGATTTTGGTCAATGCCCAAATTTAGCGAATGTTTCCCGAAAGACAAAAATAAATCGCCACTATTTATCGTCGGCAAATTCGCCGAATGCACGCTGTAGAGTCCAACAGCAAATGCAAAGTTAACCGACATTTGCGAAAAAGCGCTGTTTTGGAGAGTCAAAGTTGATTTTCTCGCGAGGACGACGGTTTAATTTCTTCTGTATCTCCATTATTCGTTTATCGGAGAAGTCATCGAAATTGGATTTTTTAGGGATATACTTTCTTATGAGTTTGTTTGCATTCTCAATGGCGCCTTTTTGCCATGAGCAGTATGAATCAGCGAAGTACACGATAACTTTTTCGCGATTTTTCATACTGAGCAGACGCGTTATCTCAAGATGTGCAGCGAACTCGCATCCATTATCAGTGGTGATTGTCCTCAAGGAGTCACGGTAGGGATAAAGAAGCCTTGCCACAGTCTGTGCCGTGGGCATGGCTTTGCGTCCATGATGAAGTTTCTGCATAAGAATAAAATTGGTGGATCGTTCGGTCAGGGTTAATATGACATGTCCGAACGAATCGACAATGGTGTCCATCTCCCAATCGCCGAAACGCGTGCCGTCGGCCTCTTTGGGACGTTCATGTATGCTTGTCCTGTTGGCAATGTTGGTCGCCTTTGTGGGGTGTAAGGCCTTGGTTCTCCGGGTGTATTTCAGCCTGTGAGGCATATGCGCGGCCAGTTTTCCGGATCTATCGGCATGAACATGATTATATATGGTCTGCTTTACGATATGGATGCCTTCCTTGCGTAGAACACCGGCAATCTGGGCCGGCGACCAGTCTTCGTCTATAATCAACTGCTCTATACGCCACCAGAGTTCAGGTGACTTACGGTGGTTGCCCTGAAGTCCATGTTTGCGTGCCTCTGATTTAGCCTGGGCATTAAACCAGACATACTCGCCATTGGAGTTGACATTGCGTGTCAGCTCCCTGCTCACTGTAGAGGTGCTAACGCCGATCTCTCTTGAAATGCGGCTTCTGCTCCAGCCCCTTTTTCTTCCAAGGTAAATTTCGTACCTTTGTTCCGAGGTTAAGTGTTTCATAATTAGCAATACAAAATTACTTAATCTTAGGGAGACTTCGGTCTCCTTTTTTTGTATTGCTGTTTACCTCTACAACATATCCTTTTGTCTGAGTTCGCTCTTGGGGGCGGACTCGCCCGCCCCCGCCGCTTAGGCATCCCCCTCCGAGGAGAGAGAAATACCTTTATTCAGCGAACTGCAACATAAAAACTGTGCGTTTCTATTTGGATTCTTCACGCCGAATGCACGCAACGGAATGGTGTGGTCGGAAAGATTTATGGCAGGAAGAGGAAAAATGCGTGGACGCAAAGATGATGAATCGCGCTGAACATCTTTATTATACCGGCGGAATACGGACTCGGCGCTTCGGGTGAAATCGGAGCATGCGTTGCGCCACTGCAAGGGTATGTCTGTGCGTGAATGGTCGGACACGACCTCGACCGGAATCAGCCGGAAGTTGGGCACAGCCGGAGTCGGCGGCACTGTAAAGAACAACCGGTAATCGGCAGTGTCCACGACAGCACGGCCAAGCAGGTCGCGTGTCAGACGCACATGCGCTACAGCTCCTCCACGGGTATCACGCGTACGCATGTTGGAAATGAAGTTACCGAGCGAATACACTACGAGAGCACGTCGTCCGAGGGAATCCGTGCGCATCTCCATTGGCTGTATCACATGGGGATGCCCTCCAATCACGACATCCGCGCCATTGCCTACAAGAAAATCAGCCAACGAGCGCTGAGTGGCATTTGGCTGAAGCTGATACTCTTCTCCCCAATGCATACACACCACTACCACCTCGGCACCCTTCATGCGTGCGAGCCTTATATCGGAGGATATCCGGCTACGGTCGATATAGTCGACAACGGCATCGGTGCGCAATGTTATGCCGTTGGTCCCGTAAGTATAATTAAGGAACGCGATACGAAACCCGGCAATGTCGCGCAATAGCGGCAATACGGAGTCGCGTTCGGCAGCATTGCGGTATGTGCCAAGATGGTCAACCGGCGATGCGTCAAGGCGGTCGAGTGTGCGCACAAGTCCTCGGTCACGCCGGTCAAGAGTATGATTATTGGCCGTGAGCATCATATCGAATCCGGCCGAGGATAGAGCATCGAGATATTCGTCGGGGGCGCTGAAGCATGGATAGCCTGTATATGGAGCGCCCCCGAGAGGAGTCTCAAGATTTACTACTGCGTAATCGGCTCCCTTTATATAAGGAGAAATCTCTGAAAAACATTGAGAGTAGTCATATGTGCCGTCAGCGCGACGGGCAGCGTCAATCTGAGCCTGATGCTGCATGGCATCTCCGGCAAACACCAAATCGACCGATGAAGCCTGCTCACCCCACGAAAGCATGGAGGCGAGCGACAGTAGCAGGCATGATAGAATCGTCATCGCGCAAAACACTTATATGATTACCCCGGATTCTCAGTTACGCGGATATATCGCTCCCTGTCCGGCAAGAAGTGTATTCTTCATCAGGGAGCAGATGGTCATCGGACCTACCCCACCCGGCACAGGTGTGATATAGCTGCACAAGGGAGCGACGTTGTCGAAATCGACATCTCCGCGCAGGCGGAAACCGCTCTTGCGTGTTGCATCGGGGACACGGGTTGTGCCTACGTCGACAATCACAGCACCGGGTTTTACCATGTCGGCGGTGACAAAACCGGGCTGGCCGAGAGCGGCGATAATAATATCGGCCTCACGGCATATCTCCTTGAGATTTACGGTAGCACTATGACATACAGTCACTGTGGCATCGCCGGGGATATGCTTTTGCATCATAAGCGATGCGACAGGCTTTCCTACTATGTTGCTACGGCCAAGTACCACGCAATGTTTACCCTTTGTGGGAATCTCATATCTGGCAAGAAGCTCGATTATACCTGCCGGAGTAGCCGAAAGATAACAGGGCAGACCTATGGACATACGCCCGACATTAATCGGATGGAAGCCGTCGACATCCTTGCGGTAATCAATCGCCTCGATTACCTTCTGCTCCGATATATGCTTCGGGAGAGGAAGCTGCACGATAAAACCATCGACATCCGGGTCATTGTTGAGGCGTTCTACAGCTTCAAGCAGCTGGGCCTCGGTCGCATCGTCTTCCATGCGAATGAGAGTTGATGTGAAACCGCACTGCTCACACGCACGCACCTTATGGGCCACATAAGTCTCACTACCGCCATCGTGTCCTACAAGTATGGCAGCCAGATGAGGACGTTTCTTACCTTCAGCCACCATCTTCTCTACAGTGGCTGCAATCTCCTGTTTGATTTCGTCGGCGACTTTTTTGCCGTCAATAAGTGTCATATAAGGGATAATGTTAACCGGTTATCACTAAAAACAAAAACAGTTTATCCTCAATCTTAGGATAAACTGTTTTCAGTGGTCCCACTTGTACTTTGAACTTCAAGGTAACTTATTGTAGAACAGTTTATTCTCTATGTTAAAGTTCGAACTTGGCTCAGATGAGGCACCTCTGTACTTCATCATTTTGCAACGCCGTTCTTATCTTCGTTTTTGCAAAGTTAATCATTAATTGCCGTAGTGCCAAATTAGTCATTTTAAAAGTTTCTAAAATGAACAGCCATTAGCTATAAGCTATCAGACATCAGGAACTGTCTTAATGTCAGATGTTTTATACCCTCGTAGTTCTGAGGACGTAACATCGGATTCATGGATATAACATACTTGGGATAGTTGTCTTGTATCTTCAGCAGATTTCCAAACTCCCGTTCCTTTGTCTTGTCGTCAGCGATGAGATACGCCACCTGTATATAAACCGATGTACCGCCTTTTTCGGCAACGAAATCAATCTCACCGTTGGGAAGTGTTCCTACGCTGATCTTGTATCCGAGATTTTTGAGGTGAAGATAGACGGCGTTTTCTATTACCTTCTCTATGTCGCCTGTGCGGTTTTGCCCGGCAAGCATATTGCGCAGGCCCAAGTCCTCGAAATAGTATTTATCATTGGTCTCCAACAGACGCTTTCCATGTATGTCGTATCTCGGCACCTTGTTGATGATGTAAGCGTTTGAGGCGGCTTTAAGATAGTTTATCGCCGACAACGGGGTCAATTCCACCCGCTGTGATTTGAGATATTTAGACAATGATGTGGCCGACACAAGTTGACCTGCGTTGTCGCTGACGTATGACATCAGATTTTCAAACAGAGTCACATTGCGAAGTCCTTCCCGCTGCACCACATCTTTAAGAACAATGGTATTGTAGATGTTCTGGATATATTCCCAAACCATATCCTCATTTTCAAGTCCGAGACGGTACAGGTGAGGAAGACCACCGAAGCCGAGATATTTCAGAAGACTGTCATCTGAATCATTAAGGTTGTGAAAGGTCAGGAACTCACGGTATGACAAACTCAGGATATGAATCTCAATATATCGACCACCGAGGTATGTGGATAGCTCTGACGAAAGCATCTTGGCGTTACTGCCGGTCACTACAATCTGACACTCCTCGTCGGCATTCAGACTGCGGAGTACATTTTCAAAGCCGCTTATATCCTGCACCTCGTCTATGAGCAGATAGTTATCTGCACCTTCTTTCAGTTTGCCGTCAAGGTATCGCGAGAGATCTTCTGCATTTCTAATGTCGGCATACTTTGTTTTTTCCTTATTGATATATATGATGTTGGCATCCGGATTACCGGCTTCAATCTCCGTGACGAGTTGACGGATTATATAACTCTTGCCAACACGACGCTGCCCGGTAAGGGCGATTATCATCCCCTTGCCGATAAATCTCTGAATATGCTCAATATACAGTTGCCTTGCTATTATCTTCATACCTGCAAAGGTAACGAATTTTATTAATCATACCAAATAAAAATAATACAACTTGCAGTTTTATTTGTTATACATTACAAAATCACCCGAAAACTGCGAGAGGCGCGACGTCTCGGCATGTTCTGTCGCAAGCGAGGCATTGTCGGGGTTAGGCAATGCCGTCAGTGGCGTTTGGATCGAGTCCGGCACTACCGCCGACCGCATCGCCAATGTTGGGAGAGTCGGCTAAACACCGAGTGTCTGATAGCCTGAGCAGGTTGCTTCGCTGTACCTGCCAAGTCTATCTGCCACTCCGTGTTCTTACGCCGCCTCCATCATTCGTTATTAGAGCCGTTGCGCCACTCTCCGTTGATAGCAGTCCACGAGCCGAGACAGTGATGTGCCGCCTTCCTGCGTTGTCGTCATATCACAGACTCGCCTTTCCGGGACTGGACAATTCTATTTACAGGCATTTAAATATTACGAAATTTTCATAGTGATTATGTAGCCGTATGTTTTCACCGTGCCGGAGTCGTGGCTCCTGTTATTGTCTAATCAACAGCGATTTTAACTTGCTTGCCAATGGTTAACGTGTGGTGCCGGGGATATTCTTTTGCCTTTTGACTGAAAAATCTCCAGACTTCCCGATGGTCAAGAAGATGTATATTCTTGATGATTATAGTGCCGCCTTTACTATCATTAAAGTAACCCTTTATCCGATTGTATGTTTTGCTTCTACCAGATTGTGGATTGTCCTTGCCGACAAGAGCTGCACTGCCGGCTTCTATTTCCATGAGAGAGTTTCCGGATCTGTTGCTCAGACGATATATTTCAAGAGCAATCATTTCTTTCCCCATTCCGCTTTCGCCAATAATCACCACGTTTACATCGGTAGAGGCAATCTGACGGATGGCTTTTTCTATCTCACAGAACTCTTTGCTTTGACGATGAATCAGTCCTCCTTTGGCAAAGATCACATCATCGACATCGCGGACATACTTCTTCATCAGTTCGGGAAGCCGTTTGTCGATAGCCTGTCGTTGAACGACCGATACAGCACCGTGGTCTTCCATCACATCCGTTGCGTCCGTATCTCCGAGACGTTCCACTATGGCTACGACCGGAAAATCCTTTTTCTCAGCTTTTAGCCAGTTAACTAACTCTTTGGCAGTTCCGTCGCTGAACCTCAGCCCTGCGACAATCGCTGCGCCGGGTGGCAGTTTTGCCACCGCATCCTTAGCCGCCTCTATCGTTCCAACAACGATAGGCTCATAGCCGACATTGCTGAGCAATGCGGACATGTGCCGACGGTCTGATTCGGAGGCATCTACGATTAGAATCTTATTCATATAATATTAATAAAAATTGTATTTTCATACATTAAAAGATTTATACAGTACATTTACTTTTCTTTTAACAATCGATTTTCCCGTTATGAAATAAACCGCAGATCAGCGTGAGATATTCGGGTAGATAACCGTCATTGCTCCATAGCAATGGGAAGCCAAATAGCTCTGATGCAGTCTTTCCGAGATCGAAGCCGTATGATTCAAGAGAGGGTCTCACCAATTCAGGATGCCGGCACGGTTGATTCTCAAGCCTTGAACAAGTACCTTCGGGACAATAAAGGCAGCTTCCGGCGTAAGCAAATGCCTTTCCTCTGTAAGTGATTTCCATATCCCGCAATTTCTTTTCGATACGTAGTCGTTCCGGGCGAAAGAATCGGTTTACTTCCGAGAACGGGATTTTCTTTCCGTCCGGTGTGATTTTGGTAGCTACTAAAAGAACCTGGGCGTATTGCCGCAGTTCCGCCATCGTATCATGCGAAAACGGAGGACAGACCCACACCTTACCATAATTCCGGCATTCTTTGCAATACTTTATGAAACACTCGGAATTACTGAATCTACTTATGTATTCTTCTGTGGATATGGTAGCTGTAAAATCTTGTACCAGGTATGTAAATGTCATTTTCTGTTCTTCCACAACAATTCTTCAAAGCTCAAATCCGGAGACAAGAATAATCTTTGTATATGCCCGCTTTTCACCATTTCCGTTACTGAAAGATGATGAAGCACACCATTATCCACCAGAGCGATACTGTCACACATACGAAGTGCCACATCCAGCTCATGTGTGGAGAACAGAATACATTTGCCGTTGACGTGTGCAAGGGTGCGGAGAAGCGAGACGAGTTCATAGCGGTTGGGCATATCGAGGAAGGAGGTGGGTTCGTCAAGCAGCATTACAGGTGTGTCCTGCGCCAAAGCCCGTGCGATCATAATACGCTGGCATTCTCCGTCGCTCATGGTGTCCATTGTACGCCCGGCATAACCCTCCATCCCTACCAAGCGAATGGCATCCGACACAATGTGTCTGTCGATATCCTGCATCCTGCCTATCCAGTTGGTGTACGGGGAGCGACCGATGGCTACGACATCCTCACAGCGCAGATTAGGAATCCGTGTGCGTTCAGTGGTGACAAACGCGAGAGACCTGGCGAGTCTGTCTGGAGTGAGTGAACGTATATCCTTGCCGTCAAGTATTATATCTCCCGAATATTGTCTGTTCAGTCCGGCAATGGCTCTTAGAAGGGTCGATTTGCCTGAACCGTTGCGTCCGATAAGAGCAGTCAGTTCTCCTTTGCCGAAAGATGTATTCACCTTGTCGAGCAGGGTACGGGAGCCGAAGCCTATTGAGAAATCCTTGAGATGTATCATGCGGTAACGGATTTGTTGCGAAGCACCACCCATACTACCACGGGGATACCGAGTAGTGCGGTAATAGCATTGACAGGCAGTGTGAATAACTTGGAAACGAGGTCGCAGAGCAGCAGGACGGACGCGCCGGTAAGAACCGTACCGGGAATGAGGATACGATGGTCGCTGTTGTCAAAGAGCATCCTTGTGACGTGTGGCATGGCGAGACCGATAAAGCCGATGGGACCGCAGAAGGCTGTTGCCGTTCCTGCAAGCAATGTAGTTGACAGGAACAGAAGTCCACGGGAACTCCGGATATTCAGCCCCATAGTGACGGCATATTCCTCACCGAAAAGGAGCAGGTTGAGCGGTTTGATGGTTATAACCGCCACAGCCAGTCCAATCATCACCGCCGGGACAAGGACATAAATCTGGGATAGGGTGACATCACCGAGCGACCCCATAGTCCATATGACAAAAGCCTTTAGCGATTCCTCCTTGCTGAGATATTGAAGAATCTGTACTATCGCGCCTACTCCCGACGAGAACATCATGCCGAGAATGAGGATCACCATAATATCCTTGATACGGTGTCCAACGGCAGCGATAACGATGAGAACAGCCGCAGCCCCGATCCATGCGGCTCCGGCAATGCCAAGTGAGACAAAGGAAGCCGAAAGACCGAATAGAGGCGCACCGAGAATGAAAAGAGCCACGCCGAGACTTGCGCCCGAGCTTATACCAAGGACGTATGGCCCTGCAAGTGGATTCCGGAAAAGAGTCTGCATCTGGAGACCGCTCACAGATAGAGCAGCCCCGGCAAGTAAAGCGACAACCGCCTTTATAAGACGAATGTTGAGAATGATTTTTGCCGTTGTCCGGGGACAATCTCCACCGGTGAGAGCAGCCCACACATCGCGCAAGGGCACAGCGACAGCCCCCACAGACAGATCCAGCATGAACAGGAAGAGCGTGAGGGCAGCCAAAACAATGAAAAGAAACGATGCTCTTGTCCGCATTTCCGTAATTTCTATTTCAGTTGCTTGTAATAGACGAAATCTTCTTCTACGAGTTCTGGATGGAAAATTTTTACAAGATCGCGCAGTAGAATATCGGGATTGACAACAGCAGATTCGTAATAGTCGTTGCCGCCTGCGACATTTGTCTTCAGATTGTTGTTCCAGACAGAGCCGTTACGGAAGCAGCGTGTGTCTGAGAACTTCGGGCATGATGTCTTGAGTTCATCGAGTGTGTTTGCCATACCTACATTGAGCCACATATCCGCCTCAGAAGTCAGCTTATACGCTTCTTCAAGGTCGACAGGCAGTGAAGCATTGCCGGTATTCTTCTTATAAATGTAGTCGCCTCCGGCATCCTTGACAAGCCGGGCCACATAGCTTTCAGTGGAAGGCATGAACCAGGAATCTCCATAGGGTGTGTTGAGCATCACGGAGGGAGCATCGAGCACGGTATCGGAGACTCTCTTTTTAAGGTCATTGTACCTGATAGGGATGCCTCCAAAAACCTGTTCGCCTTCTGTACGTTTTCCGACAACCTCGGAAAGAGCTACCATCCATTCGGCTTTGCCGAGCGGTGATTCCTCGAGATAGTCACCGACGTACATAAACGGTATTCCCAGTTCGTTGAGTTTCCCTTCCATCGAGCTTGCACCGTTCACTCCGTATAGGAGGACAATATCCGGGTCGAGGGAAATGAGCAGTTCGTAATTGATGTTCCCTTCATAGCCTACGTCACCGATACTGTCACGGTTAGCGGAGATAACCGGATTGGAAATATAGTCAATGCCGGAAACACCTACCACACGCCCGGCTTCACCGATAGCATCAAGCATGGCTATATGAGTGGATGACATTGCCACGATACGCGAAGCATCACCTTCGAGTACCTGACCTGTGAACCCTTCGGGAGCAGACTCACCTCCTCTTGCTATGAAGAGCTGAGTGGTTATGCTGTCCGCACCCTGCCACGGATTAGAGACAGTAATGATGGAGCTTTCATATCCGTCAGCGCCTTTGATACTGAAGCCGGAGGCATATTCCGGGGTATAGAGCTGATTGCTGAAATCGCTGAGCGAAGCTGCCTTTTTACCATTGCAAGCCGCCAACAGGACGATGAGAAGACACAGACCGAGGAAAGATTTACACTTTTGCATATTCTGTTGATTTCTGGTTTGTTTCAATAATTATCCGTTTTCGGTTCAGTCTTTTTCTTTCCGAACTTTGGTGTTATTCCGACAAAGAACTCGAAGTTGATGCCGGGCATGGGACGTGACAGGACTGAAAGATAGTCCTCGTTGAAGAGGTTGTTCACAGCCAGTTTCAGTTGTAAATCGACAGGTTTGAACTTCAGCCCTTTTTCAAGGGATACGTTGCTCATGTAATACTTAGGGAGGTGCCCTGTGATAGTATAGTCGTTGCTCGACATGGTGAATCTCTCTGAATAGTAAGCCCATTTATACAGGAAGCTCCATGACTTCCATGTAAGACGCCCCGTGAACGAAGCTGAGTGCTTGGGGACGTAAGGTAGCTGCTTGCCTACAGACTGGTCAGCAGGGGACATCTTCTCACCCTCGTTGATGGAGGGTGTCCATGAATATGACCCGTTCAGGTCGAAAATCCACCCCTTGAAAGGCTCGAAAGCGATATTGAGCTTTCCCTCGATGCCGTAGGCGTGTACCTTCTTGACATTGCGTGGCGAGAAGAACCCTTTGGTTGTGGGAAGCCAGATGATCCAGTCGTCGATACGGCTGTCAAACCATGTGGCACTTCCACCCATCGACACCGGGAAGGGAGCTTTCCAACCCACATCGAACGAAGCACCGGCATCATACGTCCACCCATGCTCGCTCTTAAGGTCGGGATTGCCACCGGGGAGAAAATAGAGATCGTTGAGCGTAGGAAACTTATGGTTGCGTGATACGGACGCTTTCAGCATGACGTTTCCTTTCCTTGACAGAAGACCGTCGATGAAAAAAGCCGGGATAACGGGGGCCCATTTGTCGCCGAACATTTCCTGACGTAGCACAAGTGACAGTCCGAGCGGATCGACCGGCTGCCACTTGGCCGAAGCGGAACCGGAGAGTTCGATGCGTCCCTTGTCGTAACCGACAATGGCTTTGTCACCGTCCTGAAGGATAATGTTCTTATCCTCGGAGCGGACGAAATGCTGATGTGCCGAAATATTAGCGGTAAAATACCATTTCCTTGTGGGATTATACTCACCCTCTGCCTGACCGTAGAAAGTGTTTACCCTGCTTCGTGAGCGTGTCATGGACGACCAGTTGTTTTCAGCTACCTCACGCTTGTAGTCATACGCCATCCATGTGTGGATATATCCCCCTTTTGCCGCAAATTTCCAGCCATCGCGCCGATGATCCCATGAAAGGACGCTGCGGAGAGTCTGTTCACGCTGACGGTTCTCGAAGTTGCGCTCGTTGCCGTAGTCGGTGGTGAGCATCGGCAGTTCGCGGTTGGAATTGATATACCAAGCGTTGAATCCGAAACGGTCACCCTTGTTGGTGTTATAGTAAACCTCCTGCAGCGCATGAAAATCCTTGTAGGCACCGCTGCGGTTGCGTTCGGTCGGGTGATACTGACCTATTATGTTCTTGTCATCGTCGTAGATGTTAACCTTCTTGTCGTGGTTGATGTACTTGTAGTCGTTTGGAGAAGATGAATAGACGACACGGCTTGAAACGTGCCAATGCTCACTGCCGTAAGTAAACCGGGCGAACTCGTCGAATGTGCTGAAAGAGCCTACCCCCTGCACATATTGCAGATTGACACCTTCCGCAACATCGGGAATGGTGCCGAGTTTGACAAGACCGCCCAGACCGCCGCCAGTCTCGTTGACTGATGAAGTGCCGTGGAGCAGCGATGCCTGGTCTATGAAGTAGGACGGGATTGTCGAGAAGTCTGTCATGCCGAGCATGGGATTGTTAATGCGCATGCCGTTCCACGTCACCTGCGTATGGCTCGGTGAGGTGCCGCGGAAGGCGACGGTGGAGAGTGTGGCTCGACCGTAGCTCTTGACGAAGACTGAAGAATTGAACGTAAGGATGTCCGCCATAGAGAGGGCGATATTCTCTTTGAGGGCAATGGAATCGAAAGTTGTTTTCTGCACTCCGATATCCTTCATCGGGCTTTTGCCCCACACCACGACCTCACGCAGATTGTGCATTCTCTGTGAAGACTGTGCGTAAGTTTCAGTGCACAATGCAAAATTCAAAATGCACAGAAAAAGATATATGTATGACCGGTCTGTTCTCATAATTGGCGGCTTAAAAAAGATTATAGTTCATGAACTGACGTTTCTCCTGCATCCAGCTCATTTCAGAGTGTATGGTATCCTGCTGTTCAATGTAATCGACCCAGAACGGCAGTCGGTCACGTTCGACAATAAAGGATAGGCAGCCTTTGAGCCATCCTCCGAATCTTTCCATATCAAGAATGCCGGCAGCCCTGAAACAACTGATGTTCTTAATTTTCTCGATCAGCATCTTCACGTTTTTGCGGAACGGGATTTCTGTAAGGATATGGACATGGTTCATATCGCCTCCGACGGCATAAACCGGGCAGTGGCGGTTGCTGAAGAGAAGTGCGATGGCATCAAAGAATTCATTCCTGTGGAGAGGCGGCATTGCCAATCCAAAGTCTCTTGTCTGAAAAATCAGATGATATATGTTTCCTGACGCCTCCATCACTTCCAACAGAATGCGCCGGGTATTATGCCGACATAAAATTCATCGATCAGTTTTCCTTCGGGCGAGTATCGGTAGATCATGCCCTGCTGTTGGTAGTCGATGGCATCGGCTACATACACTTCGCCGTTCACAGGATTTACGGTAAGTCCGTAATACTTCGTGTCGCGGTATTCGAGGAAAGGACGGACAGGAACACGGTTTGCCGTCACGTCCATACTCCAGATGTCATTGTTGATCCAGTACAGCTTGTCACGTTCGCCGTTGAGCTGCACCTCCGAGGGCCAGTCGCCCAGTTTGAACTTGAACTGCTTCTCAATCTTGAAAGTTGCCGCGTCGATGCAGTAGAGTGACGGAGCCTCATAGCCGTATGGAGATCCTTCATATCCACCGTCAGTCACAGTCCACATCTTGTCGTACTTATCCATTACAAGGGACGTGGGCTGTATGCCGACCGTCAGCTGGTCCACCACCTTATCCGTCTCGGTATCGATCTTGATGATGCGGTTCTGGTAGCTCCAGCAGTTGCAATACACATATTTGCCGTATTGCACCATCTGCTCCGTTGAGCCGCTCTCCATCGTCATGTCAGGCACCTGAATGTAGCCTGTAATTTCATACTTCTTGGGATTGACAATGAAGATGCGGTTGTCCCAAAGCTGCGTGACGTAAGCCTTTTCATCGCTCAGGAAGTGGATATATCGCGGAGAGGTCAAATCCTCGATACGTCCCACCTCCTTGAACGTATTGAGGTCGATGGCAAAGATGACATGGGAGTTGTTCACCACTATCCACCCTTTGTTGTCATATATGCTCATGGACTGAGCAACATCGCCGAGTTTCATACCGTTTGCACGGAAGAACACCTCGTTCTGAACCTGATTCGTTGCCGGATCATAATAGGAAAGCGTCGCATTGCCATACTGGAAGTTACCCTCGTTGGTAATGAAAAGTCCGGAGCCTGTTGCATTAAAGTCTTCTACCACATCGCCATAGTCCCATTCCATGCAGGAAGCGAGGGTGAGCGACAGCAGAGTGGTCAGGATATATAAGAGTTTCGGTTTGAATTTCATTCTAATAATTTTAAAACCTCGACCCGCTATTCAAGGTAATATACGAGCCGAGGTTTGGCAGAAAAATTTTAACTGTTTGAGTTTTATTCAGCAGGTTTGCAACGACCTTCCTTCATATCCTGATATGTAGGATTATAAGTGCAATTTTCAATCTTCCAATTAGATTCTGTTATTTGACCGTCATCAATGAATTTCTTAAAGAACGTGTAGTCAGAGAATTTTCTAACGGTGTCGAAATGCACACCTGAAAGTTTTAATAATTTTGGAAACTTCAGATGATCTGAAGAGATGAAATCTGTTGTCATGCCAAATTTAAGTGACCCGTCAATAACTTCAAGACTTGGAAATGAAGCAGATTCATATATTCTAAACAAAGTTAAGCCAGTGCCTCCAATATGACTTAAAACAGGGAAAAATGAATCAGTAATTGCCCCGTCCAAAAAGACGGTAAAAGCTCCCCACTCAATATTTTTTACTGGTGATCCAGGGAGAAGATCCTCTTCTATGTACTCTGGAGACGATGCACAACATACCGTAGTTAAACTGGGAAAATCTAATATAGCATCAACTCCAACCTGTAAAATAGACTGTCCACCAATGCTTTTAAGATTACTGGCTTTTACACTGGTAATAGAAAAACCTGTTATTAATAAATAACCTGGAATAGAATTAATACCAGATAAATCAATAGTATTCTTTGAAGATTGACCGCTAATTTGAATGATTGACAAATTCCCCGTTATACTTTGTAAAGAAGACTCAAAAGTATCTATATTAGCTTCATAATAAAAGTTGTTTATTTTTGTGAAATTTGTTTTTACAGCAGTGTTTAACGAGATAATCCTAACATCCACATCGGTTAGATCTTCTTTAGTTATCAAATTGTTGAACTTATTACAGTATTCAATTGTAATACAAGGATGTGTAGGTGAAGATGAAGTAAAACTAACATTACTAATATCTAGCGATTCAATTAGAGCGAGTTGTCTGATGACTACGCCTCCAAGCTGATTTAACCCTTGCAACTTGGGCAACTTCTCAAGAACATCAAAATTCTTTATGGACCATACTCCAGTTACTGATGTTAATTTATCGAACCCTTCAATAGATTTTAACTCGGTATTACCCATAAAGAATCTCATACCGGCAGTCTCCACTTCCCCATATATGCTCTCTATTGATAAATTTCCATTTACTGTAACAATATCGGGTACAGATATTGATGAAAATTCACGTGGTAAAACCTTAAATTCAAGAGATCCTGTTTCCTTAAGTAGAGGTAACGATATTTGTGTAAGTTTTGTGTTTTCATTGAAAATAACATTACCCTCAACTTTTTCAAGTTCTTTGAATTCAATTATTGATGCTCCTGAGCCATAAATTTGTATATCTCCTGTAACATTCTTTATTTTAGACATAGAAATCATTTCCAAGGACGTATCCTGTAATGGATTTTCTTCACTTCCTATAAGAAGTCCGCCAATCGAAGTAATATTGTCAAGACCAGTAAGGGTACCGCCAGTAAAGCTATTCTTGATTATGATGTTTCCTTCAACCTCCTTAAGAATGCTTAATCCTGTTATATCATTGATTATTTCGGCATTTTCAGCGTTTGAACCAATAATAAGATTCCCTTTTATGATTGTTACACCGGATTCAATAAAGGCTGCTACTTCTGAGGGTGTTTTGAGTTCAACATTTCCTTCACTTCTTATCTCATCCTTCACAACAACATAAGTATAATCATTTATAGTTCCATTATAAGAAGTTACACGGAAAGTGCGTTCAGTATTCCAATCTGTTATGGTTGCCGGGTCCGGGAATATTTTTGCTGATGGTGTATAAGCGAATGATGCTTTCGCTCCATCAAGTGAAACCGTGTATGGAACTGTCACAGTAATTGTATTGTTTTCAATTACCGCTTCATACGTTTTATCATTTACACTAAGTACCACTGATGTGATATAATTATCATCAGCATCAACTGGAATTTCGTCTTTGTCAGAACAGCCGACAGCAAAAATGCAGAAGAATAGGCTGAACAGCAAGTTAAATTTGATTGTTTTCATAATGTATTTTTTTGCTTATTACTTAATATTTAAGTCTTGAAATGAGAATACTTCGGTAGAAAGCTCTCCTAATGGACCGCTCTTTGCTAATACTCCACACTGAACTTTGATAAAATCAATATATTCCAGTTTGACTGGAGATCCATCCTTATATATGGCATTTGAGATTTTAAAGCCATTCATCTGCCCAGAGCCATCATAGGAATCCCCTCCAATACAATCACTTCCAATATTGTCAACATAACCCCAATCATAGGCTTGGTTATTCCAAAAACCGGAAGATGGGATCTGAATATTTTTTGGCAATAATCTCGTGCCAGTCAGTGTGTATGATTCTTGATTCATCCAAAGAGGATAATAAGAGCTCTGTTGATGATACGAATTGTAATCAACAGACCCAGAATTTCCCAAATTATCAGTCCAATAAACATTTGAGCGTGCGGATGCCGGACGATAGTATGTTACTTCGTAATCTTGAATAGTTGAACCGTTACCAGTCTCACTACCTTTAAGCTCATACCATTCGTCGTCAGGAAGACCATTCCCATTTACATCTTGCATTACCCAAACAATGCCGGGCTCATTGCTTCCTCCTTGATCGCTTAAAAAAGCATTTCCTTGGATTGCAAAGTCATATCCACCTTTATTGGGAATACTATGATCAAATCCGACAATAACGTATCCGCCAAAAGAACCAAGGGAAACATATTTTTTATTTGCCAATCGCTCTGCAGCATATTGATTTGCAGCACTAAAAGTTATTTCATCACCTTTGAACCCACCGGTATTCGTTTCATTCACAAATTGCCCGGGTGCAGGTAAAAATTCAAAAACATCCGTTGAATAAGCTGAGCTGGAGGTATTTGCAGCTCGATATTTTGATGACTGTGCTCCTGGCTCACATACAACTCTAATTTTTGATTCAACAGAAATTCCATTCTGCTCTTCTGTTACTGTAACTGAAATAAGATAATCACCTTCCTTTTCAGGAGTAAATATTAATAATGGTTCAGTAGCTCCTTCTACAGCTTTGCCATTGACAGCCCACTGAAAAGCAGGATTGTCAAAGTATTCCAATTGAGGCTTTAAGAAAACAGAGCGACCTGCAAAAGTAAATTTGGTAGTTTCTTTTGCATTATAATACGGTTTTTGAAAAGAAACCGTATATGGCATATTTTCTACTACCTCAATCTCCAGCTCTTCTTCAGTAAGCCCATCTTCATTTGAAGCTCTAATAGTTATCGGATATGAACCTAAATTTTCTTCATTAAATATATAGGTTAGTTTATCCGACACAACAATTCCATTTCTTAACCATTCAATTTTGAAATCTCCTATATCTTGATTTGCTATTTCCGGTGCGAGAAGCAGGTCATGACCTTTTTGAACTTTAAGTCCTTTTGAGGGAATGAATAAATTAATGGCAGGTGGAAGTAAATCTTTTACTTCCACCTTAAGTTCTTCTGCGGCATATCCATTTTCATTATCAACTCGCAATGTGATAAATACATCACCCGCTTCTTCCCATGTTTGAGAAAAATCTTTTTGATTCGATACAAGTTTTCCGTCAATAGTCCAAGAGAACAAAGCATCATCCGCATTCCTATATGTAGGACTAATGCTTAATTCCTTACCAACCTTAACGTTATAAACTCCGCTCTCATTATCTAGGATGATAATAGGTTTTAAAGTTCCATTGTCAACAATTATATCATCTTTATTGCAAGCCGTGAGCGTTGCAACAAACACGCTAAGGACTATATATAGTAGTGAGATTTTGCCTCTCACAAATGGCAGGAGTTTCTTCATACTCGTTGTTGTTAGTTAATATTAATAAAATAAATATTCCCGATAACGCTTAATGAAGCGGCAACGGGAATAGATAGAATTATAGTCGTTAAAAACAACTTACGAGGTAAGAAGTCAGACAACCTAAGCCCATAGTCCCGTAGGCGGTATCACTTGGCGGAAATGGCAGGTCTTCTGACTTATCCCGGTTAAATCGCGCCTTCCCAGTCGTTTGGTGACCAGTGGCAGGTTGCGAAAAACCTTGTTCAATAACGAATTTGCGTCGTCAAAGAACGGGGAATTACAGCAGCGGGTACTGTCGAGGAATCTCACCTCATTCCCTTTTAATGCTCCTTCACGCCTCCACTCTTGGACGGCAGAGCAACCATTTCAGCCGCAAATTTACAAAAAATAATCTTCCCCACCAAATATTTATACATTTAGAACGAGTAGAAAATAACGAGTCATTCCAAAGAGAGGATGAAGATCATATATCTCAATAATCTTCATCCTCTTTAACTATAATTTATAACGAGGAAATTCCGCCGATTTTCTTGTAGGAAAGCCCCTTCGATATATAGCTATTGACTCTGCCACCATTGAGGGCTTTTGTTCCTGCGGAGCGTCCTTTGTGTGGACATTAACGGTCTTGACAGTCGTTTCAACCCTGACCTCCGTCTGAGTGCATCTATCGCATTTTTTGACGTGCCTTTGGCGCGTTCCTTTGACTGATTCCAGAGAGCTGGGTCTATATACTTCCCCGTATTGGAATCAATTCTTGTGCCGTTCACAGAAATTCTCATGCGAATCGCACATTCTCCTGTCTTTGTCACGGTGCTCCTTCGATAGAACAGCACCGTCAATCGGTCTTTCTTCATTTCTTCTATGAGTAAAGAGGGTTAAATCGTCAAGAAACGAAGCCTTTTCGGAGGTGATTATATTGCTGCAACAACTAATATATCAGTGTGTTATATGCGTTTTGGTGCCACGAATTTCAGAGAAATTGGTGCCAAAAATTTCTGGCACTGTTTTTGGCACCGATTTGGCACCAAAATGATTTTCGCTGAAAATTCCATCAAAGGCAATTTTTCCGGCAAGGCCTCAGATTTCTTTCAGACCATACTGAATTTTCTACGCGAAGATAATAAAGACGCTTCCGACTCTTGCTATGCAAATCGTTGAAGAATAATGAAATGAGTATAAATCTCAGCCATGCACCCCCATCCGGCAGGCTCTCACAAGCCTTTGGCACCAACGGGGAACCTTCATTCCTCATCGTTCTTCATCGGCGTGCATAGGGCATATAAAAAGCAAAACGCCGATTATGTTGATAATCAGCGTTTTGCCTTAATTTAACATTAAAATAAGTGGTCCCACTTGGACAATGGGACTATAAATTAAGTATCGTGTTAATCAGACATTTAATCCGAGAGCGTTCAGGGCGCGTTCCCTTCCTCTACTCCTACAGATTTCAATGTTCTTACGCCATGTGGGACATGACTGAGAGCAAAATTACTGATTTTTCATCGATTATCCAACTCTTCCAGCGTTAAAAATCCTTATCGAGATTCTGCTAATCTTCATCTGCTAATCTTCAAGTTTCACAATCCATTTCCCGGCTTTGGTAGAACCTTCACGTGACAGAATTCCTTCTTTCTTTAACTGTCTTACGATTTTTTCAACTCCGCCAAGAGATAGCTGAAGTTTCTCTGCAATTTCAGGAAGTGTGAGATTTCCATCGTCAAATAAATAGTTTATAACTCTCACTCGATTACTTTCTCCCTTACTATGTAAGGGATTGCTTTCGATATTTACGATTTCTCCATTACCTTGTCCCTTACCTGACTCTACGGTAGGGGTAATACGCCCTGTCTTTCCCTTACTTTCTCCCTTACTCTCCTGCGTGTCACTTACCTCAATAAGCTCATCCGGATTGTCATAAAGAAGTTTCATAGCCTCGATGTCGGGCTGGTGACCTTCAAAGCCGAGGGTAAGAGTTGTGCGGTCAACACCTCCGGAGGTAGTCACTTCCAGTTTGGGCGAACAGTGATACACGCTCTGCCACGTCTTGAAGATACCTTGAAGACCGCTGCCGGCACGCTCGCCATATTTTACCATCGCAAGCATTTTCATCATTACACCGTTTCGTGGATCTGATGCGCTGTCCTGTATCGCTTCGGTAAGCGACACGCGCATACTGCCGGGATTGGCGAATCTGAAACCGTCGGCTCCCTTCTGTACCACCACACCGCGACGTCCATAGAAATCAGCATTTGCAAGCATATTTACTGTAGCCTCGCGCACCGTCTTGTGTAATGGAGTGTCTTCATCCAGTTGATTGCCTTTGAACATGAAGGGCACTTTCAAATCAGCCTGCAATTTGGGAATCACTCTCAAAATGAAATCAAACACGTTGCCGCTCCAATCTCCCGACTGCGACGTAATGCGGTCAGTCCAGCGGGCATAGATGCCGTTGGTGCGGTTTTCCTGATAGTCGAGGAAATAATTTGGGAATACAGATGTAATCTCATATTCGTAGCCAAACATCAGTAGGCCGGCTACCGTCGGATGAAACTTTCCGGTATCCTTATCCTCGCGCACGGCACCGATACGACGCAGAAACATCGCGTCATCCTCTTTGTTCCATAAATGGTTTTGGCGAATGAGTTTGAATATATTGCGATATGATTTTACCGTATCCAGACAGAATACCGACACATCAAGATCGGTCAGCAATTTATTGTCATCAGTCACCAATGCCGAATCGCGGATCATCAACGACACCTCATCAATCGAGCAATGATAATCTCCCTCGAAGTTGCGCCGATAAGTTCCTGTGCGTGGATCAGAACCGACATATACCGGACGCGAAGTGCGCTCGGCTCTGGGCACACGGATTACAATCACGTCTTTCCCTTCAATCTTGTCAGGAACAGCCATTGAGTCAGTCAATATGTTACAACTGACTTTCTGCCGATTGTTCACCATGTTCCAGAAATCCTTAAGCAACTTATGCACGTCATCAAGACCCTCGACATACAGCGAACCATCCTTGCTGTTTTCTTTTACACCCAACACAATAACGCCGCCCTCGCTATTGGCGAAAGCGGAATAAGACTCCCACAAAGAGTTAGGCAGACCTCCACGGGCCGACTTGACTTCAAGCAGGGAGTTTTCTTTATATGTTGCCAGCATTTCAAGGCTGAAAGAAGAAAGCGTATCCATATCTATTGCACTTATAAATGCAAATTTACGAAAATTTCCTGACATACAGACTACGAAAAATCAGATGCTTACAAATATGACTGAATTATTCGATTCGCGCAGGTTCAACTGGCAAGTGCAAAATTAGCGATTTGTTTGAAGAACTCGGTTTTCGGGTTTGAAAAACCGAGTTTTTTCCGTGGTCTGAGGTTTAGTTTCTTTGCGACATTCTTGATGTATAGGTCAGTGAAATCATTGAAATTTGACTTTTTGGGGATGTATTGACGGATGAGTTTGTTGATGTTTTCGACCGCTCCTTTCTGCCATGAGCAGTAGCTGTCGGCAAAGTAAACAGTCACATCATCGAGACCTTTGATGCGTAATCCGGCGGTTATGTCGAGGTGTGCCGCGAACTCGCTGCCGTTGTCAGTAGTGATGGTTTTAAGATATTTACGGTATGCGTACAGCATTCTCACGACAGTCTTTGACAATGGCTTGGCTCTTTTTCCGTAAGGTAGTTTCTCCATCATCACAAAGCCAGTCATGCGTTCAAGCAGCACTAGAATCGCGTGCCCGTAGGCATCAACAATAAGATCCATCTCAAAATCGCCAAAGCGTTTGCCGTCGGCCTCGGCCGGTCTGTCGTGTATGCTTGTGCGGTTTGGTATGTTGGTGGCTTTAGTGGGTTTGCGTTCGCCTTTTGGTCGTCGTCGGAAGTCGGGATGTCTGCGGTGACGGCGCAGTTCTCCGCTTTCATCAGCGTTTATAATGTTGTAAATGGTCTGTATGGATACGGAAACACCTTCCTTGGCCAACACGCCACGAATTTGTTCTGGTGACCATTGGTGGTCAATAATCATCTGTTTTATACGCCACACCAACACGCTGTCGAGCTTCTTGTTGGATGTGGTGCGCTTTCTGCGTTCAAGGGCTTTGGCATGAGCCTTTTCCCACAGATAGTGGCCTTTGGTTGTGGAATTGCGCTTCAGTTCACGACAAAGCGTTGACTGACTGCACCCTACTATGAGGGCAATTTCTTCTCTCGAAGTTTTTCTTTGCAGTAAGGCGAAAATTTGCGACCTTTGCTGCGAGGTTAATTGTCTGTACATAAGCAATACAAAATTAGTTAATCTCAGGGAGACTTCGGTCTCCCTTTTTATTTTGTATTGCCAGTATGTTCTGCTGCTGTTCGCTCTTGGGGGCGGTTTAGGCCGCCCCCGCCGCTTGGGCATCCCCTCGCCAGAAGGAGAGAGGAGAATGACTAATGCCCATCTCAAAGTTTTGCACTTCGATTTGGAATCTTCAAATTATTCGATTCGGAACTACGAGAGGCGCAACGGCTCGGCTTTGGCAATCGCAAGCGAGGCATCGCAGGTATTGGGCAATACCGTCAGCGGCGTTTGGAACGAGTCCTGCACTACCGCTGACCGCATCGCCAGAATTGAAGAGTCGGCTAAACACCGAGTGTCTGATAGCCTGAGCAGGTTGCTTCGCTGTACCTGCCAAGTCTATCTGCCACTCCGTGTTCTTACGCCGCCTCCATCGTTCGTTATTTGAGCCGTTGCGCCACTCTCCGTTAGCAGCAGTCCACGGGCCGAGACAGTGATGTGCCTCCTTCCTTCGTCGGGGGCATATCACAGACTCGTCTTTCCGGACTGGACAATTCTATTTACAGACATTTCAATATTACGAAAATTTCAGAGCGATTATGTAGCCGTATGTTTTCACCGTGCCGGAGTCGTGGCTCCCGTTATTGTCTAATCAACAGCGATTTTAACTTGCTTGCCAATGGTTAACGTGTGGTGCCGGGGATATTCTTTTGCCTTTTGAATGAAAAATCTCCAGACACAAAATACTTCATTTTTGAACTGAACCCAAAAAGTTGGACATGATTTATATCAGTTCATTATAGTATTTATTTTTATATTCCATGGGAGACAATCCGTTGAATCTCACCTTAATCCGGTCATTGTTATAATACAGGATGTATCTCTTCAATTCCCGAATGAAGTCCTCCCAAGAACAAAATTCATGCAAATATAGCAATTCTGACTTGAGATGTCCGAAGAAATTCTCCATAACTGCGTTGTCAAGGCAATTTCCCTTTCGCGACATACTCTGCAAAATACCCCTTGCGGATAGCATCCTACGATAATTTGCGTGCTGGTAATGCCATCCCTGATCCGAATGTAACATCAGTCCTTTAAGGTCTTTCACTGTGGAAAAAGCTTTCTTCAGCATGGTTGTGACAAGTTTAAGCGAGCATGATGATGATATTGTATATGCGACTATCTCCTGATTGAAAAGATCCATCACTGTCGAAAGGTAGCATCTTTGTCCCAACAACGTAAACTGGGTAATATCTGTCACCCATTTGCGGTTAGGAGCCTCCGCACTGAAGTCCCTTCTCATTATATTGGGTGCGATACGCCCGACATCACCTTTGTATGAGCGGAACTTTTTGGGCCTGACCTTTGACTTTAGTCCGCATACCCCCATGAGACGGAGAACCGTCTTGCCGTTCAAGTTGTATCCTTTGCGCTTGAGTTCAAGTCTGATACGCCGGTATCCATACCGTCCCTTGTGTAGATGGTATATCTCCGATATGAGCTTTATCACAGCCGCATATTTATCGTCTTTTCCATATGTGGCAGCACCATAATAGAACGTACTGCGGGCCATCCCTGCGGCCTTCAGTAAAAACGAAAGCCGGAACTTTGGCCTTAGTAGCCGGATGGCGGTCACCCTTTCCCTGTTGGTCGGGCATTCCTTTCCCTTACTAAGGCCTGCAATTTTTTTAGGTATGCATTCTCAGCCCGCAGATACTCCACTTCCTTTCTTAAAGAGGCGAGTTCTGCGACGTTGCCAATTTTATTCCTGTCTTTTTTCTTTTCGGACATGTCTGGTTTACGTACAGATGACGGCTTCACGATATAAGCGGCATCTCCATATTTATGGTATCGTTCCTTCCATGTGCGAACGGCTGAAGCGCATGGAAGCCCGTACTTCAGGGCCGCCTGCTGCAAAGTTAACGAATTTCGGACGATATCAGAAACTACCTTTCGCTTAAAATCAGCCGAGTAGGAACCATGTTTTCGCGCCGGACGCAGATTACCGTACTTTTCATATGTGGAAAGCCAGAAACTCACCTGCCTGTGATTGGCATTAATCAATCTGGCAGCCGCCCGTATTGACCATCCATCTTCAAGCACCTTCTTTATTGCCATGACTCGTTCTTCATGGTCATGCTTGACATACTTTCTTTTTACTTTGTCGGACATTTTTCAGACTCTGTTTTGTCCAACTTTTTGGGTTCAGTTCATTTGCACTCGTATTTTTCAGTCAAAGGGCGAACATCCCCTCTGTTCACCACACGCCTTGCAGGTGTCAAGCAAGCGAAAACCGATGGTGATATACAAATAAAAAAAAGTCGCAACGATGAAAACAAACAGCCACATAAAAGGTCAAAGCGAAGCTCAAAGCCTCAGGTTCAACCAAATAAAAAAGGTTGCAAAGGTGGTGGCTATCATCATCGGAGCAATAATCGGAACTCTGGTGTGGGCGATGGTCAAACCTGTAATCCGAGGTGCGGGCTGGGTAATATCCATTATAACCGCAATAATGATAATCTTTTGGTTATTCACCCTTTAATATAACACTGATATGGCTACTATGAAATCCAACAACGCTGCAATCGCAGCAATGCAGCAGATGCTCCAAGAGCGTTGCATCGCAGAACCCACATTCGCTATCAAGATGGCGAACCCATCCAAGAGTATGGAAGGCGCAGTAAACTATCTGTGCGGACAAATTCAGAAGAGCGGTCTGTGCTGTGTCGATGACGCTACCGTGATGAACATATTGGTTCATTACTTCGACGAGAATGAGATTGAGGAAGGCGGAAAGGTGAACTGTAACATCGTGGTATCCAAGCCGGAACTATCCGATGAGGACAAAGCCGAACTCAAAGAGCAGGCTATGGAGCAATACAAGGAGGAACAACTCCGAGAACTCCGCAGACAATCTCAACCGAAGACTCAACCCAAGGCGAACGCCACCGCTCCAAAAGCCGGAGCAGAGATTGACACTATCCCAAATCTGTTTGATGAACTCTAAACACCACAAGACTATGAGACCGAGAAATTTAAGAGAGAAGCATATAGTGGAACTGAGTAGGCGACTTCGCCCGCTCACCACTCCCCAAATGAATTGGGCACTCAACTCTACCATCAATCACTATGGCTATAGGTTGAAGAATGGAATGTGTACCTGTATGAAATGCGGTCACGAGTGGCTGGAAACCCGAAACGGAACGTGCCTATGCCCCGAATGTGGCACTCAGATAGAAATCAAGGACACCAAAGAGCGTGTTATCCGCGAAAAGTCCTATTTCAACATCATCACGACTATTGAGGACTATCAGGTAGTCAGAATGTTCCTGATGATAGTTGAAATGCGCAAGGGTATGAAGGTGAAACCTGCCTACCTTGAAATCGGTCAGTATTTCATTGACACCAACGGCAATAAGACCATTGTCGCTATCCCTCGTACTCTCGGTTGCTATGTTGATACCTTTGCATTCAGCGCACCACTTGAAATCAGAAACGATGGAGACGCCTATATGTACGTTTCAGACCAATGGGTATATCCACGCATCAAGGTCACTGACACCATAAAGCGCAACGGGTTCAAGAACTCAGTCCACCATATCCACCCCGTGACTATGTTCCAAGAGTTGTTGACCAACCCAAAAGCCGAGACACTGATGAAAGCCAACGAGATAGGATTGTTACGATACCTTTGTGCAAGACCAGCCAATAAGTCAGACATTGACAAGTATTGGAATACCATTAAGATAGCCAAGCGCAACGGCTACAGGGTCAAAGACCCGCAGATGTGGTTTGACTCTATCAAGATGTTGGAGCGTATGGGCAGAGACCTCAATTCTCCCTCGCTGATAGCACCCAATGACCTCAAAGTAGTCCACGACATATATGTGGCTAAGGTCAATCGCCAGCGCATCAAGGAGCAGAGAGAGAAAGAACGTCAGCAAGCCATCAAGGACAAAGCCAAGTTCGAGGAACTCAAATCCCGCTACTTCGGAATGGAAATGACTGACGGAGAGATTGAAATCCACTCAATCGACACCATCGATGATTACTATAAAATCGGAGATAAACAATCTATCTGTTGCGGTACTGCCAAATATTACCTTAAAGAGGATACATTGACCCTTACCGCCTACATCGGGAACAAGCAGATAGCCACCATCGAAATTTCGCTTGACGACTACCACATAATCCAATGCCGAGCATTCGCCAATGAAATATGTGAGTACACCCAGCAGATAGCAGGTATCATCAACGCCAACAAGAAAATGATAGCAGAGAGAAAGAGAGCATAGCCAGTGCCATATCAGCAATGAAGGTGGCGGAGTATAAGACCTCTGTCACCTTCATTTTGCCAAAAATTTCGGCCGCCAAAAGGCGGCGTTGTGCAGGTAATTCGTTCCGAAATTCAGCGTTTTTTAGTAATTTTGCAATGTAAAAACGTATCAAATTCTATTGCTGTCCGGTAAAAAAAGACAAAATCATATATTCTCTACAAATATAATAAGTTACACCTGTTTTACGAAAAAGGGCTTGTCATTTGAGGCGATGTGAAATTGGTAGCATTAAGCATCAAAAAGCCCTTAAAAGACATCTATACGAGTCTGTTTCATGCTGTATGAGATAAAAATAGTCCATTTCCTATCATGTCAAAGTTTTACCGGACAGCAATAATCAAATTCAAAGCAGTACAAAATGACTAAGGCAGAAATAGCGAGTGAAATCGCAAAGACAACCGGCATCGACAAGGCCGCAGTTGTTACCGTTATCGAACAGTTCATGACCGTTGTGAAGGACAGTCTCGCACATGGTGAAAACGTATATCTCAGAGGCTTTGGTAGCTTTATCGTCAAGCAGAGAGCCGAGAAGACCGCGCGTAACATCAGCAAGAACACCACCCTGATTATTCCGGCTCATAACATTCCGGCATTTAAGCCTGCCAATTCTTTTAAGGAAGAAATTGCAAAATAATGGAAGAAGAAATTGAAAAGGATAATCCTGCAACTGAGGGAATCCATATTCAATCCGAAAACTGTAATTGTTCCACTTGTTTGGAAAATCGTAAAAGGTATGTTCATATACTTGATGTCGATAAATATATCGAATCATTAAATGACTGGGATTGATAAACTATACAAATGCCGCGATGCTATTTTGTTTCAATTAATAGCATCGCGGCATATTTTATGGTGTGTAAAGAATTGCAAGCTCCGTAAGCCGCCTTTTGTGAAGGCCGGAGTGCCACTTGCCTTTGTAATGGCAGTGGGAGGTATAGGACTTGAAGATGTTGCGATCGCCGCGTTTCAACTTTTTCAGAACGCTGCTTTTATTGACGGCTCCGGGCCCAATATTATAAGCGAGAGCCGCAAGAATATATTTGTCACGTCCATATTCCTTATACAACTCGCAGAATTTGGCATAGTCACGACGAAGAAGAGCATCAGCCTCGCTTTCACTGTATTGCCGGCGTGTGAAATGTTCTCCACGCTGAACGACATGACCATAGCATATCGTCGGCCAGTGCTTTGGCTTATGAAGCGTTTCAAATTTTTTTATAATCAGCACCGCCCGCTCAAATAGCGGAAGCTCCATGAACGACCGCTTTGCATTTGCGGTCGGCGTTGCCGCCACAAGGGTCAGCAACGCCATAAAGAACATCAGAATTTTTTTCATCGGGCAATCGGTGTTATTGATCCGGGATTGAGAGGACTGATTATTCCGAGAGTTTTACCGTCATCATCGTCGCCACTGTCATTGCCGTTGAACTCAAATGTCTGTTCCCACGGGGTAGAATTGAAATTGTCCTCGACCACCACTAAAAAGCGATGCTGCTGGTCTGATTTTGCGGTGTAATTGAGGCGGAAGGTCTTGCTTTCGAGCAGAACACGGTCGTTGTTGACCAGCACCGGGCCGTCAACAAGTTTGAGCGAGCCTTCGCCGTCATACTGGAAGTAGCGGATGGTATAGAGGGTGTTGGCATAGTTGCCTTCCGGCTTTATCTCGAAGCGCAGTTCGACGGTCTGCCCTTTGGCAATCTTGTCAGCGTATGGCATGACTTCCACTGTGAAGGGATAGGACTGCTGCACATCAAGGTCGTCGGAGCATGATGTGAGACTGCACACGGCAGCGATTACAAGGGAGAGAATGGCGATAACGCCAAATGAATTTTTATTTGTCTTTTTCATTTTCGTTGTTGTTTAGAGTTTTATTCCTGATGATTTTTTCGGATTGAGCGTTAGCAAGTAATCGTTCAGATCCTTGTGGTCGGGATATAGCGCGGATTTGTCGCTTACCCTGTCGCCGAACTCGCGGCGCAGTCTGGCGACTGCGGCACGCCCGGCGGTATCGTTGTCGAGATAGCACAGTATCAGCGGGTATTCCGCCAAAGTCGGGATTGCTTTGCCGACATTCGCCACGGAGTTAAGCACAACACTGTCATTGCCGTCATTCAATCCGAGGCGTTCTGCCGAAAGAAAGTCGATGAAGCCCTCGAATACATTGCACCGGGCGTTGCTGTTGGCAATATGGGTGATATGCTTTGGCGGATAACTGCCTTTGAAGAAGGCGTTTCGCAGTTCATAGCCGTGTGCGCTGTTCTCAAAGCCGATGGCATAATAGTTTTTGCCATGCAATTTATAATCCACCTGCACACAATATCGTTGTGCTATATCGGCAGGTATGCCACGGTTTACGAGGTAACTCAGTAATGCCGGCGATACCAATTTAGAGATTTTCACATCCTCAAAGGTCGGCTGCTCAATGAATGGCTCAGGTTTGTAAGGCTTTGCAATCGGCATCTGCATCTTTTCGGCTATGTACTCCGCCTGTCTGATGAAATCGGTCGAGTCGCACAGTTCTCCGGCAAGAGTGAAGATGTCGCCTCCGTCACCGCTACCAAAATCGAACCAAACATTTTTCCGTGGATTTACATGAAACGATGGTTTTCTCTCACTGCGATACGGGGCGTAAAACCACAGACCTTTGCTGTCGCGTCCGGTAGGCTGATAGCCCAACTGATTGAGGAACTCGACAAGCGAAATTTTCTTGATGTCGTCGATATTCATAGGCGCATCTTCCGTTGGGGTTTGTCCGGTTCCTGTTCCTGCTTGTCCGGTTCCGTATTCTGTTCCTTATCTTTGGACTTCTCCAAAACCGACATTTCAGAAGCTATATATCGATTCAGTTCCGACATATTGCACGAGCCTGTCAGCTCATACGCGAGGTCATATATTCCTCCGTATGCGCCGGACTTTGTATCACGCCATAGGTTTGTCTCGGTGTTGATTACCATTGTCGGGCCCGGATTGGCATCGTATGGAGCATTGTAAATCCTAAGGTTGCCGTCGGCAGCCACCGGGTGTTCCTGACCGAGAGCCTTCATAAAGTCGGTGAGTTTCACCTTCTTTATGTCGAGGTTGATAATCGTCGGTTGTTGCGGGCGACGCACCATTGCCGAAAGCTCCTTACCCTGCTCATACTCGTTCATATATTTCAGTATGAAATCGTGCGGATTCATATAGAGTGTCAGATTCATTTTGAGGGCGGCAAGGTCGATTATGTCGCCGGTCTGGTCTGTGGCGTGGTCATCCCATTTGTTGGTGGAGGTATTGACAACCAGCATCGGCTCAGTGTCGTCGCGTTGCGGGGCATAGTAAAGTTTCATATCCTCGAAGGATTTGACAGGCTTCTCGCCAAGAGCCGCCATAAATTCTGTAAGAGGAATATTGCCGATGTCTTTTTCAGTGTATCTCATAGCCATTACTCGATTATGAATTTGACACCGACACCATATTGTGTATGGAATATCTGCACATCGCTACCGAAGGTGAAACGCTCCTTGATGTTGGCAGTCAGGGCGATTTTGTCTGAAAGGTAGAAATCAGCCTGTAATGTAAGCGCACCGCCATAGATGAAGTTGTCGCCGTTATGGAGCGTCGAACCGTCGGATAAAACCGACTTTCCCCAATTCACTGTTTCGTAGCCACCGAGTGCCGACACGCCACCGTATAGGTGAAAAGTCTGTGAGTAGTCGCTCAACAGATGGAGATTGTAGCCGACCTCGCCTGTAAACTGCGCGACCGAGATACGACCTTTCGCGCCGTAGGGCTTATAGGTCTGGAGATACTCGCCGCCGAAGCTCCAAATATTGGCACTCCCCTTATAAACTGAATAGAACACTCCGAGAGAATAGCCGCAGTCGCGGGAGTTGCCGGTATAAAAGCCGTCTGTCATGTCAGCCTTGATTTCTACCGCTGACATTCCGGGGAGGCATCGCTGGGCCATTGCCCGCCCTCCGAAGAGGGTGAGCATGGCAGCGATTATCATTATCGCTTTTCTCATAGTTACTGTATGCTTAATTCGTCAATTACGTTGGCTCTCACAATATCCTCGTTCTCGACCAAGAAAGACTGATGGCGGCCGCCTTCTTTCTCGGCAATCTCAATAACGAGCTGCTTATCGTCGGGAATGGTGAATTTCTCCAGAGCGAAGACCGTTCTTTCAGAGGATTTTCCGTGTACTACAGTCACATAGTTCTGGGCGCGGAGTGGTTCAAGTACCTGCTCCTGCATTGCGGTACGCTTGATAACCTTCTTATCCACAATCTTGAAGCTGACATAATCGACATCGAAAGGAATATTAGATGTGTTTTTCAGTTCGGTGTGGAAATAGAGAAGTCCATTGTTGGTGTAGATGGATTTCAACAGGAACTGCACCCCGAAACGCTTCGAGCCGATATGCTTGATCTCGCGCTTGTTCTGCTTGTAGATTGACTTCATAATCAACTTGACAAGCATAGGTGATTCACTCTCCAACTTTTCGAGGTATATCTCCTGAGCGTTGTTCGGACGGTTGACAGCCTCGCCGTCATGGAGAAAGTCAGTCATCTCAATGCTCAGAAGCAGAGGCTCTTTCGCAAATTTGACGTTGAAAACATAGTAAGAGCCATCATCGGTAATCACCGACAGATTTGTTTCAGTTTTGAAACGCTTAAACGCTGATTTAACTCGAAGTACGTTCTTTGCTCCGTCTGCGAGACCTGCCACAAGGTTCTCATTGCCGAGGTCAACGTACACGATTTCAGCAGGAAATATGATGTGCGTAGTCTTTTCGTAGCACACTTCGAGAGCGTGAGGCGGAATCATGCGGTCGAAGCCGACCTTGCGGGTCAGACCGTCAAACTTGTCGCCGTCGGTGTAGTTTTCACCGTACACGTTCATGTCGTGTTCGGCTACCTGTTCAGTGTCAGGCGACACGTTATTATCGGTGTTATTGACAGTTGTCTTCGATTTAGCGAAGACAGGGGTTGCCATGCCGAGAACGGCAATAGCGGATAGTATAATAGTCTTTATTTTCATTATTAGTAAATTATATTAGACATCTTCGGGTTGGTGAATCATCACCCGATACCCGGCTTTAAGGTGGACTTTCACAGTACGCAGTTTCTTGTTGAGATACTGACTGACACCGTTGATAAGTCCTCGACCGACATCCGATGCAATCTGCGCACCGGTATTCGTGGTCAGATTTATAGAACTGCCCATAGTGGAGCCCATATTGGCACCGATCTCGTGCAGTGCGTCAGACTCCATAGAATTAGGGATATTGATACCCTCCAGACCGTCGGAATCATAGACCGTTAAGTCCACCTCATACACAGAGCCGTTTGCCTCAATTGATGTAATGGCAACCTCCAGTCTCTCGCCCTGTAATCTCGCCACTCCGACAAGAGGAGTGTTCCGGGGTATCAGGGCATTGCCGACCCACATCGGTTCGGTAAGCCGGAGTTTAACCGACTGTCCGTTAATCACACTCTGGTCGTTTGCCACAACAGCCGCGATAGTATTCTTGGCAACAGAGGTTTTCCTTCCGACAGAGGTGTTGAAGCCACGGTCAGATGACGCACTGAGCGAAGAAACCACACTGCGATTTACCTGAGTCACCGGCTGCACATTCCGTTTGCCTTTTTCCTCGGATTGCCGGGGAGGCGGATAGTTCCCGCCATTGCCGTTGCCCATATATTGGGCGGCAAGCTGATATGAACGTTCAAGCATTTCCATCTCGTCCGGCTGCTGTGCCTGTTGCGTGACCATTACATTCTGAGCCTCCAGTTCCTCAATCCGAGCCTGCAACTCTGCCACCTGCTCAGTCTGGCTATAGTCAGGCACATAGAAATCCTGAATAGAAGCCTGTACCTGCTGGTACTGCGAAACAGAACCCTCAATGGCTGATGATTCAGCAACAGTATCGAGAGATGAAGAAGTCGCGATTGTGTCAAGTGACGCGACAACATCAATCCGTACCTGTTTTTTCTTGGCTGCATCAGCAGCCTCGTATTCCTGAACCTTTGTGCCTATTTTCTCGCTTTCGCCGGCCGGTATCTCGGTGTTGAAAGCATTGCCCGTCTTGGCATCTTCCTTGTTCAGACTGGAATACAGCAGCCACAGAATTACCACACCTGAAAGGATAGCGGCAGGGAATACCACGAGATATTTCATCATCTTCTGACGCTCCGCAGTAGTCTTGGGCTGGAAGTATGAGTTAATCTTCGCTTTCCACTCCTGTATCGTCATAGGCAGAATCTTTTAGTTCGGGGAGGTCGATCTTTATTTCTGTATAATCGACGGTCTTTTTAGAGACTGAATCCAAAGCAGGGATGTCGATACCACGGATATGCTCTACCTCATATTGGAAGACGGCGTTCTTTGCTCCGATTTTGTAGCAGGCGTGGCCGAACACGAAGAAGGCAATCAGCACGAAAGCCGAGAGCAGTACGGTCACGACCATCAGCCTTTGCTTGTGGGGCATATCGTCGCAGACCTGTTTCAGTTTTGCGCAGACTCTCCCTTTTGGCTCCCGCCAGACCCAATCAATGAGCCGGGCGAGAGGAGATTTATTTTTCGTCATAATTATCGTTTAGTAGTGATTATATCCTTGTTCTCAAGGATATTGAAACCTTCGATGATAAATCCGTTGGGATTGTCGTCAGAGCGCGACACGTTTGAAAGGCGACACGTTGTCACCAGTGTGCGCTGGGTAACATTCGACTCACGGATAATCATCTGTCTGGCATAGGTCTTGGCGGTGTAGGGGTAATTGTTGAAATCGCATACCACGCTGTCAACCTGCACCACTTGGTTTATATTCCCCGCAATGATGCGGTTATAGTAACCTTTCTCCGAAAAATCGGTATAATAGTTGTAGGCCGATTTGTCGCTCAGAATCAGGGCACGGTTTATATTGTGCTCGATTGCGGACTTATCGGGAGAAAGGTTGAAGAACAGTTCATGAAAGCGACGCACATGCTCGCGGGCCTCGGCGGGGCGGTTCTGCTCCATATCCTGTGATAAGGCAAGCATCAGGGACTTGCCATTGTCAAGGACATAGATTTTCTCACGTTGCTTTTCAGCGAAATTGAAAACCATGATCAGAGCCACGGAAACCACCACCGCACACATCGCCACGAACACAATCCCGAACAGACGTATCTGACGGAAAGAGGTCTCGATATTCTTTAATGATTTGAATTCCATAATACTACTTTAATAGTTTGCCTGCCCTGCCGGCGACATTTCCGGCGACACCACCTGCGATGCTGCCCGCCATAGAGCCGGCCTGCATTGTGGTGTTGTTAACCGCACGGTTATAGTTTCCTGCACCTCCTGCCTGAATAATCCAGCCTGAAACAGTCGGTATAGTGAAGTAGCCGACAATCCCAATCACCATAAATATGATGTAGCAAATATTTGAGCCATCAATATTTACATTGGGATTGTTGGTCAGCTCCGATATGTCGTTCTGAAGCATCAGCACCTGAATCTTGGCAAGGATAGTGGAGAACAAATCAGCAACCGGAAGCCACAGATAAGTCTGGATATAGCGTTGAATCCATGTGGTTAATGTTGACTGGAATCCATCCCATACCGACAGGGCAAAGGCAATCGGACCGAGAATGGCAAGGACAATGAGAAAGAAAGTCCTAATCGTGTCGATTGTCAGAGACGCCGCCTGAAAGAGCATTTCCAGAAGTTCCCGGAAGAAATTTTGGATTGCTTTCTTGACCTTATACATTCCGCGCTCGATATACATTCCGGCTGCGGTGCCTATTTCGGTAACTCCAAGCTCGTCAATCTGACGGTCAAACTCAGCGTCATCCACAAGATAAGCTGTTGACGGGTCTTTCATCATGGCCTCATACTCCAGCCTGTCTTTCTCCTCCCGATATTTCTGCATATCGAGAGTCTGACCTTCAAGCATCGAGGCTGTGCCCTGCACAATCGGAGACATGACAGAGTTGATGGTTCCGAGAACGATAGAGGGGAAGAACATTATGCACAGTCCGATTGCGAACGGACGCAGCAGAGGGAACACATCCACCGGTTCGGCAGCAGCCAGCGACCTCCATATCCTGTAGGCCACATAGAACAGCGCGCCTAATCCGGCAATCCCCTGAGCCACTCCCGCCATGTCGGAACAAAGCGGCATCATCTCGTCGTAGAGCGACCGGAGTATGGTATGGAGGTTGGAAAAATCAATGGCACACAGCATAGGCATCACCAGTATTTTTCCGAACCGTCGCCATAAAGATTGATTACCCTTTGGGTATCAGCTTTCTTCTTGGCGCGGAGATATGACACGCTGATATTCTTATTGGTATAATACGCCGTCAGACTTTTCAGCCGTTTCATCTCCTTGTAGCAGTCGTCCACAACATCCATGCGGTCTTTGTCTGTCATCGAGAGTGTCGTGATATTGACCACCTGTTTCAGGTCGTTAAGGACTCCGCCGGCCTCTTCAAGAATCCGGGTATAGCCCGATGCAATTGCAGACAGTTCGCTTGACGTGAAATTCGGATCAGTCAGCATCTTCTGGAAATTATTGACGTAATAGCCGGAGATGTTTCCAAGCATCAGGATTGTCTGCTGCACCTTGCGGGCATCACGGACGAGGTTGTTGACCGACTGGAGTGCGTCGTAATATTTCTTCGCCTGCTGGTAAATCTTTACCGTCTCCTGAAAATTCCGCACCATATTTGTAGCCGTCGTTGATTCCTGAACGAGTGATTTTGAAGAGTTGACAATCGACTGGGCGATGTTCGACGGGTCTATCACCGTCCATTGGGCGTTTGCCCTGCCAGCTCCGAAGAGCAGGCAAAACAGAACGAGAGGGAGGATAAATTTCAATTCTTTCATACGCATTTATTTAGATTCTGGAGGCCATGCCTCCGATTATTCTTACTCCGGCATAGAGCAGAAGCAGCGGGAAGGTTATCAGGGCAAGCAGTCCGATGAACAGACCGGCAATTATTACCCATAAGACACGCGGCACTTTCACTCGATGACATTGATGTTAAAACCTACATCATTGGCCGGCACATCTTTGAATGCCAGTTCGCAGACTCTTTTGCGAACATCATCAGACAGGGTGATTTCCTCCACGACTTCGTGGACCTCGGTCAGAATATCCTTATTTTCGACTGCCAGATTAGCATTGAGAAATTCATCCAATGCCTTTGCATCAAAAGTCTCGCGTTCAGTAGGTGTCATATCACACTTCCGATAGAATGTCCTGCCCAGATCCGCGACGAATATTTCATTGCCGTCATTCGATATTGCCATGGCCAGTACATCCCGACACTCGGCGCAATAGACATTGTCGTCATGGAGCCACCCCTGAATATCCCGGAGTAAAAACTCCTGCGGAATAATCTCAGCCGGAATGCCGACACCGGAGAATTTTACCTTGTAGAAGCCGTCGTGTTCGCTGATTGTCATATCCGCACCGTTCGTGACAAAACCAGTCACCGACCATTTTGGGCCGCATATCAACAGGAATCCCGGTCTTCGACTTTTCGATAGCCTCCTTGACGAAATGACCGATCCGTTCACCGATACGCACAACAACATTGTCGATGCGACGGGCCCACTTATTGATTGTCTTTTCAGCCTTCTCTCTGACAAAGGCATTGAACCGGCCACATGCCTTGAAAGCCAGCATTATGCAGCCGATACAGATTGTAATCCCAAGGCTGAAGATTACAACCGCTGTGAACACGTTCATCACGGGTTCGAGAAATTCTAAAATATCTTCAAACATATATTATTCGTTAGCAATTCGTTTAATGGCGGCTTCGGTATCGCCGCCAAGTTTTTTCAGCCAATTCGAGAACCCTGATTTTCTCCGTCTCCTCGGTGGTGTAGCAGAAATATTCCTCCCTGCTGACCTCCGTGGCATAGACGGCGGACTGAGTGCCTCCGAGACCAATCCACACCTCTTTATATAGGCGGTTGGGATTATTCGCCATATTGATACTGAGTATCTGGCTTTTCTCCTTGTCGGTCAGACCGAGCAGTTCCTGAATCTGGTCGAAGCGGTTCATATACTTGCGCTGGTCGAGCAGGATTTTACAGTCTGAGTTGTTGATGATGGTCTCCTTGACAATCGGTGACGATATGATGTCGTCAACCTCCTGCGTAACCACCACTGCCTCACCGAAATACTTGCGGACTGTCTTGAACATATATTTCAGATACTCAGCCATATTGGCGGTCGAAAGAGCCTTCCAAGCCTCTTCCACGATTATCATCTTGCGGATACCTTTTAGACGTCGCATCTTGTTGATGAAAGCCTCCATGATGATGATTGTCACTATCGGGAAAAGTTCTTTATTCTCTTTGATTGAATCCACTTCAAACACCACAAACCGTTTGTTCAACAGGTCGATATTCTCTTTGGAGTTGAGAAGAAAGTCGAAACGACCTCCGTGGTAATACTGGCGCAGAGTGGTCAGGAAGTTGTCAATGTCGAAATCCTGTTTGTAGATGGGGATAGGACGCAGTGCCATTTCCTGACGGTAATCGTCACGCATAAACTCATAGAATGAGTTGAAGCATGGAACTATGTTATTATCCTTAGCCATCTTTCCAAGGAACATCGACAGCGCAGAGCCAAGCTCACCGGATTCTGTCTTTGTCACTCTGTCATCCTCAGACTTCCAGAGTGTCAGCAGCAAGGTCTTTATCGAATCCTTCTTCTCCACATCAAAGACCCCGTCATCGGTGTAGAAAGGATTGAACGAAATCGGACTGTCCTCGGTGTAGGTGTAATAGACACCGTCTTCGCCATGCGTCTTATTATGAATCAGATTGCAAAGACCCTCGTAAGAGTTTCCGGTATCAATCAGCAAAATATGTGTATTTTGTTCATAATACTGTCGCACCAGATGGTTGGTGAAGAATGACTTACCGCTACCGGACGGGCCGAGGATGAATTTGTTTCGGTTGGTTGTGATTCCACGTTTCATAGGTTCGTCCGATATATCAAGGTGTATCGGTTTTCCCGCGTCAGTCTATCGACCATCTTTATCCCGAAGGGCGATAGACTACTCCGATAATTGGTTTCGGCAGTAAAGAAACAGGCGGCAGGCTCGATGAAAGTATAGAAACTTTCCTCAGCAGGAAAATCAGCCTCATTTCCCGGCATTGCCGACCAGAACAGTGTCGGACAGTCAATAGTGTTGTGCCGTGGCATACATCCCATTGTTGCCAACTGGCCCCCGACATCATTCTTGATGCGCCTCAGTTCTTCGGCGTCATCGCTCCACGCCATAACATTGAAGTGGGCCCGGACTGAGGTCAGTCCGTAGGAATGTGCCTCATTGAGATAGCGGTCAATCCACTCCTTGTTAATAGCATTGCTTCGGCTATACCGCGAAAGGGAGTTCATGTTTCTCGCGGTTTCTCGAACTTCGCCAGATTCTCGTCATGGTCATCAATCAGGATATACTGATTATAGATGTGGTTGCAGGGTAAGAGCAACCCGACGGAGAGGCGAAGCTCAATCTACAATCCGAGCGGTCGGTCGATAACCGCTCATAACGGTTATCAGTGCTGACTTTCGAGGGAAGATCATCGGTGTCTGACAGAGTGTGAAGGCACAGCATCTTGTCGCCTATGCGCATTTGACGTGCATCAAGGTCTATATCCTCCAGACAGGTTACATCGTCCATTGTCAGCGACATATACTTCTCAATAAGTCCGGAAGCCTTGTCAGTGCCGACCACTCATCATCAGAAAGACGGCGCAGCCTGATATAGCCGGTGTCATTGATGATACGCTCGAACTGTTCGACACTTTCCATGAACTTGACAACCATTTCGTGATTGAGTTCCTTCGGGGTGATACGCCCACGGCAGAGGGTAGAGAAATTGGATTGCTGGCGCATCCGCTCCTTTGTGGTCTTTGTCAGGAACAGGTAGCACTTGTGCGCCAGATACGGACGCTCGTTGAAGTGACGCTCGAAGGAGCGGTCAAGAAAACTCAAATTATCTTTTTGCAACTCCGGCTTATAATTCTCCGACACGAACCAATCCTGCTTGTGCGCCACCGAATAATGCGGAAGCACTTTGATAGCCTTGCACCATGCTCCGTGCATGGCTTCGTATCCTGCGATGT